>Ga0302046_10001755_pt1 | contig 20283 bp, 17 predicted proteins | sample RVTome_11_FD_200261 | JGI IMG/M metagenome (GOLD analysis project Ga0302046, IMG submission 200261) | Soil microbial communities from uranium-contaminated site in the Upper Colorado River Basin, Wyoming, United States - RVT147D111 (version 2) ...
CTCTCTGCGCGCATATACTCGTCAAATGCGCCTGCCACCCGGCGCAAGTGGGCGACGAAGCGGTCGTCGTCGGCGAGCTGTGCCAGGCGTTTCTGACTCACCTGACCGAGTAGTGCGACGGGATTCCGGCCCGTCGTCTCCCACAAATCCTGATCGAGCCGGCGAAAGAGGCCGATGGTGTCTGGGTCCCAGGCCCAGTGGAGGTTCATCGCCAGATCCTGAAGACGGCTGAGCTGGGGCGGTAAGGTGGGAAGGACGTGGAATTGTTGGATTGCTTTCATAACCCGCCGGCGTGAGAAGAGGGGGCGTAACGGAGCACGAAACATGATAGAAAAACTGACCCTCAAACGCGAACCGACTATTTTGCGGTGCCCTTGGTAAGGAGAGCCGGATGACCCTGCTTGCGCCCGCCGATTTTTCGATCCTCCAGCTCGGGACCTGCCGCATCGACTCGCCGGTGCACACCACCGAGTTCATCTCGGATGAGGAGCGCGTGCTGTACAACGTCTTCCGCCAGGGGGTGCGGTGCTATCAGGAGCGCGGCGAGGAGTTGCCCGGGTTCGAGCAGGCAGGGCCGCGCCGGCTGATCTACTTCGACCCCTCGAAGGTAAAGGCGGCGATCGTCTCCTGCGGCGGCCTTTGCCCGGGGATCAACGACGTGATCCGCGCCCTGGTGATGTGCCTCCACTACCGCTACGGGGTGTGCAACATTCTGGGCATCCGTTACGGCTATCAGGGGCTCGTGCCGAGCTATGGCCACGATGTCTGGGAGCTCGACCCCAAGATGGTGGCCCACATCCACACCTCGGGAGGCTCCTTCCTAAGCTCGTCCCGCGGTGAGCAGGACATCGGCGTCATGGTCGACGCCCTGGAGCGGATGAACGTCAACATCCTGTTTTGCATCGGCGGTGACGGCACGCTACGCGGCGCCCACCGCCTCCATGAGGAGATCACCGCCCGGCGCCTGAAGATCGCGGTGGTCGGTCTGCCCAAGACCATCGACAACGACATGTGCTACATCGAGAAGACCTTCGGTTACGAGACCGCCTTCACCGTCGGGATCGACGCCATCCGCAGCGCCCACTCGGAGGCCGAAGGGGCGCCCAACGGCATCGGCCTGGTGAAGCTGATGGGACGCCACTCCGGCTACTTGGCGGCGAGCGCGGCCCTGGCCCTCAACGATGCCAACTTCGTGCTGGTCCCCGAGGTGGGGTTCGATCTCGAGGGGCCGAACGGCCTGCTGGAGGCGTTGCGAGCGCGCCTGTCCCGGCGCCACCACGCCGTGATCTTGGCCGCCGAGGGTGCGGGTCAGGAATTCTTCCACTCCGCGGAGCGTCACGACGCCTCCGGCAATGTGCGCCTCAACGACATCGGCGTATTCCTCAAGGAGCGGATCAACGGCTACTTCCGCGGGATCGGCATGGAGGTGAACCTCAAGTACATCGACCCGAGCTACATCGTCCGGTCCACCCCGGCCAACGCCTCCGACTCCATCTACTGCCTGCTGCTCGCCTTCAACGCGGTGCACGCCGCCATGGCGGGCAAGACCGACATGGTGGTGGGAAAGTGGAACAACGTCTTCACCCACGTACCGATCGCGGCGGTGGTGTCGCGGCGCAACTCGATCTCTCCCGACGGCACCCTGTGGCAGAGCGTGCTGGAGGTCACCGGGCAGCCGCCGTCGATGGTGAATGACGGCGGGCGGTAGATAGCGTGCGGTCGCCGATGCCCGTCAACCGAGCCGTGGGGGGCTCTTATCCATCGTAGCGCTCGCCCTGCCTGTAACGGACCGCGGGGACGCCGCCTATCGATTTCCCCACACCGGCAGGTGGACGGTGAAACAGGTGCCACCTTCGGGCATGGGCGCGACATGGATCGACCCGTCGTGCTCGGTCACGATGCGTTGTGTGATGGAGAGACCCAGGCCGGTCCCCGTGCCCGGCGGCTTGGTGGTGAAGAACGGATCGAACAGCCGTGGCAGATGGCGTTCCGGAATGCCACTGCCGGTGTCGATGACGCGCACGTCCACTTCGCTGCCGGTCGCTGTCGCAATCACCCGGATCTGTCGGACCGTTTGCCCCTCCAGGGCGTGGCCCGCGTTCACCAGCAGGTTGAGGAAGACCTGTTGTAGCTGCTCCGGTACCGCGCGCAGGTCGGGCAGGTCGTCGGGGATCTCCAGGACGACCTCGATGCGGTGCTTTTCGAAGCGGTGCCGGAGGAAGGTGACGGCCTGGTCGAGGATGTCATGCAGGCGGGTCGGCACCAGCTCCGCCTCCTCCGGCCGGGCGAAGCGCAGGACCTGCCAGACGAGGTTGGTGATGCGCTCGGTTTGCCGCACGATCGTGTCCAGCTCGCGGCGGTGCGGGCTGTCCGGTGGCAGTTCGGAGCGCAGCCAGTCGGCCGTGCCGGAAATGATGTTCAGCGGGGTGCCGATCTCGTGAGCGAGACCCGAGGCGAGCTCGCCGATGAGCACAAAACGCCCGGAACGGATCAGCTCCTGGGTGCGCCGCTCCACCATGGCCTGCAGGTTGTCCGCATACCCTTGCAGGGTCTTGTTGGCATCATCGAGCTTGCGGGTATGGAGCTCGAGGTAGCGATCCAGGGCAAGCTCCTGATCGAGGGTCATCAGCCGGGTGAGCGACGTCGTGGCCTTCAGCATCGCCTGCGGGTTCCCCGCGTGGATGCGGGCGATATGCGGCAGGAGGAGCTGCATCAGAATGTTGAAGCTGCCCAGGTACCACCGCGTATCGAGGCCGAGCTCGAGGTGGCGCTCGCCCACCCGCCGCCGCTTTTCCTGATATGCGGCGCCATAGTCGCCGGCGAACATCTCCCGCAAATACGTGAGAAGAATTCCGCGCAGCCGGTCTATCCGACCGGGTTCGTCCAGGAGGGGGCGCAGGGGCGCGAAGCGGAGCAGATGGCGGTAGAACGCCTCGACGACCTCTGGCAGATACGGCTCGATCTCGCTGCTCAGCTCACGGAGCCGCCGCGCATCGGCATCCGTGAAGCGCAGAAAACGCCGCCGCGGTTGGGATTCCGGCGGTCGCTGCGGTGACGGGGCGGAGTGCGCAGTCTCGGCCACAGGCTAGCTGCCCTCGCCCACTAAGGGCCGTGGCACCCGTCCGCCCGGGGATGGAGCCGGGCCGGTGTTGGACGCCCATGCCCTGCACGAAGATGTTCCTCGTCGTGCAAGTCTGAGCCCGCGGGCCCGCCCGTCGCGGGGTGCTGGCTCGGGCAACGACACGGCCAGGAGCTCTGGGTAGTGGCTCCCTGTGAGGAAGTTCATGGTGGAATTTGGGCCTGGACCCGCCCACTCTCCTGCTCCTCGAAGCCGTACTCTTTGATCTTGCGGTACAGGGTCCGGCGGTCGATGCCGAGGATTTCCGCCACCTTTACCCGATGCCAGTTGTGGCGTTCGAGGGTGGCATGGATGTGCCGCCGCTCGAGCTCGGCGAGAGGCAGGTCTGCGGTCTCGCCCAGGCTCGTATGATCCGTCACGGCACCGGTGAGCCGCGACGGCAAACAGTCGATCTGCAGGCGCTCGCCGCGGCACAGGACGACGCCGCGCTCGATCACGTTCTCGAGCTGACGGACATTGCCGGGCCAGTCGTAGTCGAGAAGGATGCGCATCACCTCGGGATCGATACTGGTCACCTGCCGCTGGTTATTGTGGGCGTGTTTTTGGAGGAAATGCTCGGCCAGCAGCGGGATGTCCTCGCGGCGCGCCGCGAGGGGCGGGAGGGTGACCGTGATCACCCCCAGCCGGTAGAAAAGGTCCTCGCGGAAACGACCGGTTTCCATCTCCTCTTCGAGGTCACGGTGAGTGGCGGCGAGCACCCGGAAGTTGACCGGGACGGTCTCGTTGCTACCGACACGCCGCACCTCACGCTCCTGAATCACGCGCAGCAGCTTGACCTGCAGACCCTCTTCCATGTCGCCGATCTCGTCGAGAAACACGGTGCCGCCGCCGGCCTCCTCGAAGATCCCCTTCTTATCCCGTTCGGCGCCGGTGAACGCACCCTTCACGTGGCCGAACAGCTCGCTCTCCAAGAGTTGCTCGGGGATGGCGGAGCAGTTGATGGGAATGAATGGTGCCGCGCGGCGCGGGCTGTTGTAGTGGATGGCGCGGGCGACCAACTCCTTGCCGGTGCCCGAGGCGCCGGTGATCAAGACGTTGGAGCGTGTCGGGGCGATCTGTTCGATGAGCTCGAAGATGTGCTGCATCGCCGGGCTCTTGCCCAGGATGTTGGCGAACTGAAAGCGGTCCTCCACCTGCCGCTGCAGCGTGTTGACCCGCTGGCGGAGCCGGCGTTCCTCCTCGATCCGTTGCAGGATGAGCTCGATCTCATCCATCTTGAACGGCTTGGAGATGTAGTCGGTGGCACCGGCCCGCATCGCCTCCACCGCCATCTGTACCGATCCGAAGGCGGTCATGACCACCACCGAGCAGTCCGGGTGGTGGGACTTCACCTCGTGGGTGAGCTCCACGCCGCTCATCTCCGGCATCCGGACGTCGGTGATCACGACGTCGACCGGGCAGCGTTCGAGCGCCGCGAGGGCCGCATGACCGCCCGATGCCTCCTCCACCTCATCGCCGCGACCCTCCAGAAAGCGGGCGAGCATCTCCCGCATCTGGGCGTCGTCATCGGTGATCAGGACGTGCATGAGACGGTTGTCTTGAAAAAGACCGAATTAAAGGAGTTTTTTATCATGAGAGAGGGAATTAGCGTAGCCAAGGGGAAAGGGGTGCCTTCTGTTTGTAGTTGTCACCCCAGGGGCGGTGCTTCAACCTATAGACGGTGTGGGGGGACGTAGCTAGGCGGGTGTAACTCAGCTGGTAGAGTCCCAGCTTCCCAAGCTGGTTGTCGCGGGTTCGAATCCCGTCGCCCGCTCCAGCCCCTCGCGGTCTATAGTGCCTCTCGAATGCCGGGTGGTCGGCCGTGGAGAGAATCGGGGATCGGCCTGCGGCACCACATGGGCACCTGCGAGCACAGGTACCCCGAGAGGGTGTCCCGGCTCGCCCTGGAGGCCCGATACAGTGCACCACCGGGTGGTTGACGGTCCGCGTCAGACTTGCCGTCACGGCACGGGGCTGACGGGCCGGATAGCGACTCGTTCAGCGTCGGGCAGTTCCTATTTAGGTCAACGTATTGCGTGGCTCGTGCGGGGAGCAGCGAGAGCGGCGCGTGATCTGGTACCCAGATTGCTCTGGGTCGTGTAGACCCCGACTGGGAGGATCTCATGGAACACAAGGATTCACGTGATGGCGGTAGAGCTACGACCTTGTTCGACCTTGTTGCCGCGATCCAGGACAGCCTCTCTGCGGAAGAGGCAGCCCGTGGCTTCGCCGTCCCTGTGGTGCAGGATCTGTTGCGACGGATGGTGCGCCGGCCGCCGCAGGCAGAGGAGTGCTCTGCCTTTTCATGCCCCCTGTTGAGCGCACAGGACACCGCAGCCTGACTTCCTCTCTCCCACCGTGTCCCGCGATCGGCTGGACTACTCCGGCTCGCCCCTCTATGAGTCTGCCGGCGTGGCAACGACGAAGATGCAGGGAGGGACGAGACCATGCGTATTGGGGTGATCGCCGACACCCATGACCAGCTCCCGTGCGAGGTCATGGACCTCTTCAAGGGGGTGGATCACATCATCCATGCGGGGGATATCTGCGGTCCCGAGGTAATCTGCGCCTTGCAGGCCGTGGCGCCCACCACCGTGGTGCGGGGGAACAACGACCTGCTCCCCGACGTGGCCCGCCTACCCGCGGTCTATGATCTGGAGTTGGACGGCCACCGCCTGCGAGTCATCCACGACGTGGCGGAGCTCTGCGGGGATCCATGTGCCGACGGGGTCGTCTGTGTAGTCTCCGGTCATTCCCACCAGCCGCAGAACGACCGTGTCGGTGCCACCCTCTACTTCAACCCGGGTGCGGCCGGCCCTCGACGACGCGGCCGTCCGCGCTCCGTCGGCATCCTGACCCTGGATGCGCATGGTGTCGCCGGCGAGGTGGTAGAGTTCGTCGCCGCCCAGGATCGCCTTTGCCGGGGGTGATGGGCCGCTCGCCCGCGTCTCACCCATCTTTTCCGCGCTTGCGTCGCCGCCCAAGCGACTGCATCGCCCTGGTGTCCGGCGAGGGTGGTCTGGAGCTTGCAGCACGGGGGAGCGAAACATGTCTCTTCAAGCGATAACACATGGCTTGTCAACGGGTTTTATGACGCGTCTCCGTCGATGACCTGTCCGAACTTCCCAACACCCGCACCTGATTCACAACAACGAGGTATCGTGATGTCCGTCCTAACCAACTATGTCGAGCGACTCGAGAGGAGCATTGAGCGCAACCAGGCCATTCTCGAAAACGACATCGGTGAGTTCGAAGACCTCTGCAACCGCGGGGTCGAGCTCGGCGACGCCGCCGTCTTGCGCCAGGCAGAGAAGTTCTACAAGCGGGCATTGGCCCGCTTCAAGGAGATCGAACAGGTTGAGCAGGTGTTGCGCGGTCCAAAGTACCGCGGCCTGATTAGCCGGGTGCCGCAGCGAGAGACCATACTGCTGACCATCCGCGGCCGCTATCATCAGGCGTACAGTCGGGTCGAGCGCTGGCGGCGCAACGATCCTTCCCAGACCCAGGACGAACCGGAACCGCGGCAGGATCGAGGCATGCCCTTCGAGTCTCCGCAGCGCGTAGACGCGCTGCATGATCTCCTTAATGAAAACGACCGGAGCCCGGACGGCGTTCCGATGGCCATCTCGTACATTGTCCTCCAGGGAGACCCGCGTACCCTGCGTGAGATCCCAGTGGATGGGACCGGGATCGGCGAACGCGATGTCATCGAACGCAGCGCCGATACCGAGGTGCGGGTGGCGCTCCACCACCCCGCCGCCCTCTCCGCGGAGGTGATCGAGCGGGTGGTGCGCAAACGGTTCTTCTCCGTAGAAGGGTACCGGATTCGCGCGGTGGTCTACCGACTGTCCGTACCTGGCGACTTGCACTCTCCGTTCCTCTCGGCGATTCGCCTCAACCTGCCGCGGGTGGGAAACTGCGAAGTCCTAACCCTCAACCCCCTCGATGTGGGAGTCGGGCTCGCCGGCAGTCTCGCGTAACCGGCGCACCAGCGCCGCACCGTCGCCCGGAAACAGGCAGCGGACGTCGACCAGTAGCTCCCCGTCCTGGATGCGGCCGACCACCGGTGGTGTCCCTGCGCGGAGGCGGACCTCTAGCCAAGCCGGGGTCCAAGCCGGGTGATGAATCGCGACGCCGAAGCTGGGCAGCAGGACGCTCGCCTGTGCCCCGCCACCGACCTGGGACGAGGTGGCACGCCTGGCAAAGGTGAAGGGCGGGGAACAGTCGGTGCGCAGCCGGCGCAAGAGCCGGTCGGCGCGCCGGCGCAGAGTGGCGGCATCGGCCCGCAGCATCCCCAGCGTCGGATTTCGGTGGGGCAGATCGTCCGGGGAGAGATAGTCCCGTAGGACGACCTCCAACGCGGCAAGGGTGAGCTTGTCGATGCGCAGGGCGCGGGCGAGGGGATTGTTGCGCATCCGCTCGATGTGCGCCCGGCGTCCGACGGCGATCCCCGCCTGGGGGCCACCTAGGAGCTTGTCGCCGCTGAACGTGACGACATCCGCGCCGGCCTGCACCGCCTCCTGTACCGTTGGCTCCGGCACCAGGCCCAGCCTTGCCAGCGACAGGAGGCTGCCGCTACCCAGGTCCTCCAGCAGCAGCAGGCCACGCTGGTGTGCGATGGGGGAAAGTTCTGCCACGGAGACCTGTTGGGCAAAGCCGATCTGCCGGAAGTTGCTCTGGTGGACCTTGAGATAGGCGACGGTGTCCGCATGGGTAGCGCCGACGTAGTCCCGAGGGTGGGTCTTGTTCGTGGTGCCGACCTCGACCAGCCGCGCGCCGCTCTTGGCGATGACGTCGGGGATGCGGAACGAGCCACCGATCTCCACCAGCTCGCCGCGTGACACCACGACTTCGTCCCCTGCCGCAAGGCTGTCGAGCATCAACAGGACCGCCGCGGCGTTGTTGTTCACCACCACCGCCGCCTCGGCGCCGGTCAGCTCGCGCAGCAAGGCCTCCACGTGATCCTGGCGGCTGCCGCGCCGGCCATTGGCGAGGTCGTACTCCAGGTTCGAGTAGCCGCCCGCCACCGCGGCCATGTGCTCCAGGGCGTGGACCGGCAGCGGTGCGCGTCCCAAATTGGTGTGCAGGACGACCCCCGTGCCGTTGACCACCCGCTGCAACGCAGGGCTGGCGGCCCGGCGCAGGGCCGTAGCCAGCCGCGTCAGCCATTCCTCCCGCGACGGTGCCATGCCACCGTTCTGGATCGCCCGCCGGCCGGCGTGGATCGCGCGGCGGATCACAGCCACCCGCAGTCGGTGGGGTAGGGCGGCGAACGCGGCGAGCTCCGGCCAGTGCAGGACGTCGTCGACGGCGGGGAGCCGCCGCAGGCGTTCGTGCACGCTCTCCGCCAGGGAGGGGGTGCGCGAGCTCACAGCAGCCTCCGGTACTCGCTCAGATCGAGCTTCCACACCGGGACGCCACAATAGCGCTCCCCTTCGGGGCAGATCGGTCGCACCTTGGCCTGGAGCCGTTGGGTGCAGGGGGGGAGGAGGTGACGGCCCAGCTCGGGTTGCGCGGCACGAATCTGCTCCGCCTCGTCCACCGAGGCGCGCCAGATCTCCTCCTGGGCGTTGTAGCACAGGCGCATGCGGTGCTTGTGGTGGAGGTTGAGCAGGTCGGCCGACTCGGTGAATCGGACGTTGACCGCGTTCGGCAGCAGGTACAGGGCGAGCTCCGCGGCAACGCCGAGCACCAGCAGGCGCTCGATCGCTTCCCAGGTCTGTGCCATGGAGTTTCGGTAGGTGCGCTCGGCTGCTGGCTCTCTGTGGATCAGGCCGGGTACGACGTAGTCCGGCTCGCCCGTGTAGTGGCGAGCAAGGATCGGCCGCGAGGCCGGCGTCATGCGATGTCGCTGGTCCTGCGAGTCCGCGGTGTGGCTGAGACGCTTGGTGAAGGTGAAGTGCGCGTGCGCGAGACAGCGACTCAGCTTGTCGTGGGTCGTCAGGTTCAGGTTCTCACCCAGCAGGTTGTTTTGCGCCGGGTCGAGGACGAGACCGATCGCCGCGTCGTCATCCATCTCCTCCGCGCACAGGCCGAGCACTTCGCGCACCGCATCGGCGGTCCCCGTCACGTTCTCCACGGGACACGAGACGAGGCGCGAGGTCCGCTCGCCGAGGCGGGTGTCGAACGCCGTGCAAAACGCCCGGGCCCGGGGACGGTCGATCTCCGGGCCGCTGGCTGCCGGTGCCCGCCACGGCCGTGCCTCTTCCAGCACCGCACGGTAGCCGGGGTCCACCGCCACCACCGCAGCGACCATCGCGGCCACCAGCAGCCGTTGCTCCGTCGGGGCGTCGGGCTGGAGGCACGCGCGTTGGTAGCGCAGCAGGGTGAGACCGGAGATCGTGTGGTAGAGGTAGGCGGTGGTCGCCACCGGCAGGCAATACCGCGCCACCTCCTGGGCGCGCTTGCGGATCGCCCCCGCATACCGGTCGTGCGCCTTGGCTCGGGAGCGGAAGAGTGTGAAATATGCCTCCTCCGTGACGGAGAGCAGGGTATTGGTCAGGGCCTGATAGTCGGCCATCTGCCGCGCGACGCACGCGACAAACACGCTTCGGGCCGGCTCGTCCAGGTCCGGGATCAGACAGTTGTCCGGCCGGACCGTGACGTAGCGCTGCGAGACCTGCTCCGAGTTGTAGAACGGATGGGCGTGGAGGAACGACCAGATTAGCTGCCGCGACACGCCGGTGATCGCAAACTGGAACGCGGCGTGCTGAAACGTCGTGTGATGGCCGGCGCGGTACAGATCCTGGGCCAGAGCCTCCCAACGCGGACCCATCTCCTGCCCCTCGACGATCCCCTTCGCCGAATAGCAGGTGCGGGCCGTCTCCACCACGTTGGCGAACGGCTGTTGGAAGGTTCGGGTCAGCTTGACCTCGGGCGGGCGGACAAACATGAAGTTCAGTGGCTGTCAGCTCTCAGCGGTCCGTTGCATGGGACCGCTGCGCAGGACATCGTTGGGTCGTCGGGCCGACGGTGGTGGGATTTCCGCGACAATCCTATCAGCCTGGCGGCGGATCGCTGAACGCTAATCGTTCAAGCCGACACCCGGATGCGTGGATCGAGAACCCCGTAGAGCAGGTCCACCGCCAGGTTCACCAGGACGTACCCGGTGGCGATGAACAGCACGCACCCCTGCACCAGCGGATAGTCACGGGACTGGATCGCCGTGAGGGTCAAGCGGCCGATGCCGGGCCAGGCGAAGATGGTCTCGGTGATCACCGCGCCGCCCAGCAACGCCCCGGTCTGCAGCCCGACGACGGTCACGAGCGGGAGGGCGGCGTTGCGCCCCGTGTGCTTGAGGATCACCGCGGCTTCTGCTACGCCCTTGGCGCGGGCCGTGCGCACGTAGTCCTCCCCGAGGGCTTCGAGCCAGCCGCTGCGCGTCATGCGCATCAGGATGCCGGCCATGCCGGTGCCGAGGGTGACGCTGGGGAGGAGCAAATGGCTCACGTCGCTGCGTCCCGAAACGGGCAGCCAGCCGAGGCCGATGGCGAACACCAGGATGAGCAGCGGTCCGAGCCAGAAGTTGGGGATCGCCACGCCGGCCACCGCCAGCCACCGCAGGGCCACGTCTAGCTTCCGCCCGGCGCGCAGGGCCGCGGCGATGCCGGCCGGCAGGGCGATGGACAACGCGACCAGGAGACCGCCGGCGAGGATCTCCAGGGTGGCCGGGAGGCGCTCGCCGATAAGCTGCACCACGGGGCGATGGTCGCGGATCGACTCGCCCAGATCGCCCCGGCAAATGCCGGCGAGGTACCGGCCGTATTGCACCGGCAGAGGATCATCCAGGTGCAGGGCGGCGCGCAGGGCGGCGCGGTCTGCCGGTGCCGCCGCCTCGCCGAGCATCACTTCGATCGGGTCACCGGGGACCAGGTGCAGGATCAGGAAGACCGCGGTCACCACCCCGAGCAGGACTGGGAGGGTGAGGACCAGGCGCCGGACGGCCAAGGGCATGGTTACGCGCTTTTCCGGGGTCGTGGCCCGCCCCCTACCGCCGACTCATCGCCGACCTCGGTCTATTTCCAGGGGTCATCCTCGGGAAACAGGGGCACCGTGTCGAGCTGGTCTGCCGGCCGCTCTTCCGGAATGCGGGGTGCGGGTGTGCCGGCGGCCTGCGGTGTGCTGCGCGGCATGACCAGCAGGACCAGGTGGGTGGTGATCGCTCCGTCTTCCACCGTCGCCATACACAGCCGCGATTCCTTCGCAAAGAAGAGGATGTAGTTTTCCAGGTGCACCCGGCTCATCTGCTGCCAGCCGTGCCGTGGCATGTGGTTAGTGAGGAAGTCGGCGACGGCCAGGCCCTTGAGCCGGCCCTTGAAGTGCAGTTCGCCGTACGCGTGGTCCTCGCTGTCGAGAATGGTGGACGGCTTGGTTTCGAAGGTCAGGCCGCGTGGCAGCTCGATGTCGTCGAAACCCGGGTGGGTGAAGGTACCGCTCAGGTTTTCACGGTACAGGGCGCGGTCGATGTGCTTGCCGGGCAGGCTCTGGCAGCCCACCGCACCGCTCACGGCGACGGCGATGGCGAGGATCAGGGGGGAGGAGAGGGGTCGCATGGCGGGGCTCCTTCAAGGGAGGGAAGGCGGTCGCGTCCGGGGCCCCGGATACGACGCAGCAGGTGGTAACCACGTTCGAAGACGGTCAGGGTGAAGCCTAGAGCTTGTTTCAAGGCAACGTCTAGGTCGAAGGGATTGGGGGTGGCACCCAGGCGCCGGCGATCGGCACGGCCCAGGTGCGAGTAGAACGGGAGGAGAAAGGTCGGGATGGGATAATCGCTGCCGTACACCACGGAGCCTTGCAGATGGGTGGCTCCGCCCAGGGCGATCAGGTGGCGCGCCCGCACTGGCACCGCCATGCCCGAGATGTCGGCGAAGAGGTTGAGGAACTCGTGGCTCAGGGCGATGCGGGCGAAGTACCCTTCTCGGCCGGACCAGTGGCCAAGGCTCGCGGCGTGGGCCGCGATCACGGTTACCCCGAGCTCCAGGGGCAGACGCAGTCGGTCCGGGTGCTCCAGGTCGACGTGCAGGGCAGGAAAGGTGTGCTCCCGGCCGGTATGCACGAGGAGCGGCAGGCGGTGGGCCGCGAGTCGCTCGTAGAACGGTACGAGGGCCGGGTTTGCCGGGTCCATTCCCTGGACCGACGGCAGCCACTTGACGAGTACCGCACCCCGTTCCATGCACCGCTCCAACTCCTCCAGGGCGTCGGGCCGATACGGGTGGATCGAGACCCCGGGGAGGAGGCAGGGGTACCGGTCGCATACCTGGAACAGGTAATCATTGGGGGTATAGAGCAGGGTGTCGCGTTCCATCCGCCTGCCGGCGGTGTCGTACACCGCGTCGAACGCGAGGGCGACCCCGTAGTCGACCGCGACGGACGCGGTGATCGCCTCCGCGATTCGCTGCGCGAAGAGATCATCGGGGTAGGATGGGCCGCCGTTCCATGGAATGCCGTGGCGCCGCAGTAGATAGAGGAACGGGAAGGTGCGCTTCAGCCGTGGCCGGATGAAACATCCCGTGTCCGGGTAGCCGAGCCCGGCAAGATGGATATGGACGTCGACCACCGGGACCGCCATGGACGGATCCAACGGCAGGTGGCCCGATGGGTCAAGTGTGGCGGTCCGCCAGGCCGGAGTGGCTGCGGCCCCGCCGCCATCGCACAGTCACGCGAGGTGCTGGGCGAGGAAGTCGACGGTGAGCTGCCACGCTTGCTCGGTGGCCACCGGGTTGAACCGCTCGCTGCCCGGATTGGCGAAGCCGTGGGCCGCGGCGAACGAGTGGCTCTCGACCACCTTGCCGGCGGCGGCCATCGCCTCCGCAAACTGCCGTTGCTTTTCTGGCCAGCTACGCTCGCTCTCGGCGTAGATGGCGAGCACCGGTCCCGCGAGCCGTCGCAGGGCGGCAATGTCGGTCACCACGCGGCAATAGAAAAAGACCCCGGCGGCGACCCGATCCGGGTTGGCGATCGCCGCCTGCAGCGCCTGGATGCCGCCGAACGACCAGCCGAGGGTCGCCACCCGCCCACCGGGGTGGTGGAGATGATCGAGGGCGGCGCGTACCTTACGCGCGGCCACCTGTGGATCGACGGCGCGCATCTTCGCGGCGGCGGCCTCGGTGTCCGTGGGTTGCTCGCCGTCGTATAGGTCGATTACCGCCGCGCCATAGCCGTGCTTCCCCAGGCGCCGTCCCCATTGCAGCGGATAGTCGGTCACCCCCCACCAGTCGTGCAGGATGAGCACTGCCCGGTCGCCGGCCTCCGCACCGCACGGTACGAGGTCGAAGGGCTCACCGTTCGTTGTGACCAGCTCCATCGATACCCTCCCGGTGGGTGGTGTCACGGCCGATCGTCGCGCATCGGCGCCGCAACACAAGCACGGCCTGGTGCGCCGCCGGTGATTGTCTCCGGGCGGCTCGGCCACTACCCTAGCCCACGACCGCGGACGTTTCGAGAGAGGTGGGTCATGGCCGATTGTCTATTCTGCAAGATCGCCAGCGGGGAGGTTCCTGCCGAGCACGTCTACGAGGACACCGAGTTTGTCGCCTTCGAGGACATCAACCCTCAGGCACCCACCCACGTGCTGGTCGTCCCCCGGCGCCACGTTGCTACCCTCAACGATGCAGGCTTGGGCGAGCGTGACATGCTCGGCGGCCTGGTCGCCGTGGGCAGCGAGGTGGCCAAGAAGCTGGGGTACGAGAAGAGCGGCTACCGCCTGGTGCTCAACTGCAACGCCGACGCGGGCCAGACCGTCTTCCACGTCCACCTGCACCTCTTGGCGGGTCGCATCATGCGTTGGCCGCCGGGATGACCTGCAGGGGGTTCGGGCGACGGTGGATTGCGGCGGCGCGGTTACTGCTGCGATCGGCGGTAGAAGGGTAACACGACCCGTGCCGCTGCCACCGGCCGGTCGCGGATCTCGATGGCCAGGGTGTCGCCGACCTGCGTGGTCCCCCGCGCCACCAGGGCCAGGGCGATGCCGGACTTGAGGGTCGGGCTGTGGTTGCCGCTGGTCACCACGCCGAGGACCTCGCCGTCGCGCACCACCCGCTGGTCGGCGCGGGGTACGCCGCGCCCGATCAGCCGCAGCCCGATCAACTCGCGTGCCACCCCCTCCCCCGCCTGGCGCCGCAGGATCTCGCTTCCGAGGTAGTCTCGGCCGCTGAGGTCGACGAACCGCGCGAGCCCTGCCTCGAGCGGGCCGATCCCTTCGGAGAGCTCGTGGCCGTAGAGGGGCAGGGCTGCCTCGAGGCGCAGGGTGTCGCGGGCGCCGAGTCCCGCCGGTCGCAGGCCGTGGAGCCGGCCTCCGTCCATGAGCCGTTCCCAGAGCTCCACGGCGTGGACGCCCGCCACCGCCAGCTCGAAGCCGAGCTCCCCGGAGTAGCCGGTGTGGTGCAGGTGGAGGGCGAGGTCGCCCAGCACCGCCGCGGCGTGCTGGGCGCGCGGTGGTAGCGCGCCATCGGCGCTTTGCACGCGGACGCCGAGGTTCCGCAGGATGCCCGCCGACGCCGGCCCTTGCAGGGCGATAAGCGCCAGGGTGTCGGTATCGTCCTGCCAGGTCTCCGCCGGGAGATAGCGGGTGAAGTGGTCCGCGAGCTTGTCGTGGTTGGCCGCGTTGGCGACCATGGTCAGGTAATCCGGTGCGTGGACGCTCACCATCACATCGTCGATGGTTCCGCCCGCCTCGTTGCACACCAGGCTGTAGCGCGTGTTGCCCGGCGCGAGGTCCGCGATGTCGTTGGTGAGCAGCCGGGCCAGGGCCTCCCGGCAGGCACGGCCGGCGAAGGCGAAGTTGGCCATGTGGCTGACGTCGAACAGCCCGCAGGCGTCGCGCACCGCGTGGTGCTCGGCGATCACTCCGTCGTACTGCACCGGCATCTCCCAGCCGGCGAACTCCACCAGCTTTGCGCCCGCGGCGACGTGGCACGGATGAAGAGGGGTGGTCTTCATGATTTTTCGGGTGGGGCCACGGAAGGGACGAGCGAGTCAGAACCTCATTGTAGGCTCGCGGCCACTGCCGGGTGGATTACTTGGCCTGCGTACAGGTTGAGGGCGTGACCCAGGGGTGTGTCGGGCCGTAGGGCCGCGTCGGCCCCCTGTGCGGCGAGGGTCATGAGGTAGGGCAGGATCGCCGCCGTGAGGGCGACGGTGGCGGTATGGCTGGCGGCCGAGGGCATGTTGGTGACGCAGTAGTGGAGGACCTCTTCCTCCACGTAGGTCGGCTGGCCGTGGGTGGTGGGGCGGCTGGTGGCGGCACAACCGCCCTGGTCGATTGCCACATCGACGAGCACGGCGCGCTGGGGCAGCGCCGCGACCTGGCGGCGGGTCACGACCACCGGCGCGCGGGCGCCGGGGACGAGCACCGCGCCGATCAACAGGTCGGTCACCGGCAACAGCCCATCGAGGATGGCCGGCGTCGATTCCATCACCGCGACCCGGCCGGCGAAATGGCTGGCCAGAACGGCACGCCGTGCCGTGCTCGTCTCCAGCAAACGGGTCGTGGCCCCGAGGCGGGCCGCGATCTCCGCGGCCTCCCGGCCCACGTTGCCGCCGCCGAGGATGGTCACCCGCCCTTCGCTGCCCGGGTCGAGGCCGGGGAGCAGGACGCCGCGCCCACCGGCAGGACGGCGCAGGTGGTATGCACCGACCAGGGTGGCGAGGCGGCCGGCGATGCGGCTCATCGGGGCGAGGGTGGGCAGCGATCCGTCGGCCTCCTGGAGGGTGGCGAAGTCGAGGCAGGTGGTCCCGCGGTGCAGCAGCGCGCGGGCCAGGGCGGGGTCCGCGGCGAGGTGGAGGTAGGAGAACAGGAGCTGATCGCGGCGTAGGTGCGCGACCTCCGGCGGCTGCGGCTCCTTCACCTTGCAGATCAGCTCGGCGGAGCCGTACACCGTGGCGGCGTCCGGGACGATCACGGCCCCGGCCGCCGCGTATTCGCGGTCGGGAAAGCCGCTGCCGACGCCGGCCCCCTGCTGCAGCGACACCCGGTGGCCCGCGGCCGTCAGTCGTGCGACCGCGTCCGGGGTGAGCCCCACGCGGTACTCGTGGTCCTTGATCTCGGTGGGGATTCCGATGTGCATGGCGGCCGGAGCGCAGCTATCGAAGGGGCGGGGGCGACGCGGATCTTAGGGGTGGGCCATATTCTGCAACAAGGAGCGGTGGCGATTTCGGCTTGCAATCCGATTTCCATGCCGCAAAGAATGACTTGACCTTTCCGCTTGGGAACTCTCCCACCCAGGCAGCCGCAGCCCTTCCGTTCCCCCTCCTTACTCTGAACGACGCGCATGGGCTCTCCCGGTCGCCGATCCGCCCTGCGCCGCGTGCTACCCATGCTGCTATTCGCCGGTGTCACCGCGTGCGACGTGGTGCAGAACGGCTCCGGCGTGAGTCTGGTGGACGAGACGACGGTGCCTCCCGTCGGCGCACCGAGCTCGGTCACGACCGCCATCTTCGATCCGACGAACCTGCGCTTCCCATTTCCCAACGATCTGCTGAAGCAGGGGACCGCCACCCTGCAGCTCCCCGCGGACCATCCGCTGGCCGCCGCCGCGAACAGCCTCGATGGTTTCTCCACGGTCGCCCCAATCCTGTTTTATTTCGATGGCCCGGTTGACCGGGCGAGCTTCGCCGCGAGCCTTCTATTTCTCAACGTGACGCCTACCAGCACCGGGTTTGGCCAGGCGGTGACCCACGCCGTGACCTGTGCCGATGCCGGGGCGGAGTTCGGGACTGCCTGTGGCGCCGCGGCGACCTTCATGGTGACGCCGAACGGCCCTCTCGCGGAGGCCACGACCTACCTGCTGGCGGTCGGTCCGGGCGCGGTCGACGCCAGGGGTCATCCCGTCGTCGAGTCCACCGTGACCCACCTACTCAAGGCGACGGCGCCGCTCGTGGACGTGGATGGCCAGACCGGTGCGATCACCAGAATCAACTCCACAATCCTCGCCGGTCTGTTCCTCGCGCCAGGGGAGACCGTGGCCGATCTCACCCCCGCCGACACGACGAGCCTCCTCACCTTCGAGGCGCTGCGCCAGAGCTACGCCGGTCTCTTCGACTTGTTGGAGACCACCCTTCCCGGTCTGGGCGTTCTGCCCGCGCCAGTGGCGCGGGAGGACGTGGCGGTGGTCATCCCGTACACGACGGAAAGCCTCACCGGCGAGATGCGGGCCGTCGCCACCTCGCTGGCCGCGGACAGCCCGGCCTTCGCGGATCTCACGGCCACCTCGCCGATCGACGCCGCCCTCGTCGCCGGCGCGCCGATCCCCGTGGAAGTCTTCGGCTTCGCCAGCGCTCTCAACCCCGACCCGGCCAATACCGTGCTTGGTCTGGATAACCCGGCGGGCGTGGCGTCGGCCAATATCGCGGCGGTGGTGGAGGGCACATTCCCGTCCCGTGACTACACGGCGGCAACCGGCTACTTCCGGGACGCAGACGGGGACGGCGCCCTGGACTACGTCGCCCACGACGTCCCGTTTACCCTCACCCTGCCGAACAGCACCTTCCTCGCGTTCCAGCCCGCGCCGGTGGTCATCTTCCAGCATGGACTGCTGGGCAATCGCGGCTTCCTGTTCGCGATCGCCGATACCCTGGCGGCGCGAGGAATCGCCACGGCGGCCATCGACCTCGTCCACCACGGCGAGCGGGTGGGGGATTTCGTGGACAATGACGCCTTTCTTACAGGGAGTCTCCTTTTCGTACCCGATGGCATCGCCGATCCGTCGGGCGCCGCATTCCTCAACATCACGGACTTTCGCATCCTGCGGGAAAATTTCCGGCAGTCGGCGGTGGACCTTCTCGTCTTCATCCGGGCGTTGAAGAATCCGGCCAACGCCGACCTGGCGATCCGCGCCGGCGTCGGCCTCCCCCCCGGTGCCGTGGCCACCGGCGGAGACGCAATCCCCGACATCGCCACCACGTCGCTCTCGATGGTGGGCCACTCCTTCGGGACCGCGGTCGCGTTGGATGCACTGGCCCTCAGCGAGGACCTCGACCGCGGGGTACTGGTGGCGCCCGAGGCCAACCTGGTGGCGCAATTCTTCACCTCGCTGAACTTTCAGGAGCTGCTTGCCTCGGGGCTGGCGGCTCTCGGTGCACCCCCCTTTGGCACTCCGGAATCGGTGCAACTTCAGGCGTTGTTGCAGGCGATTGTCGAGCGTGCCGACCCCCTGGCCTACGCGACCGGCGTGCTCGACGGCACCCTTGCCGGTGACGTCGGCAAGGACTTGCTCATGGTGGAGATCGCCGGCGATCAGACTATCGACAACGCGGTCTCGGAGCAGCTCGCCGCTGTTGCCGGGGTGCCGACCGTCACCGAAGAGGTCGCGGCGCCCAACGTCGGAGAGCGCATCGCCGGTCTTGTGAAGATCCCGGCGACAGATCCCACCGCACCTCTCTCGCCGGACAATCCGCCCGCCGCCACCCACCAGGCGCCCATTCTGGGTGAGCAAGATCTCGACTACGCACCCGGCGCCGTCGTCCCCGCCGAAAAGCTTGCGCCGCCGCTGCACGTCACCAACCCCATCGACGAGATCCAGGGGCAGCTCGCCGACTTTGTCGATGGCGGCAGGATCACCAATCCCTACTGACCGTCATCAGCGAACACCGATAAGGGATTCGGAGCGGATGAAAGCCATTACGGTAATGTTGGCTGCTTGCCTCTTTGGGGTGCTCGGGCGCGCCGTGCCTGCGTCCGCCGCGAGCTTCTCCTTGTCGGAGAACGGCGCCAAGGCCCAAGGCATGGCGGGGGCCTTCGTGGGCCAGGCCGATGACCCGTCCGCTGTCTGGTACAACCCGGCGGGTTTATTGCGGACGAACCGGGGCGGTGTGCTTAGCCTCGGCGGCAACCTCTTCATCCCGGATATCACGGCCGACGACGTCAACGACGTGCGCACCAACACGGCAGACGATTCCCACGCCGAGGGTGAGTCGGGGGCAACGCCGGTGACGGGGAATCAGTACGTCTCGTGGCGGGTGAGCGACCGGGTCGCCCTCGGCCTCGGCGCGAATACGCCGTTCGGGTTGTCCGTGGACTGGGACGACGACGCCTTCGTCCGGTACCAGTCGGCCTTCGCGGAGCTGCGTACCCTGTTCATCACGCCCGCCATTGCCGTGCAGCTTTCGAATCGCATCGCCGCGGGGCTCGGCGTGAGTTACGTCTACGCAGACGCGGAGCTGGAGCGGAAGATCTTCTTCGGGCCGGGATTGGAGGACGGCACCTTTCAAATGGCCGGCCAAGCGCGGGAGTGGGCCTACGATGCCGGTATTCAGGCGGTGTTGGTCGAAGATGCAGGGGCACTCGGCCGTCTGACCCTTGGGGCGACGTATCACAGCGCGGTGTCTCTGGGGTTCGAGTCGGACGACTCGGTGATCCGTTTCACAGTGCCGGCGGCGTTTGCCTCCTCGTTCCCCAACTCGGCCGTGTCGGCCAACATCGACCTGCCGGAGATCTGGACGGTCGGGTTGTCTGCCGAGATCGGTGAACGCACGACCGTCAACCTCGACGTCAGCCGGGTGATGTGGGAGACGTTGCACCAGGTCGTCTTCGTCGCCGAGAACCCCGTCACCCAGGCGCTCGTGTCCCCCATCGTGCGCGACTATGGTAACACCTGGGTGGCGCGGCTCGGCGGCGAGCGCAGGCTCAACGACGCCTGGGCCATGCGCCTCGGCTACGCCTACGACGAGACGCCGATCCCGGATGAGACCCTCGACCCGCTGTTGCCGGATGCCGACCGCCATCTGGTCACGGCGGGGGTCGGCTACACCTACGGTCGCTACTCGGTCGACGCGGCGTATTCGGCGTTCTTCTTCGAGGACATCAGCACATCCACCCATCAAGACGGATTCAATGTCGACTACGAGAGCTTCAGCCATGTGGTTTCGCTCGCATTCAATTGTCGCTTTTGATGGTTCCGCTGGCCGCAGTCCTGGTTGTGGTCCCCTTCGGTTGTCGGTCACTTTCCCAGTGATCCACCCTGTCGCCAGGCATGAAACATGCTCTGTGAGTCGATGCTTCAGAGATGTACGGTGCCAGGAGCAGCAAGCCGAAAAGGATGATCCATGGCAGGCGTCGGTATTGGCATACGGGGTGGTGGTGCCGAGAGCCCTGTGACTATTGGGCGCCGCGTCGCGATCGACTCAATTGAGATTAATGTGGCGGACCTCACCGGTCGAAGAGAGGTGGA
>Ga0302046_10001756_pt1 | contig 20283 bp, 12 predicted proteins | sample RVTome_11_FD_200261 | JGI IMG/M metagenome (GOLD analysis project Ga0302046, IMG submission 200261) | Soil microbial communities from uranium-contaminated site in the Upper Colorado River Basin, Wyoming, United States - RVT147D111 (version 2) ...
GCAACGTCGCCTGCTGGTGCGCTGGGAATATCACTCGCTCGATTTCCTCGGCTTCGTACAGCTCGCGAGCATCGTCATCCTGCTAAAACAGTTTTGAGATAGGTTCTAGTCATTTTATCTATGCCCCCAAATCTCTGCGCGGCAGCAGTTGCCGTTCAACCGTCGCTTGCGCCCCGGCAACCGATGCCATGCCCAGGTTGTGATTCGCGAAATCCCAATCGATGAGATGGGTCAGGAGGGCATCGACGTAATCGAGACGGCGGTGCTGATAGTCGAGATAATAGGCGTGCTCCCAGACGTCGATCGCCAGTAGCGGCACCTGCAATTGCACGAGCGGCGTGCCGGCATTCGAAGTCGCTGTAATCCGCAATCGGCCACCATCGAGTACCAGCCAGATCCAGCCGCTGCCGAACTGTTCACCCGCCAGCGTCACGAATTCGTGACTGAAGTGGCGGCAACTGCCAAACCCGTCCTCGATCATCTGCGCGATTGCTCCATGCGATTCGCCACCGCCGCCCGGCCGCAGGCATTGCCAATAGAACTCGTGATTCCAGGCCTGTGCCGCGGCATTGAAGAGACCGCGATCGGACTGAGTGACGCTGTACCGCACAATGTCCGCAACGGAGGCGGATTCGAGATCGGATCCCTTCACGAGCGAGCGGGTTCTTTCGACATAGGCGGCGTGGTGCTGGCCGTGGTGTACGGCCAAAGTGTTCCGCGATATGTGGGGCTCGAGGGCATCCAGAGCATAGGGCAGCGACGGCAAGACCAGGCCCTTGCAGAACTTCAGACTTGCGAACGACCCCGGATCAGCGCTCTGCACTTGCGTCCGTGTCAAAGCCTGCCCGTCAAGAAGAGGATGAGCAGAATGACGAGTACGACCCCGACGATTCCGCCCGGCGCATAACCCCATCCCCTGCTATGCGGCCAGACGGGAATGACTCCAACCAGGGCGAGAACAAGCAGGATCAGAAGAATTGTACCCAGGCTCAAATTCGATTCCCTCGAAAATTGACGTTACGAAGCTATTTCGCGCGTCATCTCGAGTCGGTGCGGTGCCACACATAGGCACGAATGAAGAGACACTTTCCCTGTCCGCACTCGCGCGCACGGTGCGTCAGCGCACAGACGCCGCAGCGAGCCGCGCGTAACGTCCGCGCAAGATCGAAAGGAAGAGGTATACACATGAACTTATTCATCTGGCTCTTGGTTGGCGGGTTGATCGGCTGGGCAGCGAGCATCTTTATGGGAACGAACGACCGACAAGGGATCGTTCTCAACGTGGTGGTCGGAATCGTCGGTGCCATTCTGGGCGGATGGTTGCTGAGCGGACTCTTCGGATCGACGACCATCAATCAGGGCAACTTCAGCCTGTCCGGATTGCTCGTGTCGTTGCTCGGGGCAGTCATTTTGCTGGCGCTGGTCAAGCTCGTGCGGCGCAGCGCAACAAGCTGACGACTGGAATGTACTCTGACGCACGGACACATGTGCCGCCGCAGCGCAAGATCCGTGCGCAGTAATCCGTTTACCAAAGTAGAGAACCGAAATGAACAAGACATCTCGAGCAAACTCCAGCCTGCGCCCGTTCGTCACGGCCGGCCTGATGGGCTTACTCATGCTCCTCGCAGCCTGTGCGTCTGCGCCACCGGCGCCAGACTCGGCTCTGGACGCAGCGAGAGTGGCGATTTCAAACGCCGAGAAGGCGGATGCGAACCAATTTGCGGGAGCCGAGCTCGGCGAGGCGCGCGAGAAGCTCGCACTGGCTGATAACGCCGTGCGAGATGAGAGCATGGTCCTCGCCGAACGATTCGCACAGGAGTCACGCGTGCAGGCCGAGCTCGCCTCCGCCCGGACGGAAGCCGCAAAGGCCGCAGCAGTCAACCAGGAGATGGAGCGTGGGGCCGACGCCCTGAACGAAGAAATGCAGCGTGCAGGAGAACCGCGATGAATACTTTGTTCCGCAACCATGCCAGCTATGCGAAGGTCCTCACCGTTGCAGCAGCCGTGAGCTTCACGCTCGCGGGTTGTGCCACTGCGCCCGTCAGCCCGGACGGAGCTGCTGAAGTTCGGGCAAAGCTGACCCGGCTACAGGCTGACCCGAACCTCGCCGATCGTGCGCCGGTCGCGCGCCAGGAAGCCGAAACTGCGGTCCGTGTTGCAGAAGAACCTGTGGCCCATGATCCAGCACTTGGCACCCACAGGGTCTACATGGCCGACCGCAAAGTGGAAATCGCCATTGCGCAGGCCTCAACCCGGTACTCCGAAGATCAACGCGCGAAGCTGGGCGAAGCGCGCGAACGCGCTCGCCTTGCTGCCCGCACCCACGAGGCCGATAGGGCGCGTGCCGATGCCGACGCTGCACGCGCGGGGGCGGCCGATGCGGCGCGGATCGCAAGTGCCGACGCCGATGCCGCGCGAAATGCGGCGGCGAACGCGGCAACTGAAGCGGCGCGGCAGGCCGATGAGATGCAGCGGCAGATCGACGCATTGCAGGCCAAGGCTACGGACCGCGGCCTTGTGTTGACGCTCGGTGATGTATTGTTCACGAGCGGCAGGGCCGACCTGAAAGTCGGCGCCGCCAGCAATCTCAATCGGCTCGTAACGTTCCTGAATCAGAACCCGGGCCGTAACGTCGAGATCGAGGGTCACACGGACAACGTCGGTGGCGACGACTACAACCAGGGACTCTCGCAACGCCGCGCCGAATCGGTGAAATCATTCCTGATGCAGCAGGGCATCAGTTCCCAGCGGATCGTCGCGTCCGGGAAAGGCGAGCATCAACCGGTCGCAGACAACGAGTCTGAGGGTGGCCGACAGCAGAACCGTCGTGTCGAGGTCATCATCGAGAATCCCCCAACGGTGGTGTCGTCGACGTAACGACGAAGCCTGGATAGTGATCGGCCCGCGCATGCGGGCCGATTCTTTCGGCGTCCTACCGTGGGCACGCGCGCGCGTCTGCGTTCGCCACCGCACAGACCCGATCTCACTGCACGATGATAATTGTCGAGGCAAGCCGCATCTCCATTTTAAGATCCTTGGCTCGAAAAACGGCGCGACCTTCAAAGGCATCGTGCAGTTGAAGTAAGCGAATCCCTGATCTCACGGAGCGATACCCATGAACGGAGCAAAACTGGCAGCGCTCGTACTGATCGTGGCCGGGGTGCTTGGCCTGGCATATGGCGGCTTCAGCTACACCAAGGACACGCACGAGGCCAAGCTGGGGCCGATTGAACTATCGGTCGAGGAAAAGGAGACGGTCAACATTCCGGTCTGGCTCGGCGCAGGGGCCATCATCGCCGGAGTATTGCTGCTGGTTGTGCGGGCAAAGAAGAGCTGAAGGAAGCTGACCGTGCCGGCCGTAACCGCTGTACCCGTAGTCAATCGCCTGATTGAAGGCCTGCCGCGCGAGGCCCGCAACAGGATCCTGAGACTCTGCGAACCGGTGCATCTGGCCTTCGGGACCGTCCTGTGCGAGGCCGATCAGCGCCTTCGGCACGTTTACTTTCCCCTCACCTCGTTGGTCTCGCTGGTGGCAGCCGTAGGTAACCACCCACCGATTGAAATCGACCTGATCGGCGACGAAGGTATGCTCGGCGTGACTCTGGCACTGGGGGTCGACACCGCGCGCCTGCGTGGAGTTGTGCAAGGCTCCGGCACCGCGTTGCGCATGACCGCCCGGCAGCTCCGGCGCGAATTGCGCAGCAGCCGCTACTTGCGCCGCACGCTCAACCGCTACGTGTTCGTACTGTTGGCGCAACAATCAAAATCGATCGCGTGCACCCGTTTCCATGAAGTCAAGGCGCGTCTGGCGCGCTGGTTGCTGATGACGCACGACCGCGCACACGCGGGCCATTTCCATCTCACGCACCAGTACCTTGCCGACATGCTCGGTGTGCAAAGAAGTGCGGTTACCATCGCCGCGGGCGGATTGCAGCAGAGAAAGCTGATCCGCTACACCCGCGGCGAGATCAGCATACTCGATCGCCGCGGGCTCGAAGCGGCGTCATGCGAGTGCTACCGGGCGGTGATCGAGGACCACAGGCGGCTGTTCGCGTAAGACCGGTATTGGCGCACGCGATTCCGTGCGATCATGTTGCAGTGCGCCGAAAATCAGTTCGAGAAGGCACGGACCCGCGGGTGAAGGATCGATCGATATGCTCCAACCCGCCGTCATTGCGCGTCCAAGGTGACCTTCCCACCAAGGTGAGATCAGCGGTTATCGTACGCACACGATGAACCGCGGATTTTCGCTGCGAGCGTATCTCCGAACTGCCACTGCATCGCCAAACGGCGAACGTGCAGGTACCAACGGGACCGATGATCAGACGCCACTGCGCGCCGAGCTGTTCAGCGCGGACCAGATGGAGCAGCACGGCAAGGCGCTGGCAGCCAGCCATGCGCTGAGCAAATCCCGTCCTCAAAACCTGCTGCTGCGGCGGCTGGATGAGAACGAGCAGGTCCTGATCGAAACCTGCAACCTGCTGACCGCGGCGGTCAAGTCCAAGCGCCGGATTGCTCCTGCGGGCGTGTGGCTGCTCGACAACTTCTACCTGATCGAAGAGCAGATCCGCACTGCCCGGCGGCATTTGCCGTTGGGCTATAGCCGCGGGCTGCCGCGCCTAGAGCAGGGACCGTCACGCGGATTGCCGCGAGTGTATGACCTCGCGCTGGAAGCGATCTCGCACGGCGACGGGCGCGTGGATTCGGACACGCTCGCCCGTTTCGTGACTGCCTATCAGTCCATCAAGCCGCTGACACTCGGCGAGTTGTGGGCGATTCCGATCATGCTGCGCCTCGCGCTCATCGAGAATCTGCGCCGGGTCGGCGCCCGGGTCACCGCCTCCAGGATCCACCTGGACCAGGCCCAGGACTGGGCCAACAAGATGATGGAGATCGCCGAAAGCGACCCGAAGAGCCTGATCCTCGTGATCGCCGACATGGCGCGTTCGAACCCCCCGATGGTGAGCTCCTTCGTCGCCGAACTCGCGCGCCGGCTGCAGGGTCATGGGCACGCACTGGCGTTGCCGCTCACCTGGATCGAGCAGCGTCTGGCCGAGTCGAGCCAGACGATCGAACAGCTGGTGCGGGCGGAGACCCAGCAACAGGCGGCGGACCAGGTTTCGATCAGCAACACGATCGGCAGCCTCCGTTACCTCGAAGCAATGGACTGGCGCGTGTTCGTCGAAACGATGAGTTTCGTCGAGCAGATCCTGCGGGAAGACCCTGGCGGCGCCTATCGGCAGATGGATTTCGCCACGCGGGATCGCTACCGGCACGTCATCGCCAGGCTCGCAAAGCGCAGCCGCCGGTCCGAAGCTGAAGTTGCGCAGGCGGCGATCGCGCTCGCGCGCGAGCGTGCCGCCGCCCATGGCGGCAACGATCATCGTGCGCACGTCGGGTTCTACCTGATCGACCGGGGCCTGCCGCAGCTCGAGCACGCAATTGCGTATCCCCTGATGGCCGTCAAGCGGGTGCGCCGGGCCATCAGCAGGACGCCTTTGTTCTTCTATCTCGCAGCCATATTTTCGATGACGGCGATTTTCGCCTCAATTCCACTTGAGCTCGCGCACAACGCCGGCGTCGCCGGCTGGCGCTTCGCGGCGCTTGGGTTGCTGACCGTGCTGGGCGCGAGCCAGTTGGCGTCGGCCCTCGCGAACTGGCTCGCGGCGCTGCTGACGACTCCGCAGCCGCTGCCGAAGATGGACTATTCGCGCGGACTGCCGCCGGAAATGCGTTCCTTCGTCGTGATCCCGACGCTCCTGAGCAGCGCCGAAAGGGTCGATGAACTGCTCGAGTCGCTCGAAGTCCGTTTTCTCGGAAACCGCGACGAACAACTTCTGTTCGGCCTGCTGACCGACTTCTGCGATGCAGACGAGGAAACACTCGCGGAGGACGAGCTTCTATTGCACCGCGCCCGGAACGGAATCGAGCAGCTGAACGAAAGGTACCGCTCGACGGGGAGTGACAGGTTTTTCCTGCTCCATCGCCCGCGCCGCTGGAATCCGAGGGATCGAGTCTGGATGGGATACGAGCGCAAGCGCGGCAAGCTCGCGGACCTGAATGCGCTGCTGCGTGGCAGCGGCCGGGACCGATTCTCGCAGGTGGTGGGCGACGTCGCCACGCTATGGGGCGTCAAGTATGTCATCACGCTCGATACCGATACGAAACTCCCGCTCGACTCGGCGCGGCAATTCGTCGGCACGATGGCGCACCCGCTCAACCGGCCGCGCTACGACGAGAAAAGGCAGCTCGTGGCGGCCGGTTACGGCATCCTGCAGCCGCGCATGGGCGCGAGCCTCTCGGGAACGCTGCGGTCCCGTTACGCGCAGCTGTTTGGCAGCGAGCCGGGAATCGACCCCTATACGCGCACCGTCTCGGACGTTTACCAGGACTTGTTCGGCGAGGGCTCGTTCATCGGCAAGGGCATTTACGACGTTGACGCGTTCGAGCGCGCGCTCGGCGCGCGCTTTCCAGAGAATCGCATTCTCAGCCACGACCTGCTGGAAGGATGTTATGCGCGCTCGGGATTGTTGAGCGACGTGCATTTGTACGAGGACTATCCCTCCCGCTACGAAGCCGATGCGAGCCGTCAGGAACGCTGGATCCGCGGCGACTGGCAGATTGCGCAGTGGCTACTGCCGCGCGTTCCGGGACCGCAGGACCAAAGCCTGCCGAACCCGCTGTCGGTGCTGTCGCAGTGGAAGATCCTGGACAACCTGCGGCGAAGCCTCGTGCCCGCAGCCCTGCTCCTGCTGCTGCTGTTCGGCTGGCTCGCCGCCCCGCACTCCGGTTGGTGGACGCTGGCGGTGGCGGGTGTCGTCCTGATTCCGCCCTTGTCGATCGGCATCGTGACCGTGCTGCATCGGCGCGAAGGCGCACTTTTGAGCCGGCATCTGGTGGCCGCGCTGCGTTCGGTCGGGCGCAGCCTGGCACAGGCCGGGTTCAGGATCGCCTGTCTTCCGCACGAAGCGGTATTCAGCACGGCGGCAGTCGTCCGCACCGCCTGGCGCAAGTTGATCACGCGGCGGCGGTTGCTGGAATGGAGCGCCTACGACGACCGCCAGACTGGGCCGGGTCTTGCCGCGTCATATCGCACGATGTGGTCCGCGCCGCTCCTGGCCGGCGCCACGCTAGTCGGTCTCGCGGTGTTGAGGCCGACCGCGTTGGCTGCCGCCGCGCCGGTCTTCGCTCTCTGGCTTGCCGGGCCGGTCCTCGCCTGGTGGCTCAGCCGGCCGCTCGTTCGCCGCAAGGCCGAACTGACGCGAGAGCAGCTGGTTTTCCTGCGCCGGATCGCACGCAAGACCTGGGCGTACTTCGAGCAATTCGTGGTCGCGGCCGATCATTGGCTACCGCCTGACAACTTCCAGGAGCACCCCGGCCCCGCAGTTGCGCATCGCACGTCGCCGACCAATATGGGCCTGACGCAACTCGCGAATCTGACCGCCTGCGACTTTGGCTACATCTCAGCGGGCTCTTTGATCGAACGCACCACCCGTTCGTTTCAGAGCATGGCGATGCTGGAGCGCCATCAGGGGCATTTCTACAACTGGTACGACACGCAGACGTTGCGGCCGCTCCCGCCCCGCTACATCTCATCGGTTGACAGCGGCAATCTCGCGGCACATCTGCTGACGCTGCGAGCGGGTCTGCTCGCGATTCCCGATCAGACGATCGTCGGCGCGCGGGTATTCGCCGGTCTCGCCGATACGCTCGGCTTGCTCGCCGACACGACACCGGAATCGGACCAGGCGGCGCTTCGCCGGGTGCAGACGCTTTTAACTGCTGCCGGTGAATCGCCGGGGGCGGCTCTTCCGGTCATCAAGCAGCATCTCGAGGCATTGGCGGATGCCGCGGATGCCCTCGCCGCCGAGACGGATCGCGCGCCCGCGGACGAAGCGGAAATGTGGGCCGCCGCGCTGGTGCGGCAGTGCCGGGATGCGCTCGAGGATCTGCGATACCTCACGCCGTGGCTCGAATTGCCTAGAGGTCCGGATGGACTGCACCGATTCGGGGACTTCGACAGCGCTCCGACGTTGCGCGATCTGGCCGGCGAGGCCGCCCGGGGGCTTGCAGACATTGACCGGCGACTTCAGCAGGAGACGACGCCGGACGGGCAGGCCCGGTTGGCGGAGCTTAGACGTTCGATCGCGTTGAGCAGCGAGCGCGCGGCCAAGCGAATTGCGGCCTGCGAAGAACTGGCGCGGCAAGCGACCGGATTTGCGACGGCGAGCTACGAGTTTCTGTACGACAGGACCCGCCACTTGCTGGCCATCGGCTACAACGTCGATGAACTCCGGCGCGACAACAGCTTTTACGATTTGCTGGCTTCGGAAGCGAGACTCGCCACCTTCGTCGCAATCGCCCAGGGGCAACTGCCGCAGGAAAGCTGGTTCGCGCTCGGGCGGTTGCTGACGACCGCCGGCGGCGAACCGGTGCTCGTGTCGTGGAGCGGCTCGATGTTCGAGTACCTGATGCCGCTCCTCGTCATGCCCAACTATGAGGGCACATTGCTCGACCAGACCTGCCGGGCGGCGGTGGCCAGACAGATGTCCTACGGGCGCCAGCGCGCTCTCCCGTGGGGTGTGTCGGAATCGGGCTACAACACGGTCGATGCGAACCTCAATTATCAGTACCACGCCTTCGGCGTACCCGGACTCGGGCTGACACGCGGCCTGGCGGAGGACCTGGTCGTCGCCCCGTATGCCACGGCGCTCGCATTGATGGTGGAGCCGGAAGCCGCCTGCGAGAATTTACAACGCCTGGCTGCCAGCGGTCTGGAAGGCCGCTACGGGTTCTACGAAGCCATGGACTTTACGCCTTCGCGTGTCGAGCGCGGCCAATCCAGCGTCATCGTGCGCTCGTTCATGGCGCATCACCAGGGAATGAACCTGCTGTCGCTCGCACACCTGATCCTAAACCGGCCAATGCAGCGGCGATTCGAATCGGATCCTTTGTTCAAGGCGGCCCTGTTGCTGCTGCAGGAACGAATTCCGAAGGCCTCGGCATTCCACAAGCACGTCGCCGAGCATTCCGAAGGCAGCGCATTCATCGACGCGCCGGAACGATCCCCGCATGCGCCGATCGGCGCTGACACGCCGACGCCGGAGGTCCAGCTGCTGTCAAACGGCCGCTACCACGTGATGGTCACGAACGCAGGCGGAGGCTACAGCCGCTGGAGGGACTTCGCGCTCACGCGCTGGCGCGAAGACAGCACCTGCGACAACTGGGGAACGTTTCTCTATCTCCGGGACGTCGCGAGCGGTCGATGCTGGTCCGCGGCCCATCAACCCACGCTCAAGCGGGCGGAAACTTACGAAGCGATGTTTTCCGAAGGACGCGCCGAGTACCGGCGCCGCGATCACGACTACGAGACGTATTCCGAGATTGTCGTGTCGCCGGAAGACGACATCGAGTTGCGCCGGGTTCGAATCACCAATCACGCGCGCGTGCGCCGGACCATCGAGGTCACGAGTTACGCGGAAGTCGTGCTTGCGCCGCCGGTCGCGGACGCGATACAGCCTTCGTTCGGCAACCTGTTCGTGCAAACGTCGATCGTCCGCGCACGGCACGCGATCCTCTGCACGCGGCGGCCGCGCTCGATCGGCGAGCACGTGCCGTGGTCTTTCCACCTGCTCGCCGCTCGCGGCGCCGACGTCAGCGAGATTTCGTACGAAACCGATCGCATGCGATTCATCGGCCGCGGGCGCACCGTCGCCGCGCCGCTCGCACTTGCAGATGCCGCAGCACTCTCGGGCACCGAGGGTTCGGTGCTCGATCCGATCGTCGCGATCCGCTGCCACGTTTCGCTGGAACCGGGACAGTCCGCGACGCTCGACTTCGTGACGGGCGCCGGCGGCAGCCGCGAAGCCTGCATCGGGCTGATCGAGAAGTACCAGGACCGCCATCTCGCCGATCGCGTCTTCGACCTTGCCTGGACCCACAGTAACGTCATGCTCGCCCAGATCAACGCGACCGCCGGCGATGCGCAGCTGTATCGTCACCTGGCAAGCTCCGTGCTCTACGGCAATTCGGCTCTGCGCGCCGAGACCGGCGTACTGACGCAGAATCGCCGCGGGCAGTCCGGGCTCTGGGGTTATGCGATCTCAGGTGACCTCCCCATCGTCCTGGTGAAGATCGCAGACGCCTCGCACATCGATCTCGCGCGCCAGATGATCAGGTGCTACACGTACTGGCGCCTGAAAGGCCTGGTGGTCGACCTCGTGATCTGGCACGAGGACCACGTCAGCTACCGCCAGCGCCTCCAGGACCAGATCATGGGCCTGATTGCGATCGGCATCGAAGCGCACGCCATCGATCGGCCCGGCGGCATCTTCGTGCGATCGGCAGAGCAGATTTCATTCGAGGATCGCACCCTGCTGCAAGCCGTCGCGCGCGTCATCATCAGCGACAGCCGCGGAAACCTGATGGAACAGGTCAATCGTCGCGGACTTGCAGACAAGAGTGTTTCGCAGCTTTCCACCACCCGGACACATCGACCCGAGCCCGCGGCCGTGCCCGACCGGCCGAGTCCGGACCTGATCCTCGGGAATCACCTGGGAGGATTCACGGCCGACGGCAGCGAGTACGTGATCGCCACCACGCAGCTGCAGAAAACGCCGACACCGTGGGTGAACGTCCTTTCGAACCCGCACTTCGGAACAGTCGTGTCGGAAAGCGGCCTCGCCTATACCTGGAGCGAAAACGCCCATGAATTCCGGCTGACGCCATGGAGCGACGATGCAGTCGGTGCTTCGTCCGGTGAAGCCATTTACCTGCGGGACGAAGAAAGCGGGCATTTCTGGTCGCCGACGCCGTTTCCGAGCAGCGAAGCAATGCCGTACCTCACGCGGCACGGATTCGGGTACACCCTGTTTGAACATGCGGTGGACGGGGTCCATTCGGATTTGTGCGTTTACGTCGACCTGGTAGAAGCGGTCAAGTTCTCCGTGCTGAAAGTGCGGAACGTTTCGGGCCGCGCGCGGCGGCTGTCTGCGACCGGCTATGTCGAATGGGTGCTCGGCGATCTGCGATCGAAATCGGCCATGCATGTCGTCACGGAGATCGATCCGACGAGCGGAGCCTTGTTCGCGCGCAACGCCTACAACACGGAGTTCCCGGGGCGCGTCGCTTTCCTCGACGTCGACGACCTGTCCCGCACGCTCTCCGGCGACCGCACGGAATTCCTCGGACGCAATGGCACGCTCGCCGGGCCGGAAGCGATGACGCGATCGCGCCTTTCAGGGAGGCTCGGCGCGGCGCTCGATCCCTGCGGTGCGATTCAGGTGCCCTTTGAACTGGAAGACGGGCAGGAGCGCGAGATCATCTTTCGTCTCGGCGCCGCGCCGGATGTCGAGCGCGCACGCGAGCTGGCGCAACGGCTGCGGAAATCCGGCACGGCCCGCGCCGCGCTCGGCAGGGTGCGGCAGTACTGGAAACATGCGCTCGGCGCCGTGCAGGTCGAAACGCCGGATGCGTCCCTGAACGTGCTGGCGAACGGCTGGCTTCTCTACCAGACGCTGGCCTGCCGCCTTTGGGCGCGCAGCGGCTTCTACCAGTCCGGAGGCGCATACGGATTCCGAGACCAGCTACAAGACGTCATGGCGCTGGTGCATGCGAAGCCAGAGCTCGTGCGCGAGCACCTGCTGCGTTGCGCCGAGCACCAGTTTCCGGAAGGCGATGTCCAGCACTGGTGGCATCCGCCGGCCGGGCGCGGCGTGCGCACGCGCTGCTCGGATGACTATCTGTGGCTGCCGCTTGCGGTCTGCCGCTACGTTTCAGTGACCGGCGACGACAGCGTGCTCGACGAGAACGTGCACTTCCTCGCGGGCCGGCCCCTCGGCGCCGACGAAGAGTCGTACTACGACCTGCCATGGCTCTCCCCGCAAATTGCCAGCCTGTACGAGCATTGTGCCCGCGCGATTCGGCACGGCCTGCGCTTCGGCCCGCATGGCCTGCCCCTCATGGGATCCGGGGACTGGAACGACGGCATGAACCTCGTCGGCATTCGCGGCCGGGGCGAAAGCGTGTGGCTGGGCTTCTTCCTGCACGAAGTCCTGAAATCGTTCTCACGGCTCGCGCGCCGGCGCAAGGATTCCGGCCTGGCCAAGCGCTGCGCAAAGGAAGCGGCTTCATTGCGCCGGAACATCGCCCGGCACGCCTGGGACGGGGCCTGGTATCTGCGCGCGTGGTTCGACGACGGCTCGCCCCTCGGCTCGTCGGCCAATCCCGAGTGCGCGATCGATTCGATCGCGCAAAGCTGGTCCGTATTGTCAGGTGCAGGCAGCAAGGAACGATCGCGTGTGGCGATGAACGCCGTCGATCGGCTCCTGGTGCGCCGCGATCACGGCCTGATCCAGTTGCTCGACCCGCCCTTCGACAAGTCGGCAATGAATCCGGGCTACATCAAGGGCTACGTCCCCGGCGTGCGCGAGAACGGCGGCCAGTACACTCACGCCGCGGTGTGGGCGTCGATGGCGTTTGCCGAGCTCGGAGACAGCCGCCGCGCATGGGAGTTGCTGGCATTGATCAACCCGCTGAACCATTCGCGGACCGAGGAAGCGGTCGCCATTTACAAGGCGGAACCGTACGTGGTCGCCGCGGATGTCTACGGAGTGGCGCCGCACACGGGCCGCGGCGGCTGGACGTGGTACACCGGCTCGGCGGGCTGGTTGTACCGGCTGATCGTGGAATCACTGCTGGGCCTGAAGCGCGAGGGCGACCGGCTGCACGTGGCTCCGTGCATGCCGAAGAATTGGAAAACCTTCTCGCTCAGCTATCGCTACGCCGACACGGTCTATCGAATCGCCGTCGTGCGCACTTCAGTCCCGGGCGCGGCGGCGATCCGGACCACGCTCGATGGCACCGAACTGGCTGAACCGGGAATTCCGCTGGCCGACGACCAGCGCGAACACGTCGTCGAAGTCAGGATCAACACGGTCAGCTGATCCGGCTCCGTCCGCGGTCTGAGAGGCGGATCACAGTTGGCGGCGCAGTCTGCTGCCCTGCCGCGTCGCGCCCCATGAACTGCCCAGCTGTACACATTGCGGGGCGGCTGCCCGACTCATCATCCAGACTCCCAGGTTACTGGCTGCCGCATGCCCGATGAACAGGCTCAGGCAAGTCTTCAGTTCAACGATGGCAGCGGCCGTCTCCCCGTGGCGCCGCCTGTTTCGGCGCGCGCCTTACGAGTCGCGGCTCGGCATAGCGCCACGGCTCTCCATCGCATTCGGCGCCGTTGCAATCCTGACGGTGGTCGCGAACCAGATCACGGAACACGGCAGCTCGCTGATCCGCGCGATCGAGCAGGCCCCGCTCGCGACACCAGGGTTCGCGGAGGAGCAGAGTCCGGAAGTGCTGCCGGCGGCGCTCGATCAATTTCAGCGCGCCGTGATCATGCGGGCGGACTCGGCCGCCGCGCCCCGCGTGGAAGAGTTCGAGGCGGCGGTGGCGGCGCTGGACGCTGCCCGCCAAACGTACTTTGACGCCCTCAGGCCGACACTCGATGACGCCAAGCTCCAAAGTCTGGACGGCCAGGTCGCGACGCACCAGCAGCTCGGCGTCCAACTGGTCAAGTCGGCGGACTCGCGACGGCGCCTGCTGATCGAATTCAGTATCGAACTTGAGGCGCTGGACGCGCGGATGAAAAGCTCCCTCGACCGGGTCTGGGCAGCCTTCGGCAAGGTCCTCGGCCGCGATTACCTGGTCGCCGCGAACCGGATCCTCGACGAGCTCCGCAAGGACAGCGGCGATCTTTCCGTTCTCCAAGGTTATGGGCCGGGCACGGTGCGCGAGCTTGTCGCCAGTGAGAAGGCGTTCGCCGCGCTCCTCGCGGAAAATCAGGAGAGCATCAACCGCGTGTTCGGCGCGGAGTGGCTCGCGCAGACACGCGCCAATTTAGGGCACGTCATCTGGCTGCGGAAACTCCTGGTGCGCACCGACGTCCAGCGCAAAGCCACGATCGAGGGCTTTTCGCAGGGTCACGCCGCGCTGTCCACGGTGATTCGCAAGACGAATTCGCAGTTTGAAGCCGCAAGGGCGATTGCCACGGCCAAGCGCCAGTCCGCGGAGGCCCTGAGCGCCATGTCCGAGCTGGAAGACCGGCAACGCACATTGCTCGGCTGGCTGAGTGCCCTCGTGTTGCTCCTGCTGCTGACAACCACCGTGAGCACGGTCATCAGCGTCGTGACGCCGGTGCGCCGGCTGGTCCAGGCCACGCGGCGCCTCGCGCAGGGAGAAACCGGCGTCATCGTGCCCCGCGGCGGCATCAAGGAACTGGACACGTTGGCCGTGTCCTTCAACCAGATGGCCGAGCGATTGACGGCCGCGCAGGAACTCGCCCGCCAGTACCACGGGCAACTCGAAGCGAAGGTCGAGGAGCGCACGCGCCAGCTTCAGCACCTCGCGGCGCACGACCCGTTGACTCGTCTTGCCAACCGCCGCCAGTTCCTGACGCAACTGGAAACCTCGCTGAAACGCTCGGCTGAAAACAACGAGCTCGTGGGAGTATTTTTCCTGGACATGGACAATTTCAAGAACGTCAACGACAGCATGGGGCATGTGTTCGGCGACCGGGTCTTGCAGGCTGTTGCGGACCGCCTCCGCGTCGCAGTGCGCGATTTCGGTTACTGCGCGCGCCTCGGCGGCGATGAATTCACGGTGGTGTACGAGAACGGTGCCCAGGTGGACGAGATCGAGCACGCGGCGGGCGTGCTCGCGCAAAGCTTTCAGGAGCCGCTTTTCGTCGACGGTCGCGAACTCCTGATGGGCCTCAGCGTGGGAGCGAGCGTCTATCCCGACCATGGTCAGGATCCGGAGACCCTGCTGCGCGCCGCCGACGCCGCACTGTTTCATGCCAAGGCGCAGGGCCGCAGCCGGATCCGCCTGTTCAGCCCGGAATTGCTGGAAGCCGCCGCCGCGAAGTTCGCTACCGAACAGGGGCTGCGCCGCGCAGTCGAGCGCGGCGAGTTCGAGCTCCATTTTCAGCCCGAGGTCGACCTCGCGACCTGTGAGGCGGGTCTCGTCGAGGCGCTGTTGCGCTGGCGGCTGCCAGATGGAAGCCACGCGTCGCCCCAGGATTTTCTGCCGGTCGCGGAGGACTGCGGCCTCATCCGGGAGATTGGCGACTGGGTCATCGAGTCCACCGTCGAGCACGTTGCCCGGTGGCACGCGGCGGCCTGGCCGAGCATCCGCCTGGCGGTCAACGTTTCCTCGCTCCAGCTTCTGGACAGCCGCTTCGTCGACAGCCTCCGGCAATCGCTCCTGCGACACCGCGTCCCGCCGCAAACCATCGAAGTCGAGTTGACGGAGAACGTGCTGCAGACCGGCCGTCACACCGGCGAGGCGCTGCGCGAGCTGCGCGAGCTCGGCGTGGGTGTCGCGCTCGACGATTTCGGCACGGGCTACTCCTCGCTGGTATCCCTCCAGCAGCTGCCGCTGACCCGCGTGAAACTGGACCGGAGTCTGATCGCGACGATCGACACGAGCGCGAGGTCACAGGCGATTACCCGGGCGATCATTGCGCTTTGCCAGAGCCTGGGGCTCGAGGTCACAGCCGAAGGTGTCGAGCGCCACGAACAGCTCGCCTGGCTGCTCGGCTATCCGGCGATGCACGTCCAAGGCTTCCTGATGTCGCCACCCGTGGCCGAGGCCGACCTACTGACGGCGATTACTGGCATGCCCGCTCGAATGGATGCATTGATTCAAACGGCATTGCCGGAGTACGCCGTGCCGCTCGCCAGGCTTCGACCCGGTCGGTGGCGCCGGACCCGCTGACAACTTGCGCGCAGTGCTGCCGGTCAGGCGTCGTCCAGGATCGTGACGACGATGCGGTTCATCAAGCCCAGGCTTGCGCCCGGCGAAGCGTCCGACAACTCGACCGTAAATGCCCGGTCACCGGTGGCTTGTTTCGCAGCCGTAATCGGCACATAGATGATTCGGAACGTATGCCCTTCCGCGAAGGCCGCCACGCCGCTTTGCGGCCCACCGTAGTCCCGGCCCGCGACGGCGCTTCCGTCGATCGCGCGCCAGCGCACCCTGACGCCGCGTTTTTCCCTGGTGAAATGGCGCACCGGAATCGCCGCGACAACGGCTCGGCTGCTCACGACCATCGATGACGCGTCGAATGCCACCAACCCGGGCGGTGTCCGCGGCGCGGCCTCAAGCTTGGGCGCCGGCGATGCGTCGGCTACCGGGGCGCTCGATTCCATCGTTGCCGCGGCCTCGGCAGGCGGCTTGGTGGTGATCCCGCCGCCCAGCGCGGCGGCGGCTTCCGGCGGAGCCTTCGTCGGGGCATTGACTGATGCGGACTCCGGCGATTCCCGATCGAAGCGGCTGATCGCAACGCCGAGAACGAATGCGAATCCGACGGCAGCGGCCAGCCGCCATTTGCCGGTCCGCCGTCTCGGCGGTTCTGCCGGGACGACGGGCGCAAGTACGGGTGCACGTGCGGGTACCGGTACGGTTACGGGCGTGGGTGCGCGCAACGCAGCCACCAGATCGCGAATCGACGGCCGCAGCTCCCGGCTCCATGACAATCCCGAGGCAAGCGCGGCCCACTGCGCTTCCGTCAGCGAGAGCGGAGCTTCTATCGTCTGGCGCGAGTCACGCGCCGCGTCGGCACCCCGGCGACCGTAAGGATGTCGGCCTGCGACCATTTCGTAGATCACGCCAGCCAGGCTGAATACGTCGTCGCGCGGCTCTGGCGGCTCGCCCGCCAGGACCTGCGGACTGGCATACGCGCGCGACGCCGCGGCCACCGTGAGACTCGGCGCCGGGAAATTTTCCTCGGGCGCCTGTGAAGAAGATTCCGGGGCCACACCGAAATCCAGCACCCGCACTGCGCCGGTCGTCGTAACGAAAATATTGTCCGGCTTGACGTCCCCATGAGTCACTCCGCGCTCGTGCGCAAAGGCGAGCGCTTCGGCGGTGGCGGCTGCGATCCTGATCGTCTCCTCCATCGGTATGGGCCACGGAGCCGCGCGTCGCAGGCGGGGACCGAGCGTCTCGCCTTCGAGCAGCTCCATCACGATGAACCAGGTTCCCCGCTCGCAGTCGAGATCGTGAAAACGCACGATACCCGGGTGCGAAAGCGTCTGCGTCTGGCGAAACTCCCTCTGGAGACGCTCGATGTTGCGCGGACGATCGCGAAATTCCGGGCGCAACACCTTGATCGCGACGCGCGGGCCTTCGGCGGCCGCGGCATCACGGCGCAAGTCGTTCGCGCGGAATATCATCGCCGTCCCGCCGTTTCCAAGCTGCTGCTCGAGCACGTAACGCTCGCGAAGCACGCTGCCGCATGCGACATCCGGCTGCATCTGCGCTCTCGTCCACAGCTGGACGGGAGTCAGCTCGGACGTGACATCGTTGGCGAGATCTTCCGTAGGGTCGGACACGCCGATCGCCCCGGGAAAAGCATGCGGGAGGGCTGAAGTATCGAAGCGCGACACCTCGCCGGATTTTTCGGGAAGCGTGTCCTGGCTAATCGCACTCATGCCTGATCATTGTCCGCTCATCGCGCCGACCGGAGCAACGAGCTTCGGCGGCCGTTCTTTGGAGCATGAAGCGCACTCGCACGGTGTGCAAGAACCTGGAGTCAGCCGCCGCCTCAACTTGTGGTCAGTCGTTCCTGACTTCCCACGCTTCTGCAGCTCCGTATTTCACATAACGTGCTTATCGCCCGGCGAGTGGCTTTGTCACGGAACATCGCGGCGTCGGCGTATCGCAGCAACGCATCGTAGCTTTCGCCGTCGTCGGGATACACGGCCAGGCCAATGGAAGCGCCGACATGAATTTCCATGCCGTCGATCGAATAGCACTCGCCAATGTGCTTGCGGATCTTTTCTGCGATGCTGCCGGCACACGCTGGGTCGTGGAGGTTCGAAATAAGCGCTACAAATTCGTCCCCGCCGTAGCGAGAGGCGATGTCTTCGGCGCGGACACCGGCCGCGATGCGCGCGCCGACGGCCGACAGCAATCGATCGGCGACCGTGTGCCCGTAGCGGTCATTCACGGTCTTGAAACCGTCGAGGTCGATGAACAGCAATGCCAACTGTCGATGCCGCTGAGCGGCGCTCTTGATCGCCAGTTGCAGCCGCTTGATCAGCAGCAGCCGATTGGGCAGTCCAGTCAGCCGGTCATGATGGGCCACGCGTTGCGCGGCCACCGCCCGCCGCGAGGCCTCGTCCAGCGCCTGCATCAGGTGTTCATTGTTCGACTTCAGGCTTTCGTTCTCGCGCAAGGCGCCGAAAAGCCGCTGTTCGGCCAAGGCCAGTTCGCGCAATGCATCGCCGAGCGAGCACGGCGCTCGGCCTGGACCCGATGGCACCACCGAATGGCGCCTCGCGATTCCGGGCAGCGGCGCGCGCCGGATCGAGTCGGTTTCCGCCCACCCCACGGTTGCCCCTGGGAGGATACCGTTCGTTCGCTTCTGATTCAGGCCCGGCACGTTCGATGCTACTCGCTGCACTTCGAGAGACGATGCTGAAACGTACTTAGGGCCTGATTTGACGGTCTGTGCGGCAGCGTACATTGGAGTTGGCGCAGGCGCCCAAATCGCGATCTAATTCACAATTTGCCAAGCGGGTAAATGCTAGTGACGAGTCGCGGAACACGAATCGACGTCGACGATGCGGTCATGGATCCGACCCGATATTTTTCGCACCCCGCCGAAGTGGTCGAGGACGTCCGGCTGAACCGTGAAGAGAAGCGCCGGATCCTGCGGTCTTGGGCGCTCGATGCGGAGTTGATCGACGAAGCCGAGTCCGAGAACATGCGCGGCCGCGCTGGCGACCGCTCGCACCTCCGCGAAGCAAGACTGGCGCTTCTCAAACTCGACGGCTGAATGCAAAGCCGCGCCTGACGGCGCGACGACTCATCGCGGCGGCTCGACGGGCTGCGCGGCCGGCAACTGATTCGCGTCGCGGCGCAGCAGGCGGTCATAGGCGTCGCCGAAGAGAATCTCGAATCCGATCGTGGCACCGAGGCATGCGCTGCAGCGATCCTCCGGCAGCGGACCATCCGCCCAGAACAGTTCACCGCCGAACTCGACGAACAGCCAGTCCCGCCACATCGACCGCCGGTGGGTAATGCCAATCCCGTACAGGTCGGGCTGTGTGCCGTCGGTTTCGCCGCGGACGCTGGCCTCGTAGCGCATCGCCCGGCGATAGTCGATCGCGTGATACAGGGCCGCGCGGCTGCGCCAGCGCACGCCGTCGGTTTCCTCGGACATGCGCACCGAATTGCTCAAGCGCACGAGATACTCGCTGGTCAGCACGCGATCGATGTCGAAGGCCTGGGTGATGCCGAAGCCCTCGTCGTTCTCCACGAACGCCGTGGTCCGCATCGTCAGCAACAGTCCCGGGCGCCCGTAGATGTAATGGCGGTATCGCGCGTTGGCGTAAGGATTGAGCGGCGACTCCAGTTTGATGCCGGCGCCGAGGTCGAAGCGGCTGTCGCGCGTGCGGTGCGCGCGGTAGCCGACGCCGGCGAACCACTCGGCCGGATCGTCGTCGGAAAACGCGCCGACCGCGGGATTGAAGACTCCCCGTTCATCCGCGACGTACTCGTCCCGGCTTGCGCGCCCGATCGTCGCGTTGAACCGCTCGTTGATCTGCGGCAGGTTCACGCTCGCCCGAAACCGGCCGTCGACCTCGAATTCGTCGTGTTCGTTCCAGCCGAGCGTCAGGCCGGCGCGGCCATTGGACTCATCCTCATACTCGAAGTACTCGTTCTCCTTGCCGAACAGCCGGTCGACGAAGCGCGCCGTGCTGCAGACGCCGCGCTGCAATCCCGCGCGCATCGCATCGATCCGCGCGGCCCCGGGCGCGGACTCGCCTGCGCAGCCATTTTTTGGCTCGTCTTCCGGAGTGGGCGCAGGCGTCCCGGATTCCTCCGCTCCCGCCGGCGGGACCAGGACGCTCAGGAGCACCAGGATCGTGGCCGGCGACCTGGACGCCGTCGCCATCGTCAGGACGGGCGTCCCTGCCCGTTCGCGTCGAAATAGTGTCGTCGGCAGAGCGACACGTAACGCTCATTGCCGCCGATCTCGACCTGCTGCCCGACGCGCTCGACTGCCCCGTCCGCGCCCACCCGCACGACCATGGTGGCCTTGCGGCCGCAGTGGCAGATCGTCTTCAACTCGGTCAGCTCGTCGGCGAGCGCCAGCAGGCGGCCGCTGCCCTCGAAGAGCTCGCCGCGGAAATCGGTCCTGAGGCCGTAGCAGAGCACGGGGATCGACAAGCGGTCGACGACGGCAGCGAGCTGCTCCACCTGCACTCGCGTCAGGAA
>Ga0302046_10001759_pt1 | contig 20268 bp, 16 predicted proteins | sample RVTome_11_FD_200261 | JGI IMG/M metagenome (GOLD analysis project Ga0302046, IMG submission 200261) | Soil microbial communities from uranium-contaminated site in the Upper Colorado River Basin, Wyoming, United States - RVT147D111 (version 2) ...
GCCGTTTCCCTTGCCCTCGAAGGAGCGAAGGTCGGTCTCATTGACGCGGACGTTTATGGCCCCAGTGCCCCCATGATGTTCGGCATCAACGAGCGCCCCAAGATGATGAACGAAAAGCTCATTCCGCTTGAGAAACACGGCGTCAAGGTCATGTCCATCGGGTTCCTTGTTGATCCCATGCAAGCTGTCATTTGGAGGGGACCCATGGCCAGCGGGGCGATAAAGCAGTTCCTGTCCGATGTGAATTGGGGAGAACTGGACTATCTGGTCTTTGATATGCCTCCGGGTACCGGCGACATTCAACTCACGCTCGTGCAAACGATTCCGCTGACGGGTGCTGTCATCGTAACGACGCCGCAGGACGTTGCCCTGGCCGACGCGCGCAAGGGACTTGTGATGTTCACCAAGGTGAACGTCCCCGTTTTGGGAATCATCGAGAACATGAGTTATTACATTTGCAGTCACTGCGGAGGACGCGAGAATATTTTCGACTCTGGAGGCGGATCGAAAACAGCGAGTGAGCTTGGAGTGCCGTTCCTGGGCGAGATCCCGATCTACACGGGCATCCGTGTGGGAGGAGACAAGGGAGTGCCTCTTGTTGCCGGCGAGCCGGATTCCGAGCACAGCAAGAGGATTCGCGCAATCGCCCGCGGGCTGGCGGCTCAGATCAGCATCCAGCACGTTATGGCACCTCCGATGCCGAAAGTGGAGATTCTGCTTAATACCTGACGATCATGATTGCCGCTGAATCGGTTGAAAAGACGCTCGAGCGGGTCCGCCCTTATTTGCGTGAAGACGGAGGAGATGTGGAGTTGGTGCGCGTTTCAGAAGACGGAATTGTCGAGGTAAGGCTTACCGGTTCGTGTGGTTCCTGTCCGCTCTCGATTATGACTGTCCGTGCAGGAATCGAGAGGGCCTTGATGATCGATCATGCGGATATCAGAAGGGTGGAACAGGTGAAGTGAGATTCCCCCGCCCATTGTAAGACTCACGGAATCTGCCTGAAAGTCCTCAATGAGATTCCGGGAGTCTCTTGAGATGGGGGAATCTCACATCCGTCCTCCGACCTCTGCAGGCTATCTCTTCTCCCTCAGCTCTACTTCCACCAACTTTCCCTCCTTCAACTGCACAATTCTCGCAGGGAATTTCTTGACCAACTCATAATTGTGCGTTGCCATGAGGATGGCCGTCCCCCGCATGTTAATTTTCAGCAGCAGCTCCATGATTTCATTTGACGAGGCGGGATCCAGGTTCCCTGTCGGCTCATCCGCAAGCAGAAGCGGCGGGGAATTGACTACAGCTCGTGCGATGACGACACGTTGTTGTTCTCCCCCGGAAAGTTCATGCGGCATCTGAAGACGCTTGTGGCTCAATCCGACATCTGCCAGCGAAAGAAGTACACGCTTCTTAACTTCACTTCGACGCGCATTCGTGGTATAGAGGGCGAACGCCACATTGTCGTAAACGTCACGGTCGTCCAGCAGTTTGAAATCCTGAAACACTACTCCAAGTCGGCGGCGGAGATAGGGAATTTCTTTCTGGTTGACAGTTGCAGAATCGAATCCGGCGACCTTGACATGGCCCGAGTCGGATTTGAGATCCATATACATCAGCCGTAACAGAGAGCTTTTCCCCGCCCCCGTCGGTCCGACCAGGTAAACGAATTCTCCGTTCTTCACGGAGAAATTAACGCGATCGAGAACGAGCTGGCCGTCAAAGGAGACGGAAACGTTCTGAAGTTCAATCATAACGGTTTCGGGCAATTTGGAGGGCGAGTTTCATTGCTTCAAGCATGCTGTCAAGACGGGCTTTTCCCTTTCCAGCGATGTCATAAGCCGTTCCGTGATCAGGTGATGTCCGTATAATCGTCAATCCTGCGGAAAAATTCACGGCTTTTCCGAAGGAATGCATTTTAAGTGGAATGAGTCCCTGATCGTGATACATTGCCACGACAGCATCGAAGCGCCGGAATGTTTTATCTCCAAAGAACCCGTCGGCAGAGAAGGGGCCCTCGGCCTTGATCCCCCTGGCCCTGGCCTGCTCAAGGGCGGGAAGGATGATGCTCTGCTCCTCGTTTCCAATAACGCCGTGTTCGCCTGCATGCGGATTGAGCCCGAGAACCGCGAGGGTCGGATCGGAGATCCTGAAATCGCGCTTCAATGATTCGAGGATGACCCCCATTTTCTCGACAATCTTCTCCGCCGTAACGTGCTCGGCAATGGAACGCACTGGAACATGAATGGTCACCAGCCCCACCCGGAGGTCTTTTGAAACGAGCATCATGGCGACTTTGGATGATCGTGAAAGGAGAGTGATCATTTCGGTTTGCCCGGGGAAATTATAGCCTGCAAGGTTCAGAGCCTCCTTGGAGGCCGGGGCGGTAACCATGGCCGCAGCTTTGCCGGCGAGGCAGAGTTTCACCGCCGCCTCGATGGCCACTCCTGCCGACCTTCCCGATGCCCGGGTGGGTTTGCCGTAGTCAACGTCTGCCCCGATTCCGTCACCGACATCCATGACCGGAATGACAGAGCTCTGCTGGGGCAGCATAGCGGCCGCCTTCTGTAATTTGACCTTCAATTTCAGGCGGGTTCTCGTATGCTCGAAGACGTTGAGCGGTCCTACAAGAAGTGGAGTGCATTTGGCACGCAGAGCCGAATTCGCAGCAGCCTTGAGGGCGACTTCGGGTCCGATTCCGTTAAAATCGCCGATGGTAATAGCAAGAACAGGTTTCACAAGTTTTCCACTGCGATGAGAGCGTAACGGCCATTTTTTCGCCGGTCTTCAAAGATGAACCGGCGTTTGATTGTCGAATACGTCCACACTTCCCTGGGAGGCTGGTTCGGGGAAAACAGCCGTTCATTGTTGGCCGGGGTACCGTACAGGACGTAGATGCGTCCGCGATCCGTCTTGTAGCCGTCGAATTCGTTCGGTGTCGAATACAGGCGGATCGCTGCATCGACCCGCCGGTAATACTCTGTCATCATTTCATTATACGCAGATGTTGTGTCCGGATCTCTTTTCTCCCAAAAATTGAAAAACCGCTGGACAGATCTTGATTGAGAGAGAGATCTCAACGCATCCATTTCCTCGGCAGAAGCAATATGTTGAAGGGCGTCGATCGCAAGGTCCGGGTCTCTGAGCGAAATCGGCTGGTTAAGCCAGAGAACGCGGAATTGCGGCTGAATGGTTTTCGTCGTTGTTCCTGCCGAAAGATCGATCTTCATCTCAGCTTTGCCGGGTTGGAGTTTCTCAAGCGGCAAGGGAAGAAAGACGGTTTTCCACCGAGGGCCGGAAGGACGTACCGCATACTTAACGGAATCCTCAGTTGAGTTCAGAGTATCTGCCTGCCCTGCAAGCAGCTGAGGGACGCCATCCATGACGAGAATCTCTTTCCCGGACACTTCAAAAGTATCCAATCCCTTGAATCCCGGCTGCAGTGTTAATACGTAGCGTGTGGTAACAGCCGGGGAGCCGGGCGGAGTCCAAACGGATAATAACATACCTCCGCGTTCTCCAAAAAACACGTCTGTTCCATAATTCAGTGCCAGAAACGAAGGGCTCTCCGCCGTGCTTGCAGGAGGTCCGGCAACAAACACAGGTGCCGAGACATCGAATTCACCGGCAGGGCTCCTTGTCTTGACAGTCTTATCCTTGCTGGTAAACGAGCGCTGGGATTGCCGGTCCTCGACGTTAAAGAACACAGAATAGACGCCGGGTGGAACCGAAAAGGAGGCCGCCCCCTGCAGGTCATTCGGGAGTTCGTTTTCGTCGGGCATAAGGCTTCTTTTCAGAATGATGGAGCGCATGTAGCGTCCAACGGAGGTGCCCTCGTCGTTCCGAAGCTCGATAAGCAGGTCGCCTTTTGCAAGGAAATCATTGGGGAGGATAGATTCGATATTCCGCAACACAATGAAAAAGTCTTCCCGGATCCTGTAATGGACATATACAAGAGATTGTGTGCTGTCATCCGGGGAAAAAAGGGGAAGTGCCTCGAATGAAATAGAGGCCGCCCGTTGCATCGTTGGCATTCGTGCGGGCTCGTCCTGCGGAAAGAGCACTGAAGAGCACACGAACAGGGCCGCAAGTGTCTTACGGCAGATTGAGATCGTGGAGAATGGTTGCATGCTGATCACCGGTTATTTTACCAGGGTTAAGAATGTTATTCGGATCGAACGTGTGTTTCACTGTTCGAAAAAGTTCGAATACCTCCCGTCCGTAAAGCCGTTGAAGGAACGGAGTGCGGACGAATCCGTCGCCGTGTTCGCCGGACAGGGTCCCGCCGAGGCCGATCGCAAGGTCATAGACTTCCAGAGCCACGTTGTCAATGATCCGGTAGTGCCGAAGGTCGGTGAGATCGACAAACGCTGCGCAATGGATATTGCCTGTCCCTGCATGCCCGTAGAGGCTGAATTCTATTCCGTAGTTGTTCAGGATTCGGCCCAGACCCGTGATATAGTTGGGCAGGTGTTTCACGGGCACTGCGACATCTTCTATGAACGATGCCTTGTTCACACTTGTTCCCGAATTGATGACACGGCTCGCCTGTTCCCGCAGTTCCCAGAGACTCCGAAGGTCCTCCTCGGTTGTCAACGGCATGAATTTCAAAGGATGGCTGAGTGAAACGGCCTTGCTGAGTTGAAGGATTGACCGTTGGATATCCTGCGGAACGTTTCCTTCAAATTCCACATACAGAAGTGCCTTGGCTTCGTCAAGAATCAGACGATCTATTGAGGGCTTGAACCCTTTGGCGAGGGAGACGTAGGTATGATCGAGAATTTCGATTGCCGAGGGCCCCAGCTCGAGAGCCAGCAGTGTTGCGTCGGTTGCATGATCGTAGCTGCTCAGGTAGATCAAAGCGCCGAGACGGACCTTGGGCCTGATGGCCGTATTGAGGGTGGCTTCGACAACAATGGCAAGGGTTCCTTCAGAACCGACGATCAGCTTTCGGAAATCAACGTCTTTGCCGGCAACCGCATCCTTGAGATTATAACCGGAGGAGTTCTTCCGGACGTCCGGAAATCTCGATTTGATGGTTCCGGCATTTGCGAGCAGCAAAGGTGTGAGGGCTCCTGCAATATCGTTCATGAACGGGTTCATCGCGGAATCAACGAAGGGGGGATCGCGCAGGACCACCTGCTCTCCGTTTGACAATACCAATGTGAGCGATTGAACGTGATCTTTTGTCGCTCCGTACCGGACCCCATGGGCTCCCGAGGCATTTGTGCCGATCATCCCGCCCAGGGTGCATTCCGCCGCGCTTGCGGGATCCACAGGAAAAAATCTTTCGTTCTTCGCCAGTTCTGCATTCAGCGTTCCAAGAACCAGGCCCGGCTGGACGGATGCGGAATCGTTGCTCACGGAGAGAATGGCGTTCATCAATTTCGTAAAATCGAGGATCACACCCATTCCGATGGCCTGGCCGGCCAGCCCAGTTGCGGCTCCCCTTGGGATCAAAGGAATCCCACCTTCATTACAATACGCCGCGATCGCAGAAACCTCATCCGCCGATGTTGGCTGGATCACGCACAACGGTGTTATCTTGTACCAACATCGATCACTGCTGTATTGCCCGAGCGTCTGCTGATCGAAGAAACATCCCCCTGCTGTCAGTGATCTCAGGTCACGCTCGAGGGTTTTTGATTGCAAGGGGAGAATGGTTGGTTATGAGTGATTGGGGCAACATCGTGATTCTACAAAGCAATATCGTTCGTGATTTTAAATCATCACTTCCATCGGCTCAAGAACTCCACGAGCAACCGAACTCCGACACCTGAACCGCCGCGTTGGGTGTAATCTCCGTTCTCTTCCATCATAGCGGTCCCTGCGATGTCCAAATGCACCCAGGGATAGTCACCAATGAATTTCTTGAGGAACCACCCGGCCGTAATTGCCCCGGCCCAGCGCCCGCCTACGTTCTTCACGTCCGCCACATCGCTTTTGAGTTGTTTTTCATATTCATCGAAAAGCGGAAGCTGCCAAACGCGTTCGTAGGCTGCTTCTCCTGCTGTTTTCAGCTTTCCCATCAACGCTTCGTCATTTCCCATCATACCGGTCGCATGATGGCCCAACGCCACAACGCAGGCTCCCGTCAATGTCGCAAGGTCTATAACCGCCGAGGGCTTGTAACGGCCGGCGTATCCGAGTACATCGGCAAGGATCAATCGCCCTTCGGCGTCGGTATTATCAACCTCGGAGGTTTTGCCGTTGTAATGCCGTAGGATATCGCCGGGGCGGATGGAATTGCCGCCCGGCATGTTCTCGACCGCGGGGACGAGTCCGACGACATGAACCGGCAGCTTCAGCCTTGCGACCGCGTCCATTGTACCGATCACTGCGGCGGCTCCCGACATGTCCATTTTCATCTCTGCCATATTTGCAGAGGGTTTGATGGAAATTCCGCCCGTGTCGAACGTGACCCCTTTTCCGACGAGGACGACCGTTTTCCTTGCGTTCTTGTTATGCTCCATCACAATGAAGCGCGGGGGCCGCGAACTTCCCTGGCTTACACCGATGATTCCACCCATGCCCAGCTTTTCGATTTCGGCTTTCTCCATCACTGTGACCTTGAATCCGGACCTTTTTCCTGACTCCATTGCCGCCTTCGCCAGCGTCTCCGGGTAAATTTCGTTTCCGGGGGCATTCGCCAGGTCCCTCGCGAACATTGCTGATTGAGCAACGATCAAGGCACGGGCAAATGCTTTTTCCGCTTCTGCGGCAGATTTGCGATCTTCGGCGATCAGAGAGAATTCTTCGACGGCGTGCCGATCTTCTTTCAGTTTCGTGATGTATTTGTCGAACCGGTAAAGACCAAGCAAAGCACCCTCACCCATCGCCAGAACCGTGCCGTACAGATCTCTTGGGATTGTGGGAATTAAAAATCCCACGCTCCGGGCCTTTACTGCGTGGCAATGCTTCGCCGCCCGGGCAGCGGCTTTGCGAAATGTTTCATGGATGGCCTTATTCTTTTCGCCTAATCCGATCAACAGAAGCCTTTTTGGCCCGCCGGGTTTTTCAGAATACACGAGGGCCGACTCCTTTTCCTTCCCCTTGAAATCACCCAAGGTGATGGGGGAAAGGAGGGATGATCCGAATACAGCGTTGAGCCCCTTCATCTCCTTGCGTAATGCGGAGTCGTCCGAGTGAAGGAACACAGCAAGCACATCTACAGCGGCACGCTCCGGGGGTGTGACTTGAACCGAGAGTTTCATTGCAATCCTCATTTTGGTAAATAATGTCTGGATCGTTCAACAACCTGCTTGATAATGTTCTGTAAAGATCCATCCTGAATTCTTGCACCTGCTGCATTCTTATGCCCATTCCCACCGAACTCCTGCGCCAGCTTGTTGATCGGGATGTCACCTTTGGAGCGGAAACTGATCTTGATCATCCCCGGAAGTTCGGTGAACATGAAGCCAATCTGCACACGTTTCATTCCCAGGGTGTAAGGAGCGAAGCGATCGATATCCGGCTCGCCGGTTGATGTTTCCCTGAACATTGCCGCGGTGATAGTAATATAGGCAACGGCGCCTCCATGGGCTGTGGTGAGACCGCTCAGAGCTCTGCCGAGCAGCTGGACCCGGCTTGGTGAGTCTTGCTCATAAACATTCTGGTATGCCCGAACAGGATCAGCGCCTTGTTCGATCAGCGCGGCCACGATCCGGTGGAGTTCGGCGTCGGTTTTGGGAAATCTGAAGGAACCGGTGTCTGTCATGATAGCAACATACAGGGCCTCTGCCGACTGTTGATCGTTAGGCAGACCGCCGAGCGATTCGAGAATCCGGTAGATCATTTCCCCGGTGGCGGCGGCGGAATCGTCGATAAGAAAAAGATCGGCAAACGGGTCGGCGTCCAGATGGTGATCGATGACAATCTTCGCAGCTTTGCTCGCAAGGATGGGAGCGGCCATGGAGCTTAGTCGGCCGGGTTGATTGGTATCGAGTACGATAATGGCGTCGGCTTCGGCAATACTACGGCCGTGTCGGGATGCGTCGTACTGCTGAATCGATCCCCCCGGATCGAGGAAACGGTAGGGTTCCGGGGTTTCACTGCAATTGATGATGGAAACCGACTTCCCGCGTTTTCGGAGGAAGGAAGCCATCGCCAATTCGCTCCCCAACCCGTCGCAATCCGGACCGACGTGAGTTGTGAGGATGATTGTTTGCCACGACTCAAGCATGCGCCTGAGTTGTTCGATGTGTTTTTTCACGCTTGGTTGAAAATGAAACAGGGTGTGATCCCGCGGGAGATCACACCCTGAATGTTTGTGTCGCGCGGGTCATTGATCAGTTAATGACCCAGGTTTCTCCGGAATTGAGGAGTTTCTTCATATCGCCGACACCCCGCTTCTCAATTGCAGCAGCGATTTGGCGGTCCATCTCCTGCTCGTAACATGACCGGTCAACCGAGAGGAAGATTCCGACAGGTCTTGGCAGATTGGGCTTGTAGGTCATGTCCGCCAGGATAAACGAAAGCGTGGTATCTGTCTCGTTGTGCACGAGCAAGTCGTTGACGGAGTATTTGCCGTCCTTGAGCGAAACCACTTCCGGAGTGAATCCATTCAGCCGAATCCCCTTGTCGCGGTCTTTTCCGAATACGAGCGGCTTTTCGTGCTCGAGGATCACGATGTGGTCATCCTTGCTGTCTTTTTCCGTGAACTGGAAGAACGCGCCATCATTGAACACGTTGCAATTCTGGTAGATTTCGACAAACGACGTTCCGCGGTGTGCCGCTGCGCGTTTGAGAACCGTCTGCATATGTTTCGGGTCGCGGTCAAGGGTCCTGGCGACGAATGAGGCGCTTGAGCCGAGGGCCAGCGCTGCCGGATTGAAGGGATAATCCAGCGATCCGAACGGCGTCGATTTTGTGACCTTCCCTTTTTCGGACGTGGGGGAGTACTGGCCCTTGGTCAGGCCGTAAATTTGATTGTTAAACAGAAGCACCTTGATGTCGAGATTACGGCGGAGTAGATGAATGAAGTGATTCCCGCCGATACTCATCCCGTCACCGTCTCCTGTGACCACCCAGACCGACAAATCCGGGCGGGCCATTTTGAGACCTGATGCGACGGCGGTTGCCCTTCCGTGAATGCTATGGAAACCGTACGTATCCATATAGTAGGGGAACCGGCTGGAGCAGCCGATTCCGGAAACGAACACCGTTTTATGGCGCGGGATCCCGAGATCCGGCATCACACGCTGAGTCTGGGCCAGGATGGAATAGTCACCGCATCCCGGACACCATCGGACGTCCTGATCGCTCTGGAAGTCTTTCGAAGAGTACTTTTTCTCTTCCACCGGAACAGAGGCGATTGCTTCTTCGACAAGTTTGCTCATTTGGAACCTTTCAGAATATCAAGGATTGCGTTTTCCAGCTCGACCGCCTTGAAGGGGAGTCCCTGGACCTTGTTCAGGCTTACTGCCGGAACAAGATACTTGGACCGCAGGATCTTGGAAAGCTGACCGAGGTTCATTTCGGGGACGAGAACATGCTTAAATTTATAGAGGACCTCGCCCGTGTTTTTCGGGAACGGATTCAGGTGACGGAGTTGGAGGTGGGAAACCTTCATACCCTTCTCCCGCACGCGGCCAACGGCGCTGCGGATGGCTCCGTAGGTGCTCCCCCAACCAACGACAAGCAATTCACCTTCCGGTTCCCCGTCAACAACGGCCGGCGGGATGTCGTCTGCGATGCGGTCGACCTTCTCGGCCCGCAATTTGATCATGTGTTCGTGGTTTTGCGGATCATAACTGACGTTGCCGGTCAAATGCTGTTTTTCGAGTCCGCCAATCCTGTGTTCCAGGCCTGGAGTTCCGGGAATTGCCCAGGGGCGCGCGAGCGTAGATTCGTCGCGCAGGTAGGGGAGAAATCCCTCAGGATCTGTGCGGAATTTCGGCGAGATGTCGGGAAAATCATCGTAGTCCGGAATGAGCCAGGGTTCTGACCCGTTGCCGAGGTAGCCGTCAGACAGGAAGAAGACCGGAGTCATGTACTTGAGAGCGATTCGGGCGGCCTCAAAAACGGCTTCGAAACAATCGGCCGGGGTGGAGGCCGCAACAATGGGAATGGGAGCTTCGCCATTGCGGCCGTACATTGCCTGCATCAAATCGGCTTGCTCGGTTTTCGTGGGCAATCCGGTGCTCGGTCCGCCCCGTTGAATATTGCAGCAGATAAGGGGGAGTTCCACCATGACGGCGAGTCCGAGGGCTTCGGTTTTCAGGGCAACGCCGGGGCCGCTTGTGGTCGTGACACCCAGGGCGCCGCCAAATGCTGCGCCGATTGCCGCAGTGACGCCTGCGATCTCGTCTTCGGCCTGAAAGGTCTTCACACCGAAATTCTTATACATCGCCAGCTCATGCAGAATATCGCTGGCAGGAGTGATGGGGTAGGTCCCGAGAAACAAATCGAGTTTGGCTTTCCGGGCGGCGGCCATCAGGCCCCAGGCACACGCCTGGTTGCCCGTAATATTGCGGTATTTGCCGGCAGGAAGGTTCGCGCGGGCGACCTCATACCGAACTGCAAAAATCTCGGTGGTTTCTCCGTAATTCCATCCCGCCTTCAGGACACGCACGTTGGCTTCCATGATTTCGGGTTTGCTTCCGAATTTTTTCTTGATCCACTCCATCGTGGAGTCTACAGGCCGGTTGTACATCCAGTACATCATTCCGAGCGCGAAGAAATTCTTGGATCGGTCGACAATTTTGCTGGAAAGGCCCATGTCCTGTAACGCCAGGGCGGTGAGCTTGGTAATATCGACCTCGTAGATGCGGAACTTGCTGAGCGAGCCGTCCTTCAGGGGATTGGAGGAGTACCCTGCGAGCTTCAGATTTCTGTCGTTAAAGCCGTCGGTGTTGGCGATGATATGCCCACCGTCGACGAGACTTCCCAGGTTTACTTTCAACGCCGCCGAGTTCATGGCAACCAGAACGTCGCACTGGTCACCGGGCGTATGGATTTCCTTGCTGCCGAAGTGAATCTGGAAGCCGCTGACTCCGAACAACGTCCCTTGGGGGGCACGGATCTCAGCGGGAAAGTCGGGGAGGGTGCTCAGGTCGTTGCCGAGCAAAGCAGTGGTATTGGTGAACTGGGTGCCGGTCAACTGCATGCCGTCACCGGAATCACCCGCGAAGCGGATGGTCACTTCATCGAGCGACTGAGTCTGTTTTTCAGCCATGGTAAGCTACTTCCTTTGGAAAAAGACAAGCGGGAAAGAGAAGGCGAACATCATTTCTTCAATGCTTAAAGTTACTCAATTTTGCCCCAAAAAGTCAAGAAAAGGGAGATTGAACGAGACTTCGAAATCGAGTATTTGACGTTGGGCGTTCCACATTTCTTTTTGGGGACGAATGAGAAGAAATATCGAATATCGAACGCCCAATTTCGAATATCCAATTCGTGACACATTCCCAAAAAAAACGCCGGCTGATCGGCCGGCGTCGGGAATCGGATATTGCTTGTTCTACTCTCTTACCACCCAGACCTTGATGGTTCCGGTAACTCCCGCCGGGAGTTTCACCGGCACGTCGTAGATACCAAGTGATTTGATGGAATCCTCGATTTCGATTTGCCTCTTCTCGATCTTCAATCCCTTTTCTACTACCGCATCCGCTATCATCTGGGAAGTGACCGATCCGAAAAGTTTTTCGTCCTCGCCGACCTTCATCTTGATGGTGATCGAAAGCTTCGCCAATTCGACGGCAAAGTTCTCGGACTCTTTGTGTTGCTTCTCCGTCCGCTTCAGCGCCTGTTTCTTTTCTTCCGCGAACCTCTGCATACTGCCTTCTGTGGCTTGAAAAGCGATATTCCTGGGGATCAGGTAGTTGCGGGCGTAACCGTCTTTGACATCGACGATGTCGCCAATGTGTCCCAGTTGTTCAAAATCCTGACGTAAAATAACTTTCATAGTTCAGCTCCTTGGCAGGCAACATTCGGTTCAGGTTACTTCACAGCTTCGGAAACATACGGCAGCAATGCAAGGTGCCGGGCCCGTTTGATGGCCTGGACCAGCATGCGCTGGTGCCGGGAACATGTGCCGGTAATCCGTTTCGGAATAATCCGGCCCTGCTCCGAGATGAACCGTTGCAGCCGTTTTTCGTTCTTGTATTCGATGTAGGTGTCTTTGGTCTCGCAGAACCTGCAGACGCGCTTCTTGCGGATTTGTTGGGTCCGGGAAGAGCCTCTCGGGCCTCTGGCCCCTCGTGGGCCGCCCGTCCGCGAATCCCGTGATCCTGTGCGTCCGATTGGTGGTCGTCTCATTGCTTATTCTCCATAAAGAAAATTGAAAGGATGGATGAATGGCGTGGAATCATTTGGCATCGCCCTTGCCAGGTTCATCACGCTGGGGCCCCGGAGGCACTGCTTTCGATTCCGGCTTCACGGATTCGGGAACAGCCGGAACGGCGGGGGCCGGTGACGGCGCAGCTGCAGGGGTTGTCACGGCAGCCGCCGCCTGTTCAGCCGCGGTCTTGCGCTCCTGCTCCTGGCGCGCCTTAATGAGTTTCTCTGAAAGCTGAACGGTCAGGAAACGCATGATATTCTCGTCGAGCGCGTAATACCGTTCGAGTTTCGCGATGATATCCGCCGGAGCGTTGAATTCGCAGATGGTGTAGAAACCGTTGTTTTTCTTCTCGATCGGATACGCGAGGCGCTTTCGGCCCCATTTCTCCAGCACGCGGATCTCCGAGCCGTTCTTGGTCAGAAACTCCTTCAACCGTTCGACGATCTGATCGATCTGTGCATCATCGACCGTGGCGTTCGCTATGAACGTCGTCTCGTAGATCTTTTTTCGTTGTTCCATGGTTGCCCTTCGGACTTGATTGATCGTTGGCCCTCACACAGGGGTGAAGGCAGGGGTGAATCGTTGATTAAGCTTGCATGAATTTCGAATGTCGAATGTCAATTGAAATCACAATAATGGTGCGATGACAAGAGAAACTACAGACATCAATTTGATCAAAATGTTCATTGATGGCCCGGATGTGTCTTTGAACGGATCGCCGACCGTATCTCCCACGACAGTTGCTTTGTGTGCGTCGGAGCCTTTGTGTTCGCCATCGACTTCGCCTTTTTCAATTGCTTTTTTGGCATTGTCCCAGGCACCCCCGGCGTTGGCCATCATCAGTGCGAGCAGTACTCCGGTGACGGTCGCTCCGGCCAGCATTCCGCCCAGAGCTGCCGGGCCGATAAGAAATCCAACGATGACTGGTGCGACAACGGCCGAGACTCCCGGAACGATCATTTCCTTTAATGCCGCCCGTGTCGAGATGTCCACGCACCGGGCCGCATCCGGTTTGACACCGGGTTTCCCTTCAAGCAGGCCGGGGATTTCACGGAATTGTCTGCGTATCTCGTCGACCATTTTGCCGGCCGCCCGGCCAACCGAGGTCATGGTGAGGGCCGCGATGAAGAACGGCAGGACGCCGCCGATGAACAATCCGATAACGACAAACGGGTCGGTGATGATGATTTGCAGTGGAGCCAACCCCTTCTTCAGAAGACTTGCATCGATGGCCTGAGAGAATGCGGCGAACAGCGCGAGGGCGGTAAGAGCGGCTGACCCGATGGCAAATCCTTTCCCGATCGCGGCAGTGGTGTTTCCGAGCGAGTCGAGGCTATCGGTGACTTTCCGAACGTCCGGACCGAGTCCCGACATTTCAGAGATACCGCCCGCATTGTCGGCGATGGGTCCGTAGGCATCGACGGACATGGTAATGCCGACCGTCGCGAGCATTCCGACGGCCGCGATGCCGATTCCGTAAAGCCCTGCCACATCGTTGGAAATGTAGATCGCCACACAAATCGCAATGACCGGGAGGACGGTGGATTCAAGCCCAACGGCCAGCCCTTGAATGATATTTGTGGCAGCGCCGGTTTTGCTCGCGAGACCGATTCGTTTGATTGGCGGGCCAGAGGTATAGTATTCGGTAATGAGGCCGATCAGAATGCCTGCAATTGTACCGAAGAACACCGCCCAGAAAACGTTGTTGCTGACGTCATACGAACGGATAATCCAGAGAGCGCCGGCAAGAAATACCGCTGCGGAGATAAACGTCGAATACCGGAGAGCGCCGGCAGGGGAAAACTGCTTGAGAACGCGCATCGAGCCGATTCCGATAAATGAGGCCACAAGTCCGATTCCGACCAGAACGAGGGGGAGGGCCATGAGGATCGACTTGATGCTCTCGTCGGCAACATCGCTCATTGCTTTCAAGATGGACAATCCCTCGGGAGCGAGCGTGGCTCCGATGGCGATCGTGGCGATGATAGCGCCCACGTAGGATTCAAAAATATCGGCGCCCATGCCTGCCACATCGCCGACGTTGTCGCCGACATTGTCGGCAATGACGCCTGGATTCCGGGGATCGTCCTCAGGAATACCAGCCTCAACTTTGCCGACGAGATCCGAACCGACGTCTGCTGCCTTGGTATAAATGCCACCGCCGACACGAGCGAAGAGGGCGATGGAAGAGGCTCCCATCGCAAACCCGTTGATGATGCTCGCGTGCGCAGGATCTCCGTAGAGGAGGAAGAAAATGCCAACTCCGATGAGTCCGAGACTTGCGACGCTTACTCCCATGACTGCTCCGCCGTCAAAGGCGGCAAGCAATGCCTTGCCCTGCCCGTGCGTACGGGCGGCTTCAGCCGTGCGAACATTAGCCCGCGTTGCGGCCTGCATGCCGAAGAACCCGGCTGCGATGGAGCACAGGGCCCCGCTGACGTAGGCCAATGCGGTTTCCCGCCCCAGGGAGTACGCGAGAAGCAGGGAGACGACAACAACGAAGGCCCCCAGAACAACGTACTCTCGTTTGAGAAACGCCATCGCGCCGACATGGATCTGCCGGGCAATGTCCTGCATGCGCTCGTTGCCCTCGGGGAGGCGTTTGATATTGAGATAGAGGATGAATGCGACAAATAATCCCGCTCCGCCAATCCAGGGGGTCCACTGAAGGAGTTGTTCCATGCAGAATTTATCCTTTTGGAGATGGTTTCACGTTATAGTAATTCATTGTCCTTGCAAGGCCGTCCACGGCAAATGCCAGCGATGCTTCGGCTGCACGGGCTATCATATCGTCGACCAGGGGGCGTTCCGCCGGGCTGAAAGGCGACAGAACATAAGCCGCCATCTGCGTTTTGTCCGCAGGCATCCTTTCGGATGCAATGCCACAGCGAAGACGAGGGAATGAGTTCGACTTTAAGTGATAAATAATGGAGTACAATCCATTATGCCCACCATCGCTCCCGTCGGGCCTCAACCGAAGCCGGCCAAGCGGAAGTTGAAAGTCATCGCAGAGAATAAGGAACCGTTCGAGTGGAATGTCGTACCGGTTCCGGATGTCGAGAACGGCCTCGCCGCTGTTGTTCATGTACGTCAGCGGTCTGACCAGGCCGATCTCCTCGTTTTTGAAAGAACCAACCGCAACGGTGTAATCGCCCTTCCCGGGCCTGAACGGCGCCCTGATCTGCGAGGCAATCCGTTCAACGATTTCAAAACCGATGTTGTGCCGCGTTCCCTCGTATTCTGCGCCCGGGTTTCCCAGGCCAACCAGGCACACCATGGAGGAAAATCACTACTCCTTCTTTTTCTCTTCCTTCTTCTTCTCTTCCTTCTTTTTCTCTTCCTTCTTTTCCTTGCCTGCTTCAGCCGGCACTGCACCCTCGACACCTTCTTCAGGTTTCTTGCCGCGCGCGATCACTTCCGGCTCCACCGCCGCTTCAGCCACGGCGGGCACACCCGGCTCCGGCTCCTTTAGAATCGTGGGTGGTACAACAGCAGCCACCGTGCTTGATTCGTTTTCCAGAATTTTCACGTTCGGGATCGAGAGTTCCTTGACGTGAATGGAGGTATTGATCTTCATTTCCTCCACATTGATCTCAACGTGATCCGGAATGAATTTCGGGAGGCAACTCACACGGAGTTTATGCATGACATGCTGGAGCGTTCCGCCGTCTTTGACGCCCTGGGGCGCGCCCTTCAGAACCACGGGCACTTCAATGGTTAATTCCTCATCGGGATTCAATCCAAAAAAATCGAAATGCACGGGCTTTTCCGTCACCGGATCGAACTGAATGTCTTTCAGCACACAAGTGTGTGTTGATCCGTCATCGAGCTTCAGGTTGATCACATGGGTGGCCGAAGTTTTGAAGAGAGGCCGGAGGGTGAGTTCATTCATCGATAACGGTATATTATTCTGGCCGTGACCGTAGTACACACCGGGGATTTTTCCCTCCGTCCGGACAGATTTCACCCGCTTGCCCAGCCCTTTGCGAATTTCTGCGTTAATGGTTATTTCAGACATGGTACTGTTCCTCTCGTTTCATCCTTTGTCAATATCAAACAGCGAACTGATGGACTGGTTGTTATGGGTACGAAGAATTGCCTCGGCGAACAATTTGGCCGCTGTCCGCACCTCAATCTGTTCTGAACCCTGAACGGGAATCGAATCTGTTACAACAATTCCCTTTATAGGGGCTTTCTTAATCCGTTCCAGCGCATCGCCTGAGAGAATCGGATGCGTGCAGGCTCCATACACATCCCGTGCTCCGTTTTCCTTGAGCGCCTGGGCCGCATTGCAGAACGTTCCGGCGGTGTCGATGAGGTCATCCACAATGAGAATGTTTTTTCCCTCTACCTCACCGATGATATTCATCACTTCGGCCTCATTCTGCCTCGGCCGGCGTTTGTCAATCAAAATCAGGTCGGATTCCAGCCTCTTTGCATACGAACGGGCCATTTTGATGCCGCCGACATCGGGAGAGGCGATGGCAAGGTTCGGAATGTTCTTTTTGCGAAAATGATCCGTGAAGATTGCCGACGCATACAAATGATCGACCGGAATATCAAAGAACCCCTGGATCTGCGGTGCATGCAAGTCCATGGTGATAACTCTGTCGGCTCCTGAAGCCGTGATCAGATTGGCCACGAGTTTTGCCGTGACCGAAACCCGCGGCTGGTCTTTGCGATCCTGCCGGGCATATCCGAAATATGGAATGACAGCTGTCAATCGGCGGGCGGAAGCGCGTCGCGCTGCATCCATTAAAACAAGCAACTCGAGCAGGTTCTCTGCCGGCGGTTGGGTCGATTGAATAATGAACACATCGTCGCCGCGGATGTTGTCCGCGTATTTGACCCAGACTTCGCCATCACTGAAATTCTTGATCTCGACTTCACCCAGCTGTGCGCCGGCTTCCTTCGCAATGCGTTCGGCAAGCGGTTGATTGGCCCGGCCCGAAAAAATTTTCAATTTGCTCATGCGATCTGGGGTTGTAGATTCACTGACTCTATTGCGCTGGGGCGGGAGGATTCGAACCTCCGAGTGGCGGCTCCAAAGGCCGCTGCCTTACCACTTGGCTACGCCCCATTGTTAAGCCAAAGCGGGATTCCAAAGAGCGGAACCCTATCCCGGCTCCGTCGGGACTACACCCCAATAGCGGGTAGTGCTGTTCGGAATGAAATCTCTTGGAAGTCGAGTGCCAAGCGCCTGAGCCCACACATGCGGGCAAAAAACAAAACCCAACTCGTATTTGAGTTGGGCAAAAAATATACGCAAAAAACGCCAGGGAGTCAACGTGAAATACGAAGAAGCTCAGTCCGGTTGAGGGAGAAAGAAGATGGCGTTCAAAAGCATTCTTTGATGGCCGGTCCAGAACATGCGAAACGACATGTTTTCTGCCGCGAGAACTATGTGTCCCTGCCCCTGTGGGAAATCCAGCAGATATCCGGAATCAGCTACCTTCTTCGTCCGTTCTTTTGAAGAATAGCCGCTTACGCTCCCGACACCAGGTGCAAAACGAACAACGGAATGGGCCTTTTCTGAGAGTAACAGCGACGGGCCATCTCCCTTGAACACATAGACCTCCCGGTCATAGCCAAATCCGATAACGTGCGTGGTGTCCACCAGGGCTCTGAAAACGGTCCCTGGAATTCTCGCCAAACGATCCGATTCCTCTTTCTCGTGAAATGTCTGCCTCTTGACGGTTTCCAGTTTCTGCTTTTCTTCCTCTGTTTCTTCTTTGGACTTCTCGCTCTCTTTACGGTCGGTTTCAAGCAGAACGGAAGTGAGTCCCGACTGGTTTTTTGTCAGAAATCGGGCACCGTTCTCGATACCGATAAGAAGACCACCCCGGGAGACCCAACGCTTTACTTCGGCGACAAGACCGCTGTCGATGATTCCGCGATAACTTCCATCAGGCATCAAAAGTACGTCATAGTCTGAGAGGTCGATTGAACCGAAGGTGGGTGTTCGGATTGCGGTAAAGGGCAGTTCATACTCCCGGTCGAACATGTACCAGAGCTCGCCGAAGTCGTTTGCACTGACGGGCGCGTCGGTGAGCATTGCGATGCGGGGGTTCTTCATCGGCCGAACGGAATTCGATCCAAGATCGATCCCCTGGTCGGTTAACCCGGTGTGAACGGCGACAATGTCAACAGCATACCGCTCCGCTGCAGTATTGATCAACGCATCCAAGGAATCCTTGTTCGCGGAGACAAACGCGATGAGGGTACCCGGGCGAAATTGGCGGCTCGAGAAACTGAACGATTTTGCTGCAAACGACAGCTTCACCCCGCGACGCATCAAAAAGCCGGCAGCTTTCACCGAGGCGTCCCGTTCCCACGGAATGAGGTAGGCAACACGCGCCGAACCTCCGACAACTCGTCCGGTAACAACCGGTGGCTCGGAAAGTTTTGCGGCAGAAGGGGGGAGAAGTGCGTCCGTGGTGTAAGCCGTAAGGCCAAAGGCAACCGGAAGCGACCAGGCTGACACATCATAGAAGAACGTATCCTTTGCGGCGGCTTCGGGTTCAAGCAGAGCTTTCACCAGTCGGCTTTGCGGCTGCGCAAGGGGCACAACATACGTTCCAGCAGGAAATTCCATTCGTGTGTTTCTTCCCGAGAAGAATTTCTGTGCTTCGGCTCGGAGGGGCTCGCTCAGGCGATGGATCTCGATTCCTTGCTTGTGAAGCAGCGTCACCATCCGCACCGCCCGGCCGGGGTCGGATCCCTCGGGAATCACGAATGCCTTGTAGCGTGACGGCAATCGAAGGGCGGACTCCCAAAAGAGCGAGAAATCATTCAAGCGTTCGCGGCGATGCCGAAGCGTGGTGGTCAGTGTTGCCATACCGGTTAGAAAATGATTCCGGGCTCGATCTTCAAGCTTCAACAGTCCTGTTGGTTTTTGAATTGCAAGGCCGGCCATCGAATGACCTGCCTGCTCGTACGTCATGCCAATGGCCCCGTTGAACGTCGGCCAGGAATCTCCGTATCCGGGATAAAACAAATCGAAATATTCGCCCGTGTAGTACGGAATGCCGAACCGGTCGAGTGCATCCGCGTTTCCTTTTCCGTAGATCGCTCCCCACTTCCGGACTTCCTCGGGGAATGCCTCATGGAGCGGGACGGCGGCAGGAAAAAAGAAATAGGAACTTCGGTACCCCATCTCGTGAAAGTCGACATGCACGTGGGGCATCCACTGACGATAGAGAGCGATGCGGGCCTTGGTTTCTGTCTGGGTCAACCAGGACCAGTCGCGGTTCAGGTCGAAGTAATAATGATTGGTCCTTCCTCCGGGCCAGGGCTCGTGATGCTCGGCGGCATCGGGATTCGAATTTGGCTCCCTTCCCACCGCCCCGTTGATCCATCGGACATACCGTTCACGGCCGTCAGGATTCACATTGGGATCGATAAGAATGATCAGGCTGTCCAGAAGGGCAGTTGTCTGCAAATCGGTCCCCGCGCACAATTGATATGCGGTCATCAGCGCGGCCTCGGGGGAGGATGACTCGTTCCCATGGACTCCGTAGGAAAGCCAGACAATGCCCGGACTTTCTGCAATGATCTTTTGCCTGTCAGCGCCGCTCAGCAGGCGGGGGTCCGTGAGCCGGAGGTTATTGGCTCGAATGCTCTCAATTTTCGCAAGATTCGCGGGCGAGCTGATTATGAGGAGTTGCAGAGGCCGGTGCTCATAGGTCTCTCCGTACACAATCTGCTTCACCCTGTCGGATGAGTTCACAAGGGCCTCAACCACTCGTTCGAGGCCGCGATAGTCTGTAAACCGGTCGCCGATCTTGTATCCCAATATTTCCGCCGGTTTCGGGATGGCTGGATTGTAGGATGCGCCGGGAAGGTAGGCTTCCTGGGTCCATGCAATTGATGAGAAACACAACAGGAGCAGCAAGAGGGTTTTCATTCAGGCTCCGTAGGATTACTTCGCGGAATTTCAGCGGAAATCACCTGAGAAGCAACGATTGATTTTTTTTCCAAAATTCGTTATGTTC
>Ga0302046_10001760_pt1 | contig 20267 bp, 18 predicted proteins | sample RVTome_11_FD_200261 | JGI IMG/M metagenome (GOLD analysis project Ga0302046, IMG submission 200261) | Soil microbial communities from uranium-contaminated site in the Upper Colorado River Basin, Wyoming, United States - RVT147D111 (version 2) ...
CTGCCTGTCGGCGCGCAGATCCTCGTCGCGGAAGCAGCGGGCGATCTGGAAGTATCTGTCGAACCCGGCCACCATCAGCACCTGCTTGTAGATCTGCGGGCTCTGGGGCAGCGCGTAGAACTCGCCTTTGTGGACGCGGCTCGGCACCAGGTAATCGCGCGCCCCCTCCGGCGTGGCCTTCGTCAGCACGGGCGTCTCGACCTCGACGAATCCCAGAGCGTCGAGGTAGTTGCGCGCGGCCAGGACGAGCCGGTGCCGGAGCATCAGGTTCGCCTGGAGCTCCTCGCGGCGCAGGTCGAGCACGCGGTGCCGGAGGCGCAGCTCCTCCGCGGGGAGCTCGTCCTCGGGCGCGCGATAGACGGGAATCGCCGGCGTGCGGGCCCTGGACAACCTCCGCAGCGTAGTCGCACGCAGCTCCACGTCGCCGGTCATCATGTCGGTGTTGCGGGCGCCCTCCGGCCGCACCTGGAGGGTACCCTCGACCGAGATCACGTCCTCCTGGCCGAGCTTGTGCGCGAGCTCGAGCGAGTCGGCGTTCGTCCAGTCGGGCCCGAACGACACCTGGAGCAGCCCGCTGCGGTCACGCAGATCGACGAAGAGCAGACCGCCGAGGTCACGACGCCTGTGCACCCAACCGGCCAGTCGGGTGCCGGTACCGGCGTCGGCCGAACGCAGGCCGCCTACCATGCGCGCGCGCATCGTGGTCCGTTCCCTCTCGGTTCGAGACATCAGCGGTGTCCGGTGCGAGACATCAGTCGTGCTCGTCCTCACGAGCGGCCGCGGGCGCTCCGGTGCGATGGTGCCACAGCATGACGAGCCCGTACCCGAGCGCCACGCCCGCGACGTCCGCGAGCAGGTCGCCCGCGGATGCCGTGCGCCCAGGCACGAAGCTCTGGTGCCACTCGTCGGCCACCCCGTAGAGCGAGCCGACGAGGATCAGAACCAGGTGGGGCGGCGGAGCGGACGCGCGCACGCGCCCGTACGCCAACGCCGCACCGAGCACCCCGAACAGTCCCGCGTGGCCGATCTTGTCCGAGAACGGAAGCGAGATCGGTACACCCACATCGGACTGGGCGCTCAACAAAAAAAGAACCGCCGCCCATGAAGCGGCGGGGCCCCACGCTCGCAATTGATTCGCCAAACGTCGAATGGAAGTCGGTCGCCGGAAAGACGGGTGACCGCCTTCAGCGGATTCGGGCAGTCGGCTAAGTTAAGCGCCGCAGGAGGTCGATTCAAGAAAGCCCATGGACGAAACAGCCGCGCTGGACGCCTTGTCGCTTCCCCCCGAAGAGCTCGGGGCCGCGCTGCACACGCACTTCCGTGGGCGGGGCCAGCCCACCTACCGGGCGCGTCAGGTGGAGCGTTGGATCTTCGCGTCGCTCGCGCGCTCGTTCGACGAGATGACGGACCTGCCCGGCGAGGAGCGCGACGCGCTCGCGCGCGCCTTCGTGCTCCGCGAGCCGGAGGAGGAGCGGGTCGCCCTGAGCTCGGACGGAACCGTCAAGCACCTGTGGCGGCTCTCCGACGGCGAGCTCGTCGAGTCGGTTCTGATTCCGAGTGGCCGGCGCCTGACGCTGTGCATCTCGTCCCAGGCGGGATGCGCCATGGGGTGCACCTTCTGCGCCACCGGTTGGGGCGGATTCGACCGGCAGCTCACCGCGGGCGAGATCGTCTCGCAGTATCGCGCCTCTCAGCGGTGGGCCGTGGCACACGACCTCGGTCCGGTCACCAACGTCGTGTACATGGGCATGGGCGAGCCGCTCGCCAATCGCCGGGCGGTCGCGGCCTCGCTCACGCTCCTCAACCGCGGCTACGGCCTCGGCGCCCGCCGCCTCACCGTCTCCACGGTCGGCGTGGTGCCGGGCATCCTGGAGCTGGCGGAGCGAGCGGAGCAGTTCCGGCTCGCGCTGTCGCTGCACGCGCCCACGAGCGAGCTGCGCCGCGAGCTGATTCCGCTGGAAAAGCGTTACCCGCTCCCGGAGGTGCTCGCTGCGCTGGAGCGGTTCGACGCGCGCGGCGGACGCAGGATCACGTTCGAGTACACGATGATCTCCGGCGTCAACGACGACATCGCTCTCGCGGAGCCGCTCGCGGAGCTGGCGCTGAGGGTCGGCGCGTTCGTCAACCTCATTCCGTTCAATCCGATCCCCTACCAGGACTGGCGGTCGTCCGAGCCCGGCCGCATCCACGCGTTCGCGGCCGTGCTCGAGCGACGTGGAGTGCCGGCGGCCGTCCGACGGACCCGCGGGCGCGACATCGACGCCGCGTGCGGGCAGCTGCGCGCCCACACGCTCGTGAGCATCGGGAAGCCGCGGAGGCGCGAGCCGCATCCGGCCCGCTAGTCCGGCGGCTACTCGATGCCGTCACCGATGCGGCCCCAACGCACCTCCCGAATGGCCGGGAAGGGGCGGTAGGAGCCCTTGTTGTACGAGAAGTACGTGAAGACCGCCCGGCCCTCCAGGCGCCATCCCTCCAGAAGGCCCCAGTAGCGCGAGTCCAGGCTCTTCTCGCGGTTGTCGCCCAGCATGAAGTAGTGGTCCTCGGGAATGACGATGGGGCCCCAGCTGTCCCGCGTGGGCGCGTACGTGCTCGGGTCGGCACCCGGAAGCAGATGGTCACGCTGCCAGTCCATCCAGGGGTGGCCCTCGTCCGGCACGTCCGAGTGCACCACGTACGGCTCGTCCATCACCTTGCCGTTCAGGTACAGCACGCGGTTGCGCATCTCGAGCGTGTCTCCCGGAAGGCCGATGAGCCGCTTGATGAGCTTGAGCGTGTCCTCGTGGGGCGGATCGAACACGAGGACGTCTCCGCGCTCCACCATGGAGTATCCCGGGATGCGAAGTCCGGTGAACGGGACGCGCGAGCCGATCGCGGCGCGATTCACCAGGAGCATGTCACCCACGAGGAGGGTGTCCTCCATGGAGCCGGACGTGATGACGAACGTCTGGACCAGGAAGGTCCTCAAGAAGAGAAAGAGCACGACCGCGATCGCGATCGACTTGAACCACTCCGTAAGGGAACCGGCGGCCTCCGGGCGCGCTCGGTCCGCGTCCTCGGCGCTCTCGCCCGGCGTGGACTTGCGCTTCGCCTTTTCAGTTCTTGCCATCTATGCGGCCGCTTTCCCCGAGCGCGCGCCCGAGGGCGCCCACGGTTTCAGGTTCACCTGCCGATCCACGTGCGCGCGTCCCACCACGCGCCGCCGGACGGCTCCGGGTCCGTGGCGGTTGGCGAGCCTTCGGACCAGTCCCTGCCCAACAGTACGGAAACCTCGAGGTAGAGGTTCGAGTCGGGCTGGCTCAGGACGTTAGGGATTCCCAGGGCGTCCGCAACGGCCCGGGCCAGATCGCGCCGCCCCACGCGGTCGATGACCACCGAGGAGTCGCGGTCGAACGCCGGGGCGTTTCCGAAGTGCACGACGTCGAAGCCGACGCCGCGCAGACGGGCCGTAGCCGCGCGTGCGACGCCGTCGAGCCCCCCTCCGTTCAGGATCTCGACGCGCACACGCTCGGACGGCGGCGACAGCGCCGGAGAGGTCGTCGCGGTGGTCGCTACACCATCGGCGGCAAAGCGTACCGCCACGAGAGCGCCCACCGCGAGCGACGCCCAAACGAGGAGGAGGCCGCGCCGTCCGCCCTTGGCTGATCGCCGCCTGGCGGGCGATCCGCGCCGCTTCGGCGCCCGGATGTCCGCGGACGCGGCGCGCCGACTCGAGCCTCGTCCTCCCGTGGGTCGCCCGCGCCGGGCAGGCGGGCGCCCCCTCACGCGCACTCCCCGACGAGCGCGTTCCAGAACGCGACGGTGCGATGCTGGACCCGGCAGCCCCGATCGAGCAGCCAGCCGATCCGCGACTTCGCGACCTCTCGGACCACGGCGTCGAGCTCGTCGGGCAGTCGCTCGTCGAGCGCCGCGCGCCACTCCGGCCGGAACGTCCGGCCCGGCTCCAGGAAGTCGGCCGCGTACAGCGCCCGTCCCAGCGTGCCGAAGCCCGCGTCGCCGAGCGTGTGGAACGCGACCGCACGCAGGAGCTCGCCATCGAGCACGCCCTCGACCCGCAGTCGCTCGGCCACCGCCGGCCCATGGAGGATGCGGCCCGGCAGGTCGCGGAGCTCCGGGGAGACGCGGGGCCGCAGCACGTCCGGACGCTCGTCCCGAAGCGCGTCGTGGAGGTGGCCGGCCGCGCGCCAGCGCGTGACCTCCTCCGGCGGGAGCCCGAGCCGCTCCGACCAGGAGCGGAGCAGCGAGGAGACGCGTGCCATGTGCTCGCGCCGCTCGGCGGACGCCACGGCCCAGGCCGGAAGCCTCCCCTCGGCCGCCTCCGACACCAGCGGATGCTGCTCGCTCACGAGCTGTCCCCGCCGCCCGGTGAGCGCGGCCGGGCCTCGCTGCGGCCCCTCACACGATGCGCTCGCTGGACGTCATGCACCCCCTCCGCTCCTTCCCTCGCGTTACCTTCGACCATGCCGATCCGCTGGGACTCCCTGCTGGCGCGGCACGTCGCCCAAGAGCTGCACGGCATGCTCGCGGCGTCGCGGCTGCGCGCGCTGCGCCTGCACGCGCCTTCGCGCGACCTGGCGCTGCTCTTCCGGGACCGCACGTTGCTTTGGCGCCTCCACCCGCTGCGAGGATACGTGATCGTGCGGGGGCCCGTCGAGCCTGACGACACCGACGTGCGGCTTCCGGCCAGGGTGAAGCGCGTCTACGCACCGCCGGACGAGCGCATCATCCGCTTCGAGCTGCTGCGTGAGCGCGGAGGGAGGCCCGGCCTCGACCTCGTGGTGGAGCTGCTCGGAAACCAGTGGAACGCGCTGGTGACCGAGGGCCCCGACGGGATCATCCGGCACGTGCTGTGGACGCGGGATCGCGGGCGGCGGCAGATCGTGGGCCGGGCCTACGTGCCTCCGCGCCCCTCGAGCCGCGTGGGCGTCGCGGGGGATCTCACCGCCCATGACTGGCGTGCGCTCCTGGCGGACGTGCCCCAGGCCGAGCGCGAGCGCACGCTCGTCCGGCACGTGGCATGGACGTCTCCGCTGAACGCCGGTGCGCTGACCGCTGCGGGCGGGCGGGCGCCCGGGAGGGGGCCCGCCGAAACCGACGCGCATCAAGCCGCGGGCGGCGCCGGAGCCGGGGCGGCCGAGCCGGAGCCCGCTCCGCCCGACGCGCTGGCCGAGGGGCATGCGCTCTGGGCGCGCATGGCCGCGCCGGACGCACGGCCGGAGCCCGTCGGGCTCGAGTCGCAGGCGGGCCTGCAGCCCTATCCGTTCGTTCTGCCCGACCTGGGTCACAGGCCCGCCGCGAGCTTGCTGGTGGCCTTCGAGGCGTGCGCGGCCGCCGAAGCGGAGCGCAGCGGTGCCGTGACCGACGGGCTGCTGGTGGGACCGTCGGTCTCGTCGCGCCTCGAGGAGGGGGTGGAGCAGGCGGCCCGGAAGGTCGCCCGCCTGTCGGCCGCCCTGGCAGAGGCCGAGCGGGACGACCCCGCGGCGCTCAGGTCCGCCGCCGATCTCATCCTGGCCCGCTACGCGGAGATCCCTCCCGGTGCGTCCCGGGTGGTGCTGGCCGATTTCGGCGGCGGCGAAAGGCTCCTGGAGCTCGACCCGTCGGCGCCGCCCCACGAGAACGCCGGCCGCCTCTACGGGCGGGCGGCAAAGGTGGAGCGCGCGCGCGCGACCCTCCCTGCGCTCCTCGCGGAGGCCGAGGCGGAGCACGAGCAATTGCGGGCGCTCCTCCAGCGGGCATGGGACGGCACGGCGGGCGCCGACGAGATCCGCGCTGCGCTGCCGGCGGGCTCGGGACCCGGGGCTCCCGAGCCCGCCGACGGCCCCCGGCCGTACCACGTCTTCAGGAGCTCCGGCGGGCTCGAGATCCGGGTCGGGAGGGGCGCCCGGCACAACGACGAGCTCACCTTCCACCACTCGGCTCCCGGGGATGTCTGGCTGCACGCAAGGCAGGCGCCCGGCGCCCACGTGATCCTGCGGTGGCCGGGGCCCGGCGGTCCGCCCGCGCGCGACCTGGAGGAGGCCGCGACGCTCGCCGCGCTCCACTCCAAGGCCCGCACGTCCGCCCTCGTGCCGGTCGACTGGACGCTCCGCAAGCATGTCCGCAAGCCGCGCGGCGCCGGCCCGGGCACGGTGGTCCCGGCGCGCGTCCGGACCCTGTTCGTGCGCCCCGATCCGGCCCTGGCGGATTCGCTGGAGGAACGCTGAGCCGGGCGGCCGCGCTCACCGTGCTCCCGCGTCCACGGCCGCCCGGAGCGACGCGAGCAGCTCGGCCGCGGCCGCTACGCCACCCCTGTCGAGCGCGGTGATCAGCGCGCTTCCCACGACCACTCCGTCCGCCGCCGCGCCTACTTCGGCGGCCTGCTCGGGCGTCGAGATGCCGAAGCCCACGGCCACGGGAAGATCCACCACCGCCCGGATGCCCCGCACCTCGTCGGCCAGGGCCTGGCGGAGCTCGCCGCGCTCGCCGGTGACCCCCGTCCGCGAGATGTAGTACAGGAAGCCCGATCCGCCACGCGCAACGTCCGGCACGCGCTCGAGCGGGGTGGTGGGGGCCACGAGGCGCACCAGGTCGAGCCGCGAATCGACGACCTCGCGCTCGAGGTCGGGGTCGGCGCCCGTGGGGACGTCCGTCAGGAGCAGCCCGTCGGCGCCCGCCTCGGTCGCGTCGCGCAGGAAGGCCGCGAAGCCGTAGCGCAGCACCGGGTTCAGGTACGTGAACAGGACCACCGGCGTGGTCCGGAGCGCGCGGAAGCGGCCGAGATCCTCCAGGACGCCGGCCACGGTCGTGCCGTTTCGAAGTGATGCGTAGGACGAGCGCTGAATCGTGGGGCCGTCCGCGAGGGGATCGGAGAACGGGATCCCCAGCTCGAGCACGTCGCCCCCCGCTTCGGTCAGCGCCTCGAGCAACGCGACCGTGGAGCCGCGCTCGGGATATCCCGCCGTGACGTAGGGAACGAGCGCGGGCCGGCCCTCGGCGCGGCGGGCCGCGAATGCCGCCGAGATCACGCCATCAAGTAGTCGCTGACCCGGATCCCGTACTTCTGCGGATCCGTGGTCTTGATGATCTGCCGGATCGGTCCGCCGGTGTTCGGATCGTCCGTGGCCAGGTCCAGCGTCACCGGCTCCGACAGCGGGATGCCGACCGGGTCGGAGATGACGCGCACCTTGGGCCTGTGCAGCATCTCCGGGTCCGGGTTCACATGAGCGACCACCGCCAGCTCATGCGTGTCCAGGATGACGAGCGTGCCGACGGGATACACGCCGGTGGCGGTGATCAGCACCTTGACCAGCAGCGTGTCGAACCCGCGCTTCGGATTGTCCCGCATCTCCTGCAGCACGGTGTCGGGCGGCCAGGGCTCGTACTGGTAGCTGCGCACCGACGTTCCCGCGTCGAACGCGTCGGCGACGGAGACGATCCGAGAGAAGAGGCTCGGCTCGCGCGCACGCCTGTTCGTGGGATACCCGCTCAGATCGATCTTCATGTGGTGCTCGTACGCCATGAGCATCTGCCGATACGGCATGTCGGTGAACCCGTGCATGTTGAAGAGGATGAGCAGCCCCTCTGTGGGGTGCTCCTTCAGCACCACCCACTCATCGTCGGTCAGGCTCCCGGGCTTGTTGATGATCTCGTGACCTACCCTCTGCTTGCCCACGTCGTGGAAGAGCGCTCCGAGACCCAGCTCGTAGAGCTGCAGGCGTTCCAGTCCTAGACGCTGCCCGATGATGACGCTGAAGATGCACACGTTGACGCAATGCGTGAACGTGTACTCGTCGAAGTCGCGCAGCGTAGTCATGGTGATCATCGACGATTCGTTCGACAGAACCTGGTCGACGATGCCCTGCACGGCGCGTTTCACCTTGCGCACGTTGACCGCCTTACCGAGTCGCATGTCGCCCAGAACGTCCTTGGCGACCTTCACCGACTGCGCGTACGTACGCTTCGCGGCGCTCAGCGCTTCTTCGTCGTCCTCGGGGTCGTCGACCTCGCTCACGCCGCGCACCGTGATGTGCTCGACCGAGGTGGCCTGCAGACGCTCCCGGAACGTGTCGGAGGGGATCTCGCCCCCCGTCTTTCGCAGCAACAGCGACACGAACGGCGCCCACTCGCGCAGCTCGATGCCGGGCAGCACTTCGACCGCCCCGATGCCATGGGTATGCAGCGCACGGGCGAACGACCCGAAGGTGGAGAAGTTGCTCAGATCGAGGCGGAGGCGGGTCTCGTTCAGGAAGAAGAAGTCGCCCACCACGCGAATCTCGACGGCGCCGTCCGCCTTGACCACGCGCGCGAGCAGCGCGTGCAACTCGGCGAGCGCGGTCTGTACGGTGGCGTTCTCGACAGGGTAGAGCTTGAGCGCGCTCAGAGCGCCATAGAAGGCGATGAGCACCTTTCGGCCCTCCTCCTGGTAGTTGAGCGTGCTCGGCTCGGCCACCCTCTCAGCCCTCCACGCGGAGCGCGCGGTTGACGTTGGAGCGCACCACCGGGTCGTCGTCACGCGCCGCGCGCTCGAGCGAGGCGCGCGCCTCGACGGTGTTGATGCGTCCCAGGCCGAGCGCCGCGGCCGCACGAATCTCCGTGGGCTCGCGCCTTCCGAAGAAGCTCTTGCCGTTGAGGAGGTCGTCCAGCAGCGCGATCGCGCCGGCCTCCGCGATCATGCCGTAGGACTCGAACACCGCGACCTTCTCGGTAATGTCGGCCGAGCGGATCTCACGACTGTTGACGATCTCCTCGAACGCGCGCGCGGAGGGCCGGTACCGGAGCTCGCCCAACGCCCGTGCGGCCGCGATCCGCACGTTTCGCTCGGGATCGTCGAGCGTGTGCTGGAGCGCGCCGGCCACGGTCGACGCCTTCAGCGCCACCGCCGCGTCCACCGCGGCCAGTCGCACGGAGGGGTCGGCATGGCTCAGGAGATCCGCCAGCGTGGTGGCGGCCTCGGCGATCTGCATCTCGCCCGCCATCCGGGCCGCGGCCGCGGCCAGCACCGGATCCTTCTCCTGCATGAGCCCCACGACCGCCGCGCGATTGCGGTTCGCGATCCCCTGCACCGCCTGGCGCAGCACCGCCTGCAGCTCCTTGTGATCGACGGTCTCGGACGCTCTCAGAAGAGGAGCCAGCGCGCTGCCGCGCAGGAACTGGAGGAAGCTCCCGAGCTGCGCGGGAGAGGCGCGCACCGTCGAGTCGTACAGAGCCTGGATCAACTCCTCGATGGCGTCCGGCGCGCTCGCGGCGTCCAGGATGTGGCTGGACTCTTCCATGCGCTGCTCGTCGAACATTCCTTCGGTGCTCTCGAGCCTCCGCAGCTCCGAGAGGACGCTCGTGGCGGCCACGAGCTCACCGCGACTGAGGAAGTTCGGGAGCAGCGTGGCCAGAATGTTCAGGATCTCGGACTGACGCTCTCTGTTGAACGTCTCCTCGAGTCGATCGAAGAGCGCCGCCAGGACGTCTGCGCGCGTATCGCGGTTGAGCTCCTTCTCCAACTCGCCGTGGAGCACCTCCATCTCCCGCGGGTCCAGGACATAGAGCGTGGGATTGAAGTCGTCCTGACTGACGGTCTGTGGCGGTGGAGGCTCCCCGGCCTCGCCCTCTTCCGCGGCGGCCCCGTCCTCGTCCGCGTCCTCCGCCTCCAGCACGGCCTGCATCTCGGACTGTGTGTTACCAGTACCCGGCTCGGGGACCGGGACTCCCTCGGCGAGCAGGTCGACGAACTGGTACTGGAAGTACTGGAGCTCCTCCTCCCACAGCACTGTGAGGAGATCATCACCCTCGGGCACGAGCTTACGCGCCCTCTGGAGCACGCCGAGGAATCGCTCGAGCTCGTACGACTCCAGGCCGGGGAGGAACGTGACCTCGCGAACGCCGTCCTTGAAGAACAGGAAGGCGAGCGAGTCGGCGCGCGTCTCGGAGCGGTAGACCTCCGAGCCGCCCAGGTAGATGTGGTCCTCGTCGATGCTGACGACCAGTCGGTCGAGCTCGCCCCACAGGTTCTCGAACTCGCCCTTGAGGCTGTCCACGAAGCGACGGCGCACCGGATTGTTCTCGTCGTACAGCTGATAGGCGCGGAACGCCTTGCCGAGCGTGACGAAGAGGGCCTGGACGCGATCGACCGGAGGGCGATCCTCCTCCCACTCCTGGCCGTTCGTCGTGGGGCCCCCGGCGGGCGTGTCCAGCTCGCTCATCCGCGTCCGTCACACGAGCGAGCCACGGCCCTCCGTCCTCGCCACGTGCGCGACGTCCTTGTCTCCGCGGCCGGAGAGGCAGACGAGCACCGGACCGTCATAGGACGAGCCGTGCCGCAGCACGTGCGCGACGGCATGGGCCGACTCGAGCGCCGGGATGATGCCCTCGAGCTCCGCAAGCTTGTGGAATGCGTTGAGCGCCTCGTCATCGGTCACAGAAGTGTACTGAGCACGATTCGTTTCCTTCAGAAACGAGTGCTCCGGCCCGACGCCGGGGTAATCGAGCCCGGCGGAGATCGAGTGGGCGGGAGCGACCTGGCCGTCCGAATCCTGGAGAAGATAGCTGAGCGAGCCGTGGAGAACACCCGGCGACCCGGCCGCCAGGGACGCGGAGTGGCGTCCCGTTTCCAAGCCGGCCCCGGCGGCCTCCACGCCCACGAGACGCACCGCCTCGTCGGCGACGAACGCATGGAAGATACCCATCGCGTTCGACCCTCCGCCAACGCACGCGACGACCACCGCCGGCAGACGACCCGTCCGCGCGCTCACCTGCTCGCGCGCCTCGCGGCCGATGACCGACTGGAAATCGCGCACCATACGCGGGAAGGGGTGCGGGCCCACCACCGACCCGATGATGTAGTGCGTCCTCTCCGGGTTGGTCACCCAGTCGCGGATCGCCTCGTTGGTGGCGTCCTTCAGCGTCCTGGTTCCCGACCCGACCGGGCGGACCTCGGCCCCGAGCAGCTCCATTCGGTAGACGTTGAGCGCCTGCCGCCGCACGTCCTCCTCGCCCATGTACACGACGCACTCGAGGTCGAACAGCGCGCACGCGGTGGCGGTCGCCACGCCGTGCTGGCCGGCGCCGGTCTCGGCGATGATGCGTCGCTTTCCCATGCGGCGCGCGAGCAACGCCTGCGCGAGCGTGTTGTTGATCTTGTGGGCGCCTGTGTGGTTCAGGTCCTCCCGCTTGAGGTAGACCTCGGCGTGGCCGGCCGCTTGGCCGAGCCGGCGCGCGTGGTAGAGCGGCGTCGGTCGGCCCACGAACGTTTCCAGGAGATCCCGCAGCTCCTGCTCGAAGGACTCGTCTCGGCGCGCGGCGGCGTAGGCGTCCTCGAGCTCGTCCAGAGCGGCAATGAGCGTCTCCGGCACGTATCGGCCGCCGTAGGCGCCGAAGCGGTCGTCCGTCGTGGAGGCTCGCGGGCTCACGGGCGGCCGTCCGTCGTGCAGGCGCGCGGGCTCACCGGCGCTCGTGCGCCGCCGGGGCCGGTCCCACCGTCGCGGCCCGCCGGGCGGCCGCCCTCGCCGCCACGATGTAGCGGCGGACGAGCCCGGCGTCCTTCGCCCCCTCCGCGCGCTCGAGGCCCGAGGACGCGTCCACCACGTCGGGCCGGAAACGCTCGACGGCGTCCGCGACGTTCTGGGCCGTGAGGCCGCCTGCCAGCACGAGGTCGAGATCCGCCGGCATCCTGGCGCGTAGCTGCGGCGGATCGATGACCAGACGGGCGCCCGCGCCGCCGGGCCTGCCGGGGCGCCAGCCCTCCACGAGAATTCCGTCAGCGACCGCCGCATGCCGCGCCAGCGCCTGGTCCACGTCCTCGATCGAGTCGGCGCGCACCGCCTTCCAGAGCGTCCAGGGTCCGCGCCGTCGCAGCTCCGCCAGCAGCTCCGGCGGCTCGTCGCCATGGAGCTGGACGACGTCGGCCCCGAGCGCCCGTGCACGCATCTCCGCGCCGTCCGCGTCCTCGTCCACGAGCACCGCGACCTTGCGTGCCCGGGTCCCCTCCACGAGCGCGGTCGCCGAAGCGGGTGCCACGCTGCGGCTGAATCCCTCCGAGAGCACGACGCCCACGTAGTCCGCGCCCAGCGCGTCCGCCGAGAGCACGTCCGACCGCCGGGTGAGTCCGCAGACCTTCACCAGAACGAGGCCGGGCTCGCGACCCGGGGCGGGCGCGCGATCAGACACGGAGGCGTTCGCGCCGGGGCGCTGCGCAGAGCGCCTCGGCCGCGCGGCCGGGGTCGGACGCGCGCAGCAGCGCCTCGCCGACGAGGACCGCGTCGACGCCCGCGTCGCCGAGCAGGACCACGTCTTCCGGGTCGGCGATGCCGCTCTCGGAAACCACGAGCGCGTCGTCGGGAACCGCCTCGATCAGGCGGAGCGTCGTGTCCAGCTCCGTCCGAAACGTCGACAGATCGCGGTTGTTGATGCCGATGATGCGCGCGCCGACCGCGACGGCCCGCTCGAGCTCCTGCCGATCGTGGACCTCCACGAGCGCGGCCATGCCGAGGCCGCGCGCGTAGGCGTCGAGCCGCGAGAGGGACTCGTCCGAGAGGATGCGGACGATGAGCAGAACCGCGTCGGCGCCCGCGGCCCGCGCCTCGAGCACGTGGAGCGGGTCGAGCGTGAAGTCCTTCCGCAGGACAGGCAGGTCCACGGCGTCACGGGCCGAGGCGAGATCGTCGTTCGACCCGCCGAAGTGGGCGGCGTCGGTGAGCACGCTCACCGCGGACGCGCCGGCACGGGCGTAGGCGGCGGCCAGGCGCGCCGGATCCAGATCCGGCCGGATCTGCCCCGCACCGGGAGAGCGGCGCTTGCACTCGGCGATCAACGAAACCCGCCCGGCCCGCGCCAGCGCTCGGTGGAAGTCCCTGGGCGCGGCGGCACGGGCGGCGGCCGCCTCGAGCGCCGCCGCTCGGGACCGCAGCGCCCCCAGCGCCTCCCGCTTGGCCTCGACGATCGAAGCGAGGATCCCGGGAAGCCGTTCCCCTCCTTGCGTTTCGGGCAACGTTCGGGTATCCTTGGTTCGGTTCCTCTTCGGGTCCCACCGCCGGCAGGAGGCTCGGATGCCCCTCACGAAGCGCCAGAGAGAGATCCTCGACTACGTCGGCTCGTTCATCACCGACCGCGGCTACGCGCCGAGCTTCGAGGAGATCGCGCAATCGTTCGGCTACGCTTCCCTGGCCACGGTGCACGAGCACCTGAGCAATCTGGAGCGCAAGGGATACATAAGGAAGTCCTACAACGAGAGCCGCTCCATCGAGCTCGTCACTCCCGACGTCGGAGAGCCCGCGGTCGAGCTGCCGCTGCTGGGCGCCGTTGCCGCCGGCATGCCCATCGAGGCCATCCAGGACGCGGAGACCCTCGCGGTCCCGCCCGACATGGTGAGCAGGCGGAGGGACAATTACGTGCTTCGCGTCGAGGGCAACTCGATGATCGAGGAGCAGATCCGCGACGGCGACTACATCGTGGTGCAGGCGCAGGAGAGCGCCGAGGACGGCCAGATGGTGGTCGCGCTCGTCGGTGGCGACTCGGCCACCGTGAAGAAGCTCTATCGTGAGCCGGGCGGTCGCATCCGGCTCCAACCCGCCAACCCGACCATGGAGCCGATCGTGGTGGACGCGCGCGACGTCCGGATCCAGGGGATCGTCGTGGGGGTCATCCGGAAGTACTGAGCGACGGCGCGCCCGACGCGGGAAGGTCGCAGCAAACGGGCACGGAGCTTGCTCGGACCGGGGAGGGCCGGAACGCCGCCCGAGTTCGTCTGTGCTCAGGAGAGCCATGAACCCCGCACGGAGCTCGAGCCGCCGCCCGACGCGGCGGCTCGTATGGGTTACGCTCACGATCTCATGCCTCGCGGCTTTCCCGCCGGACGGGGTTGCGCAGGACGTTGCCACGTCCGGCAAGGATGTCCTGGACGGATTCTGGTTGGGCGTGACGGCCGGAGCGGGCGCCGCACGCCTCACCTGCGACCTGTGCGCGCCGCGCGACCTCGGCCCCTCCGTGGACATCGCCGCCGGAGCCTACGCCTCCCCACGGCTCCGCGTCGGCGTCGAGGCGGGAGGATGGACCCACCTCGAGGAGGAGCTCGAGGTGCGCGAGACGGTCTATCGCGCGGGCGTGACCGCTCAGTTACATCCGAGGGCGGACAGCGGGCTGCAGCTGATCGGCGGGTTCGGTTGGTCGGGCTACCGGGCCGACGCCTTCCGCTACGACGCGGCCCGCGTGACCGTGGGCATCGCCTGGGACCTGCCCCTGGCAGCCGGGCTGGTGATCGGGAACAGCATCACGATCGACGCCGCGTCGTTCGGCTCACTCAGGAACCAGGACGTGAAGGTCGCACGCGGCGTGGGCCTGAGCGTCGTTCGGCTCGGCGTCTACCTGAGGCAGGGTTGAGCGAAGGGCCGCCCCAATCGCTTCACGGAGGAAGCCTGTGACTCGAGAACGCGTCGGATACCCCCGTCCGCTGATCCTTGCGGCGCTTGCGGTCGTCGCCGCCTGCGACACGACGTCGGGTCCGGAGATCCCCGAGATGATCGGCGACGGCGTGGCCTACGGCATCTGGACTCCGGGGCCGCACGACACGTGCACCCAAGCGGTTCACGACAGCTACTTCGCCGTGGGCCCGGACGGCCTTCGCTACCCCACGTGGCATCCTCCCGTCGACCCGGGCGGTTGCGCGTCCGGACACGAGCACGGCCGGGACCCCTCGGGCTCGGATCTCTTCGATGAGGTCGGTCCGATTCCGTTCGGCTACGCCAATCAGCATCTGCCGGCGAGCGGCTTCGGTGCGGTGCGCAACGAAGACCACGTCGGCCACAAGGTCGAGTGGGAGAACGACATGGAGATGCGCATCGGTGATGGCGGCGGCGCCGCCCTGGCCGTGCGCTGCGACGTGCTCGTGAAGATGCACCAGGGAACGCACTCGCCCGATGCGTTCACCAACAACATGCACGAGGTGGCCTACCACCTCCGGTGCAGCGACGGCACCGGCTTCAGCGCGACGCTGCTGACTCCGATCGGCGAGGGAGGCGAGCTGATCTCGGGATGCGACCGCGAGCGACACCTCCAGGCCGGCGTGCCTACGCCCCCGAACTCCCCCGACGGCGGCGGCCAACGCGCCATCCCGGACGCCGCCTGCGTCGCGGAGCACGTGCTCGCGAGCGGCGAGGGGACGCCGCGCTTCGACCAGGCTCTACGCGAGAGCTGGGAGATCCACGCCGAGCTCAGGACCTCGGACGGGCGCAGGCTGGTCGCGTTCAATCCCTACTTCCAGGTGCTCGACCCCAGCCGATACTACGATCCGGCGGCAGAGGGGTCGCTGGCCCGCCCCATCGACCTCTGCTATGAGGGCGTCGCGGTGGGGCGCGACCGGTGCGAGGGCTTACCCGCAGAGCCCGTGCCGTGGGACGACCCGCGCTCGCCGTTCAAAGGCGTACGCCGATTCGTGGACATCAACGGCAACACGGTGCGCAACACCGACGGACCCAACGTCTGGTACACCGATCCTCTGGGGCGTAACGCGCGGACCGAGCCGTTCCCGGGCTCGGTCCGCCAGTGGGTCGGTCGCCGGAACAACGAGGGCCTCGACCTCCACGGGCCGGTGATCGGCCGGAGCCGCGACTACGACGCTCCGGGCGTGCACGCCCCGGGATGAGGAGCCGACGCCTGCCGCGCGCGCCACGGTTCGTTCCCGCCGCGCTCGCCCTCGCCGTCTCGGTCGCCGCGCCGGCCGCGGCACAGCTCGCGTGGGAAACGCCGCGCCTGATCGGACCCGAGAGCCCGGAAGGCTTCGGCGTCCACTGGGTGCGCGCCGGGACGCTTCCCGGCGACGGGGACGCCGCGGTCGTCACATGGGCCGTGCCGGGGCTGCCGGGCGGCGTGTCCCTGCGGGGCGGGGCCGGCGAAGGCGTGGGCGGTGAGATCTCGGGCTTCGGCGGCGTCGATGTACGCGCTCCGCTCGTGAGCTCGGGCCCCGGCCAGCCGTTCGATCTCGCGTGGACGACCGGGGCCGGGCTCGGTGCCGGCGAGAACGTGCTGATCACCCTCCCCATGGGTGTGAGCGGCGGGCGCTCGTGGTCCTCGGGCTCGGTGTGGCTCGCCCCCTACGTCTCGGTGGGCGTCGCGCTCGATGTGTGGCTCGGCGACGTGGAGGGGCAGGACGAGTTCGTGGCGAGCCCTTCGCTCGACCTCGGCCTCGACCTCGCGCTCGATGCCGGGCGGAGGGTCGTTCTGCGGGCGGCGACCTCCCTGGGCGACCGCCAGGCCATCGCCGTGGGCGCCATGGTGCGGTGACGCCGAGCCCTCACGCGGCGTTGATCACCACGACTCCGGAAACCCAGGCGCGCACGACGTCACGTGGTGACGCGCCGCGAGCTCGCCCGCAGGCGCTCCAGCGCCGCCGCCGCCCGTCCGTCGTCCAGGCAAGCTTCGGCGAGGCGCGCGCACGCCTCCCACGTGTCGGCGGCGCCGCCGACCAGCAGCGCCGCCGCCGCGTTCAGCACTACAGCCGAGCGCGCCGGGCCATGCGCGCCCGCGAGCACCTGCTCGATCAGCGACGCGTTGAGCGCCGGGTCGCCTCCGCGGAGCCCGTCGAGCTCCGAGGCCGGCTCCACATCGAGGCCCTCGGGCGAGATGTCGTACTCGGTGATCCGGCCGTCGGTGAGCTCCAACACGCGCGTCACGCCCACGGGGCTCACCTCGTCCATGCCGGGCGCACCGTGGATCACCACCGCCCGCAGGTGTCCGAGCTCGCGAAGCGCGCCGGCCACGAGCGGCTGCAACGCGGGGTCCGAGACGCCCACCACCTGCCGCCTCGCGCCCGCGGGGTTGGTCAGCGGCCCAAGGACGTTCATGATCGTGGTGACGCCGAGCGCGCGGCGGACCGGTCCGACGTGTCGCATCGCCGGATGTAGGAGCGGCGCGAACATGAACACGATGCCCGCCTCGGCGAGCACCTCCGCCATGCGGTCCGGCGTGAGCTCGATCGCCACGCCGAGCGCCTCGAGGACGTCCGCGCTCCCGCACCGCGAGGTGAACGAGCGATTGCCGTGCTTGGCCACGGGCAGCCCCGCCCCGGCGGCGACGAGCGCCGCGGCCGTGGAGATGTTGAACGTGCCCACCGCGCCGCCTCCGGTGCCGGCCGTGTCGATGAGCGCGTCGGGATCGGCCGAGTGGACCCGCACCATGGCCTTGCGAAGGGCGCGCACGCCGCCCGCCACCTCGACCGGCAGGACCCCTCGGGTGCGGAGGCCCATGAGCAGCGCCGCCATCTGAACATGCTCCGCCGACCCGTCCATGAAGCGGTCGAACGCCGCCTCGGCCTGCTCCGCGGTGAGGCCCCTACCCTCCGCGACGACCTCGAGAAGCGGCGTGAGGTCTCCGTGTCGCGCCTCGCCGGCCATACGCTTGCAGCTCCAGAGGTGGTTCCGCGGGGTGTTCCACGGTCGCGGCAGACCGAGCATCCCGAAGAAGATCACGGGCCGAAATCCTAATCCGGGCGCGGCTTCTCGGTCAAACCGCGGCAGCACGCGCCGTTCCGCGCCGAGGTCCACCATGTCGCGACGGGGCGTCCCTCCGGGCGCGGGCCACCCATTTGACGCCGCGCCCGACCGCCCGTATCTGGTACAGGACATGTACCGGGCCGGCCGCCTCCACTGGGCCCGCTCCCGCACCGACATCCGTCTCTCGAGGTACTTGCCATGAGGCGCTCGATCCTGCTCCCCGCCCTCGTGCTCTCGGCCATGCTCCCCGGCCCCGCCGACGCCCAGCAGGCGTCCCGGACCCAGCCGGTGGAAGGCCTGAGGGAGAATCGCGTACGCCTGCACGCGCTCGTGGGCGCCCGGGTGGTGGTGGCACCCAGCCGGGTCGTGAACGACGCGACGGTGGTCGTCCGCGACGGCCTCATCGAGTCGGTGGGATCGGGATCGCCACCGGCGGGCGCGCGCGTCTGGGACCTGAGCGGGCGCACGGTCTACCCGGGGTTCATCGACGCGCACGCAGACCTCGGCATGGACGACGTGCCGGTGGACGGGGACGTGGGCCCGACGCACTGGAACCCGCAGGTGCGCGCGTACTTCAGCACGTCCTCCGACCTGCAGGACGATCCCGACCGCCGCTCGGCGCTCCGATCGATCGGCTTCGGCACCGCCCTGGCGGTGCCCCGGCTGGGCATCTTCCGCGGGCACGCCGCGGTCATCGACCTGAGCGACGGCAACGTGCGCGAGCGGATCGTGCGGCCCAACCTCGTGCAGTCGGTCTCGTTCAGCCGGAGCGGCGACCTCGGCGGCAGCTACCCGAACTCGCCCATGGGTGCCATCGCGCTCATCCGGCAGACCCTACTCGACGCGGACTGGTACGAGAGGGCGTGGGACGGGTACGAGGCGGGCGGCCGCTCGTTCCTGCCGCCGGAGACCAGCGAAGCGCTCGCGAGCCTGGAGCCCGCGGCGCACGGCGCGCAGCCGCTGCTCTTCGAGGTCACGCAGGAGGAGGAGCATCTCCGCGCGCGCGCCATCGCCGACGAGTTCGCGATCTCTCCATGGGTTCGTGGTAACGGCGAGGAGTACAAGATCCTGGACGTGCTCGGGGAATCGGACATCCCGCTCATCGTTCCGATCGCGTTCCCCGACGCGCCGGACGTGCGCAGCCCCGAGCAGGCGCTCGACGCGAGCCTCGCCGAGCTGCGGCACTGGTACCTCGCGCCCGAGAACCCGGCCCGGCTGGCCGCCGCCGGCATCGACTTCGCCATCACAGCCGACGGCCTCGGCTCGGAGGAGGACTTCCTGCCGAACCTGCGCACGGCCGTGGCCCGCGGGCTGAGTCAGGACGCTGCCCTCGCGGCGCTCACGACCGTGCCGGCGCGCATGATGGGCATCGACGGCACGCACGGGACCATCGAGCCCGGGAAGGTCGCCAACCTGGTGGTGGTCGAGGGCGACCTATTCGCGGACGACGGCACCATCCGCGACGTGTGGGTCGAGGGAGACCCCTACGGCGTGTCGATACCCCCGCGGATCGACCCCCGCGGCACGTGGGCGATCGCCACGACCGACGGATCGAGCGAGCAGGCGCGCCTGACGCTCGGCGGCACGCTCAATCGGCTGGACGGCGCGATCGTGATCGCGGGCAGTGAGGTCGACCTCGGCTCGGTGTCGGCACGCACCGAAGCGGGCCGCTTACAGATCACGTTTCCCGCCGACGCGCTCGGGATGGAGGGCACGGCGCAGCTGTCGGCCTCCATCGACGAGGGCACGCTGTATGGGTGGGGCGTCTTCCCGGACGGCACGACCTCGAGTTGGGAGGGCGAGCGCGTCGAGGCGTTCACGGGTGGTGACGCCGCGGCGGGCCCGGCCCGAGACGTGCCGGACCTCGACCTGCCCGACATCCGCCCCGCGATGGCGTACGGCCGTACTTCGCTGCCCGAGCAGCCCGACGCGGTGCTCGTGCGCAACGCCACCGTCTGGACCCAGGGGCCGCAGGGCCGCCTCGAGAACGCCGACCTCCTGGTGCGCGGCGGGCGGGTCGCCGAGGTCGGAACGGGGCTGGACGTGCCGTCGGGCGCGGTCGTGATCGACGCAACGGGCAAGCACGTCACGCCCGGGCTCATCGACCCCCACATCCACTCCGGGACCGACGGCACGAACGAGAGCGGCTTCGCGATCGTCCCCGAGGTGCGGATGGGCGACGTCGTGACGCACAACAACATCTGGATGTACCGCCAGCTGGCGGGCGGACTCACGCTGGCGCACATCAAGCACGGCTCGGCCAACCCCATCGGCGGCCAGAACGTGTTCGTGAAGATGCGCTGGGGCGGGCTCCCCGACGAGCTCCGGCTCGACGACGCGCCACGCACGGTGAAGTTCGCGCTCGGCGAGAACCCGAAGCGGCGCCCGGGGCGATATCCGGATACCCGGATGGGCACCTACCAGATCATCGCGGACCACTTCCAGGCGGCGCGCGACTACCAGACGCGCTGGGGCGAGTGGGAGCGCACGGGGCAGGGGCTTCCTCCGCGCCGCGACCTCCGCATGGAGGCCGTCCTCGACATCATCGAGCAGGAGATCCTGATCTCGTCCCACGGCTACCGGCAGGACGAGTTCCTGGCGCTCATCCGGCTCGCCGAGGAGTTCGGCTTCCGCGTTCAGACGCTGCAGCACGGGGTCGAGGCCTACAAGATCGCGCCGGAGCTCGCGGCCAGCGGCGTGGGCGCGGCGGTCTGGAGCGACTGGTCGTCCTTCAAGGTGGAGGCGTACGACGCCACGACGTACAACGCTCGCATCCTGCTCGAGGCCGGTGTGGTCACCTCGCTGCACTCCGACAACAGC
>Ga0302046_10001761_pt1 | contig 20266 bp, 19 predicted proteins | sample RVTome_11_FD_200261 | JGI IMG/M metagenome (GOLD analysis project Ga0302046, IMG submission 200261) | Soil microbial communities from uranium-contaminated site in the Upper Colorado River Basin, Wyoming, United States - RVT147D111 (version 2) ...
TGATGCCGGGGGACAACACCGAGATGACCGTGGAGCTCATCCAGCCGATCGCGATGGACGAGGGGCTGCGGTTTGCGATCCGTGAGGGCGGCCGCACCGTGGGCGCTGGCCGCGTCACCAAGATCCTCGAGTAGGACACTGAGCGTTCACCTGCGGGGCGGCACACGCTCGCCCCGTTCGGTGTTGAGACAAGGAGGCCGGAACGATGGCCAAGAGCGTCAACCGCCCCAAGGTCACCCTCGCGTGCGAGGAGTGCAAGGAGCGCAACTACATCACCACGAAGCATCGCGTCACGCAGCGTGAGCGCATCGAGATGCGCAAGTACTGCCCGCGCTGCCGCCAGCACCGTCTCCACAAGGAGACCAGGTAGTGGCCCTCAACCTGGACAAGGTTGGACACGTCTATCCGGCCTATCGATACGAGGTGGCCCGCGAGAAGATCCGCGAGTACGCGCGTGCGCTCGGGGAGACCGACCCCCGGTACTTCTCGGACGGTGACGACTGCGTCGCGCCGCCGACCTTCGCCGCCACCGTCACGGTGATCCACGGCGGCCACGCTGCCCTCGAGGACCCCGAGCTCGGTGCCCACCCGGTGCTCGTCCACGGCTCGCAACGCTTCGAGTATGGCGACCGGCCCCTGAAGCCGGGCGACGTCCTCGAGTGCACGCCGAGCATCGAGTCGATCATCCACAAGGGCGCCAACGAGTTCCTGACGATCGCCGTCGACTGCCGCTTCGCCCACTCCGGCGACCTCGCGGTCCTCGCCAAGGAGACCATCGTCTTCCTCGGCTCGGCTCCCCGGGAGGAGGCGGCATGAAGGTCGGCGACGAGCTGCCCGAGGTCTCCGGCGAGTCCAACCTGGTCGCGTCGGTCATGTACGCCGCCGCATCTGGCGACTACAACCCGCTGCACTACGACAAGTCGTTTGCCGAGCACGTCAGCCCAACCAAGGACATCATTGCCCACGGCATGATGTCGATGGGCCTGGCCTCTCGCGCGCTCACCGGGTGGGCAGGTGGCTGCGAGAAGGTCGCGTCGATTGACGTCCGGCTCACCAAGCCGTGGCCGATTGGCACGAAGTCCACGTTCGGCGGGACCGTCACGGCCGTTGACGACGAGGTCGTCACGGTCGAGCTGTGGGGTCGCAACGAGAACGGCGACACGATCCTCAAGGGCCTCGGAGTCGTCCGCCGCTGACGCGGCTGGTGGTGGGGTCGACGGGACCTCGAAACGGCGGTAGCCTGCGCTCTGCTGCCTCCGCGTGAGGCAGTTTCCCGTGTCCGGCGCCTCGGCGCAGCGCGCCCACGACCCCGGTGTGCGGGACCGACGGGAGTAGCTCAATCTGGCAGAGCACCGGTCTCCAAAACCGGCGGTTGGGGGTTCAAGTCCCTCCTCCCGTGCACGAGCCAAGAGGCACAGATGAATCGTGAAGAGAAGCGGGCGGCGGACCGCGAGGAAGGTGGCCAGGAACGCCGCGACGAGCGTGCGGCCACCCGTGACGACGGCAGCGCCAAGCGTGAGCGCACGACGCCCGCCCAGTTCCTCCGCGAGGTCCGCAGCGAGCTCAGCAAGGTTGCGTGGCCACACCGCCGCGAGGTCGTCAACTACACGATCGTCGTGCTCGTCGTCACGACCTTGCTGACACTGATGGTGTTCGGGATGGACTGGGTCCTGAAGAACGCCGTCACGAACCTGTTCTGACGCCGCACGACCCCGTTCCCAGGAAGACCAACGTGAACGACGTGACCACCCCCGACGAGACCGCCGATGATTCGGTGGCGCCGTCGCAAGCTCACGGCGATGTCGACGAGCTGCTCGACCTGGCCGGAGCCGGACCCGGCGAACCCGCAGCCGGGCTTGGGGGCGAGCCGGCCGAGGAGGTCGCTGCCACCGACGAGCCCGAGGGCGCGCACGACGTGGCCACCGACGAGGCCGAGGCCGACGCCGTCGCCGAACCTGACGAGGCCGAGGCCGACGCCGTCGCCGAACCTGACGAGGCTGACGTCGAAGCCGACCCGATCGACGAAGCAGCTGACGCGCCCATCGACCTGCGAAACCGCCGACCCGTCAACCTCTCCGAGGTCCGCGACCAGCGCGACCTTGGCAGGCTGCTCGGGGACTGGTACGTCGTCCACACCTACTCGGGCTACGAGCAGCGGGTCCGTGACAATCTCAACAGCCGTGTCGACGCACTCGGTGTCGACGACCGGATCTTCGAGATCGTCATCCCGACCGAGGAGGTCGTCGAGTACAAGCGCGGCAAGAAGACCGTCAGTGAGAAGAAGTTTCTGCCCGGCTACGTCCTGGTCCGCATGGACCTCGATGACGAGACCTGGGGCATCGTCCGCAACACGCCGGCCGTGACCGGGTTCGTGGGGACGACCGGCGCGACGCCGGTGCCGCTGTCGGTGCGCGAGGTGGCCGACACCCTCAAGATCCCCGAAAAGGTCGAGGAGGAGACGGACGAACAGGCCGCCCAGGCCGCCGCTGCCGAGGCCACGTCGGACAAGCCCACAATCGAGATCGACCTCGAAATCGGCGAGACGGTCCGCGTCACCTCCGGTCCCTTCGCCGACTTCGAGGGCACGATCAGCGAGATCAACCTCCACCAGGCCAAGCTGAAGGTGCTCGTGTCCGTGTTCGGCCGCGAGACGCCCGTGGAGTTGCCGTTCGACAACGTGGTCAAGCTGAACTGACCATCCGCCCCAACAGGAGCCACCAGGACAAGCCTCGCGACACGATGTCGCAGGACCACCACGTGGGAGGCGGGCTCGCCCGCCGCATGCACCACACAGGAGAAGAACAACCATGGCGAAGAACGCCATTGGCTTCATCAAGTTGCAGATCCAGGCCGGGCAAGCCAACCCGGCACCGCCCGTCGGGCCCGCGCTGGGCCAGCACGGCGTCAACATCATGGAGTTCTGCAAGGCCTTCAACGACGCCACGTCCGACCGGGGCGGCGACGTCATCCCGGTCGAGATCACGGTCTACGAGGACCGTTCCATCTCGTTCATCACCAAGACGCCACCGGCAGCCAAGCTCCTGTTGAAGGCGGCGAAGCTGACCAAGGGCTCCGGAGTTCCGCACATCGACAAGGTCGGGTCCGTGACGAAGGGTCAGGTCCGCGAGATTGCCGAGCGCAAGATGCCGGACCTCAACGCCGTCGACATCGAGGGCGCCATGAAGATCATCGAGGGCACCGCCCGCTCGATGGGCATCACGGTGGAGGGCTGACATGGCACGAGGCCGCAAGTACCGCGAGGCGCTCACCAAGATCGACCGTGAACGCCAGTACCCGCCCGCCGAAGGCTTCCAGCTGCTGCTGGAGGTCAACCAGGCCACCTACGACCCCACGGTCGAGCTGGCGGTCCGGCTCGGCGTGGATCCGCGCCAGGCGGACCAGATGGTCCGCGGTGCCGTGTCGCTGCCCAACGGCATCGGCAAGAACGTCCGCGTCGCTGTCGTCGCATCGGGTGACAAGGTCGGCGAGGCCCGCGAGGCGGGCGCCGACCACGCCGGTGGTGACGACCTGGTCGAGAGACTCTCGAACGGCGAGCTGATCGACGAGCTCGACTCGATCATCGCCACGCCGGACATGATGGGCAAGCTCGGTCGGCTCGGGAAGGTCCTCGGGCCGCGTGGGCTGATGCCGAATCCGAAGTCCGGGACGGTGACGCCCGACGTTGCGAAGGCGGTGAGCGAGGTCAAGGCCGGGCGGGTCGAGTTCCGGGTCGACCGCCAGGCGAATGTCCACGCCGTGCTCGGAAAGGCGTCGTTCACCGCGGCGGCCCTGCACGAGAACTTCACGGCCCTGATGGACGAGCTCATCCGACTGCGTCCGTCGTCGGCCAAGGGTCGCTACGTGCGATCGATCACGATCTCGACGTCGGTGGGCCCCGGCATTCGCCTTGACCCGACGCGGCCGACGGCACAGGACGTGGACGCTGGTCGAGCAGCGCCCGACAGGGCGAACTCGCGGGTGGCATGACGAAGACGGTCCTGGTCGCGGTCCACGACGAGCCGATCCGTGACCTGATCCACCTCACGCTGGGGGACCGGGCATGGCGGGTGGTCGAATCAGTCGATGACGAGTCGACCATGCGCATGATCGCCTCGACTCTCCCGGACCTGCTGCTGATCGATGCGGACCTGCCCGAGTCGGGTGGGATCCGCATCGCCAACTCGGTCAAGGCGCAGCCCGAGACCGCCAGGGCACGGATCGTCCTGATGCACGACAAGATCGAGCCCGTCGACCACGAGGCCGCCCGGGCCGCCGGCGTCGACGAGTTCCTCGCCAAGCCCTTCACGGCATTCGCGCTGCTGAACAAGGTCAAGACCATGCTGGAGGTGGGCTGACCGGGCACGACCGTTCAGCACGCGGAGCGGCCGGCGCGCGGGCAGCCAGCACGGTTCGCGCATCTTCGGGGGACTGCGTACCCTCCCGCGCGCTGACCCCGAGACCGCTGGATGCTGCCGCAGGCAGCCGAAGACGCAAACGCGTGTCCCGCGCAGGATCGTCACCGACGCACGCCGTCGCGTGAACGCCCCTGCGTGTCCCGCAGGGGCTTTTCTGGTTCAGCCTGGGGCTTGCGACCGCGCAAGTCGAAGACCACGAGAGGAAGCCGCATGCCACGGCCTGACAAGGTCGCTGCCGTCGAGGACGTCAAGGCGCGCTTCTTCGACAGCGCGGCAACCTTGCTGACCGAGTACCGCGGGCTGAGCGTTCACGACCTCGCGGAGCTGCGGGCAGCGCTGCGCGCCGCCAACGCGAGCTACCGGGTGGCCAAGAACACGCTCGTCCGCCGTGCCTTCGCCGACGTCGGCATCGACGGCCTCGAGGACATGCTGACCGGCCCGACCGCGCTCGTGTTCTGCGATGACGACCCCGTCGGCCCCGCCAAGGCACTCAAGGCCTTCGCCAAGGACCACCAGGCGCTGGTCGTCAAGGGTGGCTGGCTGGACGGCGAGGTGCTCTCGGATGTCGAGGCGATGAAGCTCGCCGACCTGGCCAGCCGCGAGGAGCTGCTCGCGCAGTTGGCGGGGGCCATGTACGGAGCGTTGGCCAACATGGCTCGCCTCATGAAGGCGCCGATCGAACAGCAGGCGCGGCTGATCCAGGCGCTGATCGACGCCGGCGGGAACGCCGACGCCGCCGAGGAGCCAGCGGCTGACGCCGCTGAGGAGGCAGGCTCTGACGCCGCTGAGGAGGCAGGCTCTGACGCAGCCGACGAACCAGCGGCTGACGCAGCCGACGAACCAGCGGCTGACGCAGCCGACGAGCCAGCGGCTGACGAAGCGCCCGCTGACGAAGAAGACCAGGACGCCTGAGTCACCCAGGCACCGAGACCACAAAAGGAACCAACATGGGCAAGCTGTCCGTCGACGAGATGCTGGAAGGCTTCAAGGAGCTCACGCTCGTGGAGCTGGCCGACCTCGTCAAGCAGTTCGAGGAGACCTTCGAGGTCACCGCCGCGGCACCTGTCGCGGTTGCGCCTGCCGGCGTCGCCGGTGGCGGCGAGGCTGCGGCCGAGGAGGAGAAGAGCTCCTTCGACGTCGTGTTGACCTCGGCCGGCGAGCAGAAGATCAAGGTCATCAAGGAGGTCCGCGGGCTCACCAACCTCGGTCTCAAGGAGGCCAAGGAGCTGGTCGAGAGCGCACCGGGCCCGGTCCTCGAGAACGTCAACAAGGACGACGCCGAAGCCGCCAAGGCCAAGCTCGAGGAAGTCGGCGCCACCGTCGAGCTCAAGTAGTCCGTCCGCCCGGTCGGTTGTCGCCCCCACCACGGCCGGGGCGGACCGGCCGGCGCGCGGGCTGCGCACAGCGCGGTGCGAATTCGCCTTGACGGGCGACGATCGATCTGCGTACACTCTCGGGCTGCCCTGCTCCCGTTGGTCAACGTCGCCATATCCCCGTCACCGCGCCCCTGTCTGCCCGCGTGCTCCCTCACGCGGGCTGCCGCCTGTCCGGACATGAAACGGGTCTGACCGACACCGGGGCACACGGGGGCACCACGCGCCGACCCGGCCCACCTGCACCACGCCGCCGCTGCACGCACACGGCCGCGGCCACACCGCCAGTACGACCCCGGAGGTCACCAACGTGGCTGGATCCAACGTCCTCGACCGCCTGAGCTTCTCGAAGATCCCGGAGGCCTTGCCGATCGAGGAGCTCGACCTCCTCGCCATCCAGCGGGAGTCGTTCCAGTGGCTCATGGAGGACGGGCTGGCGGAGATCCTGGAGGGTCTGTCGCCGATCACCGACTCCCAGGATCGCATGGAGCTGTGGTTCAAGAACCACCGGTTCGAGGAGCCCAAGTTCTCGGTCGAGGAGTGCAAGGCCAAGGACCAGTCCTACGCCCGTCCGCTGTTCATCACGGCGGAGTTCGTGAACAAGGAGACGGGCGAGATCAAGGCGCAGACGGTCTTCCTCGGCGACTTCCCGGTGATGAGCGACCAGGGCACGTTCATCATCAACGGGACCGAGCGGGTGGTGGTCTCGCAGCTGGTGCGGTCGCCGGGCGTGTACTTCGATGCCAGCATCGAGAAGATCTCGGGCCGTGAGCTGTATGGCTGCAAGGTCATTCCGGCCCGGGGTGCGTGGCTGGAGTTCGAGGTCGACAAGAAGGACGTCTTCTCCGTCCGTGTCGACCGCAAGCGCAAGCAGGAGATGTCGATCTTCTACCGAGCGCTCAAGGCGTTCGTGCGCAACGCCGAGACCGGCGAGTACGAGCTGGCACCGACCGAGATCCTCCAGACCCCGATCGACGACGAGGAGGTCGTCGAGTTCTTCGGCGGCCGCGACGGCAAGGGCAACGCCGTGTACCCGGCGATCGTGGACACGCTGGCCAAGGACAAGTCCGAGCGGACGCCTGCGGCGGCGCTGGAGGAGATCTACCGCAAGCTGCGCCCGGGTGAGCCCCCTTCGGCAGACCAGGCCGGGTCGCTGCTGCTGTCGATGTTCTTCCAGAACAAGAAGTACGACCTGGCCAAGGTCGGTCGCTACAAGATCAACGGGCTGCTCGACGACGGATCGGGCCACGAGAAGCACGGCAAGCTGACCGAGGAGTTCGAGGCGCTCGGGTTCCCGCGCGAGACCGCGCACACGCTGACGGTCGAGGACTGCCTGGCCACGATGTCGTACCTGGTCAAGCTGCACGCCCAGCGCAACAACGTGCTGCCCGAGGGCGTCGACCCGGTCTACGACACCGACGACATCGACCACTTCGGCAACCGTCGCATCCGGTCGGTGGGCGAGCTGATCCAGAACCAGGTTCGCATCGGGCTGTCACGGATGGAGCGGGTCGTGCGCGAGCGGATGACGACCCAGGACGTCGAGGCGATCACGCCCCAGACCCTGATCAACATCCGTCCGGTGGTCTCGGCGATTCGCGAGTTCTTCGCCACGTCGCAGCTGTCGCAGTTCATGGACCAGAACAACCCGCTGGCCGGGCTGACCCACCGCCGACGCCTGTCGGCGCTCGGCCCCGGGGGCCTGTCCCGTGAGCGGGCCGGGTTCGAGGTGCGCGACGTGCACCCGTCCCACTACGGGCGGATGTGCCCGATCGAGACGCCGGAGGGTCCCAACATCGGCCTGATGGGGTCGCTCGCGTCCTACGCGCGGATCAACGAGTACGGGTTCATCGAGACGCCGTACCGGGTGTGCCGGGAAGGCCGGGTCACCGACGAGATCGAGTACCTGACCGCCGACGAGGAGGAGCGGTACGTCGTGGCGCAGGCCAACGCGCCACTGGACGCCCGCAACCGCTTTGACGCCGCCAAGGTGCTGTGCCGGGCCAAGGGCGGCGAGGTTCGCGAGGTCGAGGCCGACAAGGTCGACCTGATGGACGTCTCGCCGCGCCAGATCGTGTCGATCTCGGCGGCGCTGATTCCATTCCTCGAGCACGACGACGCCAACCGGGCGCTGATGGGCGCCAACATGCAGCGCCAGGCCGTCCCGCTGCTGCGGGCGGAGGCGCCGCTGGTCGGGACCGGCATCGAGGCCAAGGCAGCGCGTGACGCTGGGGACGTCGTACTGACACGCAACGCCGGCGTGGTCGTCGAGGTCGCCTCGGACCACATCGTCGTTCGCACCAACGACGAGTCGATCGATCGCTACTACCTGACGAAGTTCGAGCGCTCCAACCAGGGCACCTGCATCAACCACAAGCCGGTCGTCACCGAGGGCGACAAGGTCATTGTCGGCCAGGTGCTGGCCGACGGCCCGTCGACCGACCATGGAGAGCTGGCACTGGGCCGCAACCTGCTCGTGGCCTTCATGAGCTGGGAGGGCTTCAACTACGAGGACGCGATCATCGTCTCCGAGCGGTTGGTTCGCGAGGACACGCTGACCTCGATCCACATCGAGCAGCTCGAGACCGAGGCCCGCGAGACCAAGCTGGGCCCCGAGGAGATCACCCGCGACATCCCCAATGTCTCCGACGAGGTGCTGGCCAACCTCGACGACGAGGGGATCATCCGCATCGGTGCCGAGGTCCAGCCCGGCGACATCCTGGTGGGCAAGGTCACGCCGAAGGGCGAGACCGAGATGACTCCGGAGGAGCGGCTGCTGCGCGCCATCTTCGGTGACAAGGCCCGCGAGGTCCGCGACACGTCGCTGAAGGTCCCCCACGGCGACCGCGGGATCGTCATCGGCGTCCAGCGGTTCTCCCGCGCTGACGGTGACGATCTGACGCCCGGTGTCAACGACATGGTGCGGGTCTACATCGCCCAGAAGCGCAAGATCTCCGAGGGCGACAAGCTGGCCGGCCGTCACGGCAACAAGGGCGTGATCTCCAAGGTCCTGCCGGTCGAGGACATGCCGTTCCTTGCCGACGGCACCCCGGTCGACATCGTCCTCAACCCGCTCGGTGTCCCGTCACGGATGAACGTCGGTCAGGTGCTCGAGACCCACCTGGGCTGGGCCGCCTTCAACGGCTGGAAGTTCTCGGCCAAGCCGGAATGGTTCAAGAACGTCGACTGGCCGACCGAGCTCAAGGATGTCGAAGGGCCGGTGCGGTTGGCCACGCCGGTCTTCGACGGCTGCCGCGAGTCCGAGCTGGAGGACCTGCTCAAGCACACCCGCGAGACCGACGAGGGTGTCCAGCTGGTCAACGAGGATGGCAAGGCGCAGCTGTTCGATGGCCGCTCCGGCGAGCCGATCGACGCGTTCATCACGGTCGGCTACGTGTACGTGCTCAAGCTCCACCACCTGGTCGACGACAAGATCCACGCGCGTTCGACCGGCCCGTACTCGATGATCACCCAGCAGCCGTTGGGCGGCAAGGCCCAGTTCGGTGGTCAGCGTTTCGGCGAGATGGAGGTCTGGGCGCTGGAGGCCTACGGCGCCGCCTATGCCCTCCAGGAGCTGCTGACGATCAAGTCCGACGATGTCCTTGGCCGCGTGAAGGTCTACGAGGCCATCGTCAAGGGCGAGAACATCCCCGAGCCGGGGATCCCCGAGTCCTTCAAGGTGCTCGTCAAGGAGATGCAGTCGCTGGCCCTCAACGTCGAGGTGCTCGCGGCCGACGGCTCCGAGATCGAGCTGCGCGATTCCGACGACGAGCCGTTCCGGGCACACGAGGCGCTGGGCATCGACCTGTCGCGCCCCGAGCGACCCTCCGCCGAGCAGTATTAGTGACCAGCCCGTCACTCACCAACAGGTACTGAGCAGCAACACGCACCCAAGGAGCGTCCCCGTGCTGGACGTCAACCACTTCGAAAGCCTGCGCATCTCGCTGGCGGAGGCCCAGCAGGTCCGCATGTGGTCCAACGGCGAGGTCAAGAAGCCGGAGACCATCAACTACCGCACGCTCAAGCCCGAGAAGGACGGCTTGTTCTGCGAGAAGATCTTCGGTCCCACCAAGGACTGGGAGTGCTCCTGCGGCAAGTACAAGCGGGTGCGCTTCAAGGGCATCATCTGTGAGCGCTGTGGCGTCGAGGTCACCCGGTCCAAGGTGCGTCGCGACCGCATGGGGCACATCGAGCTGGCCGCCCCCGTCACCCACATCTGGTACCTCAAGGGCGTGCCCTCACGGCTGGGCTACCTGCTCGACATGTCGCCCAAGGACCTCGAGAAGGTCATCTACTTCGCCGCCTACGTGATCACCTCGATCGACGACGACGCCCGCCACAAGGCGCTGGAGGACCTCGAGGCCGAGATCGTCGCCGAGAAGGAGGAGATCGCCAAGCAGCTCGAGCTCGACCGCCAGGACCTGCTCAACCAGCTCGAGGCCACGCTCGCCGAGCTCGAGGAGATCGGCGCGAAGCCCGACGTCGTCAAGAAGGAACGCCGCGAGATCGAGAAGCAGCTCAAGACGGTCGTGGCTCGTTCCCAGGCCGACCTGGAGCACCTCGACAAGGTCGTCGACACCTTCAAGAAGCTCAAGGTCAAGCAGCTGGTTCCCGAGGAACTGGTCTACCGCGACATGAAGCTGCGGTTCGGCGAGTACTTCACGGGCGGGATGGGTGCCGAGGCGATCCGGGACCTGCTGGAACGCATCGACCTGGATGCCACCTGCGCCGAGCTGCGCGAGACGATCAAGACGTCCAAGTCGCAGAAGCGGCAGCGTGCGATCAAGCGCCTGAAGGTCACCGAGGCGTTTCGGACCACCAAGAACCGCCCGTCGGCGATGGTGCTGGAGGCGATCCCCGTCATCCCGCCGGACCTGCGACCGATGGTGCAGCTCGACGGTGGCCGGTTCGCGACCAGCGACCTCAACGACCTGTACCGGCGGGTGATCAACCGCAACAACCGCCTCAAGCGTCTGCTGGACCTGGGTGCCCCCGAGATCATCGTCAACAACGAAAAGCGGATGCTCCAGGAGGCCGTCGACGCGCTGTTCGACAACGGCCGCCGCGGCCGTCCGGTCACGGGGCCGGGCAACCGTCCGCTCAAGTCGCTGTCGGACATGCTCAAGGGCAAGCAGGGCCGCTTCCGGCAGAACCTGCTGGGCAAGCGGGTGGACTACTCGGGCCGGTCGGTGATCGTGGTCGGCCCGCAGCTGCGGCTGCACCAGTGCGGCCTGCCCAAGCAGATGGCACTGGAGCTGTTCAAGCCGTTCGTGATGAAGCGGCTGGTCGAGATGAACCTCGCCCAGAACATCAAGTCCGCCAAACGGATGGTCGAGCGTCAGCGGCCCCAGGTTTGGGACGTGCTCGAGGAGGTCATCGAGGACCACCCGGTGATGCTCAACCGGGCCCCGACGCTGCACCGGCTGGGCATCCAGGCGTTCATGCCGACGCTGGTGGAGGGCAAGGCCATCCAGCTGCACCCGCTGGTGTGCACGGCGTTCAACGCCGACTTCGACGGCGACCAGATGGCAGTGCACCTGCCGCTGTCGGCCGAGGCCCAGGCCGAGGCGCGCGTGCTGATGCTGTCGGCCAACAACATCCTGTCGCCCGCGACGGGCCGGCCGATCGCCACGCCAACCCAGGACATGGTGCTGGGCATCTACTGGATGACCTACACCGTCGGCCAGGACACCGAAGCCGGCGAGGCCGCGCTGCCGCCCGAGGATTTCGACCCCACCACGGCTCGCGTCTTCGCGTCGCTGGGCGAGCTCGAACAGGCGCTGGACCGTCGCCAGATCAGCGTCCAGGACTGGATCCACCTGCGCCTGCGCGGCAAGCAGCTGCCGGTCGAACTGCGTCCGGAACACCTGCGCGACGACGACGAGGCCTGGGAGGAGTTCCGGGCGGCGGGCGAGCCGGTGCGGATCCTGACCACGCCGGGACGGGCGCTGCTCAACGAGGTGCTGCCCACCGACTTCCCGTACGTGAACGTGACGCAGACCAAGAAGGGGATCGGCGACGTCGTCAACCAGACGACGGACGACTTCCCGCGCTGGCAGGTCGCCGAGATCCTCGATGGTCTCAAGGACCTCGGTTACAAGTACGCCACCAAGGCCGGGGTGACCGTCGCGATCGTCGACGTCGAGACGCCCAAGGCCAAGGCCGCCGAGCTCAAGGACGCCGAGGCCAAGGCAGAGAAGATCGAGAAGGGCTTCGCCCGCGGCATCCTGACCGACTCGGAGCGCCGCAAGGAGCTCATCGAGATCTGGACGGAGGCGACCAACAAGGTCGTCGACGCCATGGAGGCCAACTTCTCGGCCACCAACCCGTTCTGGATGATGGCCAACTCGGGTGCTCGCGGCAACCGCACGCAACTGGGCCAGATCGCCGCCATGCGCGGGTTGGTCGCCAACCCGAAGGGGGAGATCATCCCGCGGCCGATCAAGTCGAACTTCCGCGAGGGCCTGTCGGTCCTGGAGTACTTCATCTCCACGCACGGCGCCCGCAAGGGCCTGGCCGACACCGCGCTGCGGACGGCCGATTCGGGTTACCTGACCCGCCGGCTGGTCGACGTCTCGCAGGACCTGATCGTCCGCGAGGACGACTGCGCCACCGAGCGTGGCATCGAGATCACGGTCGGCGACCACGACTCCCAGAGCCTGTACGGGCGGGTGCTCGCCAAGGACGTGCCATACCCGGGCCGTCGCAAGGTCCTGATGAAGGCCGGCACGATCGTGGCGGACCAGGAGATTCGGGACCTTCGCTCGGCGCTGCTCAAGGGCATCGACCCTGAAACGGGCGAGCCGACCGAGAACCAACCCACCGACGAGGACCGGCACATCGTGGTCCGGTCGGTGGTGACCTGCGACACGCCCTACGGCGTGTGCCGGCAGTGCTACGGGATGATGCTGGCCAACAACGCGATGGTCGACATGGGCGAGGCCGTCGGCATCATGGCCGCCCAGTCCATCGGCGAGCCGGGCACCCAGCTGACGATGCGGACCTTCCACACCGGTGGTGTCGCGCACGCGTCCGACATCACCCAGGGTCTGCCGCGTGTCGTCGAGCTGTTCGAGGCCCGCAGCCCGCGAGGCAAGGGCGAGATCGCCCGTATCGCGGGAACCGTGGAGATCGAGGACGACGAGGACGGCGGCAAGATCCTGCGCATCAAGGCATCGAAGGACCGCATCGAGGAGTACGCGATCCCGCGGCATGCCCAGTTCGCCGTCGAAGCCGGCGACAAGGTCGAGGAAGGCCAGTTGCTCACCAAGGGTCCAATCGACCCACACGAGCTGCTGGAGGTTCTCGGCGTGCGCGAGGCGCAGCTGCACCTGGTCCGCGAGGTCCAGGAGGTCTACCGCAGCCAGGGCGTCCCGATCCACGACAAGCACGTCGAGCTGATCGTCCGGCAGATGTTCCGGCGGGTCAACATCGTCGACCCGCAGGACACCACGTTCCTGCCGGGCGACAACATCGACCGGGTCAAGTTCCGGGCCGAGAACGATCGCGTGCTCGAGGACGGCGGCGAGCCCGCCAAGGGTCGGGCGCTGCTGATGGGCATCACCAAGGCGTCGCTCGCCACCGACTCGTGGCTGTCCGCGGCGTCCTTCCAGGAGACCACCCGCGTGCTCACCGAGGCGGCACTCGAGGCCTCGGACGACATGCTGATCGGGCTCAAGGAGAACGTGATCATCGGCAAGCTCATCCCCGCCGGCACCGGCATCATGGACTACCGCAAGGTCGCCGTGGGTCACACCGAGCAGCCTGAACAGGCGCTGCCGGCCGACCTCGCCGAGTTCCTCGCCTCCACCGAGTCCTACGAGGGCGACGGATCCTGGGACTTCACCGACGGCTGGGGCTACGACGACTACGGCAGCCAGCGCAGCGGAGCCTGACAGGAACGTCAGGCTCCGACCGTCCGAGCCGACGGATCATCACTGGCAGTGGCCGAGGCGGTCGGTACAGTGTTGCACCGCATGTGCGGATGAATCATTGCCCGATGGATGGAGCGGGAACGTGGAGTCGATGACGGGGAGAACGCGTCGGGCTGCACTGTTGGTGTCCGTGGTTGCGCTCATGGTGCTCCTGCCGGGCGCGCAGGCCGCCGCGCAGTATCCACCCCCGACACCGACACCCACGTCGACGCCGACGACGGGCGCCACCCTGGAGTGCACGATCGAGGCCCGGCCGGCCTCGCTCATCGTCACGTGTACCGGCACGGGGTTCGCACCTGGCTCCCAGGTGCTCGTCCAGCTGTACGCCGTTGGACTCGATGACGGGTCCGCGATGGGTCTTGCTGCCGGCATCCTGGCCGCGCCCTTCCCGGGCGAAGAGCTGGTGCAGACGCTCACCGCCACCGCCGACGCCGACGGCGACATCACCGCAACGATCATCGTTCCGGGCTGTGACCTGACCGCCCTGCGCGTGGTCGCCACGGGCGTGAGTGCAGGCGGCGCTGCGCTGGAAGCCGAGGACGCCATCGACGACCCCGGCCTGCTCGCTTGCGCGAGCGGTGTGGGCGGTGAGGGCGACCTTGCGACCACCGGGTTCGACTGGCTGAAGTGGTTCGCCCTCGGGCTGGTCCTGGTGACTGTGGGAGCCTGGATCGCCAACGTCCGCGACGAGCGCACCCACTCCCTCATCGCCTAGCCCCCGGGCCCGCTCCTAGGCTGCCGGTGTCGTGGACGCCGACCAGGTGCGAGGATGTCCCAGGAGCCCCCACCGCAGCACGTCGTCGCCGCCTTCGAGGCGGCAGACGCGGCTGTCGCGCCGATCTACGATGCAGAGGACCACCTCGGGGACCCGCAGGTGCAGGCCCTCGAAATGGTGACCACCGTCAACGATGACGACCTGGGGCCACTGCGGATGCAGAACGTGCTGTTCCGCATGGTCGGGACCGAGCGACTTGCTGAGCTGAGGGAACGAGAGATCATTGTCTGACATCCAGCTGATCCGGTCGTACCTGTATGCGCCGGCGTCGTCCGAGCGGATGCTCTCCAAGGTGCTCGACGCCGGGTCGGATGGTGTGATCCTCGACCTGGAGGACACGGTCGCCGACTCCCACAAGGACGATGCGCGCGAGGCCGCCGCGGCGTTCATCCGGGAGCATGCCTCCAGCTCCCCGCAGCAGCTTCACGTACGGATCAACCGGGGCAGGTTCGGGTTTGACAGCGACGACCTCCACGCCGTCGCCATCGAGGGCCTGGCAGCGGTGCGGGTCCCACGGGTCGAGGATCCTCGCGACCTTCGCGTCCTCGACGACGTGCTGACGACCATCGAGCGGGACCGCGGCCTCAAGGTCGGCGCCATCGGCGTCTACGTCACGATCGAGACCGCCCGGGGCCTGCACCATGTCGATGGCCTCGCGGCATCGCCGCGGGTCGTTCGCCTGTGCTTCGGCGCGGCCGACTTCCTTGCCGACATCGGCGGGCGCGGCGGGCACGAGTACCGCGCGACGCTGTACGCCCGATCCCAGGTGGTGATTGCCTCGCGCGTGGCCGGCATCCAGGCGCCGGTGGACAGCGTCCACACCAACCTCGATGACCTCGACGGACTCCGAGCGGGCGCCCAGATCGCGCGTGACCTGGGCTTCTTCGGCAAGACGGTGATCCATCCCAAGCAGGTTCAGCCGGTCCACGAGGTGTTCACGCCCTCCGACGATGAGATCATGCTGGCCAAGGAGGTCATCAAGCGGTTCGAGGAGAGCCAGGCGCATGGTGGGGCCGCCCTCGACCTGGAGGGTGACTTCATCGACCCCGCCCTCGTCGCCCGCGCCCACGGCGTCCTCGACCTGATCCAGCCGCCCTCGCGGGGCTGATCGGCGGCGGGTGCCGGTCGTCAGCCGGCGGCTGGCGGAAACGGTCCGGCTCGCGCGACCATCCCGGCGGCCGGCTTGGACAGCTGGCGCTCGATCCACGGGATCGCGTCGATCACCGCGTCAAGGCTCCAGTCGTGCTCGATGCCCGATCGGCCGAGCAGGTACAGCAGGTCCTCCGTCGCGATGTTGCCCGTGGCGTTCGGGGCGAACGGACAGCCACCGATGCCCCCCAGGCTGGCGTCGAGGACGCTCACACCCGCCTCGACGGCTGCCCAGGCGTTGGCGATCCCCGTGTGGCGCGTGTCGTGCAGGTGGATCCGCAACGTCGCGCCATCGATCGCGTCACGGGTGGCGGCGACGCGCTCGGTCACGTCGGCCGGGACACCGACGCCGATGGTGTCGGCGATGCCGACCTCGTCCGCGCCCGCCGCTGCTGCACGGCCCGCGATCTCGGCGACCCGTCCCGTCGGCACCTCACCTTCGAACGGACAGCCGAACGCCGCGCTGATCGTGATGCTCGCCCGCTTGCTGGCGTCGCGGATGGCCCCTGACAGCTCCTCGAACATGCGCAGGGCCGTGTCGATGTCGGTGCCCTGGTTGCGCTGGCTGAACGTCTCGGATGCGGCGACGACGTAGTTGACCTCGTCGCACCCGGCAGCAAGCGCCCGTTGCACGCCGCGGCCATTGAGCGCCAGGCCGATGTAGGAGACGTCGTCACGACGCGGGACCTGAGCCATCACCTGGTCGGCGTCGGCCATCTGGGGCACGAGCTTGGGATTCACGAAGCTGGTGGCCTCGATCCGGCGGGCGCCAGCCGCGACGGCCCGCTCGATGAGCGCGACCTTGGCCTGGGTGGGCAGGATCACGTCCTCGTTCTGGAGGCCGTCACGAGGGGAGACCTCGACGATCTCGACCCGCGTCACGTCGCCTCCTTGCCGGGTCGCCGTCACGACTGTAGGGCTGCTCGTGTGTCTCGTCCGCCCGCGTCACCGTCGCAGGTCGATCGCCCCCGGTTCGGGCCACGGCTGGTGAGCGAGCAGGTCGGCCACGTTGACGCGCCCGTGGTCGAGCTCGCCGTCGACCGCGTCCACGTACCGCCACTCGCACCATGGCCGATGGAAAGGCTGGGACTCCAGGTAGATCATGCGCAGCTCGCCGGGAGAGAAGCCGCACCGTGCCTGGATGGCGGCCATCAGCTGCTCATGGTGCAGGTGGCCATCGCCGAAGTTCCAGCCGATGGCGACGCCCGCCGCACCCTCGCCGTCGAAGACCTCCCAGTCCTGAAGGTCGCCGACGACGTCGTTGAGCAGCGCATTGAGGGCGCGGCCGTGCAGGTGCATCGACCGGAAGGCGCGGACCCGGGCGAGCAGGAGGTCCGCCACGTGCTCGTCGTAGAGCATCTCGGCCTGCCGTCGCAGGCCCGGGGCCGTCTTGACCAGGTGCTCGTCGAGTGCTTCCTCGATCCCCGGGCGGCCGAGCCACAGGCTGGCAGCCCAGTTGCCGGCGTAGTACCGCATCGCGGGCAGGAACGAGATCCGCTCGGGCCGCAGGCTTCCGTACACGGGGCCGATCAGCAGGCCGAGCACCAGGACCACGCCCAGCAGCGGCTCACCGAACGCGTCCAGTGGGCTGAACTCGGGGTGGGCACCGAACAGCACGAACATCGAGTAGACGAACACGACGTTCCACTCCAACGGAACGCCCATCGGAAAGTTCGACGTGATGAACAGATGGAAGCTGAACATCACGGTGAGGGCGAGGATGGTCGGCAGCCCGCCGTCGGTCCACACCAGGATGAACGGGAAGAGGAACTCGACCGCCGTGCCACCATGTGCCAGCCACGTCGCGACCCGGGACGGTCGCAGGTCCGTCGGGTGGTCGCGGTAGAGCCGTCGCTTGAGGGCGTTCACGCGCAACCACGGTGAGTTGCTCACCATGATCGCCACGACGCTCGGGAAGTGGTGGTTGAGCTTGGACGCGGCGGCGCCCCACCAGATGGCCCACTGCACGACCATCGCCCCACCCCACAGGATGGCCACGTCCAAGTTGTCGCCGCTGCCGGCGAACGCAAAGACGATCAGCAGCGACCAGTAGTGCTCCGCCCGCGCCGCCAGGAACACCGTCTTGTCGCGCAGGCCCAGCAGCGCCAGCAGCAGGACGAGCGGGAGCACCTCGCCCAGCGACAGGCCGTCCGCAGACAGTAGGGCTCGGATGGCCAGCGCCACGACGGCGACGTAGGCCAACGCATCGAGGATGCTGCGGCGGTCGCCGGCCGTGAAGGGCACCTGCCGCGGGAACGCCGGCAGGCGGATCGTGCCGGGTCGGGCGAAGTGCGTGAACGCGACGATCGGCGGCACGTACCGGCCGGTCAACGGCCCGCTGCCGCAGCCGAAGCCCAGGACCTCGTACAGCATCGTCCAGAGGATCGCCTTCTGGAAGGCCACCGGGGTCGACCACCAGTCGGCGATGTCCGACCAGCCAGCAATGGCGGGTGCGCGACTGACGAAGAACACCCACAGTGCGATCCAGCCGGCGATCTTGAGGACGTAGAACAGGTAGGCGACCAGCGGCGCTCCGAAGCCGTTGGTCGTCCAGTCCACCGACATGAACTCGACCCGCTCGCGCTCCGACAGCGCACCCCAGGCGTCGGGATCGACGTCCGGCACCGTCGGCGCGGCCAGCTTCACGGCATCCCTCCCGGGCCGAAGTCTGGCAGACCACCGACGCCGATGTCTTGTCGAGGCGTCGGCAGAAGGGTCTTGACAATATATCGTCTTACGATATATTGCTCTGCGATACAGTCACCCAGGAGATCGTGTGACCGAGGCATCCCCCGATCCGGGTTCGCTGCTCCCGATGTCACCAGCCCACATGCACGTGCTCATGGCGCTTGCTGACGGTGAGAAGCACGGGTACGCCATCATGCGCGAGGTGGAGGCGATGACCGAGGGTGCAGTGACGATGGGGCCGGGGACGCTGTACGGGGCCATCAAGCGGATGCTCAGCCTCGGCCTGGTGGCGGAGACCGACGAGCGTCCAGATCCTGAGCTCGACGACGAGCGACGGCGCTACTACGAGGCCACCGGCTTCGGACTCCGCGTCCTGAGCGCCGAGACCGCCCGGTTGCAACAGCTCGTGACGGTGGCGGCCACCAAGCGGATCCAGCCCGCGCCGGCGTTCCGACCGGGGGCCACCTCGGCATGAGCGCCCACGACCGGGTTTATCGCACATTGCTCCGGCTGTATCCCCGTGAGCACCGGGAGCGCTTCGGCCACGACATGGAACAGCTGTTCAGCGACCGCCTGCGCGACGAGGGCGGGGGCGTGCGCACGCTGCTGTTGTGGACCGACATCGCGTCAGATCTCGCAACAACCGTGGCAATCGAACGCATGGAGGTCACGATCATGAGAAATCTCAAGCAGGACTGGTGGGTCCTGGCCGCTCCGGTCCTCGCCGCAATCGCGGTGTTCCTGGGTTTCGGCAACATGGTCACCGATGATGGTGGTCCGTTCTGGCAGCGCGCTCTGGCCTTCGCAGTCACGGTTGCCATGGCCTCCGTCGTCGTCGTGGGAGTGGCGCTCAGGCGGCGGGGGCGAGCGCTTGGCAGCCTGTTGGTCGGGCTTGCGGTGCTTCCCGGCAGCGTCCTGATCGTCTTCTTCTGGTTCCCACCGGTGGCGCTCGTGGGCATCCTCTGTGCCGCGACAGGCATTCGAGGGATCATCGACTACGACCGCCGTCGGCGCGTGGCGCACCAGGTCACCATCTGACAGACTCGGCGGAACCGACACCGGCGAGGAGCCTTCGAATGCGCCTGAACCGGCCTGCGCTCCCACGGTTGTCGCCGCCCCCCGGTGCCGTTCGGACGGCCGCCGCCACCCGTCGCGGCGTCGATCGGCTCAGCCGGGCCATGACGCTCCCGGTGCTCAGGATCCTGGAGCAGACCGTCGCGATGGTCGAGGTGCGGGCGACGACCGCCTTCGTCGAGCTCGGCGTCCCGGACGTGCTGGCCAACGGACCCAAGAGCAGCGCCGCCATCGCGGCGGAGCTACGGGTCGACGAGTCCCGACTGGATCGGCTCCTGCTGTTCCTGGCGACGCGCGGCATCGTGCGCCGCGTCGGCGAACAGTTCGGGCTGACGGCCACCAGTGACCTCCTGCGTACGGATCATCCCGACTCCCTGCGAGACTGGGTGCTGTTCCAAGGATCGGCTTGGCAGTGGCACGCGTGGGAGTGGCTGACGGACGGCGTGCTGGGCACTGACACCCCCTTCGAACAGGCCCACGGTGTCCCGTACTTCGATCATCTGGCGTCGCACCCCGACCATGCCGAGCGCTTCGACGCCGCAATGCGAGCAACGTCGCAGCTGCAGGGTGAGCTGGTGGCCCGCAAGCTTCGGCTCGCCAATGTCGCGACGGTCTGCGATGTCGGCGGAGGCACCGGATCGATCCTCGCGCGTCTGCTCGCGAGGAACCCCGGCCTGTCCGGAATCCTCGCCGAGGTTCCGTCGACCCTGTCCCGCGCCACCGATGTCCTCGAGGCCGCCGGCGTTGCCGATCGCGTCGAGCTCGTCGCGACCGACATGTTCGCGGCTGTCCCGCCCGGTGCCGACCGCTACCTGTTGTCGGCCGTTCTCCACGACTGGAACGACGACGCCGCCGTCG
>Ga0302046_10001762_pt1 | contig 20265 bp, 18 predicted proteins | sample RVTome_11_FD_200261 | JGI IMG/M metagenome (GOLD analysis project Ga0302046, IMG submission 200261) | Soil microbial communities from uranium-contaminated site in the Upper Colorado River Basin, Wyoming, United States - RVT147D111 (version 2) ...
CATGGTGCCACTGGCGTCCTGCACGTGCGTGAGCGGCATTCCATTGTCGCAGCTGCTGGCGAAGGACCGCGTCGATGCGCTCGTCGAGCGGACCCGCAACGGCGGTGCGGAAATCGTCGGTCTGCTGAAGACCGGCAGCGCATATTACGCACCGGCAGCCGCTGCCGTGCAGATGGCGGAAGCGATCGTGCAGGACCGCAAGCGCGTGCTGCCGTGCTCGGCCTGGCTGCAGGGCGAGTTCGGACTCCGCGATCTCTATCTCGGCGTACCCTGCAAGCTGGGACGGCGCGGCCTCGAGCAGGTGATCGAGGTCACGCTGACCGCGGACGAGCAGGCGGCTCTCGAGAAATCCGCCGCTGCAGTCAGGGAATCGATGGAAATGCTGAACTGATGGCGACGGCGGCCCGCACCCGCGCCCGGGCGGCCGCCACGCTCTACGCGTCGTCGGTCGGCAAGAAGATCGCCATGGCGATCTCCGGCATCGTGCTCGTTCTCTTCGTCATCGGGCATTTCATCGGCAACCTCAAGGTGTTCCAGGGAGCGGACGCGTTCAACCACTACGCGGAAGGATTGCGCACGGTGGGCGCTCCCTTCCTCGGTCGTGGTCAGCTGCTCTGGATCGTCCGTGCCGGTCTGCTCGTCGCGCTCATCGTGCATGTCGTGGCCGCGGCACAGGTCTACAGCCGAAGTCTGCGCGCACGACCGGTCCGCTACCACAGGTTCGAGTCGCTGGCGTTCAGTCCGGCGTCGCGCAGCATGACGTGGGGCGGTATTGCGATCCTGGCCTTCGTCGTGTACCACCTGCTGCACCTGACGCTGGGTAGCGTGCACCCCGATTTTGTTCACGGCGATGCGTATCACAACTTCGTGACCGGCTTCCGCTCATGGCCGGTATCGCTCGCCTACATGGCCGCCATGGTCCCGCTCGGGTTGCACCTCTATCACGGCATCTGGAGTGCGACGCAGACGCTGGGCACGACGAATCCGCGCGTGCAGCGCTTGCGCCGGCCGGCCGCCCTTGCCTTCGCGGTCCTCGTCGCCGGCGGCAATCTCGTGTTTCCCATTGCCGTGCTGAGCGGCATCCTGCAGTGATGCGGCCATGGAGCTGAACGCGAGGATCCCGGCCGGCCCGCTGGAGCAGAAGTGGGACCGTCACCGCTTCGACCTGAAGCTGGTGAACCCGGCGAACAAGCGGCGATACCGCGTCATCATCGTGGGATCCGGGCTGGCGGGCGCATCCGCCGCTGCCACCATGGCGGAGCTGGGCTACGCCGTCGATTGCTTCTGTTTCCAGGACAGTCCACGGCGCGCACATTCGATTGCGGCCCAGGGCGGCATCAACGCCGCCAAGAACTACCAGAACGACGGCGACAGCATTTTCCGCCTGTTCTACGACACGATCAAGGGCGGCGACTTCCGCGCGCGCGAAGCGAACGTGTACCGGCTGGCGCAGGTCAGTCTGAACATCATCGACCAGTGCGTGGCGCAGGGAGTGCCGTTCGCACGCGAGTACGGCGGCCACCTGGCGAACCGCTCGTTCGGCGGCGCGCAGGTCTCGCGCACGTTCTATGCACGCGGTCAGACCGGCCAGCAGCTTCTGCTGGGCGCGTACCAGGCAATGGAGAAGCAGATCGGCGCGGGTACGGTCCGCATGTTCGCGCGCCACGAGATGCTCGACATCGTGCTGGTCGACGGTCGCGCCCGCGGCATCATTGCCCGCGACCTCGTGTCTGGCGAGATGCGCGCGTTCGGCGCGCACGCCGTCGTGCTCGCGACGGGTGGTTACAGCAATGCGTTCTATCTGTCGACGAACGCGAAAGGCTGCAACGTCACCGCCATCTGGCGCGCCTACCGTCGCGGCGCCGGGTTCGCCAACCCGTGCTTCACGCAGATCCACCCTACGTCGATTCCGCCCGCCGGCGAGAACCAGTCCAAGCTCACGCTGATGAGCGAATCGCTGCGCAACGATGGCCGCATCTGGGTGCCCCGGTCGCAGGGCGACACGCGACCGGCCGACCAGATCCCGGACACCGACCGCGATTACTACCTCGAGCGGCTGTACCCGAGCTTCGGCAACCTCGCACCGCGCGACATCGCATCGCGTCGCGCCAAGGAAGCCGTCGATGAGGGCCGCGGCGTCGGCCCCACCGGCATCGGCGTGTACCTCGACTTCCGCGACGCCATCCGCCGCCTCGGACAGTCCGTGATCGCCGATCGATACGGCAACCTGTTCGACATGTACCGCAACATCACGGGTGAGAATCCATACGAAGTGCCGATGCGCATCTACCCGGCGCCGCACTACACGATGGGCGGACTCTGGGTCGACTACAACCTGATGAGCACGATTCCCGGCCTCCACGTGATCGGCGAAGCCAACTTCTCCGACCACGGCGCCAACCGGCTGGGCGCGAGCGCCCTCATGCAGGGCCTGGCCGACGGGTATTTCATTCTGCCGCTCACCATCGGCAACTACCTCGCGCAAGCGAAGCTCGAGCCCATCGCCGAAGACCACGCAGCGTTCCGCGACGTCGAGGCGGAAGCACGGCAGCGCCTGGAACGCCTGCTCGCCATCAATGGCACGCGCACCGTGCGCGAGTTTCATCAGAAGCTGGGCAAGCTGCTCTGGGACTTCTGCGGTATGGCGAGGAGCGCCGACGGACTGCGCTTCGCACTGTCACGGATTCCCGCGCTGCGCGAGGAGTTCTGGCGTGATGTCCGTGTTCCCGGCAGTGCCGCGGACCTCAACCAGTCGCTCGAGTACGCGGGCCGGGTCGCCGATTTCATGGAGTTCGCAGAACTCATGTGTCATGACGCGCTGGACCGCGCCGAATCGTGCGGCGGCCATTTCCGGACCGAACATCAGACAGCCGAAGGCGAGGCCAGACGCAACGACGAGGATTACGCGCACGCAACCGTCTGGGAGTTCACCGGCGTCGGCGAGAAGCCGCGCGAGCATCGCGAGTCGCTCACCTTCGAGTACGTCCCGCTCTCGCAGCGGAGCTATCGATAGCCATGCGCTTCACGCTCCACGTCTGGCGCCAGGCCGGACCCGACCAGTCAGGTCGCTTCGAGACCTACACGGCGGAGGGCATCAGCGAGCACAACTCGTTCCTCGAGATGCTCGATGTCGTCAATGACCGGCTGGTCCTCGAAGGCAGGGATCCCATCGCCTTCGATCACGACTGCCGCGAAGGGATCTGCGGCACGTGCGGCTTCGTCATCGACGGCGAAGCACACGGGCCGCTGCCCGAGACCACCGTCTGTCAGCTGCACATGCGCGTCTATCAGGATGGCTCCGACATCTGGATCGAACCCTGGCGCGCCGCCGGCTTCCCCATCATCAAGGACCTCGTCGTCGATCGCGCCGCCTTCGATCGCATCATCGCCGCAGGAGGCTTCATCTCCGTCCGTACCGGCAGCGCGCCCGAGGCCAACGCTACTTCCGTGCCCAAGCCGGAGGCCGATGCAGCCATGGACGCTGCCGAATGCATTGGCTGCGGCGCCTGCGTCGCCGCGTGTCCCAACGCATCCGCCATGCTGTTCACCGCCGCCAAGGTCGCTCACCTCGCCTGTCTGCCGCAGGGCCAGCCCGAACGCGACCGCCGCGTCATCGACATGGTCGCCTCCATGGACGCCGAGCGGTTCGGCCACTGCACCAATCACGGCGCCTGCCAGGTCGCCTGTCCGAAGGCCATCAAGGTCGATTACATCGCACGGCTGAACCGTGATCTCATGCGGGCGGCCGTGAGGGCGCGACCGATTGGCGGCCGGACGGAGTGAACACCGTTTCCGCCTCCCGTTGGAATCGCGCGCGCCGCATTGTCTGGTCCGGCCCGGGCTGGTTCCGCAGGCAAGGTCGTGGCTGAACGCCTTGCTCGTGCTGCCAGGACGCGGCCGGGTGGCCGTTTGCGCAACGTCACCGACCGCTACCGTCTCGCTTGAAGTACTACCCGATGGTCGTCGGTCATCCGGTCGACCCGTTGCGCCGGTGTCAGCTGACGCCACAATCCTCCGGACCTGCCTCGCCCGCGACCCCCGGAGTCGCGGCGTCGCGCCCATTGCGGAACCGGACCGGATGTTGTTTCTTTCCCGCGGCGGAGGGCAGGGCACGGTGGATCGCACGCCCTCCACTCAGCGGAGCGATCGAGCGGAGTGGCAGGTCAGCGGAGGCAGTGCGGAGGTCGCAGCACAGCGGAGTCGTCCGCGGCTGAGACAACGGTCGGGACGAGCAGGGAAGCGGTTCCAGCGAAGACGTACAACGCGAAGACGGCGCCGCAGTTCGGGCGCCTTCGCGATTTTTGCCGACCGGAGTCAGGCGGAACTCGTCACCCTGCGTGCCGCGCCGGGTGTCGCTCGCACCGATCCTGCCGCTACGAGTTTCGCGACTTCTTCCCGCTGCGAGCTGCGCACTCCTTCACTCGCGTACAACTCCCGACATCGATCTGCCTCCTCCGTTCTGCCCCGGCATACCGCGACGACCGCATCGCACGACCGGCAGGCGAGGACATTCCCGCGCTTCACCCATCGCGATGAACCCCGCCGCGGGTACCGGAAACGAGTACCGGGAACGCCCCTGCCCGTATCACAGACGCGGCAACGTCACCCCACGCTGGTCCTGATACTTCCCACCGCGCTGCGCATACGTCATCTCCGGAACTTCATCGCCCTGGAAGAACAGCAGCTGCGCCAGTCCCTCCCGGCTGTAGATCTTCGCCGGCAGCGGCGTCGTGTTCGAGATCTCCAGCGTCAGATGGCCGCACCACTCCGGTTCCAGCGGCGTCACGTTCACGATGATACCACATCGCGCGTACGTCGACTTGCCCACACATATCACCAGCACGTCCTTCGGCACCCGGAAGTATTCCATGGTCGCAGCCAGCGCGAACGAATGCGGCGGAATGATGCAGTGGTCCCCCTTGATGTCCACGAACGAGCGCGGATCGAAGTGCTTGGGGTCCACGATCACACTGTGCACGTTCGTGAACACCTTGTACTCGTCGCCCACACGAACATCGTATCCGAACGACGAGACGCCATAGCTGATCACTCCCTCCCGTACCTGCCTCGGCTCATAGGGCTCGATCATCCCGTGCTCTTCCGACATGCGCCGGATCCAGCGATCACTCCGTATCGTCATCGGCCGTTTCCTCCCGGTTCGGCGGCGCAAAATCAGACACTGGACCGGGAACGTCAACGCATCCGCATCGGCTTGACACCGGGTCGTGGTGCGGGGTAGTTTCGGGCGGTGCGGCAAGTGAACGAATTCACAAGCACTTGAGGGGGCCGACCCGCCATGCGTCAGGTCTACCTGCCCGTGCTCATCCTGATGGGCGTGTCACTGGCGAACGCGCTGGGGATGGCCGTGCTGTCGCATTTTGTGAGTCCGCTGCGGCCGACGGCGGTGAAGCTGGAGCCGTACGAGTCGGGGATGACGCCGCTGGGAGACACGCGGGCACGATTCAGTGTGAAGTTCTACCTGGTTGCGCTGCTGTTCATCATCTTCGACATCGAAACGATCTTCCTGATACCGTGGGGCACGTCGTTCCGCGATCTGGGACTGTTCGGCTTCGTGGAGATGCTGGTGTTCATCGGTGTACTACTGGTGGGCTTCGTGTACGCCTGGAAGAAGGGAGCGCTGGAATGGGACTGAGCCTGCCGACGGCACCGAGCGGGGAGGCGAGTTTCCTGACCACGCGTCTGGATTTTGTGCTGAACTGGGCGCGTCGCGGATCGCTGTGGCCGATGCCGTTCGGGACGGCGTGCTGCGCGATCGAGATGATGGCGACGGCAGCGTCGAAGTACGACCTGGCGCGGTTCGGCATGGAGCGGATGTCGTTTTCGCCGCGGCAGGCGGACCTGCTGATCTGTGCTGGACGTGTGGCGTACAAGATGGCGCCGGTGCTGCGCCGGATCTGGGATCAGATGCCGCAGCCGAAGTGGAGCATATCGATGGGTGCGTGCGCGTCGTCGGGCGGTGTGTTCGACGTGTACTCGATGGTGCAGGGGATCGACACGATCATACCGGTGGATGTGTACATACCGGGTTGTCCGCCGCGGCCGGAGGGACTGATCTACGGGATCCTGATGCTGCAGGAGAAGATCAAGGGCGAATCGCTGACGAATCCGACGCTGCGCGAGGAGGATCCGGAACGAACGGGGCGCCCGAACCTGCCGGACGGTGTGATCGACGAGGTGGCGGTTCCGTACGGGAACTCGACGCAGCAGAATCGGGTGAGCGGCCTGGTCCAGACGACGGCGCTGGCGCGACCATCGGACCGGCAGCCCTGATGGGCGAGCAGGAATTCCAGGACGCGCTGGATGACCTGGAAGCGGGCGCAGCGGCCGCGGCTGACGATTCTGCGCTGGGCGAAGCGGCGGCCGCGTCGTCGCATCCGAGCGTTGCGGCGCTGGTCGAGCGATTCGGCGCAGCGATCCTGCAGCATCGCGTACTGTCGGGCGACGAACACGTGGTGTGGATCCCGGCGGCGCGCGTGCTCGAGATCCTGCGCTGGCTGCAGGGCGATCCCGCTCAGCGCTACGACTACCTGGCCGACCTGACCGCGGTCGACTGGGGCGGCGGCCGGCCGCTCGAAGTCGTCTACCAGCTCTGGTCGATCCCGCACCGTCGTGCGCTGCGGGTCAAGGCGACGGTGGCGCTGAACGATCTCGAGATCGATTCGGTCTGCAGTATCTGGAACACGGCGAACTGGCTCGAGCGCGAGACGTGGGACATGTTCGGGATCCGCTTCCGCGGACATCCCGACCATCGCCGGATCCTGATGCCCGACAGCTACGCGGAGGGGTTTCCGCTGCGCAAGGACTTTCCGCTGCGTGGTCGTTTCACGCGTGCGGAACAGACGCGCCGCGCCCTCGCCACGTCGTTGGAGGACCACTACTCCGCGGAAGAGCTGAAAATCAGGGACGACGTGGAGGAGCACGGGCGGGCGGCCGGCGAGGGTGCGCAGGGGATGGCAGGGTAGAGGGGACTACGGCGGGCTACGGTCGGGGCTGAACGGATCAACGGCGTGCTGGAGTCCGGTGCTGGGGAACGTATGAACGGCGGGCCAGGGAATGGTCTGATCTGCTATGAGCACGAAAACGGTTGAATATCTGGTCACGCGAACGCCGGAGATGGCGGCGGGTCGGCAGGCGATTCAGGTGCCGGCGTTTCCGGTCGGTGTCGAGCCGGAGCTTCACGGCGAACACATGCTCATCAACATCGGGCCACAGCATCCTGCGACGCACGGTGTGCTGCGTCTGGTGCTGGAGCTGGATGGCGAGACGGTCATCCGCTGCGTTCCGCATATCGGGTATCTGCACTCGAGCTTCGAGAAGCTGGGCGAGTACCGGACGTGGAACCAGATCATTCCGCTGACCGACCGGATCGACTACCTGGCACCGCTGATCTACAACTGCGCGTATGCCATGGCGGTCGAGAAGCTGATGGGCATCCAGGTGACGGAACGGTGCAAGCTCACGCGTGTCATCTGTATGGAGCTGGACCGCGTGTTCAGCCACCTGCTGTGGCTGGGTACGACGGCGATCGACATTGGCGCATTCACGGTGTTCCTGTACACGTTCCAGGAACGCGAGCGCATCTACGACCTGCACGAGGCCTTCACGGGAGCGCGGATCACGACGTCGGCGACGCGCATTGGCGGCATGATGGCGGACCTGCCGGCCGGCTGGATTGATCAGCTGCGGCGCTTCGTTGACAACCTGCCGCGTACGCTCGATGAAGTCGAGACCCTGCTGACCAGCAACCAGATCTGGATCGGCCGCAACCAGGACGTGGGCGTGATCAGCGGCGAGGAAGCGGTGAACTGGGGCCTGACGGGCGCCAACCTGCGCGCATCGGGCGTGTCGTTCGACGTCCGCAAGGACCGGCCGTACTACGACTACGAGACGTACGACTTCGAGGTCCCGGTCGGCGTGCACGGCGACTGCTACGATCGCTATCTCTGCCGCATGGAGGAGATGCGCCAGAGCCTGCGCATCCTCGACCAGGCGATCGAGCGGCTGCCCGGCGGCCCCATGAACGTCGAGGATCCGCGCGTCATCCTGCCCGGCAAGACGGACGCGATGACGGACATGGAATCGATGATCCACCACTTCAAGGTGGTGATGGAAGGCGTGAAGGCACCGCCCGGCGAATCGTGGTTCGGCATCGAAAGCTCGAAGGGTGAACTCGGCATGTACGTCGTGAGTGACGGCAGCTCGAAGCCGGTCCGCTGGCGCGTGCGCGGACCCAGCTTCGTCAATCTGTCGGCGCTCCCGAAGATGGTCGAAGGCCGTCTGCTGTCCGACGTCATTGCCGTCAATGCATCACTGGACATCGTGCTCGGTGAGATCGATCGGTAAATGGCTGACGAACGTACCCCGCTGGGGGCGAACCCGGGGCATGCGGGCGAGACGGGTGAGTTCGCGCACCTGAGTGAGGCGGACGTGCGGGGCAGTGCGTACGTCGGCCGGCGGCCGCTCGAGGGCGGCGATCATGGCGGCGTGTGCTCGTACCCGTACCAGCTCCCGAACCGGCAACCGGATGCGCCGCTGTTCGAGGGTCCGTATGCGAAACGGCTGGAACGGATACGGTCGCGCTATCCGGACCGGCGCGGGCCGCTGCTCCCGGTGCTGAACCTGGCGCAGGAGGTGCGCGGCCAGCTGACACCGGATGCGCTGACGCGCGTCGCGGAAGTGCTCGATCTGGCGCCGGCGGTCGTGCGCGGCGTCGCCAGTTTCTACACGATGTACAACACGCGGCCGGTCGGACGATTCCTCATCCAGGTCTGCACGAACGTGTCGTGCAATCTGTGCGGCGGCGATGAAGTCGCGGCGGCGTTCCTCGGGCACACGGACACCGAGCCGGGCGAGATCTCCGCGGATGGTCTGTTCACGGTGATCGAAGCGGAGTGCCTGGGCGCGTGCGGCTTCCCGGTCGCCGTGCAGATCAACGATCGCTACTTCGAGAACGTCACGCCGGCCGACGTGCCGGGCATCCTGGAACGGCTGAGCGCGGAAGCGCGGGCGACCGGCGGAGACACCGGCTGATGGCCTACCCGTTCCGGGACGAACGCGAGACGCGCATCCTGAGCGCGCATTTCGGCGATCCGCAAGCGCGCACGCTGGACGGCTGGCAGAAGCGCGGTGGCTACGGCGCGCTGCGCAAGGCGCTCGAAATGGGGCCGGCACGCGTCGTCGACGAGGTGAAGAACAGCTCATTGCGCGGCCGTGGCGGGGCGGGCTTCCCGACCGGCCTCAAATGGACGTTCATGCCGAAGGACGACTCACGGCAACCGCACTACCTGCTCATCAATGCCGACGAATCCGAGCCGGGCGCATTCAAGGATCGCGAGTTGTGCCGCTGGACGCCGCACCAGCTGATCGAAGGCGCGCTGATCGGCGCCCTGGCGATCCGCGCGCAGCATGTCTACATCTATGTTCGCGGCGAATTCTTCGAGCCGGCGCAGATCATCGGCAAGGCGATCGAGGAGGCATACGCGGCCGGCATCGCGGGGCCGGACGTCATGGGATCAGGCATCGGCATCGACGTCACGCTCCATCTCGGCGCCGGCGCGTACATCTGCGGCGAAGAGACCGCACTGATGAACTCGCTGGAAGGGCGCCGCGGCCAGCCGCGCATCAAGCCGCCGTTCCCGGCCGCGGTCGGCGCATTCGGCCAGCCGACCACGATCAATAACGTGGAAACGCTGTGCGCGGTGCCCCACATCATCGAACGCGGTGCCGACTGGTACCGGTCGATGGGCACGGAGAAGAGCGCCGGCACCAAGCTGTTCAACATGTCCGGCCATCTCATCCGCCGAGGCAACTACGAGTTCCCGCTCGGCTTCAACCTGAAGGAGCTGATCTACGATGTCTGCGGCGGCATCCGCGACGGCCGCAGGCTGAAGGCGGTCATTCCGGGCGGCAGCTCGGTACCCATCCTGAGCGCCGGCGAGATCGACATTGCGCTCGACTACGAAAGCGTCGCCAGGGCCGGCAGCATGCTGGGCACGGCATCCGTCATCGTGATGGATGACGCGACCAGCATGGTGAAGCAGGTGCGTCGCATTGTCGAGTTCTACGCTCACGAGTCCTGCGGCCAGTGTACGCCCTGCCGCGAAGGCACGACCTGGATGGCGAAGATCCTGCGCCGCATCGAAGCCGGTGACGGCCGGCCGGAAGACCTCGAGACACTGGTTGACCTGAGCCGCAACATGACCGGAACCACGATCTGCGTGCTGAGCGACTCGGCCGCCGCACCCGTGCTCAGCTCGCTGCGCAAGTTCCGCGGCGAGTATGAGGCATTGCTGCAGCGCGACGAGCCCGTGCTGGCCACGGCCTGAGCGGAGAGGCGCCCGAGCCATGGAGACGCTGACCTGCACGATCAACGGAACGCGTGTCGAAGTGCCCAAGGGCACGCGCATCATCGAGGCCGCCGAACAGGCCGGCATCGGGATCGCGCATTACTGCTATCACCCGGCGCTTTCGGCGCCCGCCATGTGCCGCATGTGTCTGGTACAGGTCGAGGGCGCGCCCAAGCTCGTGCCCGCCTGCGTGACGCAGGTCGCCGAAGGCCAGGTCATCCTGACCGAGAGCGAGCCCGCCCGCGAGGCCCGGCGTGGCACGCTCGAGTTCTATCTGGCGAATCATCCGCTCGACTGTCCCGTCTGCGACAAGTCGGGCGAGTGCAAGCTGCAGGATTTCGTGCACGCCGAGGGCCGCCGGCACGGCCGCTCGATCGAGCCGAAGCGCGTGCTCGGCCAGGATGATTTCGGCGGCGACATCCTCTATGACGGCGACCGCTGCATCATGTGCACGCGCTGTGTCCGGTTCACGCGCGAGATCTCGCAGTCGGACCGGCTGGGCGTGGTACAGCGGGGCAACGGCTCGGTGATCGACACGTTCTTCGACCATGGCGTGGAGGGCGACCCGTTCGCGGGCAACATTGTCGACATCTGTCCGGTCGGTGCGCTGCTCTCCAAGGATTTCCTGCACAAGGCCAGGGTCTGGGACCTGGACAACACGCCGTCGGTCTGCCCCAACTGCTCGCAGGGCTGCAATGTCCGGCTGGACACGCGCGACAACACGGTGGTCCGGCTGCGGCCGCGGCTGAACCCTGATGTCAATTCGTACTGGATGTGCGATTACGGCAGGCACACCTACGAGTGGCTGAATGCGACCGAGCGGACGGACGCACCACGCGTCCGGGAAGCAGATGGCGAGTCGGTCGTGACCGGTTGGCAGCCGGCCGTCGTTCGCCTCGTCGAACGGCTGCGCGCCAGCGCTCCGGCATCGTTCATCCTCATTGGCTCACCCATGCTCAGCAATGAGGACAACGGCTTCGTGTTGCGACTGGCGAAAGCGATCGGCGCCGGTGAGGCAGTGTACCGCTCGGCACGTGCCGGTGCTGAAGTCGTCTGTCCGGGATTCCCCGGGCTCGCCCGGCGCCGCGACCTGGCTGCCAACGGTCGCGGGCTCCAGGCCCTCGGCTTCCACCGCACCGGCAATGACGAGGGCGCCGGCGGCCTGCCCGAAACAGCCGGACACGTACTGATCGTGCTGGGCGAAACGCTGGCCGATGCAGAGCCGGATTTCGGCAGTGACGCGGCGCTGTTCATTGCATTCGCACACCAGAACAGCAGTGTTCTGCGTAATGCGGACTACGTGTTCCCCGTGCCATCATTCGCCGCATCGGAGGGCACCGTCACGAATCACGAGGGTCGCGTGCAGCGCATCTGGCCCGCGCTGCGTCCGCCAGCGCAGGCGAGACCCGCGTGGCAGGTGGCGGGCACGCTGCTCGCCGGACTGAACGCGGGTACGGCACCCGTCGATGTCGCCCGCGCATTCCTCGGCCTGGCCGATGTGAGCGAGGTGTTCGCAGGGCTCTCCTATGAAATGCTGGGCTCGCGCGGCGCATTGCTGCGCGAGCACGCCATGGTGGGGAGCGGCAGGAATCGCTGATGCACGAGCTCGGCGCACTGTCGACCACCGGCTTCGTCGTTTTCTCCGCGATCAAGGTCATGGCGGTGTTCACGGTGCTCATGATCACCGTGGCCATGCTGACGCTCGCGGAGCGCAAGATATCGGCCTGGATCCAGGACCGGCTGGGTCCGAATCGCGTGGGGCCCGGTGGTCTGCTGCAGCCGTTCGCCGACGGCCTCAAGAACATGATCAAGGAAGAGACGTACCCGGGTCGCGCGGCCCGTTTCTTCTTCATCATCGCGCCCGTGATGGCGATCGGGCCGGCGCTCGTGACGTTCGCGGTCGTACCGTTCGCCGCGCCCATGCCTACACCCTGGGGCCTGGTCGACGGCATCATTGCCGACCTGCCGATCGGCGTGCTCTACATCCTCGCTCTGACCAGCCTCGGCGTGTATGGCATCGTAATGGCCGGCTGGTCGTCCAACAACAAGTATGCGTTTCTGGGCGGATTGCGGGCGAGCGCGCAGATGGTCAGCTACGAGGTCGGCCTCGGCATGAGCCTCATCCCGGTGTTCATGCTGGCCGGCAACGTGACGCTCACCCAGATCGTGTGGACGCAGCAGGAGGAACTCGGTCTCTGGCTGTTCCTGCCGCTCAGCCTCTCGTTCATCCTGTTCTTCATCTGTGCACTGGCCGAGACGAACCGGCTGCCGTTCGACGTCGCCGAAGCCGAATCCGAGCTGATCACCGGCTACCACACCGAGTACTCGTCGATGAAGTTCAGCATGTTCTTCATTGCCGAGTACGCCAACATGCTGACGGCTTCGGCGCTCATGGCCACACTGTTCTTCGGCGGCTGGGACATTCCGTTCTGGTCCGGGGATGACATGCGCGTGGTCGCACCGGGCGTCGTGCAGGGTGCCGCACCGGCCGTGTGGAAGTCGCTGCTCACGCTGGCGGCGTTCACCATCAAGACGCTGGCGTTCGTCTTCGTCTACATGTGGATCCGCTGGACCGTGCCGCGCTTCCGCTACGACCAGATCATGCACCTGGGATGGAAGGTCATCCTGCCCACGGTGCTCGGCTACATCGTATTGATCGGAACGACGGTCCTGATCCTGGACTCCATCGGCATCGAGTTCGGTCTGCTGTACGGTGTGATCCTGACGGTGGTGAACCTGGCCGCGACACTGATCTTCCACGTCTGGGTCGACCGCGACCGCGTGATCGGCGGCAGCACATCATGGGAGCGCGAGCACGCGCGCCGGGGACCGCTGCCTGCGGGCATCACCGCGACCCGTGTCTCGAAAGAGGAAGCCGCGGAGCCGGCCGGCACCGCGGGGGAGGTATAGCATGGCGATTTCGGTACGCACCGTCCGGCGGCCTGAAAGCAACACGTCGTACCTGCGCGCATCGCTGCGCGGTATGGCACTCACCTTCCGGCACCTGGTCCGCACCAAGAAGGTGACGATCGAGTATCCGGACGAGAAGCCGCCACTGGCGGACCGCTGGCGCGGCACGCACCGCATGGCCGTGCACGCAGACGGCCGGCCCAAGTGCGTGGCATGCGGTCTCTGTCCGACCGTCTGTCCGGCCAACTGCATCCGGTTGGTGCCGGGCGAAGATGATCAGGGCAATCGCTATCCGGTCGTGTACGAGATCGACGAGTTCCGTTGCATCTTCTGCGGCATGTGTCAGGAAGTCTGTCCGGTCGAGGCGATCCACGTGGGCCTGGATTACGAGAATGCCGAGTACACGCGCGACCGCTTCATCTACGATCTCGACAGGCTCATGGCACAGGACCACCCGGTCACGTCGCTCTGGGATCCGGAGGACCCGCTCGGCCAATGAGCCATCATGGTTGATCTGCTCTGGTGGGTCTTCGCTTCGATCGCCATTGGCGGTGCCATCGGCACGGTCACGCGCAAGAACCCGATCGCCAGCCTGATGTTCCTCGTGCTCGCGTTCTTCGCGCTCGCCGGTATCTACGTGCTGCTCGGTGCACACTTCATTGCCGCGGTTCAGGTGATCGTGTACGCGGGCGCGATCCTCGTGTTGTTCCTGTTCGTCATCATGCTGCTCAACCTGGGCCACGATTATCGGTCGGACCTGCGCGGCGGCGCATGGATCGTGGCCGGTTTCGTGAGTGCCGGCGTCATCGGCTGGGCCGTCTTCCGCAGTGTCACCGAGCCGGACGCATTCGTCGATCGGGGCGGCCAGCAGGCGATCGAGGCATCGGTGCGCGAGCTGAACGCGGTGGGTGCCATCGCCCAGCCGCTGTTCCGTGAATTCGTCGTGGCCTTCGAATTGACCTCGATCCTGCTGCTCGTCGCCATTGTCGGCGCTGTCATCCTCGCCAAGCGGAGGGTGTGAGCATGGTCACTCAGTCGCTGGTGCTGGCCTCGATCCTCTTCGCCGTCGGCACGGCCGGTGTGGTCTTCCGGCGCAATGCGATCATTCTGTTCCTCTGCATCGAGCTGATGCTCAATGCCGTGAACCTCGCATTCGTCGCGCTGTCCACCGCGATCGGCATCGAGGGTCAGGTCTTTGTCTTCTTCGTCATGACCGTGGCCGCAGCCGAAGCCGCGGTCGGCCTGGCCATCATCATCTCGATCTTCCGCCTGCGTGAAACGGTCGACATGAACGACTTCAACCTGCTGCGCTGGTAGCGTGCCCGAGTTCCAGCCGACGCTGCTCTGGGCCGTCGCGGTCCTGCCCTTCGCCGGGTTCCTGATCAACGGGATCGGCGCGTTCATCGCGCCCGACCGCAAGATCCTGGCGACCGTCACGGGACCCGCTGTCGTGGGCGCCGCCTTCCTCATAGCGGTCGTCAACTTCCTCGGTATGCGCGGCGCCGAACTGCACGGTCCGATCGTCGAGACGTACTGGCAGTGGATCACTGTGGGCGGGCTGCGCATCGACGCCGCCTTCCAGCTCGATCAGCTGTCCATGCTGATGACGCTGATCGTGACCGGCGTCGGATTCCTCATCCACGTGTTCAGCGTCGGCTACATGCACGCGGATGGCGGATACCTCCGCTATTTCGCGTATTTGAACCTGTTCATCTTCTTCATGCTCGTGCTCGTGCTGGGCTCGAACTTCCCGTTGATGTTCGTGGGCTGGGAAGGCGTCGGGCTCTGCAGTTACCTGCTGATCGGGTTCTGGTTCAAGGACCGCGAGAAGGCGGACGCGGGCAAGAAGGCGTTCATCGTGAACCGGATCGGCGACCTCGGGTTCATGATCGCCATGTTCATGCTGTACGCGAACGTCCGCTCGCTGGATTTCGTGACCGTGTTCGAGCAGGCACCCGTGACCTTCGCCTTCGGCGGCGCCGCCGTCACCGCCATCACTCTGTTCCTGTTCCTGGGCGCGGCCGGCAAGAGCGCACAGATCCCGCTCTACGTGTGGCTGCCGGACGCCATGGCCGGTCCCACACCGGTCAGTGCGCTGATCCATGCCGCGACCATGGTCACGGCGGGTGTCTATCTGGTCGCCCGGGCTGCCGTGCTGTTCGCGCTGGCGCCCGTCACCGCCATTGTGGTGGCCGGTACGGGTGCGCTGACTGCACTGTTCGCGGCGACGATCGGCCTGGCACAGTACGACATCAAGAAGGTGCTGGCCTACTCGACCGTCTCCCAGCTCGGCTACATGTTCATCGGTGTGGGCGTCGGTGCCTGGGCGGCCGGCGTGTTCCACCTGATGACACACGCGTTCTTCAAGGCCCTCCTGTTCCTCGGCTCGGGCGCGGTCATCCACGCCATGCACGAGGCCTACCACCACACGCACCGCCACGATGATGCGCAGGACATGCGCAACATGGGCGGCCTGCGCAGGTACATGCCGATCACGTGGGCGACAATGTGGCTGGCGACACTGGCGATCGCCGGCGTCTGGCCATTCGCCGGCTTCTTCTCGAAGGACGAGATCATCTGGCAGGTCGGTGCGCGCGCGGTCGGTCCGTTCGAAGGCTGGTTCACCGCCTTCTGGATCATGGCGCTGGTCGCCGCACTGCTCACCGCGTTCTACATGACGCGGCTCATGGTGATGACGTTCCACGGCCGCAATCGCACCGGCGAAGCGGAGAGCCATCACCTGCGCGAAGTGTCACCCGTGATGTGGGTGCCGCTCGCCATCCTGGCCATGCTGTCCGTTGTGGGCGGCTGGATCAACGTGCCGGAAGCGATCGCGCACGCGCCCGTGCTCGGCTGGCTGCCTTCGGCGGAGTGGCTGCACGAGTGGCTGCACCCGATCACCGAGTCGGCCGAAGCCGTTGCGGCGGTGAACCTGCCGGCGGCCGCGGAGCACGCGCCGTTCGGTGGCGGCGAGGTCATGTGGGCGGCGCTTTCGTTCGGCCTGGCCGTCGCCGTGATCCTGCTCGCAGCACGTTTCGTCGGCGGCCGGCAGATCCGGCCGGCGGCGCAGTCTGCGGAGCCGCGTGGACTCATGCGCGTGCTGTATCACAAGTGGTACGTCGACGAGATCTATGATGCCATCATCATCCGGCCCGTGCTGGCCACCTCGCGCGCACTGGCCCGCTTCATCGACGATGGCATTGTGGATGGTGCCGTGAACGGCGTGGGCTACGCCGCGCGCGCACTCGGCTGGGTCGGCTCGCGGCTGCAGACCGGTCAGCTCAACAGCTACGCCTTCGCGGTCGTCGGCGGCGTGCTGCTCCTCATTGCGCTGGTGGTGCTGCGATGACCCAGGCACTGATGGGCATGGGTTACGCCAGCTGGGTCATTCACCTGCTGCTCGCCGTGCCGCTGCTCGGCATGATCGCGCTGATGCTCGGCCTCGGACGCAGCCCGAAGCACGTCGCACTCGGTGTCGCCATCATCGAGATGCTGATCTCCCTGCCGCTCTGGTTCGCCTACAACCCGGCGGCGGCTGGCATGCAGTTCACGGCCGACCTGCCATGGATCCCGCAATGGGGCATCCACTACCGCGTCGGCATCGACGGCATCAGCGTGCTGCTCGTGCTGCTGACCACGGTGCTGATGCCGATCACGCTGCTGGGCGCATTCAACTATATCCGTACCCGGGAACGCACGTTCTACGCGATGATGCTGATGCTCGAAGCCGGTGTTCTCGGCGTCTTCGTGGCGAACGACCTGTTCCTGTTCTTCATGTTCTGGGAGATCATGCTCGTGCCGATGTACTTCATCATCGGCATCTGGGGCGGCGGCCGGCGCGTCTACGCGGCCGTGAAGTTCTTCCTGTATACGGCGTTCGGCTCGCTGCTCATGCTGGTGGGGATCCTGTACCTGTTCTTCAAGTACCGCGCTCTGACGGGCGACCTGTCCTTCGCCTTCCTGGACCTGGCCACGGTTCGATTGACGTTCGCCGAGCAGTACTGGCTGTTCGCGGCGTTCGCCACCGCGTTCGCCATCAAGGTCCCGCTCTTCCCGTTCCATACGTGGCTGCCCGATGCGCACGTGGAAGCGCCCACGCCCGGGTCGGTCATCCTGGCGGCCGTACTGCTCAAGCTCGGAGCATACGGTTTCCTGCGCTTCCTGCTGCCATTCTTCCCGCAGGCCGCCACGCACCCGACGATCGTCGCCGTGCTCATGACGCTGGCGCTCATCGGCATCACGTACGGCGCATGGGTTGCCGCCGTGCAACCGGACGCGAAGAAGCTGATCGCGTATACATCAGTCGCACACATGGGGTTCGTCGTGCTCGGCATCTTCGCGCTCACCGTGCGCGGTCTGCAGGGCGCCATGATCGTGATGCTGTCGCACGGTCTCTCGACCGGCGCGATGTTCCTGCTCATCGGCATGCTGTACGAGCGTCGCCATACCCGCCGCATCGCCGACTTCGGCGGACTCGCGGCCGTAGCACCCATGTTCGCAACCGCCTTCGTGATCACGGCACTGGCCAGCATCGGCCTGCCGGGAACCAGCGGATTCGTGGGCGAGTTCCTCGCACTGCTGGGCACCTTCGAGCGGCACCCCCGGGTCGCCATCATTGCGACGACCGGCGTGATCTTCGCCGCCTACTACATGCTGCCCATGGTGCAGCGCATGTGGTTCAATGGGCTGGACCGCGAGGAGAACCGATCGCTGCCCGACCTGAGCCGCCGCGAGATTACCGTGCTGGCGCCACTGATCGCCGGCATGATCGTGCTGGGCGTGTATCCGCGCCCGTTCCTCGAGCGCATGGAGGCCTCGCTCACGAGTGTCGTCGAAATGGTCGAGCAGCGCCGCGTGACCGGATTGTCAGCACAGGCCGACCTGCCGCCGCAGCCGGCCGATCCGCTACCGGGCAACCAGCACGGGCAACCAGTACCAGCAACGCCGTCATCCGTACCAGGAGCCGGTGAATGAACGGGGCGCTCGCGTCACCGGGCCAGTACGTGCTGGCGCTGCTGCCCGAGGTCGTCCTCTCGGTCTGGGCCATGCTCGTGCTGCTCGTCGATGTATTCCAGAAGGGCGACAAGCCGGGTCCCTCGCGGTCGTCGATCCCGCAGCTCACGGGTGTCGGCGTGCTGCTTGCGGCAGCGGCCAACGGCTGGCTCGCCACATTGCCCGCGGGTGAGGTCGGCGGCGCCATTGCCATCGACGGCTTCCGCATCTTCACGAACTTCGTGTTCCTGCTCGCGGTCCTGTTCTTCCTGCTGATCTCCGACCGCTATCTCGAGCGCGAGCACATGCGGCTCGGTGAATTGTACGTGCTGGTCCTGTTCGCCACGGTCGGCATGATGGTATTTGCCGGCACGACCGACCTGATGCTGGTATTCATCGGTCTCGAGCTGATGTCCGTGCCGGTCTACGTGCTGACCGGTGCGAACCGGCGTGATGTGCGATCGGCCGAAGGTGCGCTCAAGTACTTCCTGCTGGGCGCGTTCTCCAGTGCGTTCTTCCTGTTCGGCGTTGCGCTCGTCTTCGGTGCGACCGGCACGACCAACCTGGGCGAGATCGCACTCGCCGTCGGCGTGGACGGCATTGGCGCAGGACGCATGCTGCTGATCGGTGTCGCGATGCTGGCGGTCGGATTCGGCTTCAAGGTGGCCGCCGTTCCGTTCCACATGTGGACGCCCGATGCATACGAAGGTGCGCCTGCGCCCGTCACGGGCTTCATGGCGGCCGCCGTGAAGGCTGCCGCATTCGCCGCGTTCCTGCGGGTCTTCCTGACCGCCTTCCCGGGACTCTACGACCAGTGGGACGCGATGGCCGTGTGGCTGGCCATTGCGACCATGGTGACAGCCAATCTGATTGCGCTCGTGGAAGGCAACGTGAAGCGCATGCTCGCATACTCGAGCATTGCGCATGCCGGCTACCTGCTGGTCGCGCTGGCCGCGGCCAGCGCGCTCGGCGCGGCGGCGTTCCTGTTCTACGCGCTGGTCTACACGGTCATGACGATGGGTGCGTTCGCCGTCGTCATCGCGGTCGGCGGGCCGGGTGAGTCGAGGCTCGACCTGGATGCGTACAGCGGACTCGGCTGGCGCCGGCCGCTGCTCGGCATCGTCATGACGATCTTCCTGCTGTCGCTCGCCGGGTTCCCGTTCACAGCCGGCTTCATCGGCAAGTTCTTCCTGCTGCGCGCGGCCGTCGAGCGCGGACTGGTCCTGCTCGCCGTCGTGCTCGTCATGGCGTCGCTGGCATCGTACTGGTACTACCTGCGCGTCGCATGGTACATGTGGTTCCGCGAGGCACCCGAGCCCGCGCCGGATCAGGCGACGCCGGAGGTCTCGAACGGCCTGCGCTTCGCACTCGCTCTGGCGGCCGCCACGATCCTCGTGCTGGGCGTGTTCCCCGGTGGCCTGCTGACGATCGTGGAACGCAGTGCCGCAACGCTGCTGCGGCTGCCCGGCACCGCCGTGGGGTTGATCCTGCCCTGATCCGCGGATCCGGTCACGCGTCGACCACGGCAGCCGTGGTTTGACGCCCCCGAAACGGGCGGCCTACTTTGAGGTCCCTGAGTGCATTCCTCGTGCGCGGAGAGCCCGCCGGTGCATGGTCACATATTCCGCGAGTACGACATTCGCGGCATCGTCGAGCGCGAGCTGACAGGTGAGATTCCGCGCGCGATCGGTCGCGCCTTCGGCAGTGACGCGCGTCACCGCTTCCCGGATGAAGCACTGACCATTGTGGTCGGTTACGACAACCGGCCCAGCTCGCCGGGCCTGGCCGCGAGCGTGATCGATGGCCTGCGCGCGGCCGGTGTCGACGTCATCGATGTCGGCACGGTGCCGACGCCCGTGCTGTACTACACGGCCGAAAAGCTGGACGCGGACGGCGGCGTGCAGATCACCGGCTCACACAATCCTCCCGAATACAACGGCTTCAAGCTGCTGCTGCGCGGCCACGCGCTGTATGGCGAAGAGATTCTGCGCCTGCG
>Ga0302046_10001763_pt1 | contig 20260 bp, 21 predicted proteins | sample RVTome_11_FD_200261 | JGI IMG/M metagenome (GOLD analysis project Ga0302046, IMG submission 200261) | Soil microbial communities from uranium-contaminated site in the Upper Colorado River Basin, Wyoming, United States - RVT147D111 (version 2) ...
CGGCGGGCGGCGAAGACCTTGGCGACGGGGTGCCCGCCGCGCGCCGCGATGCGGTGCGCGACGAACAGATCGCCCCAGCCCAGGCCGGTGCCGGCGCGCTCCCCGCGCAACGCGTCCGGCGTGGTCCCCAGGAACCGCGCCATGCGCTCCACGGCGGCGGCCTCGGCCGCCGGCGCAGCCGTGGCCTGGTCCACTGCGGCGGCGACCACATCGAGTCGATCCTGAGCCGCGACCGGCGGGACTCCGAGTCCGGCGATGAGCAACACCATCAACCACGACATTCCTGCGCCCCTCCGAAGCCGTTGCACGTCCGCCGAGTATGCCGCGGCGGGCGGCAACCGACAACCGTCCGTCACCGGGCAGACGCCGGGCTGTCGCCGTGTCCGGCGGGCGAACAGTCGGGGCCATGAACGACCACCAAAGTTCCCGGTGCGACGGCCGAACGGTCTGGCATGACAGTTGATAGAATCCGCCGAATCCACCGACAGGGAGGATCTCTGCCCATGAAACGCATGCTCGTCGTCTTGATAGCGCTCGCGACGATGCTCCCGGCCGCCGCGCCGGCCCGGGCCGCCGGGCCGGCGGTCGAGGCGCCGCTCGTGCGCTGCGGGGCTGTCGAGTACCCGGCCCCGCTGACCGGATGCGGCACCGACCCCCTCGGTCGGGGGGAGATCGAGGTCAAGCGAAACGGCAAGCTGGAGCTCGAGGTGTCGGGCGCGGCGCCGAACGCGGCGTACGACCTCGTCCTGCATTCGCTGGACGGCGCCAGCCAGTTGGCCGTCGCCGTGCTCACGACCGATGCCACCGGTGCGGGCGAGGTCGAACTGAAGCCCGCCTTCGAGCTGAACCAGGCCGGGGTGGTGGCGTTCTCGCTCAACCGCAACGGCAGCGTGCAGTTCGTCGCCGGCTTCGACGACGAGGAGGAGCTGAAGGCGGACCTGATCCCGTGCGGCGCGGTCAACCTGCCCGCCGTGCAGACCGGGTGCGGGAGCGACACCCTGAGCAAGGGCCTGGTCAAGCTCGAAAGACGCGGCGAGGTCAAGGTGGACGTCGTGGCCGGGCCGCCCCTCACGACCTACGACGTGGTCATCCGGCCGCTCGGCGGCGGCCCCGACGTAGCCCTCGACACGCTGACGACGGACGCGGCCGGCCACGGCCGGCTGCGCCTCGACGACTTCGTCCCCCAGGGTACGGTGGGCGCCGGCAACGTCGTGCTCCGCCGGGAGTCGCTCGACCAGTTCGTCTCGGGCTTCCAGATCACGCACAAGCAGGCGCCCCAGGTCGCCAAGCTCAACTCGGGGCTGGTGCGCTGCGGCGAGGTCAACACGCTGGCCCCGCTCGCGGGCTGCGGCATCGACCAGCTGAAGAAGGGCCACGTGCTGATCGTCGAGACGGGCGACGTCAAGGTTCAGCTCCAGGGCGCCGTCCCGCTCATGGAGTACGAGGTCGTGTTCGTCTCCTTCGACGCCACGGAGGAGGTCTCCATCGGCACCCTGATCACGAACCCGGCCGGCACCGGCCACCTGCACGCCCGTGACGCCTTCCCGGTCGACACGCGCGCCACTGGCAACGTGGTCATCAGACGTGCGGGTCTCGACCAGTACGTCACGGGGTTCATCGTCGTGCGCTAGTGCACGCGGCGCTTCACCACCCTTCCGACGCGCGGCCGCGGGCCTGACGGCCCGCGGCCCGCCCCGCCTGCCCCGGGAAGAACAGGTCGTGCCCCGCCCCGAGCGCGCGCGGCCCGTGGACAGCGCCCGGACGGGTACAATCTCGCGCGATGGCGAACGGTAAGGACGCCGGGCGGTATCACCGGTTGCAGTTCGTGCTCGGTGTCACCAGCTTCGCGGTCGGCATCGGCTATCTTGCCGGCGTGGTGGTCTCGGGAGCGGCGACGGCGCTGGCCGGGGCGGTGGCCGAGGTGAGTCCGGCCTGGTGGGTCCAGGTCGCGCTCGTGGCGGCGGCGCTCGCCGCCGGCCAGGCGATGCTGCGGTTCCCGCTGCGGTGGGCGCGAGGGTTCTGGCTGCCGCGACGGTTCGGATTGCTGCATCAGCCGCTGGCCTCGTGGCTCGTCGATCGCGTCAAGGGGGCCGCGCTCGGCGGCGCCCTCGCGCTGGGCGGCGTGCTCGTGGTCTACGCCCTGCTCCGGACGACACCGTGGTGGTGGCTCCTCGCCGCCGTCGTCTTCTTCGCCGTCGGCATCGGCCTGTCGGCGCTGTTCCCGGTCGTCGTCGTGCCGATGTTCTACCGGCTGACGCGGCTCGCCGATCCGGCGCTCGAGCGGCGGTTGCTGGCGCTGGCCGGGCGGGCCGGGGTGGCCGCGATCGGCGTGTGGGTGGTGGACCAGTCGCGCAAGAGTCGCACGGCCAACGCCGCCGTGGTCGGCCTCGGCCGCACGCGCCGCATCATCCTCTTCGACACGCTGGCGACGGGGTTCGGCGAGGAGGAAGTCGAGGCGGTCCTCGCCCACGAGCTGGCCCACCACGTCCACGGCGACCTGCGCCGGGGGCTCCTCGTGCAGGGCGTGCTGGCGCTGGCGACGTTCTGGCTGGCGGCCCGGCTGCTCGACGCCGGCGTCGAGTGGTGGGGGCTGACCGGCCCCGCCGACCCGGCCGGGCTGCCGTGGCTGGCGCTGGTGCTGACCGTGCTCGGCGCCGGGCAGCTGCCGCTCGCCAATGCGTTCTCCCGCCGCCTGGAGCGACAGGCCGACGACTTCGGGCTCGCGCTCACCGGCAACCCGGCCGCGTTCGTCTCCGCCCTGGAGCGTCTCGGCGCGCTGAACCTGGCCGAGCGCCGGCCGAACCGGCTCAAGGAGCTGCTGCTCTACTCGCATCCCGCGCTCGACCGTCGGATCGCGCGGGCCAGGGGAGAACCCGCATGAGCGTCCGCCGCACCTTGCGAGGCCTCGTCGACAGGAAGCAGGCCCTCGTCGTCCCCGGCGCCTACGACGGCGTCTCCGCCCGCCTGGTGGAGCGCGCCGGCTTCGCCGCCGTCTACATGACCGGCTACGGCACCTCGGCCTCACGCCTGGGATTGCCCGACCTCGGCTACGCGGGGCTTGCCGAGATGGCCGATCACGCGCGCAACCTGGCCGCGGCCGTGGCGATCCCCTTGATCGCCGACGCCGACACCGGCTACGGCAACGCGCTCGGCGTACGGCGCACCGTGCAGGCGTACGAGGCGGCGGGCGTGGCGGCGCTGCACATCGAGGACCAGGTCGCGCCCAAGCGCTGCGGCCACCTGTCCGGCCACCAGGTCGTGCCGCTGGCGGAGTTCGCCGGCAAGATCCGGGCGGCCGTCGACGCCCGCCGTGATCCCGATCTCATGATCATCGCCCGCACCGACGCGATCTCCGCCGTCGGGTTCGACGAGGCGCTGCGTCGCGGCGACGCCGCGGCCCGGGCCGGCGCCGACGTGCTGTTCATCGAGGCCCCCCGCGACGCGGTGCAGGTCGAACAGATCGCGAAGTCGTTCGACACGCCCCTGCTCTACAACTACGCGATGGGCGGCCGCTCCCCGTTGCTGCCGATCCCGGCGCTCCGTGAGCTCGGCTTCGCCCTCGTGATCCTGCCCGTCGACACGCTGCTGGTCGCGACGAAGGCGATGGCCGACCTGCTGGCCGAGCTCCGCCGCCGCGAGGACGTCGTGTCGCTGGCCGACCGCTACTTCCCCTTCTCCGAGTTCAACGCCCTCATCGGCGCCATCGATCAGATGGCGCTCGCCGACCGTTACAAGGACTGAGGGCCGGTCGGCGCCTTCGGCCCGGTGCTATAGTCTTGCTTGCCGGCTGCGCGGTTCCGGGCGGCCGCGAATAGGACCGCCGGGAGAATCCCCATGAGCGCAGTCAAGGACCGGATCGCCCGCGCCGTCGACCGCCTCGCCGACGACCTCGAACGGCTCTCGCACACGATCCACGCCACTCCCGAGCTCGCGTACCAGGAGGTCAAGGCGGCCGGCTGGCTGGGCGACTTCCTCGCCGTTCACGGCTTCACGGTCGAGCGTGGCGTGGCCGGCGTGGAGACCGCCTTCCGCGCCACGGTGGACACCGGCCCCGGCCCGACCGTGGCCATCCTGTGCGAGTACGACGCGCTGCCGGTGATCGGGCACGCCTGCGGCCACAACGTCATCGCCACGTCCGGCGCCGGCGCCGGCGCCGCGCTGGCCGCGGTGCGCGACCAGCTGCCGCCCGGGCGGATCCAGGTGATCGGCACGCCCGCCGAGGAGGGGGGCGGCGGCAAGGTCCGGCTCATCCAGGGCGGTGTCTTCGAGGGCGTCGACGCCGCCATGATGATTCACGGCTTCGACCGCTGGATCCTCCACCAGGATCTGCTCGGCATCGTGCGCGTGGGCTTCGAGTTCACGGGCAAGGCCGCCCACGCCTCCGCCGATCCCTGGGAGGGTGTCAACGCGCTGGACGCCGTGATCCAGACGTTCAACAACGTGAGCATGCTGCGCCAGCAGGTGCGGCCGGAGGCGCGCATCCACGGCATCGTCACCCAGGGCGGCGCCGCTCCCAACATCATCCCCGAGGCGGCGGCCTGCACGTTCTACGTGCGCGCCCCCAGGCTCGACGGCATGTGGGCGCTGCGCGCGCGCGTGATCGCCTGTGCCGAGGGCGCGGCCACCGCCACCGGCTGCCGGCTCCAGGTGATCGACCTCGAGGCGCCCTACGAGCCGCTCAAGCGCAACGACACGCTGCTCGACCTGTTCCGGGCCAACATGCAGTCGGTCGGCGCGGTCGAGTCGCCGGCGATTCCCGACCGCCTCGGCTCGTCCGACATCGGCAACGTGAGCCAGGTCATCCCGGCGATCCAGCCGATGGTGCAGATCGCCCCGTCCGGCACGCCGATCCACTCGCGCGCCTTCGAGGCGGCCGCGGTGACGCCGCTGGCGCGCCAGGGCATGTGCCAGGCGGCCAAGGCGATGGCGATGACGACGTACGATCTGCTGGCCGATCCCGGGCGCCTGAAGCAGGCTCGGGCGGAGTTCGAGGCGGCGAAGTGAGCCCCGTCGAGAGGAGAGTCGGAATGAGAGCCCTCACCGCCGTCCTTGCCTCGCTGCTGCTCGCCGGCTGTGCCACCGCGACCGCGCCCCCTGCCGACAACACCGCGCGGGCCGAGATCCGCAACGCCGGCGGCCAGCCGGTCGGCAGCGCGACGTTCATGCAAGTCGGCCGGGCCCTCCGCGTCGTCCTCGAGGTCCAGAGCCTCCCGCCGGGCGCCAAGGCCGTGCACGTCCACGCCGTCGGCCGCTGCGAGGGGCCGGGCTTCACCTCGGCGGGCGACCACTTCAATCCGCACGGCCGGCAGCACGGCGCCCTGAACCCGACGGGCCCGCACGCCGGCGACCTGCCGAACATCACGATCGGCTCGGACGGCAAGGGACGGCTCGAGAGCACCACCGAGCTGATGACGTTGCTGAGCGGGCCGACCTCGCTGTTCGATACCGATGGCAGCGCGCTCGTGATCCACGCGGCGCCCGACGACTTTCGCACCGATCCAACCGGGAACTCGGGCGCGCGCATGGCCTGTGGCGTGATCATGCGGAAGTAGCGTGCCGCGGCGGCCGAGGCGGCCTCGGGACCTCGCCGGCCCCCCCTCGCCCGCCGCGACCCGTTACGAGATCCCTGAAGCGTGAAGGGCGGACGGGGGCGGCAGGGGACGGGGGGCGGGGCCGGTGTAGTGGGCGCGGGGGCGGATGAGGCGGTTGTCGGCGTACTGCTCGAGGGCGTGGGCGCACCAGCCGGCGATGCGGCCGGTGGCGAAGATCGAGGTGCAGAAATCGGGCGGGATGCCGAGAGCGTCGTACACGACGGCGGAGAAGAAGTCGACGTTGACCGGCAGGGTCGTGCGGGCGCGCATGGCGTCGTACACCCGCTCGGCCACGGCGAAGAGCCGCTGGCGGCCGGTCGCCTCGGCCATCGACCTGGCCATGCCGCGCAGCACGCGGGCCCGCGCGTCGTCGACCCGGTAGACGCGATGGCCGAATCCCGGAACCCGCGTCCGGGGATCGGTGCGTTGCCGCCTGCTGAGGGCGTCCCGCCGGCCCAGCCGGTCGTCGATGAACGCCTCCGCCTGCGCCGGGTCGCCGATCTCGCGCAGCATCAGGAGCACGTCCTCGTTGGCGCCGCCGTGACTCGGTCCCTTGAGGGTGGCGATGGCGGCCACGATGGCCGCGTGGAGATCGGCGCGGGTGGCCACCGCCACCCGCGCGGCGAACGTCGACGCATTGAACTCGTGGTCGGCGTGCAGGGTGAGGATGACGTCGAGCACGCGCGCCACCTCCGGCGCGGGCGGACGGCCGTCGAGCAGGGTCAGGAACCAGGCGGCGTGGGAGTCGGCGGTCGCCGACGCCAGGGGGGCCTTCCCCGCGCGCAGGCGCTGCCACGCCGCGACGAGCGCGGGCACCAGGGTCACGAGGCGGAACGCCTTCCGGAGGTTCGCGTCGGCGTCGATGGAGCCGGCGTCGGGGTCGAGCGACGCCGCGAACGACACGGCCGTGCGCAGCGCGTCGAGGGGATGGCAGTCGCGCGGCAGCGCGCGGAGCGCCCCGACGAGCGGATCCGGCAGCGCCCGCGCCTGGGCCATCCGGGCTCGAAACGCGCGGGCCTCGTCCGCCGCCGGCAGCTCGCCGACCCACAGCAGCCGAACGACGTCCTCGAAGGGCACCGCGCCCGCCAGGTCGCCGATCTCGTAGCCGCGGTAGTAGAGCCGCCCGGCCCCGCCGTCGACCGTGCACACGGCGGAGCGGGCCGCCACGACGTCCTCCAGTCCGGCTTTCCAGTCACTGTCCATGCGCGTCCTCCCGGAGTTCTGGTTGAGATTGATATTACATGATTTATATTGATTCAGCTAGATGCGTGGTCGAGGCCCGAGCGGGCCGGAGCGCATCTGATAGCCTCGGGGCGATGGTCATCGTGGACGGCGAGGAGTTCCTGACGGTCGAGGAGGCGGCGCGGCTGCTCGGCGTCAAGCGCGAGACGCTGTACGCCTATGTCAGCCGCGGCATTCTCAAGAGCTACCGCCAGGGTATCAAGCGGCAGCGGCTGTACCGGCGGGCGGAGGTCGAGGCGCTGGTCAGGCTCGACCGCGGCGGTGCCCCCGCGATCCCGCCGGCCGAGGACTGGATCCGGGACTGACCGACCGTCAGCGGCCCGCCGCCAGGACCTTCCGCGCCTGGTTCAGGTGGTCGATCGCGTGCAGCCGCCACGAGGCGAGCGCGTAGGCTTTCCAGTCCGCCTCCTCCACCCAGTGCAGCGGCCGGGCCACGCCGTCGGGCCCGGGCACGTTGACGACCATGACGAACGGCGCGCGCGCCGCGGTGACGAAGTCGTCCGGCACGCCGGCGAGGAGGTCGAGGACGCTGCCGTGCGCGCGCCGCAGCTCGTCGAGCAGCCACGGCCAGGGGCGCAGCAGCGGCGCCTTCGACTGCGCCGTGGCCGGGATCGGCTCCCCCGGCGGCCGCTGGCCGGCCAGCAGGCAGCGCAGCTCGTCCACGCCCGGCCGGTACGTCTCCACCAGGTGATCGACGATCTCCTGAACCGACCACTGGCCGGGAATGGCCCGGACCGCCGCCCGCTCGGGCGGCACCGCCGCCAGCACCGCGTCGAGCGCGCCGAAGGCGGCGGCGATCTGCTCGCGGACGGCCGCCGGCGGCAGCGCGCTCTTGCTCCGGAAGTAGGCGCGCGCGCGTTCCCGGGCCTCGGCTTCCTGGTTCATGGCGCCTCCCGCGCGAGATAGCGGCCGAGGGCGTCGTCGCAGAAGCGCGCCGCCTCGGCCACGCCGAACGCCTCCGGGTCGAACGTGAGCTGCAGCGACACGCCGTCGACGAGGCCGAGCACGACCGCCGCCGCCCGGTGCGGGTTCACCGGGCGGAAGCGCCCCGCCCGCGTGCCCTCGGCCACGAGCCGGGCGATGAGCCGCCGGGTGCGGCCGTACACGCCGGCGTGGAGCTCGCGCAGCCGCCGGTCGTGCATCATCTCGCCCCAGAACTCGAGAAAGACCACCCAGAACTCGGGGCGGCGCACGGCAATCTCCAGGCAGGCCCGCACGAGCGCGCGCAGCCGGCCGGCCGGGTCGCGACCGGTGCGGGACTGGGCCGCCGCGACGCGCCGGTCGAGGTCACGGCTGACCGCCTCCAGGGTGGCGACCAGGATCGCCCGCTTGTCCGCGATCCGACCGTCGGGCGGGGGGCGAAGTCCCCCGTCGAGCTTGAGCCGCGCGTTCCGCCTCGAGGCGCTCGAGCTCGACCGTGGAATGGTCGGCGAACGTCATCGCCGCCGCGATGGCGCGGTGCCCGGCCTGCTCGGCGATGAGGCGGTGCATGGCCTGGCAGACCCGGCGGTAGGACGGATGGCCCTGGGGCGTCGTGCGCAGCTCGATGACGTGCATGGCCTCGCGCGCGTTCATGTCCATGTAGAACCGCACGCGGTAGGCCATGGCGACGGCGTAGGAGGCGACCTCGGGCAGACCCGCCGCCGCGATGGCGTCGTGCAGCTCGGCGGAGGCGTCCATGACGCGACGCCAGGCGTCGGCCCCGCCGGCGTCGGCCACGGCCGCCGGCACGATCCAGCCATGCCGCGGCTCCAGCCGCTGCCACTCCAGGGTGAGCAGCCGGTGCCGTTGCAGGTCGCGGAAGGCGCCGTAGTCGGCAAGGACGTCGAAGCGGTAGCCGGTCCGCTCGAAGGCGCGGCCGGGACGATGGCGGCGGTTCTTTCGTGTGCCGACGTACGCGCGTAGCACCCCGGTCCGTTGCTCGGCGGTCAGGCCCCGCGCGATCGCCTGCAGCTCCCGGTCCGAACGCGCGCTGGCGGCGTACAGCGCGGCGGCGACGACCTTCACTTCGCCGTCCGGATCGAAGTCGGTGAGCGTGACCTCCTCGGCCGTCTCCACGCCCACCGGCCGCGCGGCGCGCTCGGCCTCGGGCGGTGCGACGCCCTCGGCCACCGCCCGGATGGCGGCCCGGGTCTCGGCGAGGTAGGCCGACCAGGCCATGCCACGGTCGGGGAGGTCCACCCGCCTGAGAAACGCCGGGATCACCTTGCGCAGCTCCGCCAGCATCAGATCGGCGTAGGCGCGCACCTCGCCCAGCGGATGCGCCCGCATGCGCAGCAGGAGCTGCTCATACGCTTGACCGGTGCCGTAGAGGCCGACGTTGGACGTCGTCGCCGCGGGCAACAGGCCGCGCAGGGTGTCGAGGGCCTTCGCCCGGATCGTCGTCCGGTAGACGGTCTCCGACTCGCCGGCCGGGCGCGGATACCCGCTCTCGTAGAAGGCGCGCAGGCGCGGCAACCACTCCCGGTACGTGTCGAAGGCGGCGTCCAGCGTGGAGACGTAGCGCTCGCGGAGCGCGCCCGTCAGCTCGCCGGGGACATGGTAGCGGTACCGGTCGCCGGGCCGGTCGTCGTAGGGGATGTAGCGCGTCGACTGCTCGAGGTAGGCCATGAGCCTGCCCCACTCGAGCACCTTGGTCAGGATGTTCGACGCGCCCTCGCAGGCCAGGTGGACGCCGCCCAGCTGGGCCACCGAGTCGTCGCCGTACTCGACGAACACGCGCTCGTAGAGTTGCTCGGCGCGGGCGCGGCCCGCGCCGGGAGCGGGCTCGGCCACCGCCGGGCCGGCGCCCGGGGCCGTGAACTCGTCGAGGAAGAGGCGGCGCAACGATTTCGGCGAGCGCGAGTAGCGCGCGAACAGCGCGCCCTTGACGACTTCCGGAAGGTTCACCAGGGCGAACACCGGTCCGTCGAGGCTCGTGAAGTAGGGCGCGAGGGCGGCCCGTTCCTCCGCGGTGAACGGCTCCATCGTCGGGGCGATCTTAGCACCCGGCGACGACCGCGTCCGGCGAGGGCCCGCAGGGTCGCCACCACGCCGACACCGACGGCGACCGTCACGAACAGTTCACCCGCCCCGCCGCCAGCGCCAGCACCGTCACGGCGCCCCACAGCGGGGGATGCGCGATCGACAGCACCAGGCGTCCCTCCTCGACCAGCACCAGCGGAACGGCGAGCGCGGGCAGCACCGCCAGCGGCACGAGCCGGAGCCAGAGGCGCAGGCGGGGCCGCGGCGGCCGCCGCGCCAGCGCGAGGAGCAAGGGCGCGCGCGTCAGGTCGGTGACGAGCGCGATCACGACCGCCAAGACGCCGCTCGCCGGCGCCACGAGCCAGTCGGCGCGCCGGCGCAGCTGCGCCGCCCCCAGCGCCGGGAACACCGCCGGAAACGCGAAGTCGAGGCCCCAGCGCGCGGGGTCGGCGACGAGACCGCCGAGCCGGGTGCCGACGGGCACCCCGGCGAGGAAGGAGCCGGCGATCGCGAGCACGCTGCCGACGAAGCACCACGGGTCGGGCGGGTCGCGCCGGGCGACGGCGACCGCGAACGACTCGTCGTTGATCCCGTGCGCGACCAGCGGCACCGCCACGAACTGGGCGGCGCCCGCGAAGACGGCGACGCCCCGGGAGGGCGTCCCCGGGGCGTCGGACGCCGAGGTCACGCCGGTCCGATCAGGCGATCGCCACCGAGTTGCCGGGCGCGCCGGTGGCCCCCTTGATGGGCACCGGGTTGAACGACCACGCGAACTCGTACACCCGGTCCCTCACCAGCTCGGACGTGTCGAGGTTCTCGTTGATGTAGATCCCGTTCATCGTGAGCCAGAGGGTGTGGCAGGCGAACGGCAGGTTGGGATTCTCGCCGGGCACCGCCTCCACCGGCCAGGTGTCGGCGCCGACCACGGCGATCTTCTTGTCGACCAGCCACCGGCCCGCGGTGATCCCCGGTCCCGGGCAGCCCTTGTTGTACTCGGCGTTGTCCTTCTTCCACAGCGTGCCGTGGCCGGTGTGGAAGATGACGGCGTCGCCCTCGCCGGGCTCCCTGGTGTTCTGGCGCTTGAGCGCGGCCTGGATGTCGGCCACCGTGACGACGTAGTCGATGGGCAGCCGGTCGCCGCCCTTCAGGGCGAGCACGTCGAGCAGGATGCCGCGGGTGAAGAACGGCCGGCAGTGCTCGATCCCCAGCTTCTGGAGGCCGTAGGTGCCGCCGACCTCCTCCTGGGCGAGCCCGTTGTAGTAGCGGAGCTTGCCGTCGCTGGCCACCATGGCGATGTGCCCGAGGCCGTCGAACTGCGAGCCGGCCTGGCCGATCTCGCCGACGAACAGCTCGTCGTTGTAGTGGAGCTTCTGGTCCCCGAACGGCCCGCCGGTGGGAGACCCCGGGATGACGACGTGCGCGCCCAGCCGCTCACCGAAGAGCGGAATGCCCTTCTCGAGCACCCGGCCCAGCGGGTAGATCTTTCCGGTCTTGATGAGCCGGGCCGCCTCCATCACCTTGGCCGGCGTGATCCGGTTGTTGGCGCCGCGCTGGTCCTGCGGGCCCCACGGCGAGGGCCACCAGTTGCCAGAACTGAGGGGATTCGCCGCGGCGGGTTGCGCCTGCGCCTGGGCGACCACCTGGCCCGCCGCCAGGCCGGCCGCCATCCCGCCCACGACCCCGCTCTTGACGAAGCTGCGGCGCGAGACGCCCTCGACCGCCGCGCCGTCGTTCACTTCCTGCGCTGCTGCTGGCTCGTCCCGCTGCCGCCAGAACTCCTTGAGCCAACCCGGTTGCATGGCGCGCCTCCGCTGTGACGTGAGAGTGAGCTGCGCTTACCCCTTCTGCATGTACGCCGGAGCGCCCGCGCCCGGCAGGAAGTCCTCGCGCGGCGGCGCGAAGACGTCGACCACCTCGCAGTCCTCGGGAAACCACGCTTCGTGCTCGAGGCCGCCGGGAATGACGCCGAGGTCGCCCGGCCCGCACACCCGCCGCTCGGTGCCGAGCCGGATGTCCATGCGGCCCGAGATCACCCAGAACGCCTGCTCGTGCGGATGGGCGTGGGCGGCCGCGTGGGCGCCGGCCTTCATCGACCACCAGACGATCATCTCCTTGTCGCCGGTGAGGATCCGCCGGGTGATCTGGTCGGTGATCTTCTCCTCGGGCAGGTTGCGCAGCGTGTGGAAGCCCTTCATCGTCGCCGCCATGGGGGACACCTCCTCGGGTGGCCGTACGTAAGCATCACCCCGCGGCGGTGTCAAGGCGCGGTGGTACGCTAGCGGCTCCGAGGAGACCCCATGGCACTGCAGGTCGGCTTCATCCCCATCGAGGGTGGCCACTACTATCGGGAGGCGCTGGAGGAGGTCACCCGGGCGGAGGAGCTGGGCTTCCACTCGGTATGGATGGAAGAGCACCACTCCGTCACCAACCACTACTGGCCCTCGCCACTGCCCGTCCTCGCCGGCTTCGCGACGCGCACGTCGACGATGGTGCTCGGCACCGACATCATCGTGGCCGCCTTCCACCATCCGGTGCGTCTCGCCGAGGACGTCGCCATGCTGGACGTCATCTCCAACGGCCGCTTCGTGCTCGGGATCGCCATCGGCTACAAGCCCGACGAGTTCGCGCTCTACGGCGTCCCGCTGGACAAGCGGGGGGCCCGGTTCGAGGAGCAGCTGGCCGTCATGAAGGGATTGTGGACGCAGGAGCGCGTGCAGTTCGAGGGCGCGTACTACTCGGTCGAGGGGCGGCTCGAGCCCAGGCCCGTGCAGAAGCCGCACCCGCCGGTCTGGATCGGGGGCTGGGGCGACATCACGTTGCGCCGGGCCGCCACGCTGGCCGACAACTGGATCCCCGGCCCCACCGCCGACCTGGCGCGGCTGCTGAAGGGTAAGGCGCAGTTCCTCGAACGCCGGCGCGCGGCGGGACGGCCGGATCCGACCGAGTGGCCGCTGACCCGCGACGTGATCATCGCCGACACCGACCGTCGAGCGCGCGAGCTGGCCGAGGAGCACATCATGGTGGCCTACCGCCGCGAGTACGCGGGCGGCTGGCGCCATCCGTTCATCGACGCCTCGATCGCCACGGACCTCGACAAGCTGATGGACGATCGGTTCGTCATCGGCGGCCCCGAGCAGTGCATCGCGAAGATCCGCCGCTTCGTCGAGCAATACGGGATGACCCACCTGATCTGCCGGACGTTCTTTCCCGGCATGCCGCACGCCCACATCATGCGTGAGCTGGAGCTGCTGAGCCGGGAGGTCGTGCCGGCGTTCCGTTGACGACAGGTCGGACCAAGGGAGGCGGGCTTCCTAACTATCTGATATACTGAGGCCTTGCCGGTCCACTTCTACCGCCAAAAGGAGTGATACCGATCGCACAGGCCGTCTATCGGGTCGACCGTTCTTACGCGTGGAACTACGGCCACCCGCCGAAGCTGCCGCGCGTGCGCCGCCTGCCCGCGGCGACGGGGGGACGGCTGTTCGACTACGCGCTGAACTCTCCCCTGGGCATCGCCGCCGGCCCGCTGCTGAACTCCAGGTGGATCGAGGCCTACGCGCGGGTCGGCTTCGACATCCTGACCTACGCCACCGTGCGCTCCGGATTCGTGCCGGCCCTGGCGCTGCCCAACATCCGGGCCGTGGAGAACCGGGAGCAGGCGGCGGTGGCCACGCGGCGCTCCGGGCTCAACGGGGGCCTCACGCTGGCCGTCTCGCTGGGTGTGCCGTCGATGGAGCCGGACGTCTGGCGCAAGGACGTGCGGCGGGCCAGGGAGCGGATCGGCAAGGGCCAGATCCTGATCGTCAGCGTGCTGGGCTCGCTGCTGGCGGGCGGCGATCGCGAGGCGCTGATCACCGACTACGCGGTGTGCGCGCGGTGGGCGGCCGAGGCGGGCGCTGACGTCGTCGAGGTCCAGCTGGCCTGGCCGGATCCGTTCGCGGACCAGCCCCAGGCGATCTACGAGAACCTCCCCCTCGCCGCCCAGATCCTCCATCGCATCCGCACCAGCATCCCGGTGCCGATCGTGGCCAAGCTGGGTGCTTTCCGCACCCCCCGCCTCTTGCACGACACGGCGACGAGGCTGGCGGCGTGGGCGAGCGGCTTCACGCTGGTCAACAGCTTCCAGCGGCGGGTGGTCGACGAGACCGGCAACGCGGCGTTCGAGGGCGCCGGCCGTGACCGCGCCGAGGTCGTCGGCGCCGACACCTATCTCGCCGCCTCCCGGCAGATCGCCGAGATGCTGGCCTGGCGCCGGGCCGGATGCTGGGACCGGGCGGTGCTGGCCGTGGGAGGCATCACGACCGTCGAGCGTGCGCACGAGATGCTGCGGGAGGGTGCGGACGCCGCCCTGGTGGCCACGGCGGCGCTGTACGAGCCGCTGTTCGCGGTTCGGTTCCGGGAGCAGCGCGCGAGCGCCGTGGCTTAACGCGCATTATTCGCGGATGTCCACCGTGCGCGGCCGGGCGCTGGCGGCGGGGTGCGGGGGCGCCGGCGGCGCCGGCAGGGCTCGCCGGTCGCGGCAAGCTCGCTCCGGACGGGGGCGAGCGCGATCCCCCCATCCCCCAGCGGGGGCTGGCTCGCGGGTGAGTCGGATCGCCGATCGCGCGCTCGCCCCCGTCCTGCGCTCGCGCACGCGACGACGGCTCGCCCTGATGGCGCCGCCGGCGCCCCCGCACCCCGCCGCCAGCGCCCACCCACGGTCGGCGCCCGTTCGGGAATAGTGCGGGTTAGTGACATGGGGGGCTCCGACATGGCCTCCCATACCCTCCAACGTTCGTCGCGCCCCGGCCAAGCCAGGCCAAGCCGGGGCATTCCTCGTTGACCCACGTCTCCCCGCGGCGGCGAATTAGTTTCGCCGGCGGACGTGTCGGCCCGTATCGTGCAGGACGTGACTCGATTGCGCTGGTGGCCGCGCTGGGGCGCAATCGTCGCGGCGGCCATGCTCGCGGCGGGCCCGGGCGCGGCGGACGCGGGGGCGCCGACGGACGCGTTGAAGGATTTCTTCGGCGCGGTGAACGTCGTGCTGAAGGATCCGCGCACCGAAGACCAGCCGCTCGAGAAATTGCGGGCGATCCGCCGGCACGTCGACGACGTGTTCGACTTCCGGGAGGCGGCCATGCTGGCCCTGGGCCGCGAGTGGGCCGCCCGCACGCCGCTCGAGCAGAACGAGTTCGTGGCCTTCTTCGCCGACCTCCTGGAGCGCTCGTTCGTGTGGCGCGTCGCCGGCAAGGCCAGTCTCGGCGATGGGGTCAGGGTCGACTACCGCGGCGAGACGACCCACGGTGATACCGCGACCGTCGACACCGCCGTCGCGGCCCGTGACGGGAACGATCTTCGGCTGGAGTTCCGGATGGTGCGGCGGGCCGACCGCTGGGTCGTGCGCGACGTCGTCATGGACGGCGTCAGCACGATGGAGAATTATCATGCACAGTTCCAGCGCGTCGTGCGCGACACCTCCTGGCGAGAGCTCGTCAGTCAACTGCGCGCCAAGGTCGGCGCGCCGGCCGGCGGCGGCCAGGTCACGGCCGCGATCGCCGCAGGGCCGAGCCCGCCGCCGCCCGCGCCCGGGGTGACGCAGCCTCTCGGGCCGGCGCCCGCGCGCGCGATCGCGCCACCAGTGGTGATGAAGCCGCCCGCGGCCGTGGTCGCACCGCTGTCCCCGCCCGAGCTCGATCGATCCGTCGCCGAGCGTCGTGCGCTCGCGCGGGACGTCGCCGCCGTGGTCACCCCCGGGCTCGCCGTGCCGGACATCACGTCCGCGGGCCCACCGCGGTCACGGCGCGAGGTCGCCGCGGTCGTCCCTCCCCCGCCGACGGTGGCCAGGCCGATCGAGCCCCCACCGAGCGCGATGCCCGCCCCGGCGCCCCCGAGCCCGGCCCCGCGCGTCTGGATCCAGGTCGGCGCCTTCAAGAACGCGACGATGGCCGGCCGGGTCGCCGAGCAGGTGAACGGCGTGATCCTCGTCGTCGTTCCCCCGGCGCCGGCCCGTGGACGCGCCGAGCCACTGCTGCGCGTCCGCGTGGGCCCCTTTCCGGACCGCGCCCACGCCGCCGCCCGGCTGCGGGAGATCCAGTCGCTCGGCCACCGGGCCTTCATCATCGCCGCGGGCGACTGACCGCCCCGGCCCACTGCGCCCGTTGTGCTACGCTAGCGCGCGTGCGCTGGTTGATCGTCCTGCCCTTCGCGCGGCCGGGACTGATGGGCGTGGACTTCGGCGACGAGCTGCGCGCGCTCGGCCACGACGTGCGCCTCTTCGCCTACCGGCGCGACAATCCCCTCTACAAGAACACGCCCACCAAGGCGCCGTACCAGCGCTGGATCCTGCAGCGCCTCGAGCGGACGTGCCTGGCCTGGCGGCCGGAGGTCGTGCTGGTGATGAAGGGCGGCCCCGTCACACCCGCTCTCGTGCAGCGCGTGAAGGCCCGCCTCGACGCGCTGTTCGTGAACGTCTTTCCCGACAACCCGCTGTGGATGATCCCGTTCGAGTGCATCGCCGCCTACGACATCTTCTTCACCAAGGAGCGCTACGCGCTCAGGACGCTGCAGTCGGTCGGGCTGCGCAACCTCCACTACCTGCCCGCGTACTGCGTGCCGGCCGTCCACCATCCGGTCACGCTCACGCCGGACGAAGTCCGCCGCTTCGGCGCCGCCGTTTCCCTCGTGGGAAGCCGCTACGACTACCGCGAGCACCTCGTGCGCGAACTGGCCGACCGGCCGCTCCGGCTGTGGGGAAGCGGGTGGAGCCGCACCCGTGATCCGGCCGTCCGCGCGCTCGTCGCCGGCGGGCCCGTGTCCGGGCGTGACAAGCTCTGCGTCTATTCGGGCTCGACGCTCTCGCTGAATCCACACCATCCGATGAACGACATCGTCGGGGTCAACACCCGGACGTTCGAGCTGGCGGCAGCCGCCGCCTGCCAGCTGGTCGACCTCAAGGAGGATCTGCTCACGCTGTTCAAGCCGGGGGAAGAGATCGTGATCTACCGCGACCTCGGCGAGCTGCGCCGGTTGCTCGACCACTATCTGGCCCGGCCCGACGAGGCACGGGCCATCGGCGACAACGCCCGGCGACGCGCGCTGGCCGAGCACACGCTGCGCCATCGGGTGGAGGAGATGCAGGCGGTGATCCGGGAACGGTGCGGCCGGTGACCGACTCGCTGGCGCGCGGTCTCGTGTGCATCGACTGCGGCGCCAGACACCCGCTCGGCTATCGCCTCGGGTGCGAGAAATGTCATGGCCTGCTCGAGCTGGTCTACGACCTGGACCCGCTCCGGCGCGACGGTCCCGCCCTCCTGCGCGGCAGCGGCCTCTGGCGCTATGCGCCGGTGCTGCCGATCGTCGAGCCCGCGCACCGGGTGACGCTCGGCGAGGGCGGCACCCCGCTGCTGGAGTGCCCGCGGCTCGCCGCGCGGCTCGGCGTGCGCCGGCTGCGTCTCAAGTACGAGGGCGCGAACCCCACCGGCACCGTGAAGGACCGCTCGTCGGCGACCGCCGTGGCGGCCGCCGTGCAATTCGGATTCGGAGCGACATCGGTGGTCTCGAGCGGGAACGCCGGCTCGTCGATCGCGGCGTACTCGGCCCGGGCGGGGCTGCGCTCGCTGGTCTTCGCCTACGAGCGCGCCTCGGCCCCCAAGCTGCTGCACATGGCGGCCACCACGACCGACCTCGTCATCTACCGGGGCGTCTACGACGACCTCATCACGATCTGGGACCGGCTGGTGGAGGACCGCCTGTTCTTCGACTGCGGGGCCTCCCGCAACGCCTACAAGCAGGAGGGCAAGAAGACGCTCGCGTACGAGATCGCCGAGCAGAGCGGCTGGGTGCCGCCCGACGTGGTGGTGGCGCCGGTGGCCGTCGGCGAGACGTTCATCGCCGCCTCGCGCGGGTTCACGGAGCTGCACGCGGCCGGCTGGATCCCGCGCGTCCCCCGGATGGTGGCGGCCCAGGCGACACGCGCCAACGCCGTGGTGCGCGCGTTCCGGGCGGGGACCGCCCTCACGCCGCTCACGATCGGCTACACGGTGGCCGAGGGGCTGGCCGCCGGCAACCCCGGCCGCAAGGGCGAGTGGGTGTTGCGGTTGTTGCGGGAGCACGGCGGCGCCGCCGGCGACGCCGAGGACGACGAGATCCTCGCCGCCCAGCGCACGCTGGCGCGCACCGAGGGGGTGTGGGCGGGCCCGACCGGGGCCGCCTCGCTGGCCGTGCTCATGCGACTGCTGGCCGACCGGGGGCTCGATCCCGCCCAGGACATCTGCGTGATCATCAGCGAGACGGGGCTCAAGACCGAGGCCGAGCCGCCCAGCCGGAGCGGCACCGCGTTCGACGAGGCGGCGCTGCGCCGCCTCGTCGCCCAGCGCCTCGGTCCGCGCTGAGCGGTTCTCCGAGCGTGCCGTTGCCGCGCGCGTTCTACCGGCGTCCCGCCCGCGCCGTCGCCCGCGATCTGCTCGGCTGCGTCCTCGTCCGCCGCCGCGGCCGCGCGCTGGCGGCGGGCCGCATCGTCGAGACCGAGGCCTACCTCGGGCCCGAGGACGCCGCCTCCCACGCCGCCTCTCGCCCCGGCAGCCACGCGCTCTTCTACGGCGACGGCGGCGTCGCCTACGTCTTCCTGAACTACGGCACCCATTACTGCCTCAACGCCATCACGGGACGCGTGGGGACGCCGGGCTGCGTGCTGATCCGGGCGCTGGAGCCGGTGACCGGGCGTGCCGCGATGGCGCGACGCCGCGGCGTCGCGCCCGACTCGCCGCGCCTGGCCGCCGGCCCCGGAAATCTCACCCGGGCTCTCGGCATCACGCTGCGCGACAACGGCGCCGACCTCACGCGGGGCCCCCTCACCATCGAGCCACCCGTGTCCCGAAACTTTCGCATCGCGACCGGCCCCCGCGTCGGCATCACCCGCGCGGTGGACCTGCCGCTGCGATTCTGGATCGCCGGCAACCCGCACACGTCTCGGCGGACGTAGGGGGCCCCGAGCCGGGCCCCCACCGCTCCGCGATGCCGGCTCGGGTGGGAGGACCACGCCGCAACCGATGACCCAGGGTCGGCTCGGGGTTACCCACCGGGCGGCGCCCGAAGGCGCCGGCGTCATGCGTCGCGCGGCTTTGCCCAGGCCCCCGGGCGGCACGTGCCTTGCCCTTCTCCCCACGCGGGGGGAGACCCCGATTGGAGGCGACGAATGGCCAGGCTGACCCGATCGATCGGCGTGCTCGCGGTGACACTGGTGCTGACGGGCTGCACGTCCCTGCGCGAGCCGATCGTCCAGTTCTTCAACGACAGCTCCACGACCACGGCGATCAAGACCCGGCTGGCGATGGACGGCCCGGGCAGTCTCACCGGGATCGGCGTGCGGACCGAGGACGACATGGTGCGGCTGACCGGCACGGTCGCCGACGAGGCCGAGCGGCGGCGGGTGGAAACGATCGCGCGCGAGGTCGCCGGCGACAACCGCGTGATCAGCGAGCTGCGGGTGGCGGCGAGCCCCTCGGCGGCGCCGCGCGCTCAGAACAGGTAGGCGCGCAGGTCCTCGGCCACCTCGACGACGCCGTCGAAGTGGCGGCGGGCCTCGGCGGCGAGGGCCCCGGTGTCGTCGTGATACTCGACGCCGATATGCGTGAGCAGGAGGCGGCGGACGCCGGCCCGGGCCGCCACCTGCCCGGCGTCCGCCGCGCTGGAGTGGGCGAGGAAGCGGGCCGGCCCGCGGTCGCGCTCGGCGAACGTCGCCTCGTGAACGAGCGTCTCGGCGCCCCGGGCGAGGCTGACGACCGCGTCGCTGGGCCGGGTGTCGGACGAGTAGACGACCGCGGACGCGCCCTCGACGTCCACGCGCACCGCGAAGTTCGGCATCGCGCCGTGCGTGTTGGGCGCGGTCCGCACGGCCAGGCCGCCCGTCGCGAACGCGCGGGCGCCGACGGCCAGGTCGATCGGCGCCAGCGCCAGCGGAAAGAAGTCCGGGCGCTCCCACAGGTTGAAGAGCACCAGCAGCGCGCGGAGGGGCTCGACGTGCTCGGGCCGGCACACCACGGCCAGCGGGGCGCGCCGCCCGAGGATCGCCAGCTGCCGCACGAGCGAGGGCAGGCCGTACGCATGATCGACGTGCACGTGCGTGATGACGACATGCGTGAGCAGGAGCGGGTCGACGCCGAGCCGGCGCAATCGCTGCACCGTGCCACCGCCGCAGTCGGCCAGCATCGCGGCCCCGCCGGCCTCGAAGACGAGCGAGGTGTTGTCCCGCACGGCCGACGCGGCCGCCCCCGAGGTGCCGAGGAAGGCGAACCGCGCCGCCGTCACCGCTCGCGGCGCAGCGTCTCGGGATCGAAGAGCGTGTCGGGCGGGTTCGTGTTGACGGTGACCGAGCGCACGACGACGAGGAGCAGCAGCTTGCCGTCGACGAACGCCTCCTGGCGGTGCGGGAACACGAACGCCCCGGTCAGCGGCCGGTGCTCGGAGAACGCGAGATCCACCACGCC
>Ga0302046_10001765_pt1 | contig 20245 bp, 12 predicted proteins | sample RVTome_11_FD_200261 | JGI IMG/M metagenome (GOLD analysis project Ga0302046, IMG submission 200261) | Soil microbial communities from uranium-contaminated site in the Upper Colorado River Basin, Wyoming, United States - RVT147D111 (version 2) ...
CGACGATGTGACGCAGCGCCGCGGAGGAGGGCCCGAAGACCCGTCCGTACGAGGCCGGCGAGTAGCCGAGCGAACTCGTCGCACGCTCGACTTCCCCTTCGATCCAGCTTCGCTCCAGCCAAGCCGGCCCCGATCGTCTCCCGCAGTAGTGGAACGCGCTCCCGTACGGATAGAGCTCGGCGCGGTCGACGAGTCGCGCCTCGACCGGGTTCCCGTCGATGTAGGCGACCAGCGCTCGACGGTAGGCGTAGGACTGGACCGGCTTCGAGCGGTATCGCCCTCGTACCAGGCTGCCGTCCCTCTTTCGGCTGCGGTTGAAGTACCTGGAATAGCCGAGTTGAATGCTCTGCATCGCCTCGGCGAGCCGCCCCTCCGGACTCCGAACCAGGAGGTGATAGTGCGTCCCCATCAGGCAATAGGCGTGGACTTCGATCACGCCCGCCCGTACGCGACGAGCCAACCCGGCCAGGAAGAGGCGCATGTCCGCCCGTCGCTCGAACATCGTCCGCCGAGCGATGGCACGGTTCATCACATGGTGCCAGGCACCGGGGGAATCGCAGCGGGAGAGTCGCGGCACGGGAAGGGGACGGCGCCGGCTGGCGTTGGTAACGCCATCGGTTGATGACGGAACCAGGTTCATCCCCCAACAGCAACGCGAGTCGCAGGCTAGGGAAGAGACGGCGCGGGGCGTTGCTGTTGGGGGATGAACCTGGTTCCGTTACCAACCGGTGACCCCGGCGCGTGTGCGCACCTCGTAGCTTCCGATCGAGCGATCTACGCTCGCACGAACGACCAACTACGAGGTAACGAGATGCGAAACGTCACACGTTGGGCCGGTTGCGCGGCCCTGTTCCTGCTCTCCGTTTCGGCCGCCGGCGCTCCGCAGGGCGGACCCGATTGGGCCCACAACGTCGTCGTCCCGCAGGCGCGCGCGTTCCGGGTCGATCCGGCCGCGCCGGCGGTCTCGGTGACCGGAGTCGTCGCGCGCATCGAACTGGTCGACGGTGTGGCGAAGACGACGCTCGACGTCTCGGTCGCGAACCCGGGCGGGCGGGCGGCGGAGGCCGAGCTGCTCCTGCCCGTCCCCGACGGCGCCGCCGTCGCCGGCTTCGATTACGAGGGCGCGTCGCCCACGTCCACCGCCCGGCTGCTGCCGGCGGAAGAGGCGGTGTCCACCTACGACGAGATCGTGCGCAGGCTGAAGGACCCGGCCCTGCTCGAGTTCGCGGGCGCCGCGCTGGTGCGCTCCAGCGTCTTCCCGGTGCCGGCCGGCGGCACGCAGAAGGTGCGCCTCCGCTACGAGCACGTGCTGTCCGCCGAGGGCGGTCGCTGGGACTACCTGCTGCCGCGCAGCGAGAGCCTCGCGCTCGACGTGCCCTGGCGCGTGGAGGTCGAGGTGCGCTCGGCGCGCAGGATCGCGGACGTGTACTCGCCCTCGCACGACCTCGAGGTGCTCGGCCGCGACGCGCACCGGTTCGTCCTGCGCGAGCGCGCGGGAAAGCCGATGGAAGCGGGCGACCTGCGGCTGTCGATCCTGCTCGCCGACGGACCGGTCGCGACGACGCTCTTCACCTGCGCGGACCCGGGCGGCGAGGGCGGCTGGTTCCTGCTGCTCTCCGGCATCGGACCGGCGCCGGACGGCACGGTCGTTCCGAAGCGCGAGGTGACGATCGTGCTCGACCGCTCGGGCAGCATGGCGGGAGAAAAGTTCGACCAGGCCCGCGCCGCCGCGCTGCAGGTCCTGGAGGGCCTCGAACAGGGCGAGGCGGTCCGGATCGTCGACTACGCGGCGGAGGTCGCGACCTACGCGGCGAGCTCGGTGCTGAAGACGGCCGAGGAGCTCCCGAAGCTGCGCGCCTACCTGGCGAGCCTGAAGACGGGCGGCGGCACGAACCTCGACGCCGCGCTGCAGGCCGCCCTGGCGGTCGAGCCGCGCGGCGAGTTCCTGCCCATCGTGCTGTTCCTCACGGACGGCCAGCCGACGGCCGGCGAGCAACGTGAAGCCGTGATCCGCGAGCGCGCCGCGGCGGGCAACTTCCACGCGCGTCGGGTCTTCACCTTCGGCGTGGGCAACGACGTCAATGCCCCGCTGTTGGACGCGCTCGCGCAGACGAGCCGCGGACGCGCCACCTACGTCCGGCCGGAGCAGGACGTCGAGCTCGCCGTGGCGGACGTCTTCCAGAGCCTCGCCGGCCCGATCGTGACCGACCTGGCCCTGGAGGTGCGCGACGGCGCCGGCGCCCCGTCGACACGACTCGTGCGCGACGTCTACCCGCGTCCGCTGCCGGACCTGTACGAGGACGACCGACTGATCCTGCTCGGCCGCTACACCGCGGGCGAGCGGATCGCCTTCGAGCTGTCCGGCAAGCGCGCCGGTCGGGACACGAGCTGGGAGATCTCCTTCGACTTCTCCCGGGCACAGCCGCGCAACGACTTCGTCCGGCGCCTGTGGGCCATGCGGCGCATCGCCGCGCTGGAGGACGAGCTGCGTCAGGCGGGAGCCGATCCGGCGGCGCTCGCCGCGCTGAAGGGAGACGCGCGCTTCGACGAGATCGTGGCCGAGATGCTCGAGCTGTCGACGCGTCACGGCGTACTGACCGACTCGACCGCGTTCCTGGCGCTCGAGGGCACGAACCTCGACGACGGCGAGGCGCTGGTCACCGCCGTCCGCGACGAGGCCGCCAGCGGCACCGCTCAGCGCAGCGGGATCACCGGCGTGGCCTTCCAGCAGAACGTGGGCATCAACCGCACGCAGGGCTGGACCAACAACGCGAACTACTTCTACGACCGACAGGGCGAGCTCGTCCCGGCGACCAGCGTCCAGACGATGGCGGGGCGTACGTTCTTCCGCCGCGGGGATCGCTGGGTGGACGGCGCGCTGGCGTGCTCGCAGGGCGAAGCGTCCCACGAGCCCGATCGAATCGTCGCCTTCGGGTCCGAGGAGCACGTCGAGCTCGTGCAGCGTCTGCAACGCGAGGGTCGCGCCGGTCAGCTCGCGCTCCCCGGCGAGATCCTGTTCCAGGACGGCACCGAGACGGTCCTCGTGCGCGCCCCCGAGCCGACGGAAGCCGAGCGCGAGTGAAGTCTTGGATCCGGCTCGCGCCTAGACTCGTGCGCGAGCCGGACCGCCTGTCCATGGACCGCCCGCGCACCATCTGCGTCGTCGAGGACGACCCTGCCATCCGCCGCGGGCTGGTCGACAGCCTGCGCTTCGCGGGCTACTCCGTCCTGGAGTGCGCGGACGGCGACCAGGCGCGGCGCACGCTCCTCACCGCCGACCTCGACCTGGTGCTGCTCGACGTCGTCCTGCCGCGTCTCGACGGCCTCGACTTCCTGCCCGAGCTGCGCACCGCCCGGCCGACGCTGCCGGTGATCCTGGTGACGGCGCGCGGCGCCGAGGAGGACCGCGTGCGCGGGCTGCGAACGGGCGCCGACGACTACGTGGTGAAGCCCTTCAGCTCGACCGAGCTCCTGGCGCGCGTCGAGGCGGTCCTGCGCCGCTCGGCCGAGCGCCCGACCGACGTCGCGGCCATCGACTACCCGGGCGGGAGCGTCGACTTCGAGCGGCGCGAGATCCGGATCTGCGGCGAGGTCGCGCGACAGCTCACGGACACGGAGCTGGCCCTGCTGCGCTACCTCGCCAGCAACCCCGGTCGTGCGGTCGCTCGGGACGAGCTGCTGCAGCGTGTCTGGGGCATCGACCCGCGCGGAGTCGACACGCGCACGATCGACATGGCCGTCGTGCGCTTGCGCGAGAAGCTGACGGCCGGTGGCGGATCCGTCGTCGTGACGGTGCGCGGCAAGGGCTACATGCTCGGCGAGGCGGCCGAGGTGCGGCTGCGATGAGCCGCGCAGCCCGAAACGCGGGTCTGCTCTATTGCCTGGGGGCGCTGGTCGCGCTCGTCGCGCTCGGCTGCCTGACCGCGTCCGTGCTGCGCCGAGAGCGGCTGCGCGAGCGGGCGCAGGCCGAGGCGCTCCACCACGAGGACCTGCGCACGGCGCTGTGGCGCATGGAGTCGCGGCTCGGGATCCTGCTGGCGAGCGCGACCGCGTTCTCGCAGCGCTCGGCGCTCGAGAGCGACGAACGACTCAGCAACGCCTGGATCGATCCCGAGAGCTACCAGGCCAACCGCATGCAACCGCCGGCGCCCGCGCTCCAGGAGCGGTTGCTCGCCGCGGCGGACGTGGCGTTCGCCGAGTTGGACCGAGAGGTCGTCCCGAGCGTTCCGGAGGACGCGGACCTCGGGAGTGACTCCGACTGGGCGGACCGCGGCCGAGCGCGAAGCCAGAAGGAGTACGCGCAGCGCTGGAGCACGAACTTCAGCTTGCAGAGCATCCTCCCCAGCGGAGACGCCGCCCTCGAGACGCGAGTGGGACCCCTGGCCACGACCTGGGAGGAGGAGGAACCGGGCAGCACGCGGCAGCTCTACCTGTCACGCCGCGTGGAGACTCCCACCGGTCCACGTCACGACGTCTATCGCCTGAGCTGGGCGGACCTCCAGCCGAAGCTGCTGGCGGAGATCACCGACCTCTTCCCCGAGGCGCGCCTGGTGCCGATCGAGGGATCCACCGTCGTCGACGACGGCGTGGCGCAGCTCGCGGCGATCCCCGCGCGCCTCGAGGTCGCGGATCCGGGCCCCCCGGACGGACTCTCGCTGTGGTTCCTCCTGACGCTCGGGAGCACCTGGGGCGCGGCGCTGGTCGCGCTGGCCGGCATCGGACTCGCCGTGCGCGCGAGCGTCGCGTACGGCGAGAAGCACCGGCGCTTCACCTACGCCGTCACCCACGAGCTGCGGACGCCGCTCACGACCTTCCGCATGTACAGCGAGATGCTGGCGCGCGACATGGTGCCGGCGGAGTCGCGCGGCGGGTACCTGAAGACGCTCGAGCAGGAGGCCGTGCGCCTCTCCACGCTGGTCGAGAACGTACTCGGCTATGCACGTCTCGAGGACGGCGGTGGAGCCGCGCCGCGCGAGCGGATGCGGGCCGGGGCGCTGCTCGAGCGCTGCTCGCCGGACCTGGAGCGCATCTGCGAGCGAGCGGGAGCGCGGCTCGAGATCTCGGACGAGGCGCCGGACGACGCGACCGTGAGCACGAACGCCGGCGGCATCGCACAGATCCTCTCCAACCTGGTCGACAACGCCTGCAAGTACGGATGTCCGAGTCCGGGGAGCACGGTCCGCCTTCGCATGCACGCCGACTCCGCCTTCCTGCGCTTCGACGTGTCGGACGAGGGCCGGGGACTCGCGCCGAGCGTCGCGCGCCTCGTCTTCCGCCCCTTCGAGCGCGGCGGGCGGGACGCTTCCGATCCGGCGCCGGGAGTCGGGTTGGGGCTAGCGCTCGCGCGGGGTCTGGCGCGCGAGCTGGGCGGACGGCTCGAGCTCCTGCGAGGAGGCGCGACGACGTTCCGCGTCAGTCTCCCGCTCGCGGGAGTACGGAACCAGGTTCATCCCCCAACAGCAACGCGAGGCGCAGGCTAGGAAAGAGACGGCGCAGGGCGTTGCTGTTGGGGGATGAACCTGGTTCCGTTACCACGCCGTTCCTATCCTCGTCGCGATGCGACGACTCCTGCTCGGCTTGGCCGCGCACGTGCCGGTCCTTGACGGCTGGGTCGTCAACCGCGGCACCGGTGGCACGGACCGGGCGGACTACTGCTACGGAGTCTGGTTGAAGCACCTGACGCTGCTCGTAGCCGCGGGGCCGCGGCGGGTACCAGAATCGCTCGCCGAGCTGGGCCCCGGCGACTCGCTCGGAGTCGGCTTGGCGGCGCTCCTGTGCGGAACGAACGTCTACAGGGCGCTGGACGTGAAGCGCTTCGCCGAGCCGACGAGGGACGAGCGAATCCTCGACGAGCTCGTCGAGCTCTTCTCGGCCCGGGCACCACGACCGACTGCCGGTTGGCCGGACTTCGACGAGCACCTCGACGGGCGCCTGTTCCCGTCGGCCATCCTGAGCGACGCGCTGCTCGAGCGCACGCTGGCGCCGGAACGGGTCGAGGCGATCCGACGCGCGCTGCACGAAGGCGTCTCCGCGGACGGCTCGATCACCATCCGCTGCATCGTCCCGTGGGAATCCGTCGTGCCTCACCCGGACGACGCCGTGCAGTTGATCCTCTCGCACTCGGTGCTCGAGCACGTGCGCGACCTCCAACGCGCCGCGAGAGCGTCGTTCCGGTGGCTCGCTCCCGGCGGTTGGGCATCGCACCAGATCGACTTGACGTCGCACGGACTGGCTCGTGCGTGGAACGGCGCCTGGGGCATCCGGTCCGAGGCGTACTGGAGGCTCCTGTCCGAGAAGCGCGACTGCTGGATCAACCGCCAACCCGCATCCGCCCAGCTCGCCGCCCTGCAGGACGCCGACTTCGACGTCGTCCGCGTGAGGCGACGGTCCCGTCAGGATGGAATCCCCAGGAAGGCGCTCGCTGGCCGGTGGCGCGATCTCTCCGACGACGACCTCACGACTTCCGGCCTGTTCGTCCAGGCGCGCAGACCCGGGACGAGGGTCGCCGACTGACGCCGGTCGCCCGAGCCCTGCTCCGGTCGGCCGGAGAGCAAGTGCTCCTCGCGAGCGCTGGCGGTGCGCATGGCTTCGGCGCCTAGAAGCGGAGTTCCAGCAGGGAGTTGCGGCGACGCCGGGCCCACCGAGGCCCGTCGGTCCGGTCCCGGACGTCGTGCGCCGAGAAAACCCGGACGCGCGTCACGCTTTCCCGGTGGGTGGAGTCTCTTTGAGCTCCAGGGCCTCGGATCGTGACGGTACGTCAGGATTCGAGGTGGAAGCTCGTCGCGCGATGAGGCTAGCTCCACGACCCCCCCGTCCCGAGCCGCTTGAGTCCCCGCCACTTTCGATCCGAGTCCGTGCGTGCCCTGCTCGACGAGCTCCCTTGGCTCGTCGGGGTTGCGCACCGCCGCTCCTCCGATCAACACCTCGCCGACGACCTCGTTCAGCAGGTCTACCTGCGCGCGCTCCAGCTCCCCCCGCTCACGCGCGACCCGCGGGCGATCCGCGCGTGGCTGACTTCCGTGCTGCGCTCGCTGGCGTTCGATCGGAGTCGCGGGGAGGCCCGCAGGCGCTGGCGCGAGCGGTGGTCGGCGCGCGCGGAGGATTCCACGGAAGAGACCTGGGAGAAGGTCAGCCGCGAGCAGGAGCGGGGGAGGATCCGTTCCGCTGTCGAGAGCCTGCGCGAGCCCTACCGCTCGACAATCCGCTTCCGGTACATCGACGGGCTCTCCTCGCCCGAGATCGCGGCTAGGCAAGGCGTCTCGCCCGCGCTCGTGCGCCAGCGCGTGAGTCGCGGCCTGCGTCAGCTCAAGCAGGGACTCAGCGTGCAGGCGGGGTCCTTCCAGACGGGGCTCCTCCTCTTGCTCGCGCTCCCCGGCCGGATTCGAAACGCCTCGCTGTTGCCGCTAGCCTTGGCCTCGACCGCGGTGCTGCTGTTCGTCTCGGGCGCATCGTGGCGACTCGACCCTCGGCTCGGCGGAGGGCAGGACGGAATCCGCACCGCGCCCTCGCTCGTGAACAGCACGCAGACGGTGCTGACCCTCGCGGTGGAGGAGAACAGCGCACCTGCGAGCGACGCCGGGCTCGTGGGAGAGTCCATGGGATTCGCGGCGGACCGCGCGGGTTCCTATGCACCGTCCGAGATGGTCGAACTGCCCGGTCCCAGCGGCGCGCTCGGACTCGCGGGCGACGATCGATTCGGACGGGACGGCGACCTCTGGCGGCGGGGGAAAGACGGGAGCTTCACGCTGCTGGTCGGAGCGTCCGGCAAGTTCCGAGACGGCCCGCAGGATCGACGCTATCCGCCCGGTGCGATCTGGTTCACGACCTACCGGGAACAGGGCGCGACGTTGGAGCTCCTGTCCGCCAAGTCCTGGCCGCCGCGTTCGGGCGTCCCGGCCGGGAGTCTTCCGGGCGCAGAGGAGCTCTTCGGTCTGCGGCTCGACGTGATCGGCGATCTCGATGGGAACGGGATCCCCGAGATCGCCGTGGGCGCGCCGCGTTCCTTCGCATCGGGTGCCGATCGGTTCGACGGCGCGGTCTAGATCCTCTTCCCCGACGCTGCGGACGAGATCTCCTCGTGGACGAGGCTCGACCCCACGGACTTCGTGCTGGCGGAACTCGCGGGGAGCGGAGCGTTCTTCGGTTCCGGCGTGGCCGGCGTCGGGGATCTGGACTGGGACGGGATCCCGGACCTGATCGTCGGCGGACGCGAAGCCGACGAAGCGCGCGGCGCGCTCTGGTTCGTCTCGCTCGGCCGCGATGGACGTCCCGTGCGCCTGCGACGGCTCGCGACCGAGGGACTGGGACTGAATCCGAGCGCCCAGTTCGGCTTCGACTTCGCCACGCTTCGAGACATCGACGACGACGGGTTCCCCGAGCTCGCCGTCGGCGCGCCCGGGGACGACGAGCTGGGCCCCGGTGCGGGCGCGCTCTGGATCCTGTTCCTCGGCCCCGGCGGCGTCCTCACGAAGAGCGAGAAGATCTTCGCTCCGCGCGTGCCGGGCGTTCCCGAACACTTCGCCGAGTCGTTCGGGTCGCTGGTGTCCCGAGCGGGTGAACGGGCGGAGGATCGCTCGACCCTGCTCGTCTCGAGCACCGAGTTCACTCACCTCCTTTTCCTGCTGCAGAGCGGTCGGCCGCGGGCCGTCCATGCACTCACGGCCTGGGCGGGCGGTCTCGCGGTGCGCGAGTTCGACGGAAACGTCGCCACACTCGTGATCGGCCGCGCCGGCGCGGACGGTGGCACCGGGAAAGTGGTCCAGCAGAGGCTCTCGATCGTCCCCATCCCCTACGACGACGTGCTGCCCCGACGTCGGTGACGCGCGCTCCCAGAGGTGCAGGATGCGGCCCGCGCCGTCCGCCGCGTGGCTCGCGAATGCGAGTGGGCCGCCGCGCCAGGGCCAGCGGGGCGAACGTGGGCGTTCGCGTCGTGCTCGTCATCGCGGGACCTGCGTGTCGGGGTTTCTGGCGACAGCGCCCAGCCTGACGTAGACGCCTCAGCGCGTGCCCTGAGCCCGTTCCTGAAGTGCCTCAGTCGCGCATCGCCGCCACGAGCTGGTCGAGCGCCGCGCTCCAGCCGGCGTGGAAGCCCATCTCCTCGTGCTGCGCGCGCTTCTCGGGGTCGGCGTGGCGCGCGATCGTGCCAGGCGCGCCAAGACCGCGCGCCGCGCGGGATGGGCCAGTGCTTGGAAGGTCGCGTCGAGCGTGTGGGCTGCGGCGTTCACGGAGCACAGGTTGCCCCTGGCCCGTCCCGCGTCAGTTGCCGTTCGCGTGACCGTAGTGCTGCTGCATCACCGCGTCGTCGCTCCCGTTCACGCAACCGTTGAAGTCGAAGTCTCCGCAGGCCGAGAACTCGGGAGCTCCGGCGCAGCCGTCGAACATCGCATACGCGCTGAGATCGATCAGGTCGACGACGCCGTCCCCGTTCTGGTCGGGACCGTTGACCATCAAGGAGATCTGGGCCATCACCTCGCCGTAGACCGGGACGTCGGCGGTGGCAGGCGTCTCTCCGCTGCATCCGCCGACCGCATAGGACAACAGCGCGGTCGTCGGCGCGGCCTCGGTGACGTCCGAGCTCGCCGTTACCGGCTCGAACACCGCGACGCCGCCGCCCGTGACGGCGAGCGTGATCGCGCTCGCTGGGAGCGTCCCCGAGAACGCGGACGTGTCGAATGTGGCCAGGACGACGAGCGGGTAGCCGTCCCCCTGCGGACACGCCATCAGGTTCGCCAGCCCGGCGAAGGCGGTGACCGAGCCATTCGTCCAGGCGATCGGACCGGCCGAGTACGGCCCGCCGCACAGCGTCCGCGCCTGCACCGTCACGGAGATCGAATGGAGGCCGGGGAGCGTCGGCGCGAGCGGGACCTCGTGCACGCTCGCGTAGGAGGGCGGTAGGTTGACGACGCTCCCGTCGGGCCCCGTCACGTCGACGATGCACTCGACGTCGACCGGCGTGTCGAAGCGCACCGTCGGCACTCCGGCGACCTGCTCCACGCGCAGGTTCGAGACGAAGTCGCTCGTGTCGCCGGAGCACGGATCCGTGGCGCTCGACAGCGAGAGCAGGAATGCCTTCAGGTCGGCGTAAGCGTCCGCGTCGAGGAACGAGGCGACCGACTGAGCGCCAGAAGGCGTTCCCGCGGCGTGCGTGGCGAACGGGTGCAACCGAAGCGCGGGGAGTCCCGACTCGGTGCCCGACGGCAGTTGATCGAACGCGTTGTCCATGAACCCGTCGAGGATCAGCCCGGCCGCGCGCTGCCCGAGGCTCGAAAAGACCCATGTGTGCTCGAGGACCTCGTCCAGCTCGCGGTAGCGTCCGTCGTGCAGGTAGGGCGCGTTGTCCCAGGCGCCCGCGAGCGACGGCGTGTTGACACCCTTCAGAAGGAACGACGCTCCGTTCGGCTTCAGCGTGCCCACGTCGGTCATGTTCCGCAGCGACTGGTGATCGCCTTGCAAGCTGACGAACGACTGGGACGCGTCGTGCAGCAAGCGGTTGTCCGTCCGGAGCGAGGCCGGGAAGGGTCCGCCGGTCAGGACGTTGTCCTCGTTGCTGCGCGTGAACGGGTCGAGTCGACCGGAGTGGCAGCGACTGCAGTTCATGGCCTCGAACCAGAAGCGGCCGCGCTGTGGATCGCCGGCGCCCGGAGCGGCGGCGACCGGGTGCGGGGACGGGGGAGATCGGACCGTGTCCGTGAACGCCTGCGTGCTCCCGAAGAAGCGGGCCCCGACGCAGTAGGTACACGCGTCGTCGTTGTCCTGGATCGTCACGAGCCCCTCGAAGAAGATCCATTCCGTGCTGCCGACGTCGAAGACCGAAGGAACGGCGACCGGCTTGCGGAGGCTGGAGAGCTGCTGGTTGGCGAAGTTGCCCCCCGCGCGCTTCGTGATGCGCACCTTGCCGTCCAGGTGACCGTCCACGTGGCACGTTCCGCAGGTGAGCGTGCCCACGCGCAGGTGGTTTCCCTGGGGAGGCTCCCGGAACGCGAAGCCCCGGCCGAAGCCGAAGAAGTTGCGCTCGCCGTTCTCCACGGTCGGCTCGGGTTCGGCGACCGGAACGCGCGCCTCGATCGCGATCGAGCTCGAGGTTCCCGAGAGCGCGAGCGCTTCGTTGTCGAACTGCGTCGCGACCCACACGAGGTCGTTGGCCTCGTCGTATGCGATCCCGCGCGGGTTGGACGTGAACTCGAGCTCGCCGAAGCGACCGACGTCGACGTGGTTGAGCTCCTTGTCTCCGCCGATTCCGCCGATCACGTGCAAACAAGGCGACGACGCGGCCTCGACGTCGATGTTCAAACCGTTCTTGGACAGCTCGAACTCGTCGACGTCGAGCGTCGTTCCGTCGGTGACGAGCCCGCCGCCGGCGTCCAGCGCCGCGCGGCTGACGGTCCCCGATCCGGAGTTGGTCACCCAGAGCTCGCGCGTCGGTCCAGCGGTTCGGATGACGAGCTTCTCGTGCAGGACCGCCGGAAGCGGCGCGTTCTCGTAGGTGGACGCGTCCGGCACGTTCTCCGGCTCGTGCCCGAACACGTAGTTCGCCGAGTCGATCACCGCGTGCGTCGATCCGTCGAACGTCAGGGTGCTGACGATGTTGGGGATCTGGGTTCCGCCGAAGTCGGAGAACGGCGCCTCGCTGTTCGCGCCGTCGCCGACGTGCGTGAAGTACACGACGTAATCGCTCTCCGGCCCTCCCGGATCGAGGTCCAGGACGGCGAGCCCGCGCACCAGGCTTCCGACGCGGAAGCGCATCCCCGGGATCGGCTCGACGATGGGAGACGCGTCGTCGACGTCGAAGACCTGGATCGATCCGCCGTCGGCGTCCCAGCTCGCGTACGAGCTCGGGTGATCGTCCGGATGCGCCTCGTCCACGCGCAGCGCACCCATCACGTTGCCGACGAACAACCTGTGCTCGTCGGGGTCGAGCGCGAGCGCCCTGGGCTCCCGCTCCGTCGGGAAGGTACGCGTGATGCCGGCAGTCAGGTCGACCTCGTACACGGCGTGCTGCCATTCCTCGCCCGCGGCCGGTGCCTGCCCGCGGTTCGCGACCAGGACTCGGCCGGCCACCGGGCTGGCGATGATCTCCGTGCAGTAGGCGGGGACGCCCTCGATCGTCCCCGTTGCGAAGAAGTCGCCGCTGCTCGCGTCGAGCGTCAGCACGGTCAGGTGCTGCTCGAACGGGTGCGTCACGACCGCGGTGTCAGCGTCGACGAACGCGACGCCCCAGGACTTGCCGCCGACCGCGATCGCCGTGCGAGCCCATCCTCCCGATCCGTCCGGTCGGAGCTGGCTCATCTCGGTCGCGGAGCCAAGGCTGGTGACGAGCACCTGGGTTCCCGTCTCGTCTACGGCGATGTTGCGGGGGCGGCCCGCGTCGGCCGGGGACGCCACGGCCGGGGAAGCCGCGGGAAGGACGACGCCCGTCGCGGCGACGGCCAGGGAAGCGAGCGGGAGCGGCGTGAGGATCTATCGATTCATGATTGCGTCGGAAGTCGGACACGACGAAGTGCGAGACGAACCCAGGGGACGACACCCGAGCGGCGCGCGTGACAGCATTCGCGCGCGCGACGGCGCGCCTGCTCGCCAGCCCGTCGCTCCGCTTCGCGTCCCCTCTACGGTTTCCCGAGATACTCGTCACGGACCCGGTTCGTCCGGCGTCCCCCTCGCCCCGGACGCAGGCCGCAGCTCCCCCGCGACGCGCTACGAGCCGTGGGGCGCTGCGCCGGCATTCCGCTCGGGCTGATCGCGGCGGCGGTGTTGGCGTTCGGGCTGGTGCTCGGCGCAGCGCACCGTGCCCCGCACGCAGTGGGAGCGGCCGCGGGCCGCTCGCCGTCAGTCCTCCAAGCGGAACGCCGCGTCGGTGACCTCGACTCCGAAGTCGACGCGGTCGATCGTCGTCACGATCGCGCCGATCATCGGGTTCGCGAGCGTGGTCTCGATGCGGTGCGGCAGCAGCATGCCCGAGACGTCGCGGTAGTCGGAGAACTCGAGCCGCTGCCCGATCCGGCCGACGCCGTCGATCTCGACGAGGGCGTCCTCCCGCACGACGCGGCCGTTCGCGTGCACGTAGAGCGTTCGCGCCGGGGCCGCCAGGTCGCCGGCGCGCACAACGTAGACCGTCTCCGGCCCGGCGTCGCCGTCTTCGCCGGGACGCTCGAGCTCCTGCACGACCTCCATCGGGCCGTACCAGCGCGTCCAGTCGCCGAGGCGCGCGAGCGCGGTCGACAAGCGCTCGGACTCGCCGCGAGAGCCGTCGAGCGTCGCCACCGGCTTGCCCTTCGCCAGGTAGCGCACCGTCGCGCCGTCGAACGCGATGAGCTCGTACTCCTCGCCCATCGAGATGTCGATGCGGAAACGATCGGGCCACGCGAGCGTCGTCACGTACTCGCCCGAGCGCCCGACCCGCTCCATGCGCAGCGTGCCGTGCGTCCGGATCGGCCCGAGCGTCGCGAGCAGATCTATGCGATGCGCAGCGGCCACGCGGCCGGCGAGCTCGGCGACGGACGGAAGGTCGGACGACGGCCTGAATCGATGCTCGACGTGCTCGCCGATGCGGTAGCCGGTGACGGCGCCGGCGTCGTCGCGCTGGAACTCGAGGACCGTGGCCGGCTCGGGCCGCAGCTTCCAGCGGTCCTCGCCGGCGAACGTCAGCGGCACGGCGATCTTGCCGAGGATCTCGTACGCAAGGTCCTCGCCGTCGCGCACGATCGCGCGGTAGAGATCGTCCTCGCCTTCGAAGTAGTAACCGAGGTAGTCGTCGAACGGCGGCGCGACCTCGTTCGGATCGAACGGCGCGCCGAGGAAGACCCGCGCGAGCGCTTCCTCGACGCGCAGGCTCGCCACGTTGCCGCGCGACTGCGTGAAGAAGAGCGCCATCGCATCCTGCTCGGGAAACGCATAGGCGCACGTTCCGTCGGAGCCGGTGTGCCCGAACGCGACGAGCTCCTTGCGGCCGCCGTCCGCCTGCGGCGCGCTCCACAGCTCCATCAGGTAGCCGTACTTCGCGCTCACGCCCGGGAATCCCGAGCCGCTGACCGCGGCGTCGGTGAACGGCGTCAGTGCCTTGCGGACGCTACCCGCCTTCAAGAGCCGCTCGCCTCCCGCGCGCCCGCGATCGCGCCAGAGCGCGAGGAAGCGCGCGTAGTCGGTCACCGTCGAATAGAGCCCTTGCGAGCCGAGGAAGAACGGGAACAGCGCCGGCTGATCGGGCCCCCAGAAGCGCGTCCACGCGTTTCGGCTGCCGGCGTACGCCGGAAGCGCGTACGCGCGCAGCGGGCTGTCCTCAGTCATCACGCACGTCGAGTCCCGCATGCCGAGCGGCGCGAGCAGGCGCTCGGTGACGAAGTCCGCGGCCGACATGCCGGACACGGCCGCAACCAACGCGGTCAGCGTGTCGGTGCCTTGATCGCTGTAGTGGAAGGCTTCGCCGGGTGCGGACAAGAGCACGCTCGCGTCGGCGAGAGCGACTACCGCGTCGATCCCGCCCTGCTCGTCGAGCTCGTGCAGGTCGCTCGCCAGGATCAGCGACATCGGAAGGCCGCTCGTGTGGGTCAGCAGCTGCTCGACGGTGGTCGCGGACAGACCGTCGACGTCGAACGCGGGCAGATGGCTCGAGACGCGATCGCTGAGCTTCAGCTTGCCCTCGTCGACGAGCATCAGCACCGACGCGCCGATCAGAGGCTTCGTCATCGAACGCACGCAGAACACGCGATCGAGCTCCATCGGGACCTTCGCTTCCAGGTCGCTCCACCCGTATGCCGCGTGCAGGATCGCGCGGTCGTGCACGAGGACGAAGAGCTCGGCCCCGACGATCTCGCCCTCGTCGACGAGCCGTTGCACGAGCTCGTCGAGCGACGCGAGCGCTTCCGGCGAGACGCCCTCGGCGATCGCGGTCGACGCGGGGAACGGTTCCGAGTGCGGCCCCGGGACTTGCTGTGCGAAGGTCGCGCCGGAACGCGCGGCGAGAACGGCGGCGGCGAGGAGCGGAAGCAGGCAGGGTCGATCGAGGCGTTTCATGGCGAAGCTCGGGTGTGGGAGGGAGCGCGGCGACGTTCAGGCCCGCAAGCCGTGGAGCGCGGCGCGCACGATCGACCTCTGCAGCGCGACGTTGTCGTCGACGCGGCCGAGCAGCGCCATGCCCTGCGTCAGCGCGACGAGGTTGCGCGCGGCGTCCCTCGGGCTTGCGTCCGCGTCGACGGCGCCGTCGGCCTGCGCCGCGCGCAGCGTGAGCTCGAACGCCTGCTCGAGCCGCAGCAGGTACGAGCGCAGCAGCGCCGCCAGCTCGGGATCGCGCGTGCCGGCCTGTGCCATCGCGACGCCGAGCAGGCAGCCGGCGCTGTCCGGCGACCCGTGATGCTCGCGCAGCTTGCCGAGCACGCGCTCGAGGTTCTGGAGCGCGCCGTTGCGCGGATCGGCGAGGCCGGTGCAGATCTTCGCGATGACGGTGTCGGTGTAGTGCGCGAGCGCGCGCAAGTAGAGCTCGCGCTTGCTGCCGAACGTGTCGTAGAGGCTCTTGCGACCGATGCCGAGCTCGGCCTCGAGATCGGAGATCGCCGTGCCGTCGTAGCCGCGCCGCCAAAAGAGGTCGCGGGCGCGCTCGAGAGCGAGATCGGGATCGAAGCTCTTCGTGGGGCCGGGGCTCATGGGGGAAGGCTAGCCGACTTACACCGATCGGTCAAGGAGGCCGCCCGCGACGCCGTGCAGATGATCCTCTCGCACTCGCCGCTCGCGCTCCGCGAACGGATGTAGGGCCGTGTACAGGTTGCATCGTAGTTCGTACTCGCGCGGGCGCCGCAGATACCAACGCGTCGGCGCCATCGGGCGGCAGTCCCATCGCGCGGCTCGCATGGCAGGGAAACGTCGCCGCAGGATCACGGGGAAGCTCTATGCCTGGATCGTGGTCCTCGCACAGGGCTCCGGACTCGGAGCACTCGCGGCCCGGGTCCAGGGCAAGCCGGTCAGCGGAGCTCGCGCGACGCTCGAGGGCTACGCGCTTCCGACCTCGAACCGGGTGATGGCCGGACTCCTGGCCGAGCTCGCCCTGGAGGGCAATCCCTACCGCAACGACATGCTCGAGCAGGCGCGCGGCCTGCCGGCGGTCGGCGAGCGCTTCCGGACCACGCTCGCCGTCCAGCTCCTGCGCGACGGACGCACGTCGGAGGCGATCGAGCTGTTCGAGCAGCTCTTGTCCGAGGCGTCGGGCACGAAGCGCTTCGGTCTCGAGCAGCTCCTCGCCGTGGCCCACCTGCACCTCGGCGAGCAGCAGAACTGCCAGGACAACCACGGTTCGGACTCCTGCCTGCTGCCGATCCGCGGCAACGGGATCCACATCCGTCAGGAGGGCTCGCGCGCCGCCGTCGCGCTCCTCTCGAGCTTGCTCGAGGGCTCGCCCGAGTCATTGAGCTTCCGCTGGCTCCTCAACCTGGCCTACATGACCCTGGGGGAGTACCCCGGGGAAGTTCCCGAGCGCTGGCGGATCCCGCCCGGCGTCTTCGAGTCGGAGCACGAGCTCGAGCGTTTCGTCGACGTGGGGAGCCTGGTCGGCGTCGGACACTCCGCGCTCTCCGGCGGCGTCGTGATGGAGGACCTGGACAACGACGGCGACCTGGACCTGCTGACGACCTCCTGGGGCACCGCGGACCAACTGCGCCTCTACTGGAACGAGGGGGACGGCACCTTCCGGGACGGCACGGCCGAGGCTCGGCTGGAGGGACAGCTCGGCGGCCTCAACGTGACGCACGCGGACTTCGACAACGACGGCTGGTGCGACGTCTACGTGATGCGCGGTGCCTGGCTGGGGGAGTCGGGGAAGCACCCGAACTCGCCGCTCAGGAACCGTGGAGACTGGACCTTCGAGGACGTGACCAAGGCGGCGGGCCTGCTCAGCTTCCATCCGACCTCGAGCGCCTGCTGGGGCGACTTCGACAACGACGGGCTGGTCGACCTGTTCGTCGCGAACGAGTCGCGCATGTCGTTCCATCCCTGCGAGCTGTTCCGCAACGACGGGGACGGCACGTTCACCGAGGTCTCCGCGGCGGTCGGCCTGCACCAGGTGGGCTTCGTCAAGGGCGCCGCCTGGGGCGACTACGACAACGACGGCCGGATCGACCTCTACCTCTCGCGCTTCCACGAGAGCAACGTGCTCTACCGCAACCTGGGGCCGAGCGAGGACGCGGAGGGCCAAGTCGCATGGAGGTTCGAGGACGTCAGCGAGACGGCCGGCGTGCGCAAAGCCCCGTCGCAGCTTTCCGACCTGGTTCTTCGACTACGACAACGACGGGTTCCTCGACCTCCTCGTGGCGAGCTTCGCGGGCTTCGGCTCGAGCGGTCTGGAGGACGCGGTCTCCGAGCTCCTGGGCGGCGAGCCCGAGACGGAGTACCCGCGCCTCTACCGGAACCGCGGCGACGGGACCTTCGAGGACGTCACGCGCGCAGCCGGACTGTGGCGCGTCCTCCAGGCGATGGGCGCGAACCACGGCGACCTCGACAACGACGGCTTCCTGGACGCGTACTTCGGGACCGGCGATCCCGACTTCAAGACCCTGATCCCCAACCGCATGTTCCGCAACGACGGGGGACGGCGCTTCCAGGACGTGACGACCGCGGGCGGATTCGGCAACGTCCAGAAGGGACACGGGATCGCCTTCGGCGACATGGACAACGACGGGGACCAGGACGTGTACGCGGTCCTCGGAGGGGCCTACAGCGGCGACGTCTACCCCAACGCGCTCTTCCTGAACCCAGGCAACGAGCACCTCTGGATCACGCTGCGTCTGCGCGGGACGAGCACGAACCGGATGGCGATCGGCGCGCGCGTGCGGTTGGTCGTGGTGGACCAGGACGGAGCGAAGCGCGAGATCCACCGCGTCGTGGGAACGGGCGGGAGCTTCGGCTCGTCGAGCCTCCAGCTCGAGATCGGCCTGGGCGCGGCGGTCGCGATCGAGCGCCTCGAGGTCCTGTGGCCGGTGACGGAACTGCGCGAGACCTTCGACGAAGTGCCCCTGGACCGCGTCCTGAAGGTCGTCGAGGGGCTGGGCGCGCTCGAGGTGGTCGAGTCGACCCCGATCCGGTTCCCCACCGAGGCGTCGGCGGAGCACGGGCACCACCACCGCTGAGGGTCCTCGACCCCGCGCTCCGGCGCGGATCACTCCGCCGGCCGAGCGAATCGACGGAGGACCACGGTGCTCGGATCTCGCGTGAAGCCGACGATCCAGATCTCGTCGCCCGCGGGCGAGAAGAACGGATAGCCGGAGCTCTCCACCTCCGCGCGGAGGGACCGAACGCCGTCCAGGCCGTGGATCCAGAGCACGTTGCGCTCGGCGTCGCGCTCGAGCGTGAGGGCGTCCACGCCGTCCGTGGCGACGCGAACCGCCCGATGCGGGAGCTCGAGGCTCCGCACGGGGCGCCCGTCGGCCTCGTACTTATGGAGCAGGAACAGGACGTTCCCTCCCTCGAGGCGCTCGTCGAGCACGAGGAGCTCCCCGGCCGGCCCGAGCGCACCGGACGAGCTCCTGACCAGCCAGTGTCCCGTGGGAGCGCGTGTGATCTCGACGACCTCCTCCCCCTCGGTCCCCGCGGGGATGCTACGCCAGGTGTTCAGGAGGACCTGCTCCCAGCGGCGGGTCAGGCCGCGCGCGGCGAGCACGGTGCGTTCGCCGGCGAGGAGCGGCTCCGCCTCGCCGACGCGCCAGACGCCGTCGCGCGTGGAGGCGAGGATGCGGCCGTCGTGATCGCTCGTGACCGATAGGACCGGTGGCGCGCCCCAGGCGGGCAGGGGCTCGTGATGCTCGAGGTGCCGTCCAGACCCATCGAAGACGTCGATCGTCATCGCTCCTCGATCCGCGACGAGCACGCGCCCCGCCGCGTCCACGTCGACCGTGGCCAGCCTCGCGGGATGCAGGGTCGCGTTGCCGAGCCACTGGAGCTCGATCGTCCTCGGCACGGGAGCGCGAAACGGACGTCGCGCTGCGAGGATGTCCCCCAGCTCCCGGTGCGGACTCGAATCGGGTCCGGGGAATGTCGGCGGATCGGTGGAGTCCGGCCGTGCGTAAGTTCGTAGCACGGGGCGCCCGCCACCCGCTCCGCAGCGCGCGAGGACGAGGCGCCCGTCCGTCGGAGCCCCCGGGGCCGGTCGGTCGACGTGCAGGAGCTCGTCGAGGACCTCCGCCTCGCCGTTCGGGTGGACGACGGCGACGGGGTAGACGTGGGACTCGTTCCAGTACTGGGCGTAGAGCCCGCACCCGCCGGCGTGGTGGTCCCAGTAGCCGTGCCCGAACGCCAGCGCTTCCTCCGTCAGGAAGACCTCCGTCAGCGTGAACGGATGCTCGCGCTCCCACACAACGGCTCCCGCGAGGAAGAGACGGTAGGTCGCCGCTCCTTCGCTGTCCGTGGAAGGGTTCACGTCGAGGGCCCACCGACCGGACGGGGACGTGAACACGCGCGGATGAATCGGTCCCTGGAACGGAACGTCACCCTGGAGGGAAGACGCGACGAAGACGAGCAGGGGGGCGATCACCGCGCGCGCCGGTGCAACGCTCGTTCCCCCAGCATCGCGAGGCCCCGTCCAGGGACCGCGGCGGGAACCGGCGGATGGCGAAGGACGAGGCCACCGTTGATCCGGAGATGGCCGGATGCACATGCTCTTCCCGAGTGCGGACCGGAGGAACAGGGACTGGCTGCTTGGCAGCGTGGTGGATCCGGCTCGCTCGTGCCCTGGGCGCGGTGCTGCTGGTCGCGGTGTCCTGGACGTTCCTGGTGCTGCCCGCGATCGGGTTCGCGCTGGGGTCGAAGCCCACGCCCGACCTCGCCTATCCGATCGAGCTCCGATCAGGCTGCCGCCTCGAACGCATCGGGGAGACCTGGCACTGCCACCTCGCGGGTAGCGCGCTCGAGCGCGGGTACGCCTGCGGGCGCCTCACCGCGCCGATCATGGCGCGACACGAGGAGGAGCTGTTCACCACGCTCGAGGAGCTCGTGCCGAGCTTCTGGTTCCGGCACGTCGTCCTCGGGCTCGTTACGGGCAACAATCGGCGCCTCGACTCGTTCCTGCTGGAGGACGAGCTCCTGGCGATCGCGGGCATCGCGCGCGGCTACCGCGACGCGGGGGACCCGAACGCCACGGTCGCTCCGACCTACACGCGCGTGCTCGGCTATCACGCGCTCCACGACGCGAGCCAGTACCTGATCGACAACCCGCTCGTGAACGCGCCCCCGGTCGGATGCTCCGCGCTGGCCGTGGACGGAGAGCGCACCTCGG
>Ga0302046_10001766_pt1 | contig 20243 bp, 15 predicted proteins | sample RVTome_11_FD_200261 | JGI IMG/M metagenome (GOLD analysis project Ga0302046, IMG submission 200261) | Soil microbial communities from uranium-contaminated site in the Upper Colorado River Basin, Wyoming, United States - RVT147D111 (version 2) ...
ATAGATCAGGATGGCGCGTGGCCAGAACGTTTCGGAATTGGCGATGATTTGTTTGATCGTTGTGGCTGCGTCGGGTTGCTGCATGTCCCAGGTATCTTGACTCAGGCCTAACAATAGATTGGTGGTCTGATTGGGGTCAAACAGGGGCGCAATGAGTTGGGCCGTCTGGGGACTGGTTAGCGACTCCAGGGCTTCGATTGCATTGGCCCGGACGCGAGTATCTGGGCTTCGTAATGAGTCAACAATAACATCGACCGAAGCTCGATCATGAAATGTCCCTAATAAAAAGAAAATCTCTACCTGGAGTTGCTCATTTTGCTCTTGCAGCACGTTTTGCACGGTAGCGATACTTGAATATTCCTGGTAGCTTGATAAGGCGTCGATGTAGCCGCAGTTGCGATAGATGGCCAGTAAATTCCCCGCAATCTGCGACTCGATCAAGCCGCCAAATTGCTTAGGGCTAATTTGGCTGAGGACAATGGCGGCCATTTTGCGCATTTGCAGATTGGTCGAGTCAAGGAGTGGGTGGGCCAGGGGAATGATTGGTTTGCCAATCTGAACCAGAACGTCCATGGCTGTCTCTCGAACCGGTTGGCTTGGGTCTGCTAATCCGGCCATCAGGTCTTGATAGAATTCACGCGAGCCAAGTTTCCCCATAATTTTGAGAGCAGCCTGCCGTACTCGTTCTACCGGATCGTGCTCTGAGGCGCGAATCTTAGTCAATATAAATTCGGCCACCGCTTCAGGGAGCGAGATTTGCGATAGTTTTTCGATGGTTATCGCCGTTTCCAGACGGACTTGGTCGTCAGGATCGGCCAGGTATGCCGTTAATTTGTAGATCAGGTTTTGACCATCAGCCTGCTGATTTGCAACCTGCTGTTGGACAACCTGACCAAGAATTTGGACGCCTTGGGTTCGCCGGTGTGGGTCAGGGTCGGCCAATAATTGATTCAACACCGCATTGGCCGGATGCAGTTCAGACAGATTCTCGATCTCGGCGAGCAGCGATAGAACATGGACCCGAACGTCAAAGTCTTGATCCGTTAACATCTCCAAAGCCAATCGAACAAATTGCTCGTCTTTGGTGATGGCCAATCGAGCCAGGCCGGCGATGGCTGATCGCCGAACCTGGGGGTTGGCATCGGCCAGGTAGTCGATATAAAATTGACGAACAGCCTCGCCGCTGATATCGGCGGCAGCCAACACATCGATAATGGCGGCTCGATTTTGAGCATTTGCGGCGTTTTTGGCCGCTTCGTGCAAGATCGGGACGGCTTCACTGCCGCCAATCTGGCTAATGAGTTGGGCCATAAATAGGCTGAATTCAGGTGAAGGGCTTTCTTCGAGGCGTTTACGCAACTCGTTCAGCGTAGCCGGATCGGTGACAGACAAATCGGAGGCTTCTTGTGATATCAGGAACGAAAAGTCTTCTTGTTCGAGCATCCGAATAAGTGCCCGTGCGTATTGCTTGCCGATGACCAGCGCACTGCCGAAGTAGGCCAGAGCCAGGAGACCGATGAGCGCCGATAGAAACCAGGACACAGGTACGAAAGGCCGCAAGAGCAGTAGCCCACCACCAATCGCCGAGCCAACCGGCACCAGCAGCCCACCAATAAAGGCGCGCGCCCGCCCTTTGACTCGCAGCGAAACAGCGTTGTACAACAAACTATCGATTGGACCACGGAAGGCCGCCCGGAAGGCTTTTTGGCCAAAGTAAGCCAGCCCGGCCGAGGGCAGGCCGGGCTGGAAAATCAGCACACCACAGATCAGAGCTGTCCCGGTCGGAAAGATTAGGTTGGCATTGCCCAGGCCGACTCGACCGATCAACCGGCTAAGCCCAAAGAGCAAAATGGGCAACATGAGCAAATTGGTGATGCCGGTTATGGGTCCAAGAAAATTGGCAATATTCTCGGTGGTTTTGAGCTCGCCGATCAGAATTTCGCTCACTCGAAATTCAACAAGCGGGACCATGACCATGAGGGCTAAGGTGAATAACGCCATCCAGCGTAGAAAGGACGATTGAATAACGAAGTGGTAGCCTTCGCGGATATTTTCAAGATAACTTTCGTGTGGCGACTGGTCTGTGTCTGCCCCGGGACTGGTCAGAATATCTGGCGCTAGCTCTGGCTCTTTTGCGCCATCTTTGAGCAAATTGGGGGTCAGCCAGACTAATAGGACAACCATTATCAGCGCGCTCAACCAGACCAGGATGATATTAGCCGGAGACAGGTAACTGGTCAATAGCCCCATCGATAGGCCAGCCACAATGTTACCCACGCGGGCCGAGGTGGCCAGCACCGGAATAATTCGTTTAGCGGAGCGAGTATCGTAATAGCCATTGACATAGGTATACCAGTGGATGACAAAAATATCCGAGAGCGGCACAAACATGAGAAGGTACAGGAACGGGTAGGCCAGCGTGTCCTGACCTGTCCCTAGCAAAACGCGACCAATCGTGATGCCGATAACGCCGATGAGCAAGATGGCGATAACGAGCTTGTTGTTGGAAACCCGATCCGCAAACGCGGTATAAAGCGCGGTCACCGGAATAGAGATCACCGCAATGCCAATAAAGACCCAGGGTAAGAATTCGACACCGACCTGTTCTAAAAAAGACGCCGCTACAATTGTTTCGCCCCAGGTCGCACCGGCGATGTAAATGAAAAACATCAAATAAAACAAAAGCAGTCGTGGCCATTCAGTTGGACGAATGTCAAATAATTTACTAAATGCAATTGTAATCTTGGGTGGGGTACGCATGACCAAAGGCCCTTAGAGGCTCACCAAATCCAAAATTTGGACCATTGCACCATCCTATAATTGGCCCGGATTGCCGAATCCGGGCCAAGCAAATTGGATTTACGGAGTCTATATCATTTATTTTTTTGAGAGAGGGTTAATTTTATGACCCAGAGTATCACCCTGGCCTCGAGTGAATAAAATCCCCAAACGACCCACTCGGTTGAACTAAGAGTGCGTTTCTTAAATGTCATTCTGAGGAGCGTAACGACGAAGAATCCCCGAGAACGTCCTCTACGAGCATCCGTATGAGGGATTCTTCGCTCCTATTATTGTCGCTCAGAATGACACGTGAAGGCTGAATTTCAATCGGATTTCGATTGATCATACCATCAATGTAGCAGCAACCTGATTGTACAGGGCCGTCACTTCGTGATTGGGATACTTCACTGAAAAGATACCCGAACTGGCCAGAGCCATTAACTCATCAGAGTGGGGCATGACGGCCGCCACTTCTGCTTTATAGAGAGATTCTACCTGAGATCTAACCTGATTGAAGTCGTACACTTGAGGGGTTTTGTTGACGACGATGACCAACTTGGGCACATTCAGCTTACGGGCGACCTCAACGGTCACCCCGGTTCCTTGAAAGTCCTGTTGGTCGGGCCGCATGATGATCGCCAGCGCGTCCGAGATCGCAATCGAGAGCAGGGTTTCCTCATTCAACCCGGGGTGCGTGTCAATCATCAGCACGTCCAGGTCCAGAGCCTCGACCAGCTCGTGAAAGCCGTCGTTGAGCAAGCCAACGTCGTAGCCTTCCCGCAGCACGCGCGCAATCTCGCCTGCTTTGATGCTAGAAGGAATCAAGAAGAGCTTGCCGTCAATGGGTCTCTCCATGCGGTTTGTGACGTCGTGGGCGGCCTCTTCGATGTCGCATTTACCCCACAGGTAATCATTCAACGAATGTTCCATTTCGTCTTCATCCAGGCCAAACAGGACGTGAATACCCGGCGACTGAATATCGGTGTCGATGACGCCGACGCGCAAGCCTTTGGCCGCGATCAGGGCCGAAACGTTGGCGGTCGTATTTGATTTGCCTGTTCCACCGCGGAATGAGTGGATGGAAATTATCTTTGACATGTGTATCTCCCAGTAAGCTTGAAGTATCTTATGTAGTTACGATGCCGGGGATAATCGACCCCGAGCATAAGATCAATAACATAATACGAACCCTCAACGGACCGGGGTCCGACGGGTCTGAAAATTCACGGCGAGCCCATGCTTGGAGTGAAATTGAGTTGCTCTAAGGCTGTGCTCTAGCGACCGGGCTAAATCGCCTCAGATCGGGTTGTCTAATTTGGTTTTTCGTCGTCCTCTTCAACGAGCCCATCCAGCGCAGCCCAGACACCACTGCCAATCGGTTTGTCTGCCTTACGTCTAAAGAACGCCTTATACCAGATGTCCTCTTTGACCTCTACTCGACGGACATAGCCTTTATCTACCAGTTCGTCCAGAGCTTTTTGGGCCTTTTCCGGGGATTGATTCAATGCTTTGGCGATGTCAGCCAGCTTCATCCCATTCTTGCGGACGATCTGTTTGATAATCGTTGCCAGGGCCGGGGGTAAATCGAGTAGGTCAATGGGCGAAATCCCGTCTTGCTGTTCTCGCGAGTCGAGCTCATCTTGTAAGCGATTAAAAAGTCCAGCCATCAGTATATCTCCGGCATCGGTATAGGCTCCGGCTGCGGCTTACATCGACCACACCACAGAGCATCGCCAACGACAATCGTTTTGGGCGTTTCTGCTTCACCCACGTAAACCGCCAAAATGATGGGCATATTGGTGTAGTCTTTCGAGCACACGCCTCGGCCGCAGAAGCGGCAAATACCCATCGCGTTCTCGCCACATTTATAACAAACCATACTTGCTCCCTTGCTCGTTCATCCTCAGTGTGTCATTTCCCTATACGGTATGATTGCCTTAAGCGCCGGCGGCCAATGTGGATCAGGCTCGCCAGGTCGTAAAAACCTACAACCAAATGAATATGTGAGGATCGATGGTCCTGCGGTAGACTGGACGAAAAACGTTGTGGAACCGGATTATTCAATACCAAAATGCTAACTTAACAATACCGCAAGATACCTGTTTGTGCAAATGATTCTTTATATTATACCTCGAGTTGTAACCTTTACCCTCAAACCGGAGTAAGAAATATACAGTAAGGATTATGGATATAAACCCCTATTTTCTTGCTTCATCTCGCCGGACAACGTTGCTTGCTTATCCAACGCCGTTCGACTTCCCAACTCAGCGGCCAGGGTATAGGCTCGATTGGCCGCCTCGTAATCCCCTTGTAAGGCTAACACGTCAGCTTGACCTTCGGTGGCCTGGACGCGTTCCTCCTCAGGCGCATCCGCCAGAGTCAGAACTTGTTGATAAAACTCCAGCGCACCGGCATAAATGCCACGTTCGCGGGTTCGATCACCCGCTCGGCGTCCGAAATGGGCTGCTTTGGCGGTGTTCTGGCCGCGTAAATAATGATAGGCGATGAGCTCCAGTGCTTCGTCCGGCCCTTGCTGACGCTCCACCAACCAATCGCCGATTTGCGAGTGCCAGTTTTGTCGCTGCGAAAAGGACAGGGTTGAGTAAATCGCTTCTTGCATGAGTGGATGGTGAAAGCGATAGACGGTCTCTTGCGGTGTGGTGAGAAATAAGGATTCAATGGCGCCTTCGAGCGCAGCCTGAACCTGAGTTTCCCCCAGATACCCGTGGCACAGTTTTAACAGCCCGTCGTACTCAAACGACTGCCCAAATACCGCAGCCCGTATCAAGATATCTTGTCCGGCTTGGGGTAATTTGTCAAACCGGGCTAACAATAACTGGTGGAGCGAGAGCGGCAAGTCCGGCACGTACTGGGTCCAGCGGGCCTCACCTGTGTTTCGATCCAGCAGTACGGCATCGGCCCGCAGGAGCGCCTGACAGAGTTCCTCGGCAAACAGCGGGTTGCCGCCGGCTTGCCGGCTAACCCATTCGGACAGTGGCGCGTCGAGCCGGCGGGCATGCAGCGCTCTTTGAGCCACCTGGGTGATCGCCACATCAGGCAGGTCCGCTAACGGTAGTGACGCAAAGGCAGCCCCTTCGCCGGGTGGCGCGTGACCCGTGGCGACAACCATCAGGGTCAGGCCGGGCGCTTCAGCCGCTAACTCATTCAGGAGGGCCAGGGAATTGGGGTCGGCCCAATGAATATCTTCCACGATGACCAGCAGAGGTTGGCGCTCGACCAACTTCTTGATCAGCCGGCTGACCACGCGGGTGCTGTCGACTCGCTCCTCCAGCCGTTGCCACATCGATCCACTTTTGGGCTCCGTTTGATTGACTCGCTGTTGTAAGAGGGCTTGCAAACCGGCCGGACGAGCAGGTTGGGGAACAGCGTTGTTGGTCTCCCGTTGTTCGAGCTTATTATTGAGCCGCGCCAGGGCTGATTCGGCTTCATTGGCTGAGCCGGTCTGCCCAACCCCGATGGGTTGCTTGGGTTCGGGTAGGGACAGCAGATCGATGAGCGTGGGCTGCGAGCTGACCAGGCCTAATGAGGCCAACTCCTGGGTCAGCCGGGCCACCAGCCGTTCCTGATCGGCATTTTCGTCGACATCCAGCCAGCCGGTCAGTAAATCGATCCAGGGAAATAGGGGGATGTGCTTGCCGTGCGGCTGGCAGCGACCGACAAATAGTTCGACGCCACGCTGGCGGGCTGTATCGGCCAGATCGGCCAGCAGAGAGCTTTTGCCCAGGCCCGTTTCACCGCTAACCAGCCAGGCACTGCCCCGGGGGGAGGTTGGATGCACTAAACCAGCCAGGGCCTGCGCCAGCCAGGCCTGCTCCGACTCACGGCCAACGAGGGGCCGTTCAAGGGGCCTTAGCCGGGTGCCAAGCCGGACCTGGCGCACGTTGACGATGACCACTTCGCCTTCGATCCCCTTGAGACGGACGGCCGGTAGTTGCTCACCGGCGAACGCATGTTGGACGTCGGCCCAGATATCGGCATCGAGGATCACCTGGCCCGGTTGGGCCGCGACCATCAGGCGGGCCGCCCGATTGACGGCCGGGCCGGCGATGACCGATTCCCGGCGGTATTTGGCCCCGATTTCACCGTTAAAGGTCAGTCCATGGGTGATGCCGCTTCTCATTTGTAAAGGAGGTTCGAGCCCGAACTGGTGGTTGACCTGGGCCAGGGTCCGGGCCAGTTGCAGTGCGGCCGAAACCGCGCTGCGCTTGGTGCCCTCGTGCATCTTGGGTACCCCAAAGGTGTTGAGCAAAATGAAATTATCGTTAAAGGCATCGATTTGGCTAATGACGCCTTCGTGCCGGGTTACGATTTCCTGGGCACGGATGAAGAAGCGTTCAAAGATTTCCGTGGCAAATTCCGGCCCTCGGGCCAGAGCCAATTCTTCCAGTCCGGAGATGTAGATAAACTGGGTCGCGACCGGTCGAAACTCTGCCCGGAGCTGGCGCCGGCCATTGGAATTGACCAGGTGGGCCAATATATCTTCCGGCACGAACGGGCCCAGGCGCTCGATCCGCTGCAGGCTGGCCTCCACAGCATCCAGAATCTCGTCCGGTTCGGCGCTGAACAAAACCGAGCGGCCTTGCTTACGCAGTGGGGGTGAAATTTCGAAATCGCCCAGGTCATCACCCAGATCGTCGATAACTACCGACTCGGCCAGAGTAAAATGGTCTGTGGCAATCGCCTGAGCCTGAGGCCCCAAACGAACCTGGCCCGACTCGGCCTTTTTTTCCGCCGCAGCCGTGCCAACGGTGGCCGGGCCGCTAATGAGCAGCTCCATCCGGGTCTTGGTGCCGACGACGCCGGCATAAGCCAGCCCGCGTTCAAGGCCGACGCTCATGGTCAGGCTGCTTGGCCCAAATTCGGTCTCGAGCCTGGCAAAAGGGACGATGGCCCGCTGCATGCGCAGGGCCGCCCTAATGGCTTGCAGCACATCATCGCCCTGGGGTTGTTGGGGAAAATAGGCCAGCACGGCATCGCCGACAAAGAACAGCAAGTCGCCCCCGGAAGCAATGAGTGGATCGAGCAGGCTGGAAAAAAGGCTGTTCATGATCTGGTTCATCGTTTCCCGCCCGCGCGCTTTGCCCTGGCGAGCCAGAAGTTCGGTCAGGGCGGTAAAGCCGGTCACATCGGCAAAGATAAAGCTGCCTTCGAGCAGCTCGCCGTGTGGTTGGCCAGGTTCGGGGTCGAGGTTGAGCAGGTAGCGAGGAGTGTAGTTGACCAGAACCCGGTGCAGCGATTCCAGGTCTCGTACGGTAGCTTGCAGTTCCCGCGCGATGTTGGCCGCTGCATCCTCGTCCGCTGGCTCAAAATCATCAGGCAGGGCTCGCAGACGATTGAACAGATCGGCCGAGAGGTAGCGAGCCAACCGGAAGCGCAAATTCAACCAACGGGATGAGAGGGTCTGTTGTTGACTCATCGTTTCGACATCGGTAAAGCGTGGCATTGAGTTTGCTGCTGGCAGCCTGGGATCTTGGCGCAGCATCTTAACGGTATCAGTTTAACAGATAGGGTGTGTCTTTGTCATTAGGCTTATAGTACAATATTATCAAATTCTGAACGAATCGGAATTAAAAAGAGGAGGGGGTTGGGATTAGGAAGCAGGAGGCAAGGCAAATGTTAGCTGCACATTATGGGCCCAGCCGGCCGGTACAGGTTGATCTTTTTGTCATTGGTACTGCGTCATTGGATGTGCTGCATTTTGGTGGGCAGACGCTGGAGGCGGCGGGAGGGGCCGGATTGTATACGGCGCTGGCGGCGCAGCGAGCCGGGGTTCGAACCGGTCTGATCGCGCCCCGGCCTGAGCCGATGCCGGCCGCTTTGCAGCCTGCTGTTGAACGTTTGGAATGGCTTGGCCCGGTCATAACGGTTGATGACCTGCCGCGCCTGGAGATCGAGCATCATGGGGGTGGACAGGCGACTCTGCTCGCTGCTTCGTGGGGGGCGGAAGCGAGGCTGACTGTTGACGCGATCCCGCCTGAGGTGACTGAAGCGACTTTCATTCATATCGCGGCGTTGAGTACGGCGCAGCGGCAGTTGGATGTCTTGCAGGCGGTACGCCAGCTTATGGGCACACACGGGCCGCGCCTGTCGGTCGGAACGTACGCCCGCCTGGCCTACGGCGAAACCGGGCGGGTCCGTCGATTGTTCGAGCTGGCCGATCTTTTCTTTATGAACGAGAATGAAGCCAGAGGGTTATTTGGACGTGTCGAGCAAGCCCAAACCCGGCCCGAAGCGCTGTTGTTCATCACCTTGGGTGAAGCGGGCGCCCTGGTCATCGAGGGGGATCGGGTCACCCATATTTCCGGCCAACCCGCCATCGAGTTAGATCCTACCGGTGCGGGTGATACCTTCTGCGGAGCGACCCTGGCCGGTCTGGCCCGGGGATTGTCACCGCTTGCCGCGGCGACGGCGGCGGCTGTTCTGGCGGCGCAAGTGGTGAGTCAGGTAGGGCCGGCCGCGTTGCTGGAAGAATAAATGATCTCAATAAGATGATGCCGGCTGTTCTCGTTTCAGCCAAAAACCCAGCGCCGAAACCAGGGTCGCCGCGAAGATCACGATGGCGACGACGGTGAAGGCGTCTTGTAAACCGCTCACCAGGGCGGCCGGATCGGCGGCGTTGAGATTGGCGCTGACGGAGTGGCCGGCATAAACGGCCGTGCGGGCGGCAAAGATGGTGCCGATGACGGCCACGCCCGTGGTCTGGCCGAGGGTGCGGCTAATGGCGATGAAGCTGGAGGCGACACCGCGATGATGCCGGGGTACTGAGCCCATAATGGCGCTGTTGTTGGGTGAGTTGAAGACGCCGATGCCGATGCCCAGGGGCAGCATACGCACGATATAACCCAACGCCGAGGTATCGACGGCCAGGCTGCGCAGCATAAAAAACGAAATCGCCATCAACAGCAGGCCGGCGGTGGCCAGGCCCTGCGTGCCAAAGCGGTCCGACAAGATGCCGCTCACCGGGGCGGAGATGGCCAGCACAACCGGGACAACGCTCAACAGCAGGCCGACCTGGGCGGCCGAATAGCCCAAGACGTCTTGCAGATAGAAGGGAATGATAAAAAACGCCCCGATGGCGCTAAAACTCATGAATGCCGTCAGGACACTGATGCTAAAGATCGGGCTGCGAAACAGCCGCAAATCCACCATCGGTTGGGTCACTCGCCATTCGATGATCAGAAAGATGATCAGGGATAGGATAAACAGGAAAAACAGCCCGCTAATCAGCGGCGCAGTAAAGCCCAGACGTTGGCCCAATGTCAGCCCTAACAACAAGCCTAACAGGCTGACCAACAAGCTGCCCGCGCCGCCAAAATCGAACGTTTGCTGTCCTGGTGGTTGGTCATGTGGCACAAAGGCACGGACCATCCATACCCCGACAATGCCGACGGGCACATTGACAAAAAAGATCGCTCGCCAGCCAATCGTGCCAATCAGCAAGCCACCCAGGGCCGGACCGGCCGCAATACCACCGGAGACAATGGTGCCGATCACGCCCAGGGCTTTGCCACGCTCGGTCGGGGGGAAGGCATCGGTGACGATGGCCGCACCCAGGGCCGTGACCATGGCCGCACCCAGCGCCTGGAGGACACGAAAGCTCACCAGCCAGCCAGCCGTCGGCGAGATGCCGCACAACATCGAGCCCAGGGTGAAAATGACAAAGCCCAGCAGATAAATTTGCTTCTTGCCGCGAATATCGGCCAACCGGCCAACACTCAAGAGCAAACTGGTGACCGTCAGCGAGTAGCTCAAGATGACCCACTGAATCGTTGGGAAATCGGTGTTGAGGGCCTCCATCATTGTCGGCAGCGAGACGTTGATGATGCTGACATCGATCGTGCCTAAAAAGACGCCCATGCCAACAGCGGCCATCACCAGCCATTTGCGTGAATAATCCGGTTCCGGGAAACTGTTCGTCATGATCCTGGTAAAATCCTTGTCGTTTGAGATAGGGTCAGGCAAAGGTTGGATTATACAACCATCGCCGATTCTTGTCGCATTCGGGTCTGGCCAAAAGGCGAACGTTTTGACCTGACCGCCGGGAGATAGAGTAATATCTACAATTTTGACAGCACAGCCAACTACGACTATACTAGAATCCCTTTTCCGCAGCATCGAGTTCCCGCAAACTGAAATTTTTAATCATTCACACCCGATTCCATGAGTACATCAGAGTCGCTCAAAACATACGATGTTACCAAATATGAACGTCCTTCGGTTACGGTCGATGTCGTCCTGTTTAGTATCCTCGACGAGCAGCTCAAAGTGCTCCTCATCAAGCGTAAAGGCTGGCCGCACGAGGATATGTGGGCTATCCCGGGCGGCTTTGTGCAGATGGACGAGGGCCTGGAAAGTGCGGCTTACCGGGAGCTGGAAGAAGAAACCGGCGTAAAACGAACCGATCTTTACCTGGAACAGCTTTATACCTTTGGCGATCCTGAGCGTGATCCGCGCACACGGGTGATTACCGTGGCCTATTTTGCCCTGGTTGGGGCCGATAAGATTTCGACGCCTCAGGCGGCGGATGATGCGGCCGACGTGGGCTGGTTTTCGGTCTATGCTTTGCCCCCGCTGGCCTTCGACCACGACGCCATCCTGGACTATGCCCTGACTCGATTGCGCTACAAGCTGGAATATTCCGCGGTGGGCTTCCAGCTTTTGCCGGAACGATTTACCCTGCGCGAGTTGCAAGAGGCATATGAGATCGTGCTGGGTACTAAATTGGACAAAGGCAATTTTCGCAGCAAACTGCGAAAGAGTGACGTGGTGGAAATGGTTGATGGCTACCGCGATACCGGTGGTCGTCCCGCCCGGCTCTACCGCTTCCGTGAAGATGCCGTGGCCGAGATCAAGGCGCGCCGTCTTTTTCCGTAGGCGTTATTTACAATTCACAGTTTTTTGGGAGAATTCCTGGAAATGGGAGGCAACTATGCAAACTCTGGCCGTCTTGATGGCCGGCGGGGCCGGCACACGACTGACGGTGCTGTCAGACAGACGGGCCAAACCGGCCGTGCCATTCGCCGGCAAATACCGGATTCTTGATTTTACTCTGTCTAATTGTGTCAACTCCGGTATTTATGATGTCGCCGTGCTGACTCAGTACCGTCCCCATTCGCTGAATGCCCATATCGGCATCGGCAAACCCTGGGACCTGGACCGGCAGCGAGGCGGGGTTCATCTGCGCCAGCCCTACCAGGGGAGTACCGCCGATTTGGACTGGTACCGGGGCACGGCCGACGCCGTTTACCGCAATCTTGATTTCATCCAGGAGAAAAACGCCGATCTGGTGCTCATTCTCTCCGGCGACCATATCTATAAGATGGACTACCGGGCCATGCTCCGATATCATCAAGAAAAAGGGGCCGATCTGACCGTCGGCGTGATGAACGTGCCGCTGGATGAAACCCATCGCTTTGGTATCATGACCGTCAACCGCAATATGCGGATTACGGAATTTCACGAGAAACCCAAGGATCAGGATAAAGGCACGCTGGCCTCCATGGGGATCTATGTCTTTAATACTGATATTATGGTGCAGCGTCTGTCAGAAGGGACGGCGGAGGCTCCGCGTATCGACTTTGGTAAAGACGTGATCCCGGCCATGATCGCCGCGGATAAAGTCTACGCTTATCCCTTCGAGGGTTACTGGGTTGATGTCGGCACGATTCAGTCCTATTGGGAAACGAGCCTGGCTTTGACCAATCCCAATCTGAACGGCTCGCTCAACCTGCACGATCCGAACTGGGTCATTCACACCCGCAGCGAGGAACGGCCTCCGGCCAAAATGGGACCCCAGGCGCAAGTCTGCAACAGCCTGATCTCCAACGGCTGTGTGGTGCGCGGGCGGGTCGAAAACTCGGTGCTGTCGCCCGGCGTCTATGTTTCGCCGGGGGCGGTGGTGCGCGAGTCTGTGATTATCAATGACACCTGGATTGGACCGGGGGCGATCATCGACCGGGCCATCGTCGACGAAAATGTGATCATTGGAGCGGGTACTCACCTGGGCTACGGCGACGATATGACGCCCAACCATGCCATGCCCGACAAACTGAATACCGGCATTACCGTGGTTGGTACCGGAGCGCAGGTGCCCGGCGGCCTGACCATTGGTCGAAACGTCTTGATCAATAGTGATCGGATCGAGAGCGATTTTCCGGCCGGCGTCACCGAGATAGCCAGTGGGGAGACGATCTGATGGAAACGTTAGTGATGATTTTGGCCGGTGGCGCCAGTGAAGATTTGAGCGTGCTGACTCTGATTCGGGCGGAACCGGCGATCCCCTTTGGCGGTAAGTTTCGCATCATCGATTTTTCCCTGTCGAATTCCGTCAATTCCGGGCTGTTCAATGTGGCCGTCTTGACCCAGTATTTGCCTCGCTCCTTGAACGATCACGTTGGGGTGGGCAAGCCCTGGGACCTGGACCGGTCTCAAGGCGGGGTACGGCTGCTGCAACCCTACCTGGGACCTGGTCAAAGCAGTTGGCAGCAGGGCACCGCCGATGCCGTGCGGCACAATCTGGATTTTATCAACGAGCAGCACGTTGATAATGTGCTGATTTTGGCCGGCGACCACATCTACAAAATGGATTACGGGCCGATGCTGCGTTATCACGAGCAAATGCGGGCCGATGTCACCGTGGCCGTCCGCCGGGTTAGCCCTTTTGAAACCTATCGTTTTGGCATTGTCAGCGTCGATGGCGAGCAGCGGGTCACCGGTTTCAAAGAAAAGCCACGCCGTTCCAAAGAAACGCTGGCCTCGATGGGGATTTATGTGTTTAGCACCCAGTTTCTCAACGATATTTTGGCTGATGGCAAACTGAACGAATTTGGACGCGATGTCTTTCCGGCCATGATCAAATCTCATAAGGTTTATGCGCACACGTTTGAAGGGTATTGGGCCGATGTTGGCACGCTGCAAGCCTATTGGGAAGCCAATATGGCGCTGCTGGCCGAGACGCCTGCCCTCGATCTGTACGATCCCGATTGGATCATTCATACCCGGAGTGAAGAACGTCCTCCCGTCCAGATTGGGCCTGAAGCCTGGGTGGGCAGCAATCTGTTGTCCAATGGCTGTGTCATCGAAGGCATTGTCGAGCGCTCGGTCTTGTCACCGGGAGTCCGGGTTGCAGCGGGCGCTATCGTCCGGGATTCGGTGATTATGAACAACAGCGTGATCGAGTCCAAGGCCAGGGTCGAACGAGCCATTATCGACAAAGAAGTTACCATCGGTGAGGGCGCTGAGATCGGCTATGGGGTCGATAATATACCGAACCGGCTCCACCCTGAACGGCTGAATACCGGCCTGGCCGTTGTCGGCAAACGGGCCAAGATTCCGCCTCACATGAAGATTGGGCATAACGTGATCGTCAAGCCCGGCGTCAACGAGTCCCATTTTCAAACAGACTTCGTCACCAGTGGGGAAACGATTTAAGTTCAAAGATCATAAAACTGCCTCTTGACAAAAATTGTTTTTTGGGATACACTTAGTGTTGATAATACACTAAGTGATTATTATTTTTTGCAAATAGATAGTGTGACTAAGACACTTAGTGAGGTGAAAAATGAATGTCGAACAACTCATTGAAAACAGCAAACCCTTCTTAAACTATGTCGTCAAATGGAAAGAGAACCTGCCGTCACTCCCGATGGCTGAAGTTGTTGGCGGCAATGCGGCCAGAGTGGGCGTCATTTCCGTGGATGTGATCAACGGCTTCTGCTATGAAGGCCCGCTGGCCAGCCCGCGCGTGGCCAACATTGTCGAGCCCATCGCCGTTCTCTTCAAGAAAAGCTACGAGGCCGGCATCCGAAACTTTATCCTGACCCAGGACACTCACCCGGAAGACGCGGTCGAGTTTGCCAACTATCCCCCCCATTGTATTCGGGGCACCCGTGAAAGCGAAACGGTCGATGCGTTTCAGGAACTGTCTTTCTTTGATATCGTTAAGGTCTTTCCCAAAAACTCGATCAACTCGGCCCTGCATACCGACCTGCCGGCCTGGCTCGATGCTCACCCGAAGCTGGATACCTTTATCACGGTTGGTGACTGCACGGACCTGTGTACCTACCAGTTGGCCATGGACCTGAAACTGCGGGCCAATGCGCGTAACAAAATCGTCCGGGTCATTTTACCGGTCGATTGCGTCGACACCTATGACCTGCCCGTCAACGTGGCCCAGGAAATCGGTGCGGCGCCGCACGACGGCGACCTGCTTCATTATATATTCCTCTACCATATGCGGCTCAACGGGGTCGAGGTTGTGGCTAAAATCGAATAGTCCTGGCACAAGATACAAAATCATTACCTGACACGTGAAACTTATTAAGGAGATTTATCATGGTACCCATCATCATCTCTACAATAACCATCATCACCGGCCTGGTCATTGCCGCCTACGCCTATCGCCGGGCTAGAACGTGCGTGGTCCATGAGGACTCGATGGCCGTGACCGTTGACCGGGATGGTTTCTTCAAACGACTCCTACCCACGGGCCGGCACGTGCTGTATCCTTTTGAACGGTTCGATTTTACGTTTGAAACTAAAACTCACCTGACTATAGGCCAGGGCCTGGCCATTGCGACCGGCGATGGACTGTTGGTCAATATCAATTGGTCCGGGCTGTACGCCCTCCAACCTGATCTGATTACCGAAAATGTCAGCCAGCGTCTGCGCAACCTGCCCAACGCCCAGAAACCGATTGGGCGCAATGTCGATATTCTGCTGCGCAAACTGGTCGGTGAGGTGACGGTGCGTGATCTTTTCAACCCCGTGGTGCGCGACCGTCTCGAGCGGCGCATGACCCAACTGCTGACCGATCGCCTGAGACCGCTTGGTATCGCCTACAACGGGCTCGACCTGCAAGCCATCGAACTGCCGGTTGAAGTGGTCGAAGCTCTGAACAAAGCCAAGGCCATCGAAACCTTAGATGGGGCCATCCGGCAGCTCGATCCGACCACACGTGAAGTGATGCGCGGCGCCTACCAACTCGATGAGATCTTACATTGGGACACCTACCTGCCCACCCCAACTCGCCTGACTATGAAACGACTGGAAAAAACGGCCCATTGATAACCCTCATTCCTGACTCCTTTCTCAAAATTTTTTTGTGAGGCAGCCACATTCTCTATGTCCATCTTTAACAACACCCGTTTGACCAACCATACCTTCAAATTAGATGTCGAGCGCATGCGCCAGGGCTGGTATTCGGACAAGTACTTTGTCAATATCGCCCAGACCTTGCAGGTTCTGGCGGCCAATGATTATCGATTTACCGGTACATCGCCCGTTTTGGAAGAGCTGGGGCTCGATCCAAACGGTTTGATTACGGGCGATATCGAGGTCGAGATGCAGTTTTTCACGCGACGCCAACCTCGCGTCCTGATCGCCGGGGTCGATAAAGCCCTGAGCATGCTGCGTCACTGTACCGGCTATACTTCGGCGCAGGGCAACTTCGTCGAAACCTGGTCACACCTGCGCGTCGAGGCCGTGCAAGATGGCGTCATGACCCATTATAACGGCGATCCACGCCGGATCAGCCCGATCATTCGCGTGCGAGGGCGCTATCGAGATTTTGCCCTGCTGGAGACACCGATGCTGGGCGCGCTGAGCCGAACCAGCCGCGTTGCGACCAACGTCTACAATACTCTGGAAGCAGCTCGAGGCAAACCGGTTCTGTTCTTCCCCGCCCGGTTCGATGCCCACGAGGTCCAGGCCGCGGATGGCTATGCTTACGACATCGCCGTCCGCCGCTTTAATCAAGACTACCAGCAGCATGTCGGTTCCTTTGTGTCGACAGATGCCCAGGGCGACTGGTGGGGCGGTCTCGGCGGTGGGACCGTGGCTCATGCGGCGATTGCCTGTTTCCTGGGCGATACGGTTGAGGCGATGCTGGCGTTTGCGGCGGTTCGGCCACCGGAACTGCCGCGTATTGCCCTGATCGATTTCGCCAATGATTGTGTGGGGACCAGCCAGGCCGTGCTGAAAGCTATGTACGAACGTTACCGGGCCGCTGGCGATGCCGGGCAATCTGAAGTGGCCCAAAAATATAAGCTGTATGGGGTCCGCCTGGATACCTCCGGCAACATGCGTGACGTGAGCTTACCCCCGCTTGGCAATAAAAAGTTGGACAACGGCGTCAATCCCCGGTTATGCTGGATCGTTCGCCAGGCACTCGATAGCGCCTGGGAGCAATGGGACTTACCACGCCATATCCAGGCCCATGCGGCCCAATATTGCCATGATGTAAAAATTGTGGTGAGTGGTGGCTTCAAGCCGGAGAAAATCAAATGGTTTGAAGAGTTGGATGTGCCGGTCGATGTCTACGGCGTTGGCTCGAGCCTGATGAGCAACGATGATGCCCTGGGCACGAATACCGATTTCACCGCCGACGTGGTGCGGATCAAGCTCAACGGCGATTGGGTCACCATGGCCAAATCTGGCCGCAGCGCCGCTGATAACCCCGATTTGGAACCGGTCGATTTAGCCGGCCTGTAGCGTATCACGGGATTTTTTTGCCAGTGAAAATAAGGAGTCACAAAGCTTGCTTTGTCGCTCTGGAATTTAAAAGGCCGAGGCTGGCAGCAGCCTCGGCCTTTTTATCTTGCAATTCTGTGGAAAATCTACAGTTCGATCTCTTTGGAGCGGCGTTGGCGTAGTTTCAGGATGCCAGCTGTGGGCAAAACCATCAGTACAACTACCGCCAAGACAATCGTCGAGACGGATTGGTCTGAGGGCAAAATGCCGCCTACGTTAGGCATACCGCCCTCAACGATCCTGCCCGTAGTATTATCGACGAGGAGGAAAGGATCTTCGTAGATCGTATCACCTGGGATTAAGAGACTCAAAGATGTCACCCCCGCCGGCAGGCGAAGCGCTTCGACATCGTCTGGAGGGGTATCGCCACGATAAAAGCCGAGAGGAATAATCCATTTTTGGGAGAAGCCGGTGGTGACGACCGTAATATTGGGGTTAAGCGGGTGGGCATCGGGTGGCAGACGCAGGTTGAGCGTCACCGGCCCGGCCCCTAAATAGTCGAAGTAATAAAACCCGTCTTTCTCCGAACCCCAGAAGATTTCGAAGCCGGGGCCGGAAGCCACCACCAGTACATCGCGCGAGGCAACGGCCTGCCAGCCTCCTGGAGCGTTTGGATCAGGATGGTACTCGAACACAAAGCCCTCGATGCGTGTTTGTCGAAAGAATTCAACTCTGGCGCCGAGGGAATCTCTGAACCGATCGCAGTCGTCTTCCAATTGTTCCAGGTCGACTTCAAGATCGGGATTAAGCGTGCCATCAGGATTGAACGCATCGCTATCGAAATCTATAAAAAGGTGATCTGCCGTAGCACAGATGTAATGATTAGGATCAACCCCACCGACGGTCTTATCCGGATCGCCGGCTCTGGCCGGAGTTAAGGTGACCACAGCCAACAAGAAAGCGCAGCCAAGCACAGCGACGATGGTTTTCATGAACATCTGCTCCTTCCTCCGGTAATCGTTCGGACCGATTACCATCTCCAGACACTTTCCATAATATGCACTCTCATTGTAGCATATCTGGGAAATTGAATCAACTATGCTATCGGGCCAGTGCTCGCTCAAAATAAGGAATTGTTGCAACGATCCCTGCTTCGTTGTATTACATAATGTTTTATGTTATAATTTAGCATGCAAATTATGTGGGAGATTGGCTATGCTAGAATACAGCCCTAATTCCAAAGAAGCGGTATTACGCAGGAAAATATTGGGTGTAAAAATTCGCCACCTTCGGACGAGGTCGGGGCTTAGCCTCCAGGAGGTGGGGGAGGCCCTGGGTATCGAAGCTCAGTTAGTGACTGACATCGAGTTCGGTCAGCGCGATGTGACGCTGCCTCAACTCGAGGTGATGGCCTTGCTTTTTAATGCGCCCATCGTTTATCTCCTGTCCGATATTCCTCTCGAAGAACCGAATAAAGATTTTCCAACTCAGGAGGCCATCGCCCTGCGGCAGCGCATCATTGGCGTTTTACTGCGCCAGGCCCGGACCGAGGCCGGCCGTTCTCAAGAAGACCTGGCCCGCATCTTGGGTGTGCCGGTCAGCCGGATCGCGGCCTATGAGCTTGGCAATGCCGAAATCCCCCTGCCGGAGTTGGAGACTCTGGCTAAATCGATCAATATCTCGCTCAACCATTTTATGGATCAGGGCCTCAGGCCAGGCGAAGCCGGTGGTGAAGTGGCGACCCTGGAGGAGATTGCCCAGTTTTCCAAACTTCCCAAAGAAGTTCGCGAGTTCCTCTCTAACCCGGCTAATTTACTTTACATCAAGATCGCGATGAGTCTCAGCGAACTTTCGGCAGAAACCCTACGGGCACTGGCTGAGGGGCTGCTCGAGGTTACCTACTAGCCGACCGAATTAGTTTAATGACCGAAAAAAATTCACTCCAACAATCTTCGATGGCTTCTGCTGATGCATCTCGGGCCTCAACCATGGAGGAGGTGTTTGACCTGACCGCCTCGCGTGACCTGGAGGCGATGCTGCGCAAAGGCCTGGGCATGCTGATTCGCCTGATGGAGGCCGAAGCCGGGTCGCTCTTGTTCCAGGCTCAAACCACGCATCGGGTTCGGGCCGGCGCGTTTCGACAGGAAGCCCTCGGCCGCATTCAGCAGTTGGAACGGGCGATTGCCCAACGGATGCAACATAAGACCTGGCATATTACGGCCAAAGCCAAGTCAATTATTTCGACGTCACAATTGGCCAACAGCCAACTGGTGCTGGTCAATCTCCCGGTTTTACGCGATACCAGTGTCGTCGGCTCATTGAGCCTGGTCTTACCACCGGGTCGTCAGGTAAGCCCGGATCAACACACCTTGTTGACTCGCATGGCAGGCAGCGTGGGCCAGATGGGCTCACTCATCGCCGATCTGGATCTGGCTCTGCAGCGCCTGAAGCAGATGAAGATTTTTTACGATGTGAGCCAGGCCCTCATGACGACCTTTGACATCAACAAGCTGTTGTCAGATACCATGCAATTGGCCGCCGACGTGATCGATGCCGGCGCGGCCTCGCTGATGCTGATCGATGATAAAAACGAAGAGCTTGTCTTCGAAGTCAGTCATGGGGCCCGCAGTCAATTTCTACGCCAACTGCGTATCCCGCTCGACGAAGGGATTGCCGGCTGGGTAGCCCGGAACGGCCAACCCGTCATCGTCAATGATGCTCGGACCGACAAACGCTTTAGCCATCGGGTCGATGTGCGTACCGGTTTTCTAACCCAATCGATTGCGGCGGTGCCCTTGAAAATCAAAGGCCGGGTGATCGGAGTGTTGGAAGTGCTCAACAAATATTCCGGCACCGGTTTCAATCAAGAAGATATGCGCCTGATGAGTTCCATCGCCGGGCAGGCCGCCATCGCCATCGAAAACGCTCGCCTCTATCAGCAGCTTCGCCAGGAGCGGGACCACATCATCAAG
>Ga0302046_10001767_pt1 | contig 20226 bp, 23 predicted proteins | sample RVTome_11_FD_200261 | JGI IMG/M metagenome (GOLD analysis project Ga0302046, IMG submission 200261) | Soil microbial communities from uranium-contaminated site in the Upper Colorado River Basin, Wyoming, United States - RVT147D111 (version 2) ...
CCGAGCGACCGGCGGCCACCGGCGGTCTGCCTCAGTCCCCGCGCGGCGGCGGGCACGCGTGGCGCTCCTGCTGCCTTCGCCGGACGCTGAGGCCGCCACCGAGCACGCCCGCGTCGAGACTGCCGACCATCACTGCCTCTCACGCCTGGAGAGCACACTGCGACCGTAGGGCGGTGCCTTCACGGAGTCAAGCGCCGCCGGAAGTTGGGCTAGCGATCCTCGGCGCGCCGCCGCGTGGCCTCCCACAGGTCGACGACACCGAGCCGCTCAGCCCATCGGGAGAGGTACTCGGGGTCGAGGTCCGCGCCGGACACGGCCACGATGCCGGCGATGTCCCGCAGGTGGCGATCGGATCCGCCCTGCCTGAAGTACATGAGCTTGTAGAGGATGACGTCCTCGGGCCGCGCGAAGGAGGCCTCTCGGTCCGGCATCAGGGGCAACCGCTGCCGCCGCTGCAGACGCAGCCGATCGTAGTCGGTGTCCTTGCCGATGAACACGTCGATCTTCACGCCCGACGCGCCGTGGATGATGTTGAACTGCCCTCGCTGAGCGACGGCGTCACGGGCGGTCTCCTCGCTCACGTAGAAGTCGGCGGGCGGGAATTGCTGCAGAAAGCCGGCCAGCGCCGGCGGCGTCAGCTCGACCACCACGTCGACGTCCTGGGTGAAGCGCGGCTCCCCGTAGTAGATCGACGCGTGCGAGCCCACGATCATGTACTCGAGGCCGAGACGCTCCAGGGTGTCCACCAGATACCGCAGCAGCTCGGCCTGGCTCACCGGGCCAGTCTCGCGGCGACCTCACGCCGGATCTGGTCCGGGGACCAGTCGGGGTGCCTGGCCCGGCAGTACGCCGTGAGGCGGTCGCGGGCGAGCTCCCACGCCTCGTGGGCGAGCCTCAAGCGCTCCATCCCCGACTTGCCGCGGAGAATGCGGGCCACGCCGGGGTCGAGCCGCTCGATCCGCGCTGGATCGACCGGCGGCGGACTGGCGCTGTTCCGGCTCACCTGAATGCGGGCATGACCTCGTGCGTGAGCAGCTGGAGGCTGCGCGTCTCCAGCTCGGGTGGGATGAGTCCGCCGGGATTCAGCTCGGCCACGATGCCGTCCAGCCCGAGCTCGTCTCGCAGCCGGGCCAGCCGGTCGGTCACGCCGGCGGCGGTGCCGAACGCCACCTTCCTCGCCAGGATGTCCTCGTAGGAGAGGCTGGCCATGCGCTCGGCCTGCAGGCGGCGGCGGTCGGCGGGGCCGGCGCCGGCACGGCCGACGGCCGCGCGGGCCAGCTCGGTCTGGCGGGCGAAGAAGGTCGTGAGGCTCTCGCGGGGCTCCTCCACCGCGCCCCGCTCCGTCGTCGAGACGTAGACGGGGATGCGCAGGTAGACGCTCGGCTGCCCGGGATGCCCGGCCTCGTGCCAGGCCCGGCGGTACGGCGCGAGCTGTTCCTGCAGATCCGGGATCTCGGTGGCGCGCAGGCCGACGAAGATGGGGAGCCCCAGGCGGCCGGCGGCCGGGAAGGTCTCGTCGCTCGTGGTGGCCATGCGGATCGGCGGATGTGGCACCTGATACGGGCGGGGCACGACCGTCGCGTTCTGGACGCGATAGAACTGCCCTTGGTAGCTGAAGGGCTCGCCCGTCCAGCCCCGCCGGATGATCTCCAGCGCCTCCCGGAAGCGCGCCTGGCTCTCGCCGTAGGGGACGCCGTAGAGGTCGTAGGTCCGCACCACGCCGCTGCGGCCGATCCCGAACTCGAAGCGGCCCCCGCTGATGTGATCGACCGTCGCGACCTCCTCGGCGATGCGCAGGGGATGATTCAGGGGAAGCACCTGGACGGCGGTGCCCACCCGGAGACGGCGCGTGCGGGCGGCGATCGCGCTCGCCACCTGGAGCGAGGCGGAGATCACCGAGCGGGTCGGGGTGAAGTGGATCTCCCCCAGCCAGACGCAATCGGCCCCCCACGCCTCGGCACGGTCGGCCAGCTCGAAGACGTCCCGGAAGGCCGAGGGCTGGCTCGCCCCCTGGCGCATCTCCTCGACGAAGATCCCGAAGTGCACGGCGCGGCCGCCTCCCGTCGGCGCGAGCATTGTAGATCAGCCATCGGCGCGCGTCAGGGCCCCGGCTCACGGCCGTAGTACCACCGGTGCAGCCGTCGCGGGGAGGCGCCGAGGACGTAGAGCAGGCGCAGCGCCCACATGAGCAGGACGGTGCGGACCGGCCCCTCGCGCTCCCACTTGCGGGCCGACGTCGTCACGCGCAGCCGCAGGCAGGCGAGCCGGCCCCGGCGCTTGAGCCGGCGGGAGAACTCCACGTCCTCCATGAGCGGGATGTCGGGGAACCCGCCGAGCGCCTCGAACGCCGCCCGCCGTACGAAGATCGCCTGGTCGCCGGTCGCGATGCCGGACAGCCGCGAGCGGACGTTCATGAGCGCGGCGGTGGCCCGCATGATCGGGCGGGGGCTGTCGAAGACGACGTCGAACCGCCCGCTGGCCACGCGGGGATCTCGCATCGCCGCCTGGATGGCCTCGAGGGCGCCGTCGGGCAGGCGGGTGTCGGCGTGGAGGAACACGAGCAGCTCCCCGGCGGTGGCCCGGGCGCCGGCGTTCATCTGCCGGGCGCGGCCGGGGGAACTCGCCAGGCACCGGACGCCGGCGTGGCGCTGGACCACCTCGACGGTGGCGTCCCGGCTGCCCCCGTCGACCACGACCACCTCGGCCTCCGGCCAGCGCCGCGCCAGGTCGGGCAGGAGCCACTGGAGATTCTGCGCCTCGTCGAGGGCGGGAACGACGATGGCGATGACGGGGAGGGTCATGCGTCATCGCCCTCGTTCCGGGCCGATCCGTCGCTGCAAGGCGCCGCGGGCCAGGCGGGTGACGTGAACCGTCACCGTGATGGTGGCCAGGAGCCCCACGACGTAGAGACTCCACTCGGCCGGGGTCCGGGCGCGCTCGCCGGCACCGAGCGTGGCGAGATCGCCGGCCAGCGAGCCGAGATAGACGTACATCAGGGTGCCCGGGAGCATCCCGACCGACGAGGCGAGGACGTAGTCGCGGAGCGAGACGCGGGTCAGCCCGAACGCGTAGTTGAGCAGGATGAACGGGAAGGCCGGCGACAGGCGCGTGAGCCCCACGATCTTCCAGCCCTCGCGCGCGACGGCCGCGTCGAGGGCGGCGAAGGCCGGATGGGCCTCCAGTCTCCGCGCCACCGCGTCCCGCGCCAGGTAGCGGCCGATCAGGAACGCGGCGGTCGCGCCGAGCATGGCTCCGATCCAGACCGTGACGACCCCGTGGACGAGGCCGAACACCGCGCCGGCGCCGAGCGTCAGGATCGAGGCCGGCACGAGCAGTACCGTGGCCGCGACGTAGAGCGCGACGAAGATGGCCGGCCCCCAGGGGCCGAGGTCGAGGATGCGCTCGAGCGCCTCGCGCAGGAGGGCGGGGGCGTCGAGCGCGCGTCCGGCGGCGAGCGCGACGAGCAGGACGACCGCGCCGAGGACGATCCGCCAGCCCGGCCGGCGCGGACGACCGGCGCTCATGTGAAGCGGTGGCGGCGCCACGCCCAGCCCGGCTCCAGGATGGTGCCCGGCTCGGTGATCGTCACCAGGCCGTCCAGCGCCGTCATGAGAATCGCCCGCTGCTGGGCGACGTTGAAGGCCTCGCCCATCGGGTGGCCGAACGGGTAGCGGAGGTAGAGGGCGCGCGGAGGCTTCACCTTGCGGGTCACCGCCTTCTGGAGGGTGACCCCGATCGTGGGGATGCCGTGGGCCTCGATCGCCCGCTGGACCAGACCCACGGTCTGGTTGCAGAGCCCTCAGGCCGGAGTCAGGAAGACCGCGCCGGCCCCGTCCGCCACGAGGCGGGCGGCGACGTCGGGCGCGGTCCGCTCGATCAGGACGGGCAGGTGGGCGCCGTCCACGTGGCCCATGAAGCTGTAGATCCGGGGAGCGATGCCCCCGATGCGGCCCGCGTCGCGCAGCTCGCGCAGCCGGTCCACCGGCACCACCACGTTGAGGTCCCGGTCGGCGGCGGAGTGGTCGTAGTACTTGTGCGTGATGGTGATGGTGTCCCGCGCCGCATCGGCCGGGACGATCCGGAAGCTCGGATCGCCGTCGGGGTCGTCCATGTCGAACGGCGGGTCGGTCGCCAGGTGCACGCCGGCCGTCGTCACCAGCGCGACGACCGCCTCCCCGAGCGGGATGCGCATGGGCGCCCACGGCACCGTGGTGGCCTCGACGAAGCGGTGGTGCCGCGCCCACTGCTCGCCGATCCACGGCACGCGCTTGAACAGCTGCACCGCGGCGCGATTGACGACGTCCCGGAGCACGGCGGGGCCTCAGTGCTTCCCGCGGGCTCGTTCCTTCGCGGGAAGGTTCTCCAGGCACGTCGTCCACCAGCCGGTGCGGAGCGTCTCCGCGAACTCCGCCGGCAGGCCCTCGCGCTCGACCTCGCGCGCCACGGCCTCGTGATCGTAGTGCACCGGCACGAACTCGACCGAGAGGTCCGGCGCGGCCGTCAGCACCGTGTACCAGACGTTGGTCGACCCGTCGTTCTCCGGCCGGCCGATGACGCCCACGTTCACCGCGTGGCGGCCGGCCGCCAGCGCGCGGTGCCACTTGATGCCGGTGTGCGTGCAGAGCAGGACGTCGGCGGCCTGGCCGTCGAGCAGCCGGGCGAGCAGGCCGTCCGGCGTCGTCGTCTCCCACAGGAACTCGTTGATCATCCGCGGCGAGCCGTGACACATGAGCAGCCGGTACGGCCCCAGGCGGACGCGGAAGCCCGCCGGCAGCGACCGGAGCCACGCGCGGTTGTCGGGGGAGGTGTTGCGCACGGTGTAGCCGTAGCTGATCCGGGCGTAGTGGTTGTCCCGCGGGTCCGTGTAGCCGCAGGCGCAGTCGTCGCGGCCGCTCGCCAGCGACGCGTCGTAGTTGCCCTGCATCACGCGGACGCCGGCCTGCCGGAGCAGGGGGTACACGCGGTCCGGGTGGGGCCCGAAGCCCCCGAGGTCGCCCAGGCAGAAGACGGCGTCCACCTCCCGCCGTCGGGCGTCGGCCAGCGTCGCGGCGAGCGCCGCCGCGTTGCTGTAGATCCCGCCGAAGACCGCGATGCGCCGGTGCTCGGTCAGAAGTTCCGGCACGACATCCCCGTCCGGTGGCAGGTGACGCAGGCCGGGTGGTAGAGCGGCGCCGGCCGGAACGAGGCCGCCAGGCCGCCCCCGGACAGCCGCGCCCCGGGCAGCCCGGCCAGGATCGGGCACGCGTACACGCCGCCCTCGGCCACCACGCGCGCGTCCGCGCACTGCAGCATCGACCGGTCGAAGCCCTCCAGCGCCGCGTCGGTCAGCGGCGGCGAGCCTCGTCCCTCGAGCCGCCCCACCGCGAAGACCGGGATGATCTTCACCCGCGGCCGCGCGATGCCGATCCCGCGCAGGAAGCGATGGAAGCCCTCGTACATCCCGCCCTCGCCGGCGGCCTCGTCCTGGAGGATCTCCGTCGCGGTGACGATGGGCAGGAGGCCCTGCGCCTCGAGGAGCTGGAGCGCCCGGACCGTCCTGGCGAAGGCGCCCGCGCCCCGCACCCGGTCGTTGCGCGCCTCGTCGGCGTCGTCGAGGCTCACCCGGATCTCGAGCGAGTACCGGGCGCAGTCGGCGAGCGCCCGGAGCGCGGCGGCCGTGGCCCCGGTCATCAGCGTGCCGTTGGTCAGCACCGTGGTCGGCGCGACCGCCAGGCTCGCCTCGAGCAGCGGCAGGATCTGCCGGTGCAGGAAGGGCTCGCCGCCCGTGAAGTAGATCTCCCGGACGCCCAGCTGCTCGGCCTCGGCGAGGGCGTCGTGCACGACGGCGGGGGCGAGCGGCTTGAGCCAGGGATCGGCGGGCCCGCTGGCGTTGAGGCAGTGGGTGCACTCGAGGTTGCACCACGTCCCGGCGACCTGGATCCACAGCGCCCCGAGCCGGACGAAGGGCGCCGTCGGGGCCCCCGGCGTCTCGGCGGCGAGCACCGGCAGCGGACTCGTCATCGCCTGCGCCGTCTCTCCGTCGCGATCACGACACCGCCAGGATGCCCCAGGATGCTCCAGGGATGTCACATGCGTGTGAAATCAGGGTCGGTCCTGGCGCCGGGGGATCACGCGGCGGGTCGGGTGGGTGCCGTCGCCGAACGTGGGCTGCCAGGACGAGTGCTTGCCGGCGCCGCCGACCACGATGACGCTGATGTCGTCCGGCTTGCGCACGATCGGCACCATCGTGTCGGGCGCGTCGGCCACGTCGTGCCGCTCGACCTGCTGGCGGCGGTACTCGGCGCCGAGCCGGGCCAGCGGGAATCGCGCGTGCTCGAACAGGAACTCCTTCACCTTCTGCTTCGTGAATCCCTCGCGCGCGATGGTGGCGGCGTGCTCGGGCCCGAGCGACAGCAGCGGCCAGCCCCGGCCGAGCAGGTTGTTGCTGCCGGCCTGGCCCATGGCGCCGGCGACGGTCAGGAGGACGCCGAGGGCGGTATTGCTGTAGTGGTCCTGGATGTTGTGCGGGGCCTCGCAGCCGAACGCGGTGACGGTGCTCGTGCCGCGCGGCAGCCCGGCCTCGACGTGCAGCGGTTCCCAGGGGCTCTCGGCCTCGTTCTCGGCCACGCAGTAGGCGATCTTCGCCGGGCTGCCCTGGGTGGCCCGATCGCCGCTGCCGGGCAGGCCGCCGCCGACGTTTGTCAGGATGAGACGCACGGCGCGGCCGATGGTGACGTTGGCGCGGAAGCCCTGGCCGAAGGCGTTGTAGCCGGCGTTCAGGCCGATCTGCCGGGCGATCGGCCCGTTGACCACCAGCAACGGCGCCACCGGGTGCGTGGTGGCCTGGACGGAGTCGAGGTTGAACAGGGGATCCGCCAGGGCCTCGACGGCGGCGAGGACGACGGGAAAGTACTCGGGGCGGCAACCGGCCATGACGGCGTTGACCGCGAGCTTCTCCACCGTCGCCTCGCCCTGGCGTGGCGGCAGCACGCCCACGATCTCGCGCGGGTCGCGGTCGGTCTGGCGCAGGAACTCGCGCGCCCGCGCCTCGGTCGGTGGGACGATCGGCAGCCCGTCCGTCCAGCCGCGCTCCTGGTAGTGCCCGTCGACGTCCTCCCAGCTTCCATGGAACTCGAACACGGTGGCGACGGGTCCGCGCCCGCTCATGACCCCGTGACCGCCTTCAGCACCGACTCCAGCGCGAGGTCGGCCTTGCGGACCACCTCGTCCTCACGGATCCCGCCGAGCGGATGAGGCACGAGCGCCAGCGGCAGGTCGGCGATGCCGCGGTTCTTCGCCTCCAGGCGCGCCAGCGCCTCGAACTCGAACGTGCCCATCGTCGCCGTCGGAACGCCGCGCTGCTCCAGCATGATCGAGCCGTGGATACTCCACGACGTGCAGGACCCTCAGTCGGCGCTGCCGACCAGGGCGAAGTCGCACTGTGACAGCGCCGCCAGGACGTCCTCGCCGGGCGGGCCGGCCACCGGCTTCTCGCGCTTGACCACGTCGGTCACGCCATGGCGCTCCTGGAGGATCTTCGCCACCGCCAGCATCAGCGTGCCGGCGTTGGCCTTGCCGTTGTCGAGGATGCCCACCCGCTTGCCGGCGAGGCCCTGCAGGCGGGGAGCCAGCCGGGCGGCGACGGCGCGCGGCTCGGCGGTCGGGTCGTAGAGGCGGATGCTCATGGCGGTCCTCCGTGGTCGGGGTGGACGTGGGGGCCCGGCCAATCCGGGAAGAGCCGCGGCCCCCAGGCGCGCAGCGACGGGGTGTCGGCGCGCAGGAAGTGAAAGCCGGCCAGGCCGGCGAAGTGCTCGTCGACGTCGGTATCGCCGATGTGATAGTACGCGGCGGCGGTGAAGGCCGCCTTCACCTCGGCCAGGCGGTGCTTGAGCACCGTGAAATCCGGGGCCAGCCCGAGCTGCGCCCACAGGCCGCGCTGGTGGGCGACCGGGCGGTCCGAACAGGTGCCCACGACATAGCCCAGGTGGCGGGCGGTCCTCAGCACAGCGACGGTGATGACGCCCGGGGGCGCGCCGATCTCGAGGGTGCCGTCGATGTCGAAGCTCACCACCGTGCCCGCGCGCACGCTCAGCCCAGGAACCCGGCCAGCGTCCGCACGAACGCCTCCGGCTGCTCGTAGGGCAGCATGTGACCGGCACTCTCGACGAGCTCCACGCGGGCGCCGGGGATCAGCGCCTGCCAGCGCGCGGCATACGCGGGCACGATCAGCCGGTCGGCGGCGCCCCACAGCACCAGCGTGTCGGCGGTGAGCCGGTACAGGCGCTTGGCCAGCCGGCGATTGGGGATCGGGAACAGGATCTTGCCCGCCATGGCCAGCCGCCGCTGGGTGCCGAGGTAGAACTCCTTGAGCGCTTCCATGTCGGTGAGATCGGCGCCGCCGGTGAGCAGCGCCTGGCCCGCCTGGGCATCGTGGAAGAGCAGCTCGGCCAGCTGGGCCGGCAGCAACGCGAAGATGTCGGGGATCGGGTGCTCGTCCAGCCAGAGCCCCGCCGGGCTCACGAGCGCCAGCCGGCCGACCTCGCGCGGCGCCAGGCAGGCCATCTCGGCGGCGATCATGCCGCCCATCGAGTGGCCGACGAGGTGCGGCTGCCGCAGCCCCAGCGCGTCCACCAGGTCCCAGCCGTGCAGCGCGAAGTCGAGCATGTCCTCGAGCAGCTCCTCGCCCGTGGACTCGCCGTACCCCGGCCACTCGGGGGCGAAGACGTGGTAGCGCCGGGCCAGCGCGTCGAGGAACGGGTTGTCGCGCAGGAGCCCGCCGGCGCCGTGCAGGAACACCACGGGCGCGCCGCTGCCGCCCTCCAGCACCCGGCAGCGCGTGCCCTTCTTCGTCTCGGCGGCGCCCCACTTCACCGCGGCCACTCCAGGCCCGGCCGGTCGGCGCCCGGCCGCTGCTCCTCCGGGCGCAGGCGGTCCTCCATCGGGTGCATCCACCAGCGCTCGTCGTGCTTCCACTCGGGCCAGAGGTCGCGCAGGTGTGGCATGACCTTCTCGGCGAAGAGCTTGCTGGAGTGGCGGGTCTTCCAGTCCGGCATGTCGCCGTTGTGGAACAGGCAGAACAGGTGGCCGATCCGCAGCCCCTTGATGCACTCCTCGAGCTGCTGCCGCACGGTCTCGGGGCTGCCGGCGATGACGAACCGCTCGTCCACCAGCTGCTTCCAGGTGAGGTTCTCGAGGATCTTCTGGCGGGCCAGCGTCAGCTGGCTCAGCGCCCCGTGCTTGATGGTCGCCACCGTCCGGTAGCCGGGCGGGTCGGCGAAGGGCGGGAAGATGTGCAGGCACCGGTTGAAGAAGTAGAGGCAGTGCTCGGCGTAGAGCCGCTCGGCCTCGGCGTCGGTGTCGGCCACGCAGATGATCTGGGCGAAGGCCGCCCGGTAGGGCGACTCGTCCTTGCCGCGGCGGCCCACCCGCTCCCAGTATCCGTCGAGCAGCGACTTGCCGCGCAGATAGCCGAAGAACGACAGGTAGGAGTAGTTGTAGTCGTGGTCGAGGCAGAAGTCCCACGTCTCGATGGAGCCGCCGCCGGGGATGTAGATGGGCGGGTGCGGCTGCTGGATGGGCTTGGGCCAGCAGTTGACCCAGCGGAGCTGGTTGTACGTGCCGTCGAAGGCGAACGGCTCGTCGCTCGCCCACGCCTTCATGATGAGGTCGTGGGCCTCGCGGTACTTGTCCCGCGTGAGGGCCGGGATCTGGCCGTAGCAGAAGTTCGTGTCCATCGAGGTGCCGACCGGGAACCCGGCGATCAGCCGGCCGCCGGAGATCACGTCGAGCATCGCGAACTCCTCGGCCACTCTGATCGCAGGGTTGTAGCCGGCGATCGAGTTGCCGATCACGCAGATCGCGGCGCGTGAGGTCCGGCGTGCCAATGCCGCTGCAATCAGATTCGGGGATGGCATGAGTCCATAGGCATTCTGGTGATGCTCATTGCATCCGATACCATCGAATCCGAGGGCCTCTGCATATTCCAGCTGGTCGAGGTACGTGTGATAGACGTGGTGGCCCTTGCGCGGATCGTAGAGGGTGCTGGGGATGTCGACCCACACCGAGCGGTGCCGTTGCCGGAAGTCGTCCGGCAGGTACGGCCACGGCATCAGGTTGAACCAGGTGAACTTCACGCTCAGCCCTGCTTCGGCAGCGGCCAGCCGAGCCACTCGCAGAGACCGCGGCCCATCACCCACTCGAGGTCTTCGCCCTCGAGCCAGGGCAGGTGCTCGGTGAACAGCGCGATGCACTCGTAGTACGTGCACGGCATCCGGGTGAGGTCGGTGCCCCAGAACGTCCGCCGGGGGCCGAAGGCGTCCACGAGCGTGCGGATGTGCGGGTGCAGGTCGCGGAACGGGTACTGCTCGGCCGAGAGCGAGGGCATCCCCGAGGCCTTCACGGCGACGTTCGCGTGCTTGGCCAGCGCGCAGACGGCCGGCAGGTCCTCGAACACCCGGGGGCCCTTGCCGCGGACGTTGAGGCCGACGTGGTCGATGACGAGCTTGAGGCCGGGGTGCTGGCCGGCGATGCGGTCCAGGTGGTCGAGGGCGCCCGGCATCAGCACCATCAGCGGGATGCCGGCCCGCTCGGCCGCCGGCCACAGCCAGTCGCCGGTGCCGTCGGTGAGGAAGTGGCGGTAGTGCTCGTTGTGGAAGGTGAAGCGCATGCCGAGCATCCCCGGCTGCTTGCGCCAGTCGGCCACCAGCGCCCGGCTGGCGGGATCGCCCATCGCCAGCCGTCCCATCACCGCGAACCGGTCCGGGTAGGCGCGCGCCGCCTCCAGGGCCACGTCGTTGCGGTCGCCCTCCCAGGAGGGCGGCACGATCACGACCCGGCGGACGCCGGCCAGGTCCATCTGGAACAGCATCGCCTCCTTGCTGATCGGATAGGGCTTCTGCGCCTCCTGCGCGCGGCCGGGCGGCCACGGGCGGCTGGGAGAGTCGGCGGCCCAGAGGTGCACTTGCGAGTCCGCGATCAGCATGAGGTCGGGTCCTTTCTCCGGTGTCAGCGGGCCGAGAGGATCATGGGCAGGCCCCCGGCCGGCCGCAGCGTGACGCTCAGCATCGGCTTCACGGCGGCTCCGGGCGCCAGCCCGAAGCTGAACCGCTGGGCGATGGTGGCCAGCAGCAGCGTGGCTTCCATCAGGGCGAACGTGTTGCCGATGCACAGGCGCGGTCCGCCGCCGAACGGGAAGTAGGCGTAGCGCGGCAGCCGCTTGGCGAGGTCGTCCTCCCACCGGTCGGGCTGGAACGTCGCCGGCGCGTCGTACCAGCGCGGGTCGCGGTGGACCACCCACTGGCTCATGACCAGCACCGTCTCGGGCGCGATCGCGTGGCCGCCGACCTCGCACGGCTCGGCGACCCGGCGGGTGAGCGAGTAGACGGGCGGGTGCAGGCGCATCGACTCGGTGACGACCATCTCCGTGTACCGCAGGCGCGGCAGGTCGGCCACGGTCGGCAGCCGGCCGCCCAGCACACCGCGCAGCTCGTCGACCAGGCGGGCCTCCACCGCCGGGTGCTGGGCGAGCAGGTACCAGGTCCACGACAGCGAGACCGCGGTGGTCTCGTGACCGGCGAGGAACAGCGTCATGATCTCGTCGCGCACCTGCCGGTCGGTCATCCGGCTGCCGTCGTCGGCGTCCCGGGCGTGGAGCAGCATCGACAGCAGGTCGCCGCGGTCCTCGCCGCTGGCCCGGCGGGCCGCGATGATGCCGTAGACGATCCGGTCGAGGCGCTCGATGGCCGCGCGGGCGCGGCGCCGGGCCGGCGTGGGCACCCAGGCCGGCAGCTCGATCAACCGGGTGCGGCGCCGCGAGAAATCCTCCATCAGGACGTGGAGCGCGTGGCCGACGTCCCAGGTGGCGTCGCTCACGTCGGCGTCGAACAGCGTCTTGGCCACGATGGCCTGGGTGACGGCCATCATGTCGGCGTGGACGTCGCGCGCTTCACCGTCCTTCCAGGTCGCCATGGCACGGTCGGCGTACCCCGCCATCACGTCGCCATAGGCGGCGATGCGCTGGCGGTGGAAGGCGGGCTGGATCAGGCGGCGCTGGCGCAGCCAGTGCTCGCCCTCGCTCAGCAGCAGGCCATCGCCGAGGACCGGCCGCAGGCTCTGGACCAGCACGGTCTTGGTCGTGTGGCGGGCGCGCGCGGTCAGCACCTCCTCGATGAGGTCCGGGTGGCTGAGGAGGACGAGCTTCCGCCGCGGCACCCGCAGGGGCACGACGTCGCCGTACTCGCGCGCGCACCGGGCGAAGAACCCGAGGATGTCGCGGCGGAACTCGGGCAGCGAGCCGACGAGGAGGTGCCCCTTGGGCCCGGGCGGCAGCATGGCTGAACGTTACTCCAATTCGGCCAGCGGCGCGACGGGGACGGGCACCGCCGTCCCGTTCCGCTCGGCCGAGACGTAGCCGGCGTACAGGGTCGCCACGGTGTCGTGGGCGAGGGCGGGACCCGACTGCGGCGCCCGGCCGCTCCGGCAGCACTCGACGAAGTCCTGGATCTCGCCGTGGAAGCCCTGCTGCCACTCCTCGTCGGCGGCCGGATGGCTCCAGCCCTCCTTGGTCCCGATCTTCTCCACCACGTACACGTCGGCGAACTGCGCCGCCGCCGGGTTGTAGGTGTCGAGCAGGTTCACCGGGTTCAGGCGGCAGGTCGTGCGGTGGTTGTTGGCGAACACCTCGAGAGCGTTGTGGACGCCGCCCAGCACCAGCTCGGTGGCGAACACGTCGGCCACGGTGCCGTCGTCGAACGTCACGTGCAGGGCGCTGTAGTCCTCGACGTCCTCGTAGTCCGTTCGCAGGTATCCACGGTCGCGGAAGCCGGGCAGGCGCGTGATCTCGTGGATCCGGCAGGAGACCGCGGCCGGGCGGATCGGCCGGCCCTGACGGGCGCGCCCTTCGACCTGCTTGAGGTAGAGACAGGCGCTCAGCGGGTGGCAGCCCTTGCCCACCAGCGAGCCGCCGCCGGCATGGCGCCAGATGCCGTACACCGGCGAGTGCGAGCCGCTGTGGGACTCGCCGCCGAGCATCCAGAGGATCTGGGCGTCCGTCTTCTCGATGATCTCGCGCTCCTTCTGCACGGCGGGGGCGTAGATCCAGTTCTCGGCGTACCCCAGGACGACGCCCCGCCGGCGCGCCGCCGCGACGATCCGGCTCGCGCTCGCGAGCGCCTCCTTCAGGAGCGCCTCCTTGGCGGTGCGGTTGCCGGCGACGGCGCCGTCCGGCGGCCCGAACGCGCCGGAGAACGGCTTCTCGACGACGATGTGCTTGCCGGCCTCGACGGCCTCGAGCGCGACCGGCTCGTGCTGGGCGGGCGGCGCGCAGACGTCGACGACGTCCACGTGGGGCAGCATGGCCGCCAGGCTCGGGTAGGCCGTCGCCCCGCTCTCGCGCGCGAACGCCTCGCGCCGCTCGGCGGTGGGCGAGGTCACCCCGACCAGCCGCGCCTCCACGCCGTACACACGGCGGTAAGCGGCCAGATGCAGGTGAGCGGCGAAGCGGGAGCCGACGATGCCGATGCGGAGCGGCGCCACCGTGGCGGGATTCTACCTCTAGTACAGGATCTTGAGGTTCTCCTGGGACTCGCGCTCGTACTGCTCGGCCGTCTTGCCGGCCGGCTTTTCCGGGAGCAGGTCCCAGATCATGCGCTGCATCGAGCGGACGTCGCCGGCGTCGGGCCACCGCGCGGGCTCCCAGAGCCCGGCGCGCTTGAACGCCCGCGCGCAGTGCATGAAGGCCTGCTCGACCTCGACCACGAGGGCGGTGACCGGCCGCTTGCCATTCACCGCCAGCCTGTCCAGCAGCGTCTCGTGCTGCACGATCCGGGCGCGGCCGTTCACGCGCAGGGTGTCCTCGCGCCCGGGGATGAGGAAGATCAGGCCCACGTGGCCGTTCTCGACGACGTTGCGCAGGCCGTCGATCCGGTTGTTGCCCAGCCGGTCGGGGATCGCGAGGTGGTGGTCGTCGAGGACGTGCACGAAGCCGGGGGCGTCGCCCTTGGGAGAGACGTCGCAGCGGCCGTCGGCCCCGGCCGTGCCCATGACCAGGAAGGGCGAGTGGGCGATGAACGCGCGGCAGTCCGCGTTGAGCGCCGGCCGCTCCTTGGCCACCGCCCGCTCGCCCGGGTGTCCATAGAGGTCCCGCAGCTCCTGCTCGGAGGCGATCACGCGTTCTGGCATCAGGCTCCTACTTCATCAAGCCGTAGAACTTCCCGGCGTTCTCGCAGGTGATCTTGCGCACCACGTCGGCCGGCAGGTGGCCGAACTGCTCCTCGATGTACTTGTCGGACTCCGGCCACACGCCGTCGGTGTGCGGGTAGTCGGAGGCCCACATGAGCGTCTCGGCGCCCATCTCGTCGATCAGCCGGGTGCCGATCCGGTCGAACTGGAAGGTCGCCTTGCACTGGCGGCGCCAGTAGTCGCTCGGCTTCATGGTGAGCCCGAGGTCGCGGAAGCGGTCCTCCCACTCGAAGTCCATGCGATCCAGCGCGTAGGGGATCCAGCCGATGCCGCTCTCGCCGAACGAGATCCGGAGGTTGGGGTAGCGCTCCAGCACGGCGGCGCCGATGACCGCCGCCAGGATGTTGACGAGGTTCATCTGGAACCCCGAGACGCCGGTGAACAGGGCGGCGCGCCTCGTCAGTCCCGTCGCCTTCTCCCGCACGCCCGGCGGCGTGCTGGGGAAGGTGTGGAAGTGCAGGGGCAGGTTCACCTCGTTGACGGCCTGCCAGAGCGGCTCCCAGACGGGATGCCACATGGGGTCCATGTCCCACGAGCACGACAGCTCCAGCCCGCGCAGCCCGAGCTTCGCCACGCGATGGATCTCGGCCACGGCGGCGTCGATGTCGCCGTACGGCAGGCAGGCCAGGCCGATCTGGCGATCGGGGTAGTGGCGGCAGAAGTCGGCCAGCCAGTCGTTGTAGATGCGGAACATCTCGCGGGCCGCCTCGTGGTCGTTCAGGCGGGTGGCGGCGCCGAGGATGCCGAAGATGACCTCGGCCTGCACGCCGTCGCGCTCCATGTCTCGAAGTCGCAGGTGGGGATCGGTCGGCCGCCGGATGCCCTTCTTGCCGTCCTCGTACAGCCCGGTCTCCGCCATCTTGTCGACACGGTAGTTCTGCCCGGGCACCAGCTTCTGCCCGGACGGCCCCACGCCGCCGACGAGCCCGAACGACGTGCCGTTCTTGCAGGTCCAGTGCGGCCCGTCGGGGCCGTCGGTGACGTATGGCATCCGGTCGCGCAGCGCCGCCGAGGCGTGCGCGGTGAAGAGGTCGTCCGGCACCCACGGCATGTCGATGTGGCAGTCGGCCGAGATCCGCGTGTAGGTCGTCATGGTCGCCACCTCGGCCCCGATCCTACCGCCGATCCCGCATCCGAGTAAACGCGGTCGCGCGCCGGAGGGGGGCGAAGCCCCCCTCCGATGCGAATGACGATCAGGATCGCCCTTCACAGCCCTCGGCGTCGTGCGAGCGGCCCTCGCAGCAGACGGCCCGGCAGGGCGCCGGTATGCTTGCCGTCGCGCAACAGCACCTCGCCGTTGACGACCGTGGCCGCCAGGCCCTTCGCCCGCTGCACCAGGCGGCGGGCGCCGGCGGGCAGATCGTTGACCACCTCCGGCATCTCGGGAGCGATGGTGTCGGGGTCGAACACGATCAGGTCGGCGGCGAACCCCTCGCGCACGAGGCCCCGGTCGGCGAAGCCCCAGCAGGTGGCCGGCACCAGGGTCAGCATCCGCACGGCCTGCTCCAGGGTGAAGGCCTGCCGCTCGCGGACCCAGTGGCTGAGCAGGTGCGTCTGCAGCGAGGAGTCGATGATCTGCGAGACGTGCGCGCCGGAGTCGGAGAACGTCACCACCGCGCGGGGGTGCCGCATCATCTCCAGCACGGTGTCCTGCCGCTCGTTGGCCACCGGATGGATGAAGAACCGGTCCAGGTCCCGCTCCAGCGCCAGGTCGATCATCGCCTCGGCAGGATCGACGTCGCGCTCGCGGGCGATCTCGTCGATCGTGCGGTGCGGCCCGTGGACCTGGTCGTACAGGAAGATCCACTCGTAGGGGAACGGCCGCGCCTCGGTGCCGAGCGTCCTGCGGTCGGGCGTGTCGTGAGCGCCCTCGACCAGCCGCCGCTTGATTGCGGGGTCGCGCAGCTGCCGGAGCTGCTCGGCCAGCGGGAGCGCGCGGAACGGCTTCCAGGCGGGCAGGTTATCGAACGGCAGCTGGGTCTTGAACGAGAGCACGACGTTGAGGCCGCGGCTGTGGACCTGGGCGAACATCCGCCCGCCGGCGGCGGCCGTCTCGTCGAGCAGGTGCATGTAGTGCCGCCACACCTCGGGGGCCTCCAGCCGGCTGAAGTTGCCGAAGGTCACCGGGCAGCCGGTCTCGACGGCGAGGTCGCGCAGGCGCACGTGATACTCGCGGAAGGCGGCCGGATCGGCCAGCGAGCGGCCGGCCGCCTCGCCGGCCAGCTCGAAGATGCCGGCGTTCAGCTCGCCCAGCACGCCGACCAGCCGGCGGATCTCGTCCCAGGCGGCCAGGCGGCTGGCCACCGGCCGGCCGTCCGGCGTCTCGTGGATCGGCGAGCGCGAGGTGGTGAAGCCCATGGCGCCCGCCCGGATGGCGTCGCCCAGCTCGCGCTCCATCGCGCGCAGGTCGTCCTGGGTGGCGGCCTGCTCGAAGGCGCGCTCGCCCATCACGTAGGTGCGCAGGGCCGAGTGGCCCAGGTAGCCCGAGTAGTTGATGCCCTTGGGCAGCCGCTCGAGCGTGTCGAGGAACTCGGGGAAGGTCGTCCACTGCCACTCGATGCCGGCCGCCATGGCCTCGGCCGAGATGTCCTCGGCGCGCTCGAGGTTGCGCACGACCAGGTGCTGGTCCTTCTCGGCGCAGGGGGCGAGCGAGAAGCCGCAGTTGCCCATGACGACCGAGGTCACGCCGTGCCAGCACGAGCAGGTGCCGAGCGGGTCCCAGAAGACCTGGGCGTCCATGTGGGTGTGGCCGTCGACGAACCCGGGGGCGACGACCAGCCCGTCGGCGTCGATGACCTCGCGGGCGCCCGCGCGGATGCGGCCGATCGAGACGACGCGGCCCTGCTGCACCGCGACGTCGGCGCGGTGGCGGGGCAGGCCGGAGCCGTCCACGAGCACGCCGTTCTTGATGACGAGATCGAAGGGCATTCGTTCAGTCCTCTCTCAGGTCGAAGGCCTCGGCGAAGCGGCGGTAGCACTCGAGCGGGTCGCCGTATTTCTTGTGTCCGGCGGTGTGCTGCGCGCAGGCCAGGAGCAGGCGGTCGCGGTCGGTTGCGGTGCTGCGGCGATAGTCCTCCAGCAGGCAGAGCCCCAGCTCCTGATTGTGCGGGTCGTTGCCGATGATGCAGGCCGACGTCGCCAGCGTCTCGAGCAGGGGCGCGCGATCGAGGCCGGCCTCGAGGTAGGCGGCGGTGAGATCGACCGCCTCGTCCGGCCGCAGGGCCAGCAAGGCGCGCTCGAGCGCGGCCAGCAGCTTGCCGGCCGGCCAGGCCTGGGATCCCGCCGGGGGCGCGATCGTCCGTGGCCCGTTGTCGGCGGTGTCCCGCTGGTGCTCGGCGGCGTGCTGGATGAAGGACGCCGCCACGAACAGCAGCTTGAGGCGGTGCGGGTGCTCGAAGGTGTCGTAGAACCAGCCGAGCGTGTTGCAGTACTCGTAGCCGTGCTGGGACATCGAGAAGTTGCTGGGGTGGCCCGTCTCGAGGATGTTCTGGGCGGCGGCCACCTGGATGGCGTCGAGGATGCGGCGCGGCGCCCGCCCGGCCCGGAGGAGCGCGACCACCGCCTCGATCACCGCCAGCTCGCGGCCGCGCGTGATCGCGTGGACCAGCATCGCCTCCTCGGCGGCGCTCGGCGGCGCGTCCTGTCGCAGCAGGTCCGCGTCGCGCCCGTCGAGCCGGTTCTGGACGACGTTGCAGCCCATCTCGTAGGTCGAGTACCAGCGCGGCCCCACCGCGAGGTCGGGCACGCCGGCGTAGAGCACGTGGTGGGCGGCGTCCCAGCCCAGCGCCTCGCCCAGCTCGATGGTGGCCCGCGCCCGGTAGGCCTTGTGCCCCGTGGTGTAGGAGCGGTTGTGCAGCATCCGGTCCTGCACGTCGATGAGCCCGGCGAAGGCGAGGTGAGCGAGCGCCGCCCGCCGGTTGGGCGCGTCCTCCATCAGCCCGAGGAACACGCGATACGACTCCGGCACGAGCCCCCGCTGCACGAGGGTGAGCCAGTGATTGAGGCGCTCGGGGAGCGTGCCCTCGATGTGCACGGGCGCCTGATCGGGCCAGTGCACCTCCGGCATCGGCGGCTCCTGGTTGACCGTGATGTCGTACAGACGGGTGTAGTGGCCCGGCGCCTTGCCGATCAGCTGGTTCCAGGGGTCGAGGCCGGTCGGCATGTACCAGACGGTCTGGGCCATCGGCAGCAGCCGCAGCTCGGGCCGGACCATTGCCGCCAGGGGCAGCCCCACCCGCTCGCTGAGCAGGCAGTGGTCGTTGTTCACGAACTTGACCATGCCGTCGTCGAGGCGCTGGTGATACGGCACGTGCGTGTAGGGGGCGTGGATCCTCACGGTCTCGCTCGTGATCTCGGTGAGGGGCCGGCCCTGCTTCAGCAGGCCGTACAGAGCGTGGCTGGCTCCGATCTGATCGCGGGCGAGGATGCGCTCTTCCAGGCGGGCATACTCGGCGGTCGTCATGGCGGACCCTCCGGTCGAGACGTGCGCCCAGAGTATAGCTGCAACGGATCGCCCTTGCGCCGGCGCCAGCCGGGCCGCGCTGGCGTCGATGGACCTTCCGGCGCTTACACTCCGGCAGATGCGCGTGGACCTGCGCGCGACGGAGTGTCACGTCACGAGCAGCGAGTGTCAGCGATCACGCCGTTCCGGCTGGCCACTCCCTGACCACCCCGAGTCCCCAACCGCCGAGGAACCGTGCACTTGGCCCCCGTCGGGGGGGTGGCATCTGCGTTGCTGCCGCTTGGGCTGCTACGTCGGACACTCTCGACGCTCCGTGCCCATTGACACGATGAGCCAAACCCCCACTGCCCGTACTCCCGACAACGACCGCGCCAGGCGGCAGGCGCTCGGCCTCGCCGTGCTGCTGCTCACGCTCGGCGCCGGCTATGGCGTGGCGCAGCTCGAGGTTCGCGCTCCCGCCCCGCTCGCCGAGACCGCCGAGCTGGAGGAGGCCGAGGCCGAGGACGAGCGGCGCGGGCCCAGCATCGCGGAGATCATGGCCGAGATCGAGACCGTCGCGACGCGCCACCGCGTGCCGCCGCGCCTGGTGGCCGCCATCGTGGCCGTGGAGTCCGAGTTCAACCCGCGCGCGGTGTCGCGCCGGGGGGCGCAGGGGCTGATGCAGCTCATGCCGGCCACCGCCGCCAGCGTGGACGTGCAGGACTCGTTCGACGCGCGCGAGAACATCGAGGGCGGCGTGCGCCACCTGCGCGTGCTCATGGACCGCTACCGCAACGATTTGCCGGTCGTGCTCGCCGCGTACAACGCCGGCGACCGTGCCGTGCTGACGCACCAGGGCATCCCGCCCTATCGCGAGACCCGCCAGTACGTCATCCGGGTGTTGCGCCGGTTCGACCGCGAGGCCGCCCAGGCGGCGGCCCGGCGGATCTACGGCCCCGGCCCGGGCCGCCGACACGGGGCATCCGTCGCGGGGACCCGACTGGTGTCGTTCCAGGGACCGCTGCCGGAGGTGGTGCGGTATCGCGCTGGAGGCGACGTGCTCGTCGAGCACGAGCCCGTGATGCCGCCGGCGCCGGCGATGCAAGCGGTGCCGGCGGTGCACGCCATGCCGGGGGTGCACGCGGCGTCGGGGATGCAAGCGGTGCCGGCGGTGCACGCCATGCCGGGGGTGCACGCGGCGTCGGGGATGCAAGCGGTGCCGCCGCCGCCCGTTCCGCCGCGCCGGGCCGAGAATCCCTGAGGTGGCTTCCGTGAAAGGAGACGCCCATGACCGTGCCTGAACGCTGGCAGGAGCTGATCGAGCTGATGCTCGCGCCGATCGCCTGGGTCCCCCGGATGCAGGAGGTCGTGCTGGGCTTCTTCCTGGCCGAGGCCTCGCCGTGGGCCACCGCGGGCAAGTACGTCTTCCTCCTGTTCCCGGCCCTGCTCGGCGTGGCCGCCGTCTGGATCACGCTGCTCTCCCTCTACACGCTGCCGTTCCGCCGGTACCGGCTGCGATTCGTGTCGATGCTCCTGATGGCGTGGTGGGACGCCGCGCGCGCGGTCAC
>Ga0302046_10001769_pt1 | contig 20224 bp, 15 predicted proteins | sample RVTome_11_FD_200261 | JGI IMG/M metagenome (GOLD analysis project Ga0302046, IMG submission 200261) | Soil microbial communities from uranium-contaminated site in the Upper Colorado River Basin, Wyoming, United States - RVT147D111 (version 2) ...
CCGTCCCGCGACACGATGGTGACGCGCTTCGCCACGTCGATCAGGCAGTCGGAGCAGCCGTCGAGCGGCGGCTGCTCATCGCCGGGACCGTAGCGTCCCGGACCGACGACGATGGTCGTGCCCTCGGCGGCGCGCGTGATCGCGTGATTGATCGAGCGGCACGGCACGGCGCGCGACCCGCAGTCGGGGCCGTCGACGCCGTCGTTGGCGACGAGCAGCTTGCCGGCAGTCGCCGGCGCGGCCGTGGCGGTGAGCAGGGCCGCGATCATCGTGAGCCCGCAGACGATCGTCATCGCGTGTGTATCCATGACGCCAGGAGTACGCCATCGATGCCGGCCGGCACCATTCGCCGCCCGGGCTACGCCGCCGGCCTAGCCCGTATGGCGTAGGGAGGCGGGGTGCAGACCCGAGGCGCTCAGGACCACGATCGTGCCCGGCGCGCCGTGCCCGCCAGATGCGCGAGGCCGGCGCGCAGACGCATCGGCGCCAGGGGCTTGGTGAGCAGGAGGAAGCCCGCGGCGCGTGCCTCGGTGAGCCGTGCCGGGGACGTGTCGCCGGTGATCAACAAGGCCGGTACGCTGCTGCCGACGACGGCGCGGACGGCGGCGATGGCCTGCGGACCGGTCTCGCCCCCTGCCAGCTCGTAGTCCGCGAGGATCACGTCGGGTGTGGCGGCGCCGTTTGCGGACGCGAGCGCGCACGCCGCCTGGCCCGAGCGCGCCGTCGCGATGGTGCAGCCCCAAGGCGCGAGCAGGTTGCGCATGCCGTCGAGGATCGCCGGATCGTCATCGATCGCCAGCACACGGAGGCCGGCGACGTCATCAGCTACGGCGGCTGCCGTGCGTCGCACCGTGGCAGCGCGCTCGGCGCGCGCTGCCGTGACTGTGAAGATCGAGCCCCGTCCGGGGGTGGAGCGAAGATCGAGGCGGTGATCGAGAAGCTGCGCCAGGCGCTGCACGATCGCCAGGCCGAGTCCCAGTCCAGCGCGTGACCGCGAGTCCTCACCGGCGCCCCGCTGATACTCGTCGAAGATGCGCGCGCGCTCCTCCGGCGCGATGCCGCGCCCGCTGTCGCAGACGTGAATGCGGACATCTGCGCCGCGGCGCGTGCAGCCGACGACGACCTTGCCGCTGTCGGTGTAGCGCAGCGCGTTCGTGATCAGGTTCTGCAGGATGCGGCGCAGGAGCAGCGGGTCGCTGCGGACGGCCAGGGTCGTGGGGACGACCCGCAGCACGAGACCGCGCGTGCTGGCGAGCGGCTCGAGCTCGGTGCACAGTTGCGCCAGGAGCGGGCCGAGCGCGACGTCGCCGACGCGCGCCTCCAGGACGCCGGCGTCGAGCCGCGAGACGTCGAGCACGGAGTTGAACATCTCCTCCATCGCCTGCATCGACGCCTGGATGTTCTTCACCAGGCCGCGTGCCTCGGGGTCGTGCACCTTGCTCTCGAGCGCACCGACGAAGAGGCCGAGCGCATGCAGCGGTTGCCGCAGATCGTGACTCGCAGTGGCGAGAAACGTCGACTTGGCGAGGTTCTCGCGATCGGCCGCGTCCTTCTTCTCGCGGAGATCTTCCGCCAGCGCGTGCTGCTCCGCGAGCAGGACGCGGTCGATGAGCGGTCGGATGCGTTGCGCCAGGGAGACCAGGAGCACTGCCAGGAGGCCGAGGACGACGAGCTGGGCGGCTCCGAGGCCGATGCCGAACAGCTCGGCCGCGGCGGCCGCGGCTCGCGGCATCACGAACAGCAGGCCGGCTGCGAAGGCGAGGAGGGTGAGCAGGTAGGTCGCGGCCGAGCTCAACACGCGATCGATGTCGAAGAGCCGGTGGCGCAGGATCGCGGTCACCATCGCGACGGGAAAGAGCGACGTCCACACCAGGCTGTAGTAGACGAACCGGCCGTAGCGGTAGTCGACCAGCAAGGCGGCCGTGGCGCTGGCCTGTAGCATCCCGACGAGAAACGACGCGACGAAGACGAACCGCCAGCGACGGCGAATGACGCCGTCACTGGCGCGGTACTTGCCGAGCAGGAGCGCCCCCAGGGTTCCCCACGCCAGCGCCATCAACGAGCCGAACAGCGGCATGGCCACGACCGGAGCGATCGGTCCGTCGGCCTCCGCACTGACGCCGAACGGGCCGATGAGGAACAGCAGCCACGGCCAACTACGCATCCAGCGCGGGGTGGCGCCCCCCGGATAGTGCGCGCCCATGCGCACGATGACCGGGAAGATCAGGCTCGCGCCCACCATGCGGACGGCGATGGCCGCGCATACCTGACCGTGCGTCGTGCCGAAGAAGCTCACCAGGTAGAGAGCAACCGCCAGCATCATCGCGAAGGCGGCTTGCACGGCGGGGACGCCCGGAGCGCGCAGGATGATGAGCAGGGCCCCGACGACGTAGACGGCCGAGGCTGCCAACATCCAGCCCTGCGCCATCGTCCTGGGAATCAGCAGCGTGGCGTCGAGACGGCGGCCGTCGCGCTCGACGCGCACGGAGACAGGACCGGCGCCCCGGCGTGCGAGGTGCGCATCGATCCGGAAGTCGAAGCCGCCCTTGCCGGCGAGGTCACGGCCGCCGACGGCGATCAGCCGGTCGCCGATCTGCAGCGCGGGCGCGGAGGTCGGCGAGGTGCGCAGCGCCCGCACCATGGGGTACATCCCCTCCGTCCCGAGTGTCGGCGTCAGGACGACCGGTGAGGCGGTGATGTGCCAGTCGGCCGAGCGCAGCCCGAGGGCCATGCACGTCAGCCACGTCGGCAGCACGACGGCGATGAGGATCCGATCGATGCGCCGGAGCTCCCCCATGCGCGGTCTCCGCGCTCAGTGCTCCGGGGTGGCGACGAGGCCGAGCTCGACCATGGCCATCACCGCCTCGGTGCGGTTCGAGACGTCGAGCGCCTGCAGCACGGCGGCGACGTGCACCTTCACCGTCAGCGGCGCGATGCCGAGCACCCCGGCGATCTCCTTGTTGGTCAGACCCTTCGCCATGAGCTCGAGTACCTCGCGTTGCCGGGGCGTGAGGCCCGCCGTGCGCGCGCGCCGCGCCTCGGCCTTCGCCTGCGCGGTCCGCTCCTCGGCCTCGATCGCCGCCAGGTCGAGGACCCCGGGGGGAACGTACGTGCCGCCGGCGCGCACGAGCTCGAGCGCGCCCAAGATCACGTCCTTGCGTGACGACTTGGGAACGAAGCCGGCCGCGCCGCCGTCGAGGGCGGCCTTGATCTGCCGCGGGCTCTCCTGTCCCGAGACCACGACCACCGACACCAGCGGATGGCGCGCGCGCAGCTTCTTGAGCAACGTGAAGCCGTCGACGTCGGGAAGTCCGAGATCGAGCAGCACCAGGTCGAGGTCGTCGTGTGCCGCCGCGGCGGCGAGTGCCTCCTCCGCCGTCCCCGCCTCGACGAGCGCCGGCCGCGGCTTCAGCCCGCGCAGCACCTCGCGCAGGCCGGTGCGAAAGAGCTCGTGGTCGTCGACGGTGAGAATCTTCACGCCCGAGCATTGTCGGCCAGGCGTGCCATCGGAACAAGCACCCGCCCCAGCGACTACGCCGCATGGGCTAGGCTGCCCAGCGCATGGCGCCGCCGGGCGCACGACCGTAGCGTGTCGTCGTGCGGCGAGATCTCGCATCGTGGATCCTGATCGCCGTCCTTGCCGCGCTCCTCGGCGGCCTCTGGGTGCGGGGTCCAGCCAGCCCGCGCACGTCCGGCGCCGAACCCGAGACCTGGACGGGGGTGCGTGGCATCGGCGCCGAACCGTAGTAGATGGCTGCGAGCGGCCGCCGCGGTCGCGTCTCTCCGATGAGCCCTACTGACGATCGTCCATCCGCCGCCTCGCCCGAGCGTCCGCGCCGGAAACGCTGGCAGACGCGCCTGCGCCGTTGGCTCGCGGGGTACGCGATGGCCGCCATGGTCTTTCTCCTGCCGCGGCTCTACATGACCTACATGCGCCTGGTCGAGGTGACGTCGCGCCACGACGACGACACCCTCACGGAGTTGATCGTCGGCTCCGTCGAGCGCCACGATCGCGTCATCGCGCTCCTCTGGCACCAGGAGGTCTTCTCGGTTCATCATCGCCCTCCTGGGATCGGGGATTCCACGGCCGCCCCGACCTTCCCCGTTCAGGGTTGCAGATCGAGCCCGCCCGCACCAACGATCTCCCTGAGCCGCGGAAACGCGCGCTCGAGGAGCTGGTCGGCACGGCACGCGTGCTGGCGCGCGATGCAAGCGGCGACCTGGGGAGCCGAGTCGAGGGGCGCCACCCCGAGCGCGGCGCACTCGCTCGCATGCGCGCCGAACCCGAGACCGAGCGCGTCGAGGAGGTCCGCGGCGGCGAGCTTGGGTGACCCGCACGACTTGACGACTTTGGCGGCGAGCTTGGCCGTGAGCCCCTTCGCCGGATCGCGCAGCTTGGTCGCGAGCTTGGTGCAGGTCTTGCGGGTCTTCGCGACGCACGCGCCGACGTCGGCCTTGGTCTGGACACACGCGTAGATCTTGTCGCTGCACTTCTGAACCGTCTTCAGCCAGTTCTTGACGAACTTCGCGCCCTCTTTCTCGAGCGTCTTCTCGCACCCGACCGCGGCCTTGCCGCGTCCTTTCGGGTCGGCGAGGCCCAGTCCGCCACCGTCGCTTCCGGCCGGCAAGCAGGGAAACTCGGCGGCGGGGTTGCGACCGCCGAGGGTGAGGATCTCGAACGCGCGGGGCACCAGCATGGCGAAGATCTGCGCGGCCCGGCAGGCGTGGTGACCGACGAGGCACGCGGCGACATCGGCGGCGTCATCGATGCTCGGGACGCCGAACGGGGCACAGGCCGCCTCCTCCGCGTCGTACCCGAGTCCGGCGGCAGCCCGCAGGTCGAGGGCGTCGACTTTCGCGGCGTTGCACGCCTTCGCGATCGTGCTGGCGAGCTTGGGCTCGTCTTTCGCCGTGATCTTGCCGAGCTCCTTGGCGCACTTCGTGGTGGCCTTGGTGACGCAATCGGGCTCGCCCGCCTTCTGCTGCAGGCAGAGGAAGACGGCGTGCGCGCATTTGTCGAGGTGCTTCAAGATCTGCGCCGTGTACTTGGCGCCGCCCTTCGCGGCCGTCTTGGCGCACGCGCCCACGGCCTTGCCGCGGCCCTTGGGATCGCCGAGGCCGGCCACCCCCGCCATGGCCCGGGCGGGACACTCGGGATCGGACCGATCGATCTGGCTATCGCCCTCGTCGTCGATGCAATTGAAGCAGTCCTCCCCCGGGATGTCCGTAGGTGTGGGCGAGGGCGAGGACGCGACGCTCGGGGTCGGGGTGGGACTCGCACCGCCGGCAGCATCTTGATTGACCAGGAGCACGATCGTGCCGGTCTGCTCGTCGAGGAGTGCCAGGTCCGGGCGCGCATCACCACCGCAATCGAGCGCGGTCGGCAGCCCGGCGAAGGGCTCCGGGGCGATAGGACGCATTACCGCACGGGTTGACGTATCGCGGAGTTATCGGACCTTCCGGGCCCCCGATTTCCTGCCTACTCCTCCTGAACGACGGGGCGGATTAGAGCCCCCGCGGGTGCTTCGGCCGGGGCCGCCCGTGCCCGCGTACGAGTGACGCGGGCTTTACGCTCGGTGACCGAGCCTGGTCAAGCCGCACTGCGACATTGGCGGCCGGCGGGCGGGCCGCGAGGTGTGGCGAGAGATCGGGAGGGGGCCCCTACGACGGGAAGTCGAAGGTGGGCTGGCGGTCAGCGCCTGGTGGGGGACGCGCGGGGGCCGGGATAGGCGTCTCGGTCGGGAGGCCGAGGTTCCGAAGGATGCGCTGCACGACCGGCGGGTCCTCGATGGTGGCGACGAGGCGGAAGCGGGCGCCGCAGACGCAAGCGAGGACGTCGAGCGCGAAAACCCGGCGCATGAGGTCGGCCCACCGCCAGGCGCGTCGCGCGGGCGCGGGCGTGGTCGGGAGCGCCGTCGGTGTAGACGATGCTCCGGCGGGCGCGGGAGCAGGCTCAACCGGCGGGACCGCCGCGACCGCCGCCGGCCGCCGCCGCGCCCGCGCGCCGAGGATGCCATGGTAGATGAGCAGATTGACGCGCGGCTTGGGAATCAACACGGCGAGCTTCTCGAGAAACTCGGTACCGCCGAAGATCAGCGCGCGGGTGCCGTCGGCCCAGGCGTGCGCGAGCGTGAGGCCGACACGACCATCGGCCAGTATCTCGAGACGCTCCTGCGCGAGTGGCGGGCGCAAGAGGTAGTGGCAGAGACGCTCGAGGCCCGCACGATCGTCGGCGCGCACGGTGCGGCCACCGTGGAGATCGAAAGCGGCGGCCCGGGCCTGCCAAGGCGAGGCGCGCCGGGAAACGGCGGTGCCGGGCACGCTGCCGACCCGGCCGACCCGCGCCCCCGGGGTCCGGCCGAGCACGCTCCGTCCGACGACCGACGCCGCCGCGAGTGCTGCGAGCGTGCCGGCGTCCTCCCCGGCCGGTTCGCTCGCGGCGTCGTCGGGGGCGCCGAGCTTGATGCCGTAACGCGCGACGAGGCGCGTCACGCGTCGGGCGATCGTCGCGACGAGCCGCGCGACCTCGCGTGGAGTCGGCGGCGGTGCGGGCACGAAGCGGAGATCGCCCGGCGCGTCCGGCGCAAAGACGCCGTCGAGAACGAGCGTATGAAAATGGACGTTGAGATTCAGCGCACTTCCCCACCGCTGAATCGCCGTGACCGCGCCGGTTTCGCCCGCGGCAATGCCCTGGCGCCGTGCGCGGCGGCAATACAAGGCGCGGAGCGCCCGGACATAGACAGCGAGCACCTTCCTGCAGAGGACGTGGTCCCACGCCAGCACGTAGCGCAGCCGGAACGGCAAGCTCAGCACCCATTGCCGGACCGGCACGGCGGGAAGCACGTGATCGACGAGATGCGCGGCGCGCTCGGCCATCCGGCGCCCGCCGCAGCTCGGACAGACCGCGCGTCCTTTGCACGAGAACGGCACGAGCCGCTCGGCGTGGCAGCCATCGCAGCGAAAGCGCGCGAAGCCGTGCGCCCACACCCCACACTGGAGGAACTGGCGGAATTCACGCTCGACGAAGGACGGCACCCCGCCGCCGTTCTCGGCCACGCGCAAGAAGGTCATCAAGTGCGTGCGCACCACCCGATGCAGCACGGTGTGCTCGGCGGCACGCGGGCGGTAGGCGCGGACGCACGTGGCAGCGGCCGTCGCGGGCATCCGCCATCGTGGCGACGCCGCGCGCGGTGGGTCGATCCGTACGAGTAGCGCGTCGGACCGGCGTGTCTTTCCTCGACCGGAGGCGACCGCGCCGCGCCGCCAAGAGCCGGGCCCCGGCGCATCGGCGAGCCCCTCGCCTGTGCGCTGGCAGTGCCGACGATCCGCCGGGGTTCTCTCGATGCGTGCGTGGTACCGTCGGGCAGCATTGTTTCCCGAGCTTGCTTGATCGGCGAACGCATTGGCGACGTCCAGCTTGGAAAGCTGGGGGTCGGCGACGCTGACGGGCGGGCCTAGTACTGCCGGTACCGCCGCTGGACGTGTGCCTGGCGGACTCGGATGCGCTCCCGGCGCTCGACGGGCGAGACGGTGCGCGTCCCCGCCGGCAGGTGGGCGCGCAGGTCGTCGCGGCGCACCTTGAGGACACGCGTCTCCGGCATGCGCGCGGGCGGGGTCGGGTAGGTCCAGCGCACGGCGAGGAAGCCCTCGGAGAGGCCGGTGGTGTCGAGCCAGTTCGGGACGCCCGGATCCTCGTGCGCGACCACGTAGCGCCGGACGCCGTCGGGATCGAGCTCGGTCTGGAAGCCGTTCAGACTGCTCTGGTGGTTGGCGAAGTCGAGGGACTCGCCCCAGAGGTTGGCGAGGTGGAAGCCGCTGTAGACCGGGGGCTCGTGGACGACCACCTCGACCACCAGCGCCTCGTCGGGCGCGAGCTCGAACACCCCGCCGGCGTAGACGTTGGTCGCCTGGCCGCCGCCGGTGGCGAGGCCGGCGGCGTTCGGGGCGTTCAGGTCGTTGCGCGGCATGAAGCGCTTGCCGTCGCCGTTCACGTCCTCGTAGGTCTCGAGCGTGACGGCGTAGAACTCGTTCCAGAAGCGCATCTGGTTGCGCACGATCTCGCCGACCCGGCGGAGGTCGGCGGCGGCGCGGACCGGATCGAGCGCCGGTGGCGGCGCGCCTTCGGCGCCGACGCGCACGATCTCGAGGTCGAGCAGGTCCTCGCGCTCCCAGTCGTGGAAGAGCTCGCGCACCGTGAGCCAGCGCGAGGTGTACTGAACGGGCTCGCGCGAGCCGTCGGGGCGCCGTACGCGCCGCGTGGCGGTGGTCGGCAGGAAGTTGCCCCGGTAGCCGGCGGGGCGCTCGGGTGCCAGCAGAATCTCGAAGCGGCCGTCGGCGTCGACGGCGAGCGTCGTCGAGTCGAGCACGCCGCCGTTGGCGCGGCTTCCGGGACGGAGCTCGGCGATGCTGCCCGAGTCGCCGGCGTAGCCGCTCGGGGTCTCGAAGATCACGTACTGCGGTGCCTTCCGTCCCTCCGAGGCGGGGGGCTCGCCGCGCCAGTGGCGGGTGTCGCCGGCGCGGCCGCGCACCACGTACGACCGCGTGCCGTCGATCGGCGCGTAGAGATAGACGGCGTCGGCGTTGTCGATCGTCGCCTTGTCGAGCGGCTCGATGGCACGGCGGAACGTCGGGAAGAGGGGATCGTCGAGGGCGCGGCCGATGGCGCCGTAGACGAAGCCGAGGAGATAGCGGTAGCCCTCGGCGAGGTTGCGGTCGGTCGCGGGCGGCGGATGGTGCCCGGGATCGTCGATGACGTCGCGCGCCGCCTCGAGGTCGGCGACGAGCGCCCGCCACGCCGCGCGCAGCTCGGCGCCGGCGCCCCGGCTCCCTCCGGCCGCCACCGCCTCAGGCCTCCCGCGCCGCGGCGCGCTCCGCAGAGCCGCCGTCCCAGCCGAAGCGCGCGAAGAGCGGCCCGAGCTCCTGGCGGATGTCGTCGCCGCGGAGGCCGAACTCCTCGAGGCTGTACGCGTGCGCGGTCTCGTGGCGCCGCGCGTGCTCCTGCTCCTCGGCGAGCACCGCCGCGTACGCGGGCGTGACCGGGAGCCCGAGCGCCGCGTAGACGGCCGCGACGGTCCGCTTCGGCTCGGCGACGAGCGCGGCGTAGTCGACGATCGCGTGCGGCGTCGCGGGGTGCCGCGCCATGACCTCCAGCGGATAGCGGTAGGTATGGTACGACTGCGCCGCGAGCGCGCGGAGCGACCCCGCCATCTCCGCGTCGCTCCACTTCCGCATCCGCCACGCCACCTGCATGAGCTTCAGCAGGCTCGGGATGGTCTCGTAGGGATGCCGCATCGGCACCACGAAGCGGGCGTCCGGGAAGGTCTCGAGCAGGCTCTCCATGCGTCCGACGAAGATCGGGTTCTTGCTCAGGTGGATGCGGTCGGCGCCGTTCAGGTAGAGCTGGCGCCGCACGCACGCGGCGTAGAAGCGCATGATCCGCCGCCGCTCGGACGCGGGGCGCTCGTCCAGGTGGTAGAAGTCGAGGACGCCCATGTAGGGAAGCCGCACGATCCACGTGCCCGACGCGCACGACGAGGTGAGCACGCCGTCGTCCTCCTCGGGGGCCGTCAGGCTCTGCGCGTGGACGTGGCGGGTCTTGCCGAACTTGCGCTCCTCCCAGGCCCGCACGCGGCGCTCGAGCGCGCCGCCGAGGCGGCGGCGATCCCACGCCGCGACCAGGCGCACGAGCTTCTTCTGCAGCAGCGAGGGCAGGTAGAGCTCGTAGAGCATGAAGGCGCTGAAGCGCTCGCTGTCCCGGCTCATCAGCCGGTGGAGGAGGGTGGTGCCGCTGCGCGCGTGGCCGACGATGAAGACCGGCGCCCGCACCCGGGTGCGGCGGAGGCCGGGGAAGAGCAGCGGGTCGAGCGCGAAGCAGAGGGCGTGCAGGGCGGCGACCGCCGGCACGGTGAAGAGCAAGGTCCGCAGCAGACGGCGGCGGTTCCGCGGGTTGCGCTCGCGCCACGCCAGCCGGAGAAGCGTGCGGTAGGTGCGGAAGTCGAAGTAGTACATGGACGGTGGCTCTCGCTAGCGCGAAGGCCGCGCGCGAGCAAGGCGCGCGGGCACGCGCCGACGAGGTCGATGCCGGCCGCCCCGCGGCAGAAGGGGGCGTGGGCCAGCCTCCACTAGCCGAGCTTGATCACCAGGCGCTGGCCCTCGCGGATGCGCGAGCCGCCGAGGCTGTTCACGACCATCAGCGTGCGCACCGAGACGCGGTGCTTGCGCGCGATCGTCCACAGCGAGTCGCCGCGGCGCACGCGGTACTCGAGGAACGGCTTGCGCTCGATCTCGGGGAAGTAGAGGGCGGCGTTCGACGCGACGTGCACGGCGGCGAGGAACTCGGCGTAGAAGTTCCGCGACGCGAAGCCGAAGCTCGGACTCTCCCAGCCGCGGACGATGTCGTCGAGGCTCGTGCCGACCGCGGCCCGCGCCCGCACGACGCCGGCGACGCCGTGGTTGTACGCGGTGAGCGCCAGCGGCCAGCTCCCGAGCACGGCGTGCGCCCGCGCGAGGTGCGCGGCCGCGGCCCGCGTCGAGCGCACCGGATCGAAGCGGTCGTCGCGCCCGCCGGCGACGACGAGATAGCGCTCGGCGGTGGGCGCGGTGAGCTGCCAGAGGCCGGCGGCGCCGGAGCCCGAGACCGCGTTCGGGTTGAACGACGACTCGACGTGCGGGAGGTACGCGAGCGTGCCCGGCAACCCCTCCTCCCGGAGGACGCGGCGGATCGCCGGCAGGTAGAGCTCGGCGCGCATGAGTCCGAGCGCGAAGGTGTCGCGGAGGCCGCGCTGCGCCCGGATGTTGCCCATCGCCCGCGCGGCCGCGGGCGGGCCGAGGCCGGGCGCGGCGAAGAGCCCGTCGAGCCGGCGGCGGACCGGCGAGCCGACCACGGGGGCGGGGTGGAGCTGCGGCAGGGCGACCCGGGCGAGCAGGCGCTCGTAGCCCGCGCGCGCCGCGTGCACGAGCCCGTCCTCGCGCGCCGGCCCGAGCGGCACCACGTCGTAGACCAGGCGGAGGTCGTCGCGGTCGTGCAGCAGAGACTCGGCGTCGCCCACCTGCGTGAAGACGTGGATCCAGAACCGCACGCGGTCCGCCATCGCGGGCGAGAGCGGGAACTCGGGACCGAAGTCGAGGGCGGGAGCGGCGCCCGAGGCCGGGCCCGGCGACAGGCCGAGGAGGACGGCCAGCAGGAGGGCGCCGATCAGGCGAGGGCTGTACGCACGCGGAGGCATGGCACCAACGTGGCGGCGCCCATGAAGCCATACGCGACTCGCGGTGGCAACCGGTTTTCAGTCGCCCCGACGCGCCGGGACCGGACGGCGGAGGACGCCCGCGGCCTCGCGCACCAGCACCAGCGCAAGCGCGATCAGCACCAGGGCGACCAGCGCGTTCACCGTGCCGGCGTTCAGGCCGAGGGCGCGGAGACCGTCGCGCGCCTGCAGGACGAGCGCCGCGAGCGTCACCAGCATCACGAACACGGTCGGGCCGAGGGCGTACCAGTAGCGCCGGCCGGTGGCGCGCAGCCACACCGTCACCGCCAGCAGGGTCAGGGCGGCGAGGAGCTGGTTGCTGGTGCCGAAGAGCGTCCAGAAGGTACGGTACGCGCCCTCGCCGGTCGCGAGCACGAGGGCGAGCGGGGCCGCCACCGTGAGCGTGGAGGCCAGCACCCGGCCGGCGCGGCTCGCCGGCCGCAGCAGCTCCTCCAGGACGTAGCGGCCGAGCCGCGCGCTCACGTCGAGGGTGTCGAAGATGAACGTCGAGAACGCCATCGCCCCGAAGGTCACCGCGAACGGCAGATGGCTCTCCCCGATCATCACCACGAGGAAGCGGCCGAGCCCCTGGCCGTAGATGACGCCGGGGCCGACGCCGGCGCTCTCCTCGCGGCTCACGATCATCACCGTGGCGAGCGCGATCAGCGCCACGAAGCCCTCGAGCAGCATGCCGCCGTAGCCGATCGGGCGGCAGTGGCTCTCGCGCGCGATCTGCTTCGAGGTCGTCCCTGAGCACACCAAGCCGTGGAAGCCCGAGCAGGCGCCGCAGGCGATGGTGACGAACAGGAATGGGAAGAGCCCGCCCACCGGCCCCGTCCAGCTCACGAACGCCTCCTGGCGCACCTCGAAGCCCCCGAAGAAGATGCCGACGACGCCGGTGAAGAGCGCCAGGTACAGCACGAACCCGCCGAGGTAGCCGCGCGGCTGCAGCAGGAGCCAGACCGGCGCCACCGACGCCGCCAGGCAGTAGAGGAGGATGATCACGCACCAGGTCTTGGCGCCGAGGACGAGCACGGTGGAGACGGTCGTGCCGAGCCAGACGACGCCGAGCGTCGCCGGCACGAAGATCACCGTGAGCACCCAGAGCGGCGGCCCGAAGGCGCGCTCCACGACCCCCATGACGAGGGCGAGCACGAGGTACATCACGCTCGCGGCCGCCACCGCGCCGCCCGGGTTGAAGGACCCCGTGCCCGCGAGCTCCTCGCCGCCGGCGACGAACGTCGAGGCCGTGATGTCGGTAAACGCGACGATCACGTAGACCAGCGCGACCCAGATGAAGATCATCATCGCCAGCCACGCGCGCGGCCCGAGGTACTCGCGCACGATCTCCGCCACCGAGCGGCCGCGGTGGCGGACCGAGGCGACCAGGCTCGAGAAGTCGTGCACCGCGCCGATGAAGACCACGCCGAGGGCGATCCACAGGATGCAGGGCAGCCAGCCGAAGTAGGTGCACGCCAGGATCGGGCCGGCGATGGGTCCGGCGGCGGCGATCGCGCTGAAGTGCTGGCCGAGGAGGTAGAAGCGGCCGGCGGGCACGAAGTCGATGCCGTCGCTCAGCACGGTCGCGGGGGTCGCGCTGGCGTCGTCGAGTGCGTACTGGCGGGCGATGAAGCCGCCGTAGAAGCGGTAGCCGAGCGCCAGCCAGAGCAGCACGGCCGCGGCGAGGAGCGGAAGGGTCACGATGGAAGGCCGCGGGCCGGCATGCGGCGGAGATGCTAGCGCCCGTGGCAGGGTCGCTCAAGCGCCGGCGCCGCCCCGGCACGCGCGCGCCGCCGCCTTGCGGCGGCCGGGTCCGGCCCGTATAAGACGACGTGCAGCACGGGTGAACGTGCAATCAGCAATGCTAATCGCGTAGGGCCATGCACCTCGAGACCCTTCAGGTGTTCTGCGATCTCGTCGAGACGCGCAGCTTCTCGGCGGCGGCCACGCAGAACTTCATCACCCAGTCGGCGGTGAGCCAGCAGGTGCGCGCCCTCGAGGCGCGCTTCGATCAGCCGCTCATCGAGCGCACGCGCGGGCGCATCCAGCCGACCCCCGCCGGCCGGCTGCTCTACGAGGCCGGCAAGGAGATCACCGCCCGCTATCGCGACCTCCGCGAGCGCATGCAGAGCATCGGCGACGTCGTCGGTGGCAGCATCCGGGTCGGCACCGTCCACAGCGTCGGCCTCTACGAGCTGTCCGAGCCGCTGAAGCGCTTCGTGAAGGCCTACCCGCAGGTCAACGTCCACCTCGAGTACACGCGCTCGAGCAAGATCTTCGAGGACGTCCTGAACGGCGGCATCGACCTCGGCATCGTCGCCTACCCCTCGCGGCGCGCCCAGATCACCGTGCTGCCGTTTCGCGAGGACCGCCTGGTGCTCGTCTGCGCCGCCCACCATCCGTTCGCGCGGCGCCGCTCGGTGACCCTCGCGGAGCTCGAGGGCCAGCCGATGGTCGGCTACGAGCGCGATCTCCCCACCCGGCGGGCGATCGACCGCGTGCTGCGGCGCAAGGGCGTGAACGTGCGCTACGTGATGGAGCTCGACAACATCGAGACCATCAAGCGGGTGGTCGAGGTCGGCGCCGGGCTCGCGTTCGTACCGCTGCCGTCGATCAAGCAAGAGGTCAAGAGCAAGTCCCTCTGCGCCCTGCAGATCGCCGACGAGCGCCTGCTCCGGCCGCTCGGCATCGTGCACCGGCAGGGGCGTCAGTTCCCGCCGGCGGTGCAGCGCTTCATCGCCGAGCTCAAGTAGCCGCCAGCGCCGGCCGCACCTGCTCTCCGAACAGGCGGATGGTCTCGGGCGGCGCGAAGTCGCCGAACATGATCGTGAACAGGCGCACACCCGCGTCGACCTTGGCCTGCAGGCCGGCCGCGACCTCGTCGGGCGTGCCGCGCACCGCCACCGCCTCGACGTCGGCGAAGCCGCCGAGGAGCTGCTTCGCCATCGCCCAGCGCTGCTCGAAGTCCGCCCGGTCCTTGCCGAGCACCACCAGCACCTGCTCGGAGACCGTGATCTCGGCGGGGTCGCGCCCGACGTCCTTGCAGTGCGAGCGCAGGATGTCGAGCTTGTGCGCCAGGTCGGCGGCGGCGTTCATCGGGCAGTTCCAGCGGTCGGCGTGCTTGGCTACGACCTTCAGCAGGAGGCGCTCGCCGGCCCCGCCGACCGTGATCGGCGGATGCGGCCGCTGCGCCGGCTTCGGGTTGTTCGCCGCGTCGTCGAGGGCGTAGTACTTCCCCTGGAAGGTCGAGCGCGCCTCGGTGAACAGGCGGCGCATGACCTCGAGGCCCTCGTCGAGCTGCTCGATCCGCACGCGCGTCGCCGGGAAGTTGTAGCCGTAGCCGCGGTACTCCTCGTCCATCCATCCCGCGCCCACGCCGAGCTCGAGGCGTCCCCCCGAGATCTGGTCGAGGCTCGCCGCCATCTTCGCCACCAGAGCGGGGTTCCGGTACGAGTTGCAGAGCACGAGCGAGCCGAGGCGGAGGCGACTGGTGCGCGCGGCGAGCGCCGAGAGGGCGGTCCAGATCTCGAGATGGTCGACGTCGGGCAGCCCGCGCGCCCACATGTGGTCGACGAGCCAGATGGAGTGGAAGCCGCCCTCCTCGCAGGCGCGGGCGCGCTCGACGAGACCCGCGAAGTCCGTACCCACCTGCGGAAAGAAGAGCCCGCAGGACACCGAGGCTGCACTCATGGTTCCCTCCCCGGCCGCACGCGGCGGCGGCGGCGGATTAGATCACATCCCCGCCGGCGGGAGAAAGCGCCGGTGACTCGCGCGCGCGCGCATGCTAAGAGCGTCGCCTCGTGTCGTCCGCCGCCAAGCTCCGCGTCGCCGTCGTCGGCGCCACCGGCATCGCCGGCCAGCAGTTCGTCGACGCGCTCCGCGACCATCCCGCCTTCGCGCTCACCGCGCTCGCGGCGTCCGAGCGCTCGGCGGGGAAGTCGTACGCCGAGGCCCTGCGCGACCCGGGGACGGGCGCGGCGCGCTGGTGGTGCGCCGAGGCGCCGCCCGCTGCGGCGCTGGCGCTTCCCGTCCAGGACGGCGCGCGGCTCGACCTCGACGCCGTCGACCTGGTCTTCTCGGCGATCGACGCCGGACCGGCGCGCACGCTCGAGGCGGAGTGGGCGGCGCGGGTGCCGGTCTTCAGCACCGCCTCGGCCTTCCGCTACGAGGACGACGTCCCGCTCCTGATCCCCGGCGTGAACCTCGCGCACGCGCCCCTGATCGAGATCCAGCGCGCGCGCCGGGGCTGGCGCGGCTTCGTGGTCCCGATCCCCAACTGCACCACGACCGGGCTCGCGATCGCGCTCAAGCCCTTGCACGACCGCTTCGGCGTCGAGCGCGTCGCGATGACCTCGATGCAGGGCATCTCCGGCGCCGGACGCTCGCCGGGCGTGATCGGGCTCGACATCCTCGACAACGTCATCCCCTTCATCCCGGGCGAGGAAGAGAAGGTCGCCCGCGAGACGCGGAAGATCCTCGGCACCCTCGGCGAGGGCGGGATCACGCCCGCCGCGTGCGTGGTGTCGGCGACCTGCACGCGCGCCGCCGTGCTCGAGGGCCACACCGAGGCGGTCTCGGTCGGGCTCGCGCGGCCGTGCTCCCCGACCGACGCCGCCGAGGCGATGCGCACCTACGACGCCGGCGTCGCCGGCCTGCCGTCGGCGCCGCGCCGCTTCATCACCGTGCACGACGATCCCTTCCGCCCGCAGCCGCGACTCGACCGCGACGCCGACGGCGGCATGACCACCTCGGTCGGCCGCCTCCGCACCGACGAGCTCTGGCCGCACGGCCTGCGCTTCGTGCTGGTCTCCCACAACACCAAGTTCGGCGCCGCCAAGGGCGCCGTCCTGGTCGCCGAGGCGCTCCGCCGCGACGGCTTTCTCTAGCCTGCGCGGGGCGTAGCCCGGGTCGCTCTCGCGCCCCATGTCCGTCGCGCGCCCGCACGCCGACCTCCCCGCGAAGCCGCCGGGCTTCTGGCGTCTGGCCGGTCCCGGCGCGGTGCTGGTGGGACTCTCGATCGGGGCCGGCGAGCTGATCATCTGGCCGCGCACCACGGCCGCGTTCGGCGGCTCCATGACCTGGGCGGCGCTGCTCGGCATCGCGCTGCAGTTCGGGATCAACTGCGAGCTCGGCCGCTACACCCTCGCCACCGGCGAGAGCGCCTATCGTGGATTTGCCCGCCTGTCGCGGCACTGGGCGCCGGTGTTCATCCTCCTGAACGTCCTCGGCTGGCTGCTGCCGGGCTGGGCGCGCGCCTGCGGCGGCGCGCTCAAGGCGCTGGTGGTCGGCCCCGACGGCTGGGGCGCGCCCTGGACCTGGACCGCCATCACCTTCGCCGGCGTCGCCGCCGTGCTGTTCGGGCCGCGCATGGTGTCGCGCTCGGTCGAGCGCACCACCGAGGCCCTGGTGGTCGTCATGACGCTCGGGCTGGTGACGATCGCCATCCTGATCGGCGAGACCGGCACCTGGGGCACGCTCGCCGCCGGCGCCGTCAACGTCCCGTACCGCGATCCGGGCATGCCGCCCTACGAGCTCTTCTCGGCGATCGTCTTCGCCGGCGCCGGCGGTACCGCCAACCTGTTCCTCTGCCTCTACATCCGCGACAAGGGCTGGGGCATGGCGGCCGCGGGCCGCACCGACGCCGCGCTGCCGCTCGCGACGCCCGCCAACCGGGCGCGCTGGCGCGCGTGGTTCCGCCACCTCGTCCTCGATCAGGCGCTCTTCTTCTGGGGCCTGAACTCGCTCACCATCCTGCTCTTCGTCTACGCCGCGCTCGCGGTGCTGCATCCAGCGGGCGTAGTGCCCGATCAGGAGATGCTGGTGTGGGACGAGGCCGCGATGCTCGGCGCCGTCGCCGGCGAGCTCGGGCGGCGCCTGTTCCTCGTCGTCGGCGTCGCCTGCCTGTTCAGCACGCAGCTCACGCTGGTCGACGGCGTCGCGCGCAGCCTCGCCGACATCGTGCACGGCACCTGGGGCTGGACGCGCCGCCGCAGCCCCGAGTGGTGGTACCTGCGCTTCGCGGCGCTCTGGATCGTGCTCGGCGTCGCGCTCACCTACCTCTACGAGCGCCTGCCGCCGATCCTCTTCCTCCTGAGCGCGGGGTTCTTCGGCGGCATCGCGATGGCGATCTACGTGCCGCTCACGCTGGTGATGAACCGGCGCCTGCTGCCGGAGGTCTGCCGTCCCGGCCCCCTGGCGACGGGCGCGCTCGCGCTGATCAGCGTGTTCTACGGGGCGTTCGCGGTGTGGGCGATCGTCCGCCTGGTCGCCAGCCTCGCCTGAACGCGTCGCACGCGGCGCGCACCGGACAGCGCCCGCAGGCGGGCCGGCGCGCGGTGCAGACCGTCGCCCCGAGGTCCATGATCGCCTGGTTGAAGTCGTAGCTTCGCCCCGGCGCCACCACCAGCTCGGCCACCGCCCACAGGCGCGCGGTGCGGCCGCGGCGGCGCCCCGGACCGAAGGCGCGCTGCAGCACGCGGGCGGCGTTGGTGTCGAGGATGGCCGCGTCCACGCCGTGCGCGAACGAGGCGACGGCGGCGGCGGTGTAGCGTCCGATGCCGGGAAGGCGCGCCAGCTCGTCCGGGGTGCGCGGGAAGCGCCCGCCGTGCCGCCGGGCGATGACGCGCGCCGCGGCGTGCAGGTTCCGGGCACGCCGGTAGTAGCCGAGGCCGTTCCACGCATCCCGCACAGCGGACGCCCGCGCGGACGCGAGATCCTCGGCGGTCGGGTAGCGCGCCAGGAAGCGCGGGTAGAAGTCGAGGACGCGCCGCACCTGGGTCTGCTGCAGCATCACCTCGGAGACCAGGATCTCGTAGGGATCCCGCGTGCGGCGCCAGGGGAGGTCGCGCCCGTGGACGCGATACCAGGCGAGCAGGCGGCGGCGGAAGACGCGGACGCGCTCCGCGTCGAGCCGCGGGACCCGCGCCCGCCGCGGCCGACGACGCGCAGCGTTATGCAACTTCTCTGATTTCAACGCTTCTCACGGCGGAACCGCTTTGGTTACAATGCCTCCCGCAGGACGACTCTCATGCCACTTCGCCTCCGCCGGCGGGCCGTGCGGCTCGCGACCCGCCTCCTCACCAAGCCGCTCAAGCGCTACCACCGCGCCGCGCACAACGACCTCGACAGCCTGCGGCGCTATATCAAGAAGGGCGACATCCTGCTCGTCGAGGGCGATCAGCGCGTCAGCGAGTGCATCAAGTACCTCACGCAGAGTTCGTGGTCGCACTCGGCGATCTACGTCGGCGACGAGCTCTGGCGGCGGAATCCCGACGCGCGCGCCGAGCTCCTCGAGGAGTTCGGCGACGACGCCCAGCACCTGATCGTCGAGGCGCTGGTCGAGAACGGCGTCGTCGCCTCCGGCCTGTCCAAGTACATCGAGTTCAACATCCGGATCTGCCGGCCGTGGAACCTCCGGCGCGAGGACCTGCAGACGGTGATGAGCGAGGTCATCTCGCAGATCGGCTACCGCTACGACATCAAGAACCTGATCGACCTCGCGCGCTACTTCCTGCCGGTGACCCTGGTGCCGACGCGGCTCCGGCGCACCGCGCTCGCGTTCGGCAGCGGCATCCCGACGCAGGTCATCTGCTCGAGCATGATCGCGCGCGCCTTCGGGCGCGTGCGCTACCCGATCCTGCCGGAGGTGACGGCCACCGGCGAGCTCGCCCCGCGCCGCCTGCGCGACTGGTGGAGCCGGCAACGGCCGCGGCGCACGATCGCGACCTTCCGCCGCCGGCCGCCGACCCTGATCAGCCCGCGCGACTTCGACATCTCGCCCTACTTCGACATCATCAAGTTCAACCTGCTCGAGGACCTGCGGTTCGACTACCGGAAGATCCGCTGGGTCGAGGAAGAGGCGAGCTGAGCCGCCGCGGCCTTCCGGGGCCTGAGAATCGGCCGCGCTCGATCTCGCGAGCCGGCGAAAGCGGCACGACGTGCCGGGTCGGGCGCGTGCTCCGCCCGGGCACGATCATTGCGCCAGGCAGCGGAATGGCATGAGCGAATCGCACCCCTGCGGTCTTGACTCCGGGCTCGAATGCGCGCCAAGAGGAATCGCGATGATTGGGCGCGTCCTCCTCATTCTGCCCATGGTGTGGGTGTCGATCTCGTCGTCGGTGTGCCAGGCGGCGTGCGTCCTCGCGGAGGAGCCGGTCGCCGCGGATCGCGCCGCAGCCGCCGCCGCACCGCACGCCGGGTGCGAGCATCACGACGCGAGCGACATTCCTCCTGCGAATCGCCCCGACAAGAAGGACGCTCACCTCGATTGCTGCTGCCTCGCCATGGGCGCGCCGGCACTCGATACGAATCGAGGGCTGCCCGCCGAGGTCGGAGCGCTCGTCCACGTCATCGTCGACACCAGCGCGCATGTGGACCTCCTGCTCCAGCGCGACGTCGACCATGCTCCGAGGCCCCCAGGCCTCAACTCTCCCTTCGCCCGCAACAACCCTCACCTCCTGATCTGATCCCTCTCGCCGAGGGCCGAACCCACGCCAAGCGCGGGCACGGCCCTCGGGTGTCGTGGCGACGACGATCGGGAGGTGGGCCTGCTCGGCTCGCCGCCTTCCCGCCTGCTCGCCGCACGACCGCACACGATCGAGCCGAGCAGAGAAGGGAGATGAGACCGTGCGACCCGGCCGGCGCGAGCAGCCGGGACGCACCGTTCCCAGCATGCGCTCCTCGCACGCAATGCCGACTGCATCACCCGCGCACCGTGGCGCTCGTCTGATCGTCGTCCTCGTGCTCGCAACGCTCGGCGTCACGCCGGGGTGCGGCCGCATCGACCGCGCGCTGCAACGGCAGATCGCGATGGAGGCGGACGGGCTTACGCCCGCCGTGGACGACGACAAGGCCGTCATGCGCACGGCCGTCGAGGCGCACGAGAAGGGCTTGGGCACACCCGACGGCGGGCCGCTCGCGCCTGACGCGGGCCTCGGCGACTACGTCTCCCTGGCGCTCCGCCGGAATCCGGCGATCCGCAA
>Ga0302046_10001770_pt1 | contig 20223 bp, 19 predicted proteins | sample RVTome_11_FD_200261 | JGI IMG/M metagenome (GOLD analysis project Ga0302046, IMG submission 200261) | Soil microbial communities from uranium-contaminated site in the Upper Colorado River Basin, Wyoming, United States - RVT147D111 (version 2) ...
TCCGGTGGTGCTTACCGGGTTACTTGAACGCCTCAACATCGCGGCAGCCCGGGGCCCGGCTCGTCCTTCGAGGCTCGTCCCCGCGGGCCGAGCGCCTCAGGATGAGCCTCCGGTGGTGCTTACCGGGCCGCTTGAACGCCTCGCCTCATCCTCGCGGCAGCCCCGACGCTCATCCTGAGGTGCGAGCGCCAGCGAGCCTCGAAGGATGGATGCGAGCACGCACCGCGCCGACCCGCGAAATCCCAAGCCCGCAAAGCCGACCGACGGGCGCGGGAACGGCAGCGAATGACAAACGGAGAAACCTTCGGAGGCGAGCCTCAGACCGGCGGCGGCTCGGAGCCGTCGGACGGCGTCTCGGACGCGGCCTCGGCGGTCTCATCGGCGGCGGCCTCCACCGAGCCGTCGGCATCCTTGCCGTTGGGCTGGGGCGGCGGCGCGGCCGGGCGGTCCTGGTTGGCGTTCGCGTTGAGGATGCGGAAGTAGTGCTCGGCGTGCTGGTAGAAATTCTCCGCCGCGATGCGGTCGCCGCTGGCCGAGGCATCGCGCGCCAGCGTGAGGTACTTTTCCATCACTTGGTAGGCGTTGCCGCGAACCCGCACGCTGGGCCCGTTCGAATCGAAAGTCTGGTTCCGGGAACTCCCCGGCTTGCGCCCGTTGTTGCTCCGGCCGCGACCACGCTTGGGATTTGATGGTTGTCTCATCGTTCGGTAATGGTTCCCTTGCACACAGGCCCCCACTTCGTCCCAACGGAGCAGTCATCCCCGCTCCGGAGACATCGAATTCACATGGCGTCCGGGAGGTCCCCACCGGTCGAGACCGGCGCGCTTGGACCTTTTCCCCTTATTAACAAAATCGCTGGGGCCATACCAGCGGCAAATACCACAAAATCTTTCAAGGAAACGTGAAACTCAGCGAATTAGCGCGATTACCCGAGGAATTCCCCTCATGTCGGCGCGCATGCCCCCGTATTTGAGCCTATTTCGGTCCGCCAGCCGCCGCGCGTCGTCGCCCTGGCCGGCGCCGATCTCGACGAAGGCCCGCCCGCCCGGCGCCAGCAGCCGCGCCGCCGCCTCCATGACACGGGCGATCCCGGACAGCCCGTCCGGTCCGCCGTCGAGCGCCGCTTGCGGATCGTAGGCGATCTCCGGCGCCAGGCCGGCAAGATCGCTGCTCCTGATATAAGGCGGATTGGCGAGAATGCAATCGTGGCGTCCGGCCAGGCCGCGGCCCCAGTCGTCGACCGAAAAGCGCGCCCGCGCCGCGAGCCCGAGGCGGCGGGCATTCGCTGCCGCGGCATCGACGGCCTCGGCCGCGACATCGACGCCGATCCCGGTCGCGTTCGGGAACTCGCTCAGCAAGGCCAGCAGCAGGCAGCCGCTGCCGCTGCCGAGATCGACGACCGAGAGCGCCGCCGCGCGGTCGGTGAAGGCGTCGAGCGCCGCCTCGATCAGCGTCTCGCTGTCGGGCCGCGGCTCGAGCGTGGCGGGCGCGAGCGCGAAGTCGAGGCTCCAGAACTCGCGGAACCCAAGGATGCGCCCGACCGGCTCGCGCGCCTCGCGCCGCCGCACCAGGGCCTCGACCGCGTCGCGCTGGCGCGCGTCCAGGCGCCGCTCGGGCCGCGCCGCCATCGCCTCGCGTCCGAGGCCCAGCGCCGCGCCCACCAGCAGGCGCGCGTCGAGGCGCGGGCGTTCCACCCCGGCCGCCGTCAGCCGCGCCGCCGCCACCGCCAGCGTCTCGCGCAGCGTCGCCTCCACGGCCGCCACCGTCGCGCCGCCGCTCACTCGACCGCCGCGAGCCGCGCCGCCTGGTCCTCGGTGGTCAGCGCGTCGATCATCTCGTCGAGCCCCTCGCCCTCGAGGATCGCGTCGATCTTGTGGAGCGTCATGTTGATGCGGTGGTCGGTGACGCGGCCTTGCGGAAAGTTGTAGGTGCGGATGCGCTCCGAGCGGTCGCCCGAGCCGACCTGGTTGCGCCGGTTGGCGGCGCGCTCGGCGTCGCGGGCGGCGCGCTGGGCCTCGTAGAGCCGCGCGCGCAGCACCTTCATCGCCTTGGCCTTGTTCTTGTGCTGCGACTTCTCGTCCTGGATCGCGACCACGATGCCGGTCGGCACATGGGTGATGCGCACGGCGCTGTCGGTGGTGTTGACCGACTGGCCGCCCGGCCCGCTGGAGCGGTAGACGTCGATGCGCAGGTCGTTCTCGTCGAGCTCGACGTCGACCTCTTCCGCCTCGGGCAGCACCGCCACCGTCGCCGCCGAGGTATGGATGCGCCCGCCCGATTCGGTCGCCGGCACGCGCTGCACCCGGTGCACGCCGGACTCGAACTTGAGGCGCGCGAAGACGTCGCGGCCGCTGATACTGGCGATCGCCTCCTTGTAGCCGCCGATGCCGGTTTCGTTCAGGTCCATCACCTCGAACTTCCATTTGTGCGCGTCGGCGTAGCGCTGGTACATGCGGAAGAGGTCGGCCGCGAAGAGCGCCGCCTCGTCGCCGCCGGTGCCGGCGCGAACTTCGAGGATGGCGTTCTTGGCGTCGGCCTCGTCCCTGGGCAGCAGCAGGATCTTGAGCTCGCCCTCGAGCTCGGGGATGCGCTCCTTGAGCTCGGCGAACTCGGCCTCGGCGAGCTCGCGCATCTCGGCGTCGCCGTCGGGATCGGCGATCAGCCCGGCCAGGTCGCCCATCTCGGCCTGGGCCTTGCGCAGCGCCCCGATCTTCTCCACCACCGGCGCCAGGTCGGCGTACTCCTTGGAGAGCTTGGCCATCTCCTGGGGGTCGATCGCCTCGCCGCTGGACATCCGGTCGCCCAGTTCCTTCTGGCGCGCCGCCACCTGGTCGAGCTTGGCATCCATGTTCATTCGCCGTGCCCTCTTTTCGCTTTGGTTGCTGTCCTGCTCCGATCGCCGCCGCGCCCGATCCCGAAGAGGCGGTCGAGCAGCGCGGCGGCTTCCTCCGCCCGGGTCTTCCCGTCCTCGGCCGCGATCGCGCGCAGCGCCGTCGACGGCTCGTGCAGCAGCCGGTTGACCAGCTTGCGGCTGACCGCCTCGGCATCCTCGCCGCCGGCGCCGTCCAGCACCTCCTGGCGCACCGCCTCGAAATGCGTCCGCAGGCCCTCGATCGCCGGCGCCGCGGCGCGCTCGGAGCGCCCGCGCCGAAACGCCGCCAGGCCCGCCTCGAGGATCGACCAGGCCTCCTGCGCGGCCGCCTCGCGGCGCGCGCGGCCGCTCAACGCCACCCCCTCCAGGTCGTCGAGGCTGAAGCGGAAGGCGTCGTCGATGCGCTCGACCGCGGGGTCGATGTCGCCCGGCACGGCGACGTCGAGCAGCAGCATCGGCCGCCGCCGCCGCCGGTCGAGCGCCGCCTCGATCATGCCGGGGCCGATGGCGTAGCTGCGCCCGCCGAGCGAGGCGAGCACGATGTCGCTCGCGTCGAGCAGCGCGGCCACGGTCTCGAAGGCCGCCTCGTGGCAGTCGAGCCGCCGCGCCGCGGCCTGGCTTCGCCCCGCCGAGGGCAGGCTGACGGTGAGCCGGCCGAGCCCCGCGCCGCGGAGCTGCCCGGCGATCAGCTCGCCCATCTCGCCGTCGCCCAGCAGCAGCGCGCTCCGCTTCGTCAGCTCGCCGTGCAGGTCGCGCGCCACCTGGACGGCGGCGGCGGCCATCGAGACCGGCGCCTCGCCGATCGCGGTCTCGGAGCGGATCTTCTTGGCGACGGCGAAGGCCGCCTGCACCGCGCCGTCGAGCTCGGGCCCCACCATGCCCGCCGCCTTGGCGCGCTGGTGGCCGGCCTTCACCTGGCCCAGCACCTGGGGCTCGCCGATCACCTGGCTGTCGAGCGAGGCGGCGACGGCGAAGATGTGGCGCGCCGCGTCGTCGCCGGCAAGCGTGTAGAACTGCCGACCCGCCTCGGCCTTAAGCCCCGGCACCCGCCCGGTCAGCACCGCGACCGTCGCCTCGGCCGCCTTGGCGGGATCGGGTGCTGCGGCCTGCACCTCGACGCGGTCGCAGGTCGAGAGCACGATCGCCTGGGGCACGCCCTCGGCCTTCAGCGCGCGCAACACCTCGGGCACCGCGCCGTCGGCGACGAAGAGCGCGTCGCGCAGCATGACGCTGCTCGAATGATGGTTGGCGCCGACCACGAAGAGCTGGGCCGGCGTCTCCTTGCGGCCCGCCACCTGCGCCTCGCTAACGGTAGGGGGCGAGCGCGTCTTCGAGCGCCGTCAGCTTCACCTCGCTCTGCTCGCCCGTGTCGAGGTCGCGCAGGGTGGCGGCGTCGCGGGCGAGCTCGTCCTCGCCCATCAGCAGCGCCACCCGCGCGTTGGCCTTGTTGGCGTCCTTCATGCGGCGCTTCAGGTTGCCGCGAAAGCCGAGATCGACCGCGAAGCCGGCGCGGCGCAGCTTGGCCGCGAGCTTCTCCGCCGTCGCCTCGGCGGCCTCTCCGATCGGCACCAGCGCCACCGGGCGCGGCGCCTCCAGGGTCTTGGCGGCGAGCAGCGCCAGGCGCTCGATGCCGCCGGCCCAGCCGATCCCCGGCGTCGGCGGCCCGCCCATCTGCTGGATCAGCCCGTCGTAGCGTCCGCCGGCGATCACCGCGCCCTGGGCCCCCAGCGCGGTGGTCGTGAACTCGAATGCGGTGTGGCAGTAGTAGTCGAGCCCGCGCACCAGCCGCGGCGACAGCTCGTGGGCGACGCCGATGCGTGTCAGCCCCTCGCAGACTTGGCTGAAGTAGTCGCGCGCCGCGTCGGTCAGATGGTCGCCGAAGAGCGGCGCCTCCTTGACGATCTCGCGGTCGCCCTCGTCCTTCGAATCGAGGATGCGGAGCGGGTTGCGCGTCAGGCGCTCGCGGCTGTCCTCGGAGAGCTTGTCGAGGTGTCCCTCGAAGTACGACACCAGCGCCGCACGGTAGGCATCGCGGCTCTCGGTGTCGCCCAGCGTGTTCAGCTCGAGCCTGGTCTTGCCGAGCACGCCCAGCGCCTCCAGCACGTGGGCGCCGGCGGCGACGATCTCGACGTCGCCCATCGGCTCGGCGATGCCGAGCAGCTCGATGTCGATCTGGTGGAACTGGCGCAGACGCCCCTTCTGCGGCCGCTCGTAGCGGAACATCGGCCCCCAGAGGAAGAACTTGAGCGGCAGGTGCTGCTGGAGGCCGCCCGAGATGAAGGCGCGCGCGACGGCGGCCGTGCCCTCTGGGCGTAGCGTCACCAGGTCGCCGCCGCGGTCCTCGAAGGTGTACATCTCCTTGGTGACGATGTCGGAGGTATCGCCGAGCGTCCGCTTGAAGACTTCCGCGAATTCGAAGATCGGCGTCGAGATCTCCTGATAGCCGTAGAGCCCCACCACCGCGCGCGTGGTGTCGACCACGTCGCGGTAGCGCCGCGCGTCCTCGGGCAGATGGTCGTGGGTGCCGCGAACCGGCTGCAGGGACGACACGGGGGCGAGGGCTCTCCGCTAGTGGCTCGGGGCGAACCATGCTGCGCAGGCCGCAGCGATGCAAGCGCGAAAGGGCGGCTGGTCCGCCGCGGCCCGGCTCGTCCTTCGAGGCTCGCCCCTGCGGGTCGAGCACCTCAGGATGAGCCTCCGATTTTGGCCAATATCCGGAAGCCCGCCCTGCGAGGCCCGCTATGGCTCGGGGCGAACCATGCTGCGCAGGCCGCAGCAAAGCATGGGGAAGGGCGGATGGGCGGCTGCGGCCCGGCTCGTCCTTCGAGGCTCGCCCCCGCGGGTCGAGCACCTCAGGATGAGCCTCCGATTTTGGTTAATCCTAAAAGCTCATCCTGAGGTGCGAGCGCAAGCGAGCCTCGAAGGATGGATGCCGCTACCCGGCCCCGCCGCTCTACTCCGCAGCAGCCGGCGCTTTTTCAACCTCGGCGGCCTCGGCCGCCTCGATCTCGGCGGCCTTCTTCTCCACCAGCTCGACGAGGTGGTCGACCATGTCGCCCTCGCGCAGCACGTGGTGCTTCTCGCCGTTGATGTAGATCTGGTGGCCCGAGCCGCCGCCGGTGAGCCCGATATCGGTCTCGCGCGCCTCGCCCGGCCCGTTGACCACGCAGCCGATCACCGAGAGCGACATCGGCGTCGAGATATGCGCCAGGCGCTTCTCCAGCTCCTCCACGGTCGGGATCACCTGGTACTCCTGGCGCGCGCAGGAGGGGCACGAGATGATGTTGACGCCGCGGTGGCGCAGCCCCATCGACTTCAGGATCTCGAAGCCGACCTTGACCTCCTCCACCGGATCGGCGGAGAGCGAGACCCGGATGGTGTCGCCGATGCCGGCCCAGAGCAGCGAGCCCAGGCCGATCGAGGACTTGATCGTGCCGGAGGTCAGCCCGCCCGCCTCGGTGATGCCGAGGTGGAGGGGATAGTCGCAGGCCTCGGCCAGTCCCTGGTAGGCGGCGACGGCGAGGAAGACGTCGGAGGCCTTGCAGCTGATCTTGAATTCGCGGAAGTCGTGGTCCTCGAGGATCTGGATGTGGTTGAGCGCGCTCTCGATCATCGCCTCGGGGCAGGGCTCGGCGTACTTCTCCAGCAGGTCGCGCTCCAGCGAGCCGGCGTTGACGCCGATGCGCATCGAGGCGCCGTGGTCCTTGGCCGCCTTCACCACCTCGGCGACGCGCGCCGCCGAGCCGATGTTGCCCGGATTGATGCGCAGGCAGGCCGCGCCCGCCTCGGCCGCCTCGATGGCGCGCTTGTAGTGGAAATGGATGTCGGCGACGATCGGCACGGTCGTCGCCTTGACGATGGTCTTCAGCGCCGTCGTCGAGTCCTCGTCGGGGCAGGAGACGCGCACGATATCGGCCCCGGCCTCCTCGAGCGCGCGCACCTGGGCGATCGTCGCCTGGGCGTCGGAGGTCAGCGTGTTGGTCATCGACTGGACGCTGATCGGCGCGTCGCCGCCGACCGGCACCGATCCGACCATGATCTGCCGCGATTTCCGCCGGTAGATGTCGCGCCAGGGCCGCACGCTCATGTCGTCATCACCCGTTCGTCGCCTTCCGTCAGGCCAATAGCCGTCGCGCCGGAGCGTACACCCCGGCGCGGCACGTCTCAATCGATCTAGGTAGTGTGCGGCCGTGGCGACGACAACCGCACCGGCCGAAACTAACGGCTGGCGAGCAGCGCGTCGGCGTCGAGGCGGATGTTCTGGCGCACCGCCCCGGCGGGGCCGAGCGGCGGCAGCACGCGGCCGTCGACGATGATGCGCAAGCCCCCGGCGTTGCCCGCGGTCAGCAGCAGCACCCGGTTCTGCACCACCGGGAAGACCTCGCCGGCCTTCAGGATGCGCGAGAAGACCATGGTGCCGTCGGTGAGCTGGAGCTTGACCCAGGTGGTCTGGGTGGCCTTCAGGACGATGCGCGCCTTCCCCGATACCGGGCTGTTGGCCTGGGCGAGCTTCGCCGCCTCGGCGGCCTTGCGCCGCGCCGCCAGCACCGCCGCGGCCCGCTCGGCCGCCGCCTTCCTGGCCGCGGCCTTCACCGCGGCGATGCGCGCGCGCTCCGCGGCCTCGCGATCGGCGCTGGCGCGCAGCGCCGTCTCGCTGATCACGCCGGGCCCGGTGGCGACCGCGTGTTTCAGGGTCGCCCTGTCGTCCTCGGCGTTCTTGCCCGGAACCGGCTTGAGCTCGGGCCCGGCCTTCTCCGCCGGCGGCTTGGCCGCGGCGCCCGGGGCCGCCTTGCCGCCGTCCTTGACGGTCTTGACCGGCTTGACGGCCGGCGTCAGCTTGCCCGGCTTGGCGCCGGTCGCGGTGGCGATCGCGCCCTCGCCGGCCGACTGGCCGGCCATCAGGTACCAGCCGCCGTAGACCGCAATGCCGGCGACCAGCGAGGCCGCCAGCAGGGCCACGCCCGGCAGCCGCCGCTCTTTGGCCGGGACCAGGAAATGCAGCTCGGTCTTCTTCTCCAGCCCGGCGATCTCGCTGCGGAAGCGCTCGACGATGTCGGCGCGGTCGAGGTCGAGCATCTGGGCGTAGGAGCGCACGAAGCCGATCGCGTAGGTCGGCCCCGGCAGATCGGAGAAGAGACCCTTCTCGATCGCCTCGATATAGGCTTTCTTGATCTTCAGTTCCTGGGCGACGTCGGTCAGGCTTAAGTTCTTGTTTCGCCTGGCATTTCTTAGCTGTAGACCGATACGCTCCTCGCGGATCGGAGTTTCGGCCGTCTCGGTGGCCGTCGTGTCCTGGTCGATTTCGTCGCTCCGACTCGCTGTCGCCATCTCTCGTGCCCTTTATTCGGGCCAGACGGTCGTCACCCCGTTAGGCGAAGACGCTTTGGGTCTTCTTTCCAGGGCTAACTCGCCGCCGGCCCCATTGTTGTATTCGTCTTCGCCTGCCAATGGGTATATCAGCCGCTCGGTTGCCCATGCAATCGAAATAGAATTAGGATTTAGATAACGACCCCATGATCCTTGGCAAAAAATCGTAATTTGGGTCGAAGGCTGTGCGCGGCGGTCTCGTCGAGCCCGGCCATGTACTCGGCGAGCGCCCCGGCATCGAGGCTGAGGATCATCGCCTTGACCGGCCCGAGGGCGACCGGGGCCATCGAAAAACGGCGGATTCCCAGGCCGATCAGGGCCATCGCCTCCAGTGGGCGGCCGCCCATCTCGCCGCACAGGGTGAGCGGCACCCCGGCCGCCTGGCATTTGGCGGCGAGCCCCCGCAGCAGCGTCAGGACCGCCGGCGCGAGCACGTCGTAGCGCTCGGCGATGCGCGGATTGCCCCGGTCGGAGGCGAACAGGAACTGCAGCAGATCGTTGCTGCCGACGGATACGAAATCGACCCGCTGAAGCAGCGCCGGAAGCTGGAAGAGCAGCGCCGGCACCTCCAGCATGACGCCGATCTTGACCGAGCGCGGGACCTTGCCGCGCCCGCCCCTGCCGCGCCCGCCCCTGCCGCGCCCACTTTGCGCGCGCTCGATCTCGCGGACCACGATCTCCCTGGCGGCGTCGAACTCGGCGACCTCCGCGACCATGGGGAACATCACGTGGAGGTCCCTGCCGCGCGCCGCCCGGATCATGGCGCGGAGCTGCTGGCGCAGGATCGCCGGCCGGTCGAGGGCGATGCGGATGGCCCGCCAGCCCATCGCCGGGTTCTCCTCCTCCTGCCCCGGCACGTAGGGCAGCACCTTGTCGCCGCCGACGTCGAGGGTGCGGAAGACGATCGGCCGCTTGCCGGCCACCTTGAGCGCGCGGGCGTAGATCTCGACCTGGTCGTCGACCCCGGGAAAGGACGGCCGCACCATGAAGGGGATCTCGGTTCGGTAAAGCCCGACGCCCTCGGCGCCGGTATCGTCGAGGTGCTGCACGTCGACCAGGAGGCCGGCGTTGATGTTGAGCGAGATCGCCACGCCGTCGCGGGTCACCGCCGGCCGGTCGCGCAGCGCCGCATAGGCCTCGCGCCGCCGCTTGGCCGCCGCCATGCTCTGGACGAAAGCCGCCTGCACGTCCTCGCCGGGGCGCACGAAGGCGGTGGCGTTGTCGCCGTCGACGATCACCGTGTCGCCGGCCTCGACGCGGTCGAGCGCGCCGCTCATCCGGCCGATCATCGGGATGTCGAGGGCGCGGGCGACGATCGAGACGTGCGAATGCACCGCCCCCTCCTCCAGCAGCACCGCGCGCAGGCGGCTGCGGTCGTAGTCGAGCAGCTCGGCCGGTCCCATCGAGCGCGAGACCAGCACGATGTCGTCCGGCAGCTCGCCCGCGCTCCCCATGCCCTCGCCGTTCCCGCCGGTCAGGTGCAGCAGCAGCCGGTTGGTCAGGTCCTCGAAATCGGCGAGCCGCTCGCGGATGTAAGGATCGCTGATCTGGCCCATGCGCGCGCGGGTATCGTCCTGGACCCGCTGGACCGCGGCCTCGGCGGTGAGGCCGCCGCGGATCGCCTCGCGGATGCGGCCGATCCAGCCGCGGTCCTCGGCGATCAGCCGAAAGGTCTCCAGCACCTCGCGGTGCTCGCCGGGCATGGCGAGGTCGGTGGCCGCGATCAGGTCGTCGATCGCGGTGTGCATGCCCTCGAGCGCGGCGGCGAAGCGCTGCAGCTCGGCGTCGGCGTCCTCGGCGACCATGCGGTGGGCGATGGCGCGGGGCTGGTGCATCACCGCGCGGCCGATGGCGATGCCGGCGTTGAAAGCGACGCCGGTCAGCCGCATCGGCGAGGCGGGATGGCTGCCGGCGGGCGCCAGCTCGTCGGGGCTCACCAGCTCGCCGCCGGCGACCAGCTCGGCCAGCACCATGGCGATGGTCTGGAGGGTCTCGACCTCCTCCTCGGTATAGGCGCGCGAGGTGCGGTTCTGGATCACCAGCACGCCCATGACGCGGCCGCCGCGCAGGATCGGCACGCCCATCAGCGACTGGTAGATCTCCTCGCCGGTCTCCGGCCGGTAGGCGAAGTTGGGATGCGATTGGGCGTCGGACAGCGCCAGCGGCCGCGCCCGGCCGGCGATATCGCCCACTATGCCTTCGCCCAATTGCAGGCGCGTCAGGTGCACGGCCTCGGCCTTCAGCCCCTCGCTGGCGAAGAGCTCGAGCACCTCGCCCGCGCGCATGACGTAGACCGAGCAGACCTCGGCCACCATGTTGCCGGCGATCAGCTTCACCACCTGGTCGAGGCGCTGCTGGACCTCGCCCGTCGACGCCATCAGGTCGCGCAGGCGTTGCAGCAGGCGCCGCGAGGCGCTTATGGCGCCGGATTCAGCCATGCCCGATCATAGCCCAAACTGTTGCGGCCCGGCCGTCCGTTCGCCATCCGGCGCCTGGGCGCCACGGCAATCGAATGCAGCGCCGGGCGGCGGGACCCGGCGTTGGTTCTGCTCGGGCCCGCTCCGGTTCGATCTCGTGGTCATCGGATCAGTCGGCGTCGAGCCCGTAGGCGGTGTGCAGCGCGCGCAGCGCCAGCTCCGTGTATTCCTCGGCGATCAGCACGCTCACCTTGATCTCGGAGGTCGAGATCACCTGGATGTTGATGCCCTTCTCGGCCAGGGTGGCGAACATGCGCCCGGCGACGCCGGCGTGGCTGCGCATGCCGACGCCGATCACCGAGACCTTGGTGACATCGGGGTCGCTCAGGATCTTGCCGAAGTCGAGCTGGCCGCGCCGCGCCTCCAGCACCTCGACGGCGGCATCGAGGTCGCCCTTGGCGACCGTGAAGGTCAGGTCGGTCGACTTGCCGTCGTCGGAGACGTTCTGGACGATCATGTCGACGTTGACGTTGGCCTCGGCCAGCGGCCCGAAGATCGCCGCCGCGACGCCCGGCTGGTCGGGCACCTTCATCAGCACGATCTTGGCCTCGTCGCGATTGTAGGCAATGCCGCTGACGACCGATTGTTCCACGATTTCATCCTCGCCGACCACGAGCGTGCCCTCGTCCTCCTCGAAGGTGGAGCGGACCTGCAGGCGCACGTTGTGGCGCATGGCCATCGCAACCGAGCGCGTCTGCAGGACCTTCGCGCCCAGCGAGGCCATCTCGAGCATCTCTTCGTAGGTGATTTTATCCAGCTTGCGCGCCTTCGCAACGATGCGCGGATCGCAGGTGTAGACGCCATCGACATCGGTGTAGATGTCGCAGCGCTCGGCCCGCAGCGCCGCCGCCAGCGCCACCGCCGATGTGTCCGAGCCGCCGCGGCCCAGGGTCGATATCCGGTTGCCCGGCGCCAGGCCCTGGAAGCCCGGCACCACGGCGACGTTGCCCTCCTTGAGGAAGGCTTCCAGCGCGGCGGTCTCGATCTCCAGGATACGCGCCTTGGTGTGGGCGTCGTCGGTATGCACCGGGATCTGCCAGCCCATGAAGGAGCGCGCCTCCACCCCCAGGCCCTGCAGCGCGATCGCCAAGAGCCCGCTGGTGATCTGCTCGCCGGTGGAGAGCACCACGTCGTGCTCCTTCTTGCCGTGCTCGCGCGAGGCCTCGTTCGCCCAGCGATCGAGCTGGTCGGTCACCCCGGCCATCGCCGAGACCACCACCGCGACCTCGTCGCCGGCGTCGTGGGCGCGCTTGACGCGCTGCGCCACGTGCCGGATGCGCTCGAGGTCGGCGACCGAGGTCCCGCCGTACTTCTGGACGATGCGCGCCATGCGCCGAAGCCCCCATCAACGCCCGCTCGAAACAGGATGACGAACAGAAAGGCAAAAAGACTGCCGGCCGGTTTCGGTTGCCGGCCGGCTGCGAGGCTATACATACTGTTTGTGGCAATTCCCGCGCAAGCGCGGGAGGGCTGGCCGTGGCAATTCCCGCGCAAGCGCGGGAGGGCCGAAGGCGAGAGGCGGGCGCAATCATGACCGGACGCGAAAGCGGGACAATCGGGGATGCGGCTTCGGTCGAAGCCGCTTCGGTCGATGCGGCCGAGGTGGCGCGCTTCGCCGCCCTGGCCGGGACCTGGTGGGATCCCAAGGGACCGATGGCGCCGATCCACAAGCTGAACCCGGCGCGCCTGGCCTACATCCGCGACCGCCTGGTCGGCCATTTCGGGCGCGACACGGAGGCGATCCGCCCCTTCGCGGGCCTGCGCCTGCTCGACGTCGGCTGCGGCGGCGGCCTGCTCGCCGAGCCGATGCGCCGCCTCGGCGCCGACGTCGCGGGCATCGACGCCGCCGAGACCAACGTCGCGGTCGCCCACGCCCACGCCCAGGAGAGCGGCCTGGAGATCGATTACCGCCACACCACCGTCGAAGCGCTGGCGGCGTCGGGCGAGCGTTTCGACGCCGTGCTCAACATGGAGGTGGTCGAGCACGTCGCCGACGTCGGCGCCTTCATCGGCGGTTGCGCGGCGGTGCTGAAGCCCGGCGGCGCCATGGTCGTCGCCACCCTGAACCGCACGCCCAAGGCCTTCGCGCTCGCCGTCGTAGGCGCCGAATACGTGCTGCGCTGGCTGCCGCGCGGCACGCATGATTGGCGGAAGTTCGTGCGGCCCTCCGAGCTCGGCCGGCATCTCCGCGCCCACGGCCTCGCGATCGAGGACCTGACCGGCCTCGCCTACAACCCGTTGAACGACAAATGGGCCACCTCGCGCGACCTCGGCGTCAACTACATGGCCTTCGCGACCAGGCCCGGTGCCTGACGACGACGCGCCGTGGCTGTGGTTGATTGCGGGACCCAACGGCTCGGGCAAGTCGACGCTCGCGAGCGAATTCATGCCCGACATCGCCGGCACCGGCATCTTTGTCAATGCCGACGATGAAGCGCGATCGATCGACAAGGATGATCCGTCGCGCGTTGCGATCAGCGCAGGTCGCCGCGTTTTGCGACGCGTCGCCGCGCTGATTGAAGCGAATGAGAGCTTTGCGATCGAGACGACGCTGTCCGGCGTATCGCATCTGCGAATGCTGACACGGGCCCGCGCCGCTGGATTCAGGGTCGGCATGATTTATGTCTGGATCGGCGGGCCCGGTCTGGCCGTTCACCGCGTGCGGGAGCGGGTCGGGAGTGGCGGGCACTTCGTGCCGCCGGAGGACGTAACTCGACGGTTTCGGCGCGGATTGCGGAACTTTCCGGCCTATCTCGATTTGGTCGATCAGGCTGCCCTGTATGACAATGTTGGTGCGTCACCCTTTATCGTGGCCAGGTATGATGGTGTAGAGTGGTCCGTCGACCACGAAGAGCGGTTCGACGATATCAAGCGGGCTCTGGATGAGGCGAAATGACTCAAAAGTCCGACGACAAGTCCAACGAAGAGCATTGGGCGTATCGCACCGAACGTGCCTTCAAGAAGGCTGTTCGCAAGGAAGTCGCCAAACATCGGGCGGCGGGCGGACCGATCTACGTGATGCGCGGCGGGCGTGTCATGGAAGCGCCGAAAAGCCCGGCCCGCAGCAGAAAGGCCACGAAGGTTGCGAGGAAGCCCGCAAAACCGAGGCGCGGTCGGTAATCTGATGCCTATCGATCACGCCGTACGGCCGCTCATGTCGAAAGCAACTCGGCTCAGGTCTCTTCCCCGATAGCGCCATGGCCACCGACCGACTCGACGCCAAGGGCCTCATCTGCCCGCTGCCGGTCCTGAAGGCGCGGCGCGCGATGAAGGCGCTGGCGGCCGGCGACGTGCTCGAGATCGAGGCGACCGATCCCGGCTCGGTCAAGGACTTCGACCATTTCTGCGAGACCACCGGCTACCGCCTCGTCAGCTCGTCGGAGGCCGGCGGCGTCTACCGCTTCGCCATCGAGAAGACCGGGTGAGCGCGGCCCGCCCCCACCCATGACCGCGCCATGAACCCCCAGGGCCTGCTCGGCGTCGCCGCGCTGATCGCGCTCGCCTGGGCGCTCAGCGAGGACCGCCGCCAGCCCCCCGTCCGCCTCGTCGCCGCCGGCCTCGCGCTCCAGGTCGTCCTCGCGCTCATCCTCCTGAAGCTGCCCGGCGTGAAGGACGCGGTGTTCGAGCTGAATTCCGTCGTCAGCGCGCTCGACGCGGCGACCCGCGCCGGCACCGGCTTCGTCTTCGGCTATCTCGGCGGCGGCACGCCGCCCTTCGCCGTCACCCAGGCCGGCGCCACCTTCATCCTCGCCTTCCAGGCGCTGCCGCTGATCCTGGTGATGAGCGCGCTCTCGGCGCTGCTCTTCCACTGGCGCGTCCTGCCCGTGGTGGTGAACGCCTTCTCCTGGGCGCTCGCCCGCACCCTCGGCATCGGCGGCGCGCTCGGCGTCGGCGCGGCGGCCAACGTCTTCGTAGGCATGGTCGAGGCGCCGCTCCTGGTCCGCCCCTACGTGGCGCGGATGAGCCGGGGCGAGCTCTTCGCGCTCATGGTCACCGGCATGGCGACGCTCGCCGGCACCGTGCTGGTGCTCTACTCGGTCATCCTCGGCCCCGTGGTGCCCGGCGCGCTCGGCCATATCCTGTCTGCCTCGCTGATCAACGTGCCGGGCGCGCTCCTCATCGCCGGGCTCATGGTGCCGCCGGGCGGGGACGCGACCGAAGGCGGCTTCGCGCCCGAGCGCGAGGCCAAGTCCTCGATGGAGGCGATCGTCACCGGCACCACACGGGGCGTCCAGCTCCTGCTCAACGTGACCGCGCTGCTGATCGTGCTGGTGGCGCTGGTCGCCCTCGCCAACATGATCCTCGGCCTCCTCCCCGACCTGGCCGGCGCGCCGCTGACGCTCGAGCGCGTCCTCGGCTGGGTTTTCGCGCCGCTGGCCTGGCTGATCGGCATCCCCTGGGCCGAGGCCGGCACGGCGGGCGCGCTCTTCGGCAAGAAGGTCGTCCTGAACGAGTTCCTCGCCTATATCGACCTGGCGAAGCTCGGGCCCGACGCGCTCTCCGGGCGCGCGCGCCTGATCATGGTCTACGCGCTCTGCGGCTTCGCCAACCTCGGCAGCCTCGGCATCATGCTGGGGGGGCTCGGCACGCTGGCGCCCGAGCGCCGCGGCGAGATCGTCGCCCTGGGCCTGAAGTCGGTCCTCGCCGGCCTGATGGCGACCGCGCTCACCGGCGCCATCGTCGGGCTGATGATCTGAACCGATACGGTGACGCCGGGATCCCGTGCACCCGGATCGATGGGTGACGGCTCGGACCGGATGCATGGGTAACAGAGTGAACCGGATAGATCGGTAACAGGTCGACCTGCTCGATCGGCAGTGCCGAGACGCCATGAGGCTTCCGCTCCCCCGTGGCCATGCCGTATCCTCCCGACGAACGCAAGCGCGAACCCGGCGCAAACGACCCGGCGCAAACGACCCGGCGCAAACGACCCGGCGCAAACGAAATGTCAGCAAGCCGACGCCTGCAATCCCTGGTCGACCTCAACGCCCCGCTCTGGGCCGGCGAGGCCGAGGTCGTGCGCAGCTATTGGAGCTGGCCGAAGCGCAGCCGCGAAACCGACCGCCGGTGGCTCGCCTGCCAGTGCTTCAAGGAGCTCTGGGGCTCCAGCGTCGGCTACGGCCGCGGCCTCCTGATGGAGCCCCTGAAGACGCTCGAGGCGCTCTACCCCAAGCTCGATGTCGAGGTCGACCGCCACGAGATCCTCGGCCTCGCCGAGGCGCTGCATTCGGAGTTCGCCCACTACGTCGCCTTCGCCGACGCCCACGACGCCATGGCCGCGCCGGGCGAGCCGAAGCTGGTGCCGTCCGCGCTCTCCAGCTGGCCCGGCGACGACCGCCTGGGCGAGCTCCGCCAGGCGCACCGCGAACGCCACGGCGAGCTCGGCCGGCGCGCGGCGCAGTTCACCGAGGGCGGCTACTGCACCCTCTTCGCCGAGGGCATGAAGCTCGCCGGCAACGGCGGCCGCGACGAGCTCATCGCCGCGGCCTGCGCGCGAGTCTACGAGGACGAGTTCGACCACATGCTGAAAGGCGTGGTCGGCCTCGACGACGAGAACATGGGAGACGCCGACTGGACCCTGCTCGGCGAGCTGACCGCGGCCCAGCTCAAGCTCCGCATCCGCATGCGCAACGAGCAGTTCGGCGGCCCGCTCCCCGAGGCGCGCATCGCCGCCATCGAGCGCGGCGAGATCGAGCCGCTGGCCTTCGACTGGGAGCGCGCCCGCCTCGCGGCGTGAGCGAAATATGTTCGCGGCGTGAGCGAAACATGCTCGCGGCCCGACGGTCTCCCGACAAGGCCCCTCACGCTACCCATCGCGCGCCGCCGCCGGTATGCTGGCGCACCCGCCCACCACCCGGAGCCCTTGATGGCGAAGGACCTCCTGCCTCGGCTGTTCCTGGCCCTCCTCGTCCCGGTGCACGTCGTGCTGATCCTCTGGTCCATGGCGGGGCTGGCGGAGATGCTGCTGCCGTCGGTGCCCTGGCCGCCAGTCGGCAACGCGCTTTTTCCGACGGCGGTCCAGCTGCTGCAATGGCTGCTGGTGCTGGCTGTCGCCGCGACCTTCCTCCTCGGCGTGGCGACCCGCTGGCGCCATACCCCCGTCGCGATGGCGGCCGGCTACGCGATGATGGCCGCGCTCTGCGCCGTCGAGACCATCGGCTTCCTCGAACACGGCCTGCGCTACCCGGCGATGGCGCTCGAATACGCCGAGTACACGGTGATCCTGCTCTTCCTCTTCCGCTCGCGCACCGCGCGACGCTATTTCGCGGGCGCCCCGACGGGACACGCATTGGACGGCGCCCGCTTGCCGGTGAGCGCGCCATGAGCGCGCCATGAGCGATCTGCCCCTCACGATCGGTTGCTGGAACTACGACCGCACCCGCGCCCTCATGGACGGCCGCGTGCCGATCGAGGGTTGCGATCCGCGCTTCCTCGCGCTCGGGCCCGAGGAGGTCTTCTTCCGCGCCTTCCGGCACGGCGAGTTCGACGTCTCCGAGCTGTCCTTCTCCAGCTACCTGATGGCAACCGCGCGGGGCGCCTGTCCCTACGTCGCGATCCCGGTCTTCATCTCGCGCGCCTTCCGCCATTCGGGCATCTACGTCCGTACCGGCCGCGGCATCGCCGGGCCGGCCGACCTCAAGGGCCGCCTCGTCGGCGTGCCCGAGTACCAGGTGACGGCCGCCGTCTGGATCCGCGGCATCCTGCAGCACGAGTACGGGCTGAAGCCTTCGGACGTGGCCTGGCGCTCGGGCGGCATCGAGGAGCCGGGCCGCCACGAGAAGCTGCCGATCGAGCTGCCCGGCGACGTCGCGATCGAGGCGATCGGCGAGGGCAAGACGCTCTCGGCGATGCTCGAGGCCGGCGAGATCGACGCCCTCGTCACCCCGCGCGCGCCCTCCTGCTTCGACCGCGGGGCGGCGAACGTCACCCGCCTCTTCCCCGACTTCCGCTCGCGCGAGCGTGCCTGGTTCGAGAAGACGCGCATCTTCCCGATCATGCACGTGATCGGCATCAGGACGGAACTCGCGGCCGCCCAGCCCTGGCTCGGCGCCAGCCTGATGAAGGCCTTCGAGGCGGCCAAGCGGATCGTCTACGCCGACCTCCGCGAGGTCGCCGCCTTGAAGGCGACGCTGCCCTGGGTCGCCCAGGAATACGAGGAGACGGTGGCCCTCATGGGCGCCGACTACTGGCCCTACGGCATCGAGGCGAACCGCCCGACCCTGGACGCTTTCCTCCAATACCACCACGAGCAGGGCCTCACCCCCGCCCGCGCCAGGCTCGAGGACGTCTTCCTCCCCAGCGCCATGGAGACGGTGAAGGTTTAGGTCTGCTCGCCTGTGTGCGAACGGCCGATGCCATTCTTCCCCCTCCCCCCATCGGGCGGGAGGACAAGGGAGGGGGGAGCGGCCAACGAGGGCATCCCTTCAGGGATGTCCGAGGCGGGCGCCAAGGCAGTGCATATATGCCGCCTATCGGCGGCAGCCCCCCACTTGACCTCCCCTGCCCTGCGGGGGCAGGGGACTATTCATCGCTTTCCACGAGTACCGAGTGGACCAGCCTCAGAACAGCTTCACGTCCACCTTGCCGTCGGCGTCGTAGCAGACCACGCGCCGCCCGCCGCTGCCGCGCAGCACGGTCGGCCCCTCCGCCGGCGCCGCGGCCGGCGTCTCGACCTGGCACCACACCATGCGCCCGGTATAGGTGTCGACGCGCCACGCGCCGCCGTCGCCCGCGCCCGACGCCGAGACGGCGAAGCGCTTGCCGCCCTCGTAGGTCGCGGCGCTGCCGCCCAGCGCCACCGCGCCCGCCAGCAGGCCGGCGCCGATCACGATCGCCTTGCCATAGGTCATTCCGATGTCTCCCCGATCTAGAAAGTGTAATCCCGGATGCTCGCCGTTCTTGGTCTTGCCCGTTCCGGGTCGTATACCATCGCCGTCATCTTAGCCCGACCGGGCGCGTGAGCCAGTCCCTTCCTTGCGAGCTTCAGGATCGCGTCCGAACGGGCGAGGAAGGTTGGGGACTTGGCCGCGGCGCGCCCGCGACGACACGCACGAGGAATCGATCCCATGACGCTCAAGAACGGCCGCGAGTTCCTGGCCCTGCCCGGCCCCACCACGGTGCCCGACGAGGTGCTCGCCGCGATGCACCGCCCGGCCCTCGACATCTATTCGGGCGAGATGGTGGGCATCACCGAGGCCTGCCTGGCCGACCTGCCGCGCATCTTCCGCACCGAGGGCCGCGTCTACATCTACGCCGCCAACGGCCACGGCGGCTGGGAGGCGGCGCTCGCCAACACGCTGTCGCGCGGCGACACGGTGCTGGCGCTCGAAAGCGGCCGCTTCGCGCTGATGTGGGGCGAGACCGCGAAGATGCTGGGCATCGAGGTCGAGGTGCTGCCGGGCGACGACACCCGCGCGGTCGACCCGGCGGCGCTCGAGGAGCGCCTGCGCGCCGACACCGAGGGCGCGATCAAGGCGGTGCTCGCGGTGCAGATCGACACCTCGACGGCCGTGGTCAACGACATCCCCGCGATCCGCCAGGCGATCGACGGCGCCAACCACGGCGCGCTGCTGCTGGTCGACGCCATCGCCTCGCTCGGCACCATGCCGCTGGAGATGGACGACTGGGGCATCGACGTCGTGGTGACCGGCTCGCAGAAGGGCCTGATGACGCCGCCGGGCCTGAGCTTCGTCGCCGCAAACGAGAAGGCCCGCACCGCCCACGAGGCGGCCGGCCTGCGCACGCGCTACTGGGACTGGACCTTCCGCGACGGCCCGCTGCACTACCAGAAGTACTGCGGCACCCCGCCCGAGCACATGCTGTTCGCGCTCCGGAAGGCGCTCGACATGCTGCTCGAGGAGGGCCTTGAGGCCGCCTTCGAGCGTCACCGCATCCTCGCCGGCGCCACCCACCGCGCGGTCGCACGCTGGGCCTCGGGCGGCAGCCTCGCCTTCAACATCGCCGACCCCGCCCAGCGCGCGGTCTCGGTCACCACGGTGCTGCTCACCGACGGCCGCGACCCCGAAACGCTGCGCGACTACTGCAGCGACAAATGCGGCGTCGTGCTCGGCATCGGCATCGGCGCGCTCGACGGCCGCGCCTTCCGCATCGCCCATATGGGCCACGTCAACGCGCCGATGCTGCTCGGCACCTTGGGCGTGGTCGAGACGGCCTTGAAGGCGCTCGGCATCCCGCACGGCGCCGGCGGCGTCCAGGCCGCCATCGACTGGTTCGCCGAGCAGGTGCCGGCGTAGCGGACGGGCGGCTCGCCCGCGCGTATTCAGTTTGGGGGCCGCCTTCGGCGGCACCTCAGTGAGAGGGCGGGCCTCGAAGGACGGATGTGGGGCGCCGGCCCCTCCGCACCGCGGCCGAACAACAACCGGACATTTTATGTACACTTTTTGTTCTTGACAAGCGTGCGGACCTATGATGGGATTAATCCCACAAGACCATAGGCCATATCCCATCATGCGAGGTCATCCGATGCCGGAATTCGATACTTTCGAT
>Ga0302046_10001772_pt1 | contig 20218 bp, 15 predicted proteins | sample RVTome_11_FD_200261 | JGI IMG/M metagenome (GOLD analysis project Ga0302046, IMG submission 200261) | Soil microbial communities from uranium-contaminated site in the Upper Colorado River Basin, Wyoming, United States - RVT147D111 (version 2) ...
AAGCCGTTGAACCAGACGTCGGTGCCGTCGTTGGTCGTGCCCGTCTTCCCCGCGGCCGGAACCTCGCGCGGAAGCCCAGCCGTGACCCGGACCGCGGTGTAGCCGGTGCCCATGATGACGACGTCCTCGAGCATCGACACCATGATGCGCGTCACCAGGCTGTCGAGCACCACGCTGCGCTCGGGCTGCGGCTCCCAGAGCACGTTGCCCTCGGCGTCCTCGACGCGCAGGATCGGGAACGGCGGCACCTTCGTCCCGAGGTTCGGGTACGTCGAGTACGCCTCCGCCATCTGAATCGGAATCACCTCCGCCGCCCCGATGGTCGTGGACGGGAAGCGCTCGATCTCGGTTTGGATGCCCATGCGGCGGGCCGTCTGCGCGACCGACTCGATGCCGACCTCCTCCCAGCCCAACTTGATGGCGATCATGTTCTGCGAGCTGTACAGTCCCTCGCGGATCGTCATCGGTCCGCGGAACTCCGGCGTGAAGTTCGACGGCCTCCAGTCCTCGCCGTCGGGCTGGGTATAGACGAACGGCGCGTCCACGACGATGTGCGACGCCGGAATGCGCGCGTCGATGGCCGCGGTGTAGACGAACGGCTTGAAGCCGGAGCCCGCTTGCCGCCTCGCCAGACGGGCGCGGTCGAACTTGGACTGCTCGAAGTCGCGACCGCCGATGAGCGCCTTCACGTGGCCGGTCGCCGGATCGAGCGCGATGAACGCGCCCTGGAGGTAGGGCGTCTGGCCCGGAAACGCCTGCGGCGTGTCGAGCTCGGCGTAGAGCGGATGCTCGAAGTTGAGCGTGTCTCCCTCGATGGCGGCCCAGCCCGCGTCCATCGCCGCCCGTGCCGCCCGCTGCATGTCCAGATCGAGCGTGGTGTAGACCCTGAGCCCGCTCCTGTAGATCTCGTCGCCGAACCTGGAGTCCAGGAGCTGCCGGACCCACTCCTCGAAGTAGGGAGCGGGGGTGGTGACCGTCCCGGTCGGCTCGACCTCGGGCAGGGGCCAATCCTGCCAGCGACGCGCCTCCTCCTCGCTCAGGTAGCCCACCTCGGCCATCTGCCTGAGCACGAGGTCACGCCGCGCCCTCGCGCGATCGGGGTAGGCGAACGGGTCGTAGCGTCCCGGGGCGTTGAGGATCGCGGCGAGCAGCGCGGCCTCGGCCACGTTCAGGTCCGTCGCGTTCTTGTCCAGATAGCTCCGCGCGGCGTTCTGGTAGCCGTAGCCGGTCCCCATCCAGATCTCGTTGAGGTACGCCTCGAGAATCTGGTCCTTGGTGTAGGAGCGCTCTAGATCGAGCGCCACCTGGACCTCCTTCAGCTTGCGGAGGTAGGCCCGTAGCCCCTCCCGCTCGAAGCCGATCTCCTCGAACATGTTGCGGGCGAGCTGCTGGGTGATGGTGCTGCCCCCGCCTGCGTAGTTGAAGGTCAGCTTCCCGACCGCCGCCCGCGCGATGCCTCTCGGGTCGAATCCGCCGTGCTCGTAGAAGCGCTTGTCCTCGATGGCCATCACGGCCTGCGGCACGTACTCCGGCAGCGCCTGAATCGAGACCGGCGTGCGGCGCTCGAAGCCGATCTCACCGATCAGCCGCCCGTCGGCCCCGAACAGCTTGCTCGTCTGGTCGTGCTGGAAGGTCTGGATCTGCGCGATGGACGGGCAGGCGTCGCCGGCACACAGGTTGCGCCAGGTGCCGAGCGTGCCACCCACGGCCAGCGGGACCAGGAAGGCGAACGCCAGGAGGTACTGGCGCGGGTACCATAGGCTGACGAGGAGCTTGCGGAGCGAGGCTTGCCACCTCCGCCGGCGCTCCCCCGGCCTTCTGGGCTCGGCTAATGCCATCGGCTACGGGACGTGGTTCGAGGTGCCTGCGGCTGATCGACCGGCCGGTAGCGCTGCAAGTGGGATGCCATCCGTGGCCGCCCGGTCAAGGTAGCGCCATCCCCCATACACCTTCAACGGTATATTATTCCCAGACTCCTTCCGACCACCCCGCCGCCATGACCTTCCGCCCTCGCAGGATCGACAAGCCCTGGGGCTACGAGCTCCTTTGGGCCGAGACGGATCTGTACGTGGGCAAGATCCTCCACGTGAACGCAGGCCAGGCGCTCTCCGTTCAGCTGCACGAGCACAAGGACGAGACGCTGCATCTGCTGAGCGGCGAGCTGATCCTGCGGGCGGGACCCTCTCCCGAGCGGATGGAGCGGGTCGCGTTCGCGACGGGCGACTCGTTCAGGGTCCGCCCCGGTACCGTGCACATGATGGAGGCCCTGACCGACGTCGACGTCCTCGAGGCTTCCACGGCCCATCTGGACGACGTGGTGCGTTTCAGCGATCGCTACGGTCGGGCTCCGTCCACGTCGTGAGTGCCCGAGCGGGGGGGGCCGACCATCGCGTTCCCACGGCACGGACCGGTATGGCGCTCGTGGCTCTGGCGCTGGCGGCGGGCGGCGCGACGGGTCAGGAGCCGGGCTCCGAGATGGTCATCTCCTCGGATCCCGCACTGGGACGTGCGGCCGCCGCGCTGCTGCCCGACCTCGCCGAGCGCTCGGGCCTGGCGCTGAGGGAGCCGGTGCGCCTGGAGAGACGGAGCCGCGAGCAGTTGGTGAGCTACCTCCGGGCCAAGTTGGACGAGGAGCTCCCGGTGGACGAGGCGGAGGGCGTGGTCGAATCGTACGCGCTCCTCGGGCTGCTGCCGCCGGACCTGGACCTGCGCGCGCTGCTCCTGTCGCTCTACACCGAGCAGGTCGCTGGCTTCTACGAGCCCGATTCCACGGCGCTCTTCGTCATGGACGACCAGCCGGCCGCACAGCTCCAGGGGCTGCTCGTTCACGAGCTGGTCCACGCGGTCCAGGACCAGACCGCGGACCTCGACGCGCTCACCGCGCGGCGTGTCGGCAACGACCGCGCGACCGCGGCCCAAGCTGCCATCGAGGGGCACGCCACGCTCGTCATGTTGGAATACATGACGGAGCAGATCACCGGGTCGCGCGTCGACCTGTCGAGCATCCCCGACTTCGCCGCCCAGGTGCGTCCGGCGCTCGAGGCCGTGCGCGGGCAGTTTCCCGAGCTGGCGAGCGCACCCCGCGTAATCCAGGAGTCGCTCCTATTCCCCTACATCGAAGGTGCGGGCTTCGTGCAGGCGCTGTGGCGGGAGGGGGAGCGTGTCGCTCCGTTCGGTCCGCACCTCCCGCTGTCGACCGAGGAGGTGCTGTTCCGGCAGGACGGCGACGAGCCGGTGGAGCTGTCGCTGCTCGTGACCGGCGGGCGCGTCGTGCACGACGACGTGCTGGGATGCCTGGAGCTCGGTGTGCTGCTCGAGGAGCATCTCGGCCCCGGTCACGCCGAGTTGGCGCGGGGCTGGGGTGGGGATCGTTACGCGCTCGTGGAAGCCGACGGGGGCGGGCGCGGCCTGATCTGGTACGTGCTCTGGGACGACACGCCCTCGCGCGACCGGTTCGCCGACGGCATGGAGGATGCGCTCGACGACCTGGGTGCCGCGGCGACGCTCGATCGGGTGACCGCCGGGGGGCATCCCGCCGTGCTCGTGCGCATCGGCGACGTGGAGGACGTCACCGCCGAGGCGCGGGTCTCAGGAGGGGGCTGAGGACATGCCCGCGGACAGCATGCGCGCCGAGGTGGTCGTCGAGACGCGCGACGGTTGCTACCCGGTGCTGGTGGGCAACGGCCTGCTCGCCGTGCTGCCCGAGCTCCTCGCGCAACACGTCGGGGCCCATCGCTACGCCGTGATCTCGGACGAGCGGGTGGCGTCGCTGTACGGCGCCGGCGTGGTCGAGGCGTGCCGCGCCGCGGGGCTCGACGCCAGCCTGCTCACGTTTCCGTCGGGCGAGGCCTCGAAGACCCGCCAGAGCTGGTCGACCCTGACCGACGGGCTCCTCGAGGAGGGGTTTGGGCGGGACACCGGGGTCGTGGCTCTGGGAGGGGGCGTTACGTCGGACCTGGCGGGGTTCGTCGCGGCGACGTTCCTGCGTGGAGTGGCGCTGGTTCAGGTTCCGACGAGCTATCTGGCCATGCTCGACGCGGCGGTCGGCGGCAAGACAGCGGTCGACGTCCCGGCCGGAAAGAATCTGGTCGGCGCGTTCCACCCGCCGACGCTCGTCGTCGCCGACCCATGGGTGCTCGCGACGCTTCCTCGCCCGGACCGCGCCCAGGGGCTGGTGGAGGGGTACAAGCATGGCGCCATCCTCGACGCGGATTACTTCGAGGACCTGACGGAGGCGCGGGAGGGGCTCCTCGAGGCGGTTCCCGAGGTCGCCGCGCGCGCGGTGGTCAGGTCCGTGGAGATCAAGGGCTCGATCGTCGCCCAGGACGAGCGGGAGGCGGGCGTCCGGCAGATCCTGAACTTCGGTCACACGCTGGGCCACGCGTTCGAGGCCGCCTCCGGGTACGCCCTCGGCCACGGGAGCGCGGTCGCCCTCGGCATGGTGCTCGAGGCGCGTCTGGGTGAGCGGATCGGGATCACGGAGGCGGGAACCGCCGAGCGGCTGGCGTCCGCGCTGGAAGGCGTCCTTCCCCACGCCCCGGGCCGGGTGAGGCCGGAGGCCGTCCACGGCTTTCTGCGCGCCGACAAGAAGGCGCGTGCGGGCCAACCACGATACGTCCTGCTCAGCCGAATCGGCGAGGTCGACCCCGGGAGCGGCTGGAGTCACGAGGTCGACAAGGCGCTCGTTCTCGAGACGGTGCGGGCATGGCCGCAGCTCTGAGCGTGCCTCTATAATACGTTGTCATGCCGCAACCTCGCCTCGAACCGGTCCCCGCCGCGGAGGGTGCCATGTCGTTGATCGAGCGCTTCGGGAGCCTGACGGTCGCGTCGGCTCTGGCGAACCGCTCGACGAGCGACCCCGCCCGGGACTACATCCGCTTCCGGGACGAGGTGCTCAGCGTGGGGGACATCGACTCGAGCGCCGAGGCGCTCGCCGCCGCGCTCGCACACCTGGGTGTCGAGCCGCGCGACCGGATCGCGCTCGTACTGCCGCCGCGCCCCGAGTTCGTGACCTCGATGTTCGCGGCCGCCAAGCTCGGCGCGGCGATCGTCCCGCTCAACCCGCGGCTCACGACCACCGAGCTCCAGTACATGCTCCGGCACTCGGGAGCCGTTTGCGCGGTGACCATCGAGCAGTGGAACGGCGTGGATTACCTGCAGCTCTTCGAGGATCTCATGCCGCACCTTCCGGACCTGCAGCACCTGGTCACGGTCGGGGAGGAGGAGCTCTGGTACGACGATCGCATCTTCCAATTCGAGGACCTCGTCTCCTCGGGCGCCGGACGCGACTTTCCGGCCGCGGACGTGGATCCGTCGAAGGACTGTTTCGCGCTGGTCTACACTTCGGGCACGATGGGCAAGCCCAAGGGGGTGGAGCTCAGCCACACGAACCTCCTCTCCGTCGCCGCCGGTACGTCGGGCGTGCTCGGCATCGTCCCCGACGACCGCATCATCGGCATCTCTGCCCTCTTCCACGTGTTCGGCCTTGGGCCCGGGCTGCTGTCGAGCCTGCTCGCGGGAGCCTCGCTGATCCTCCAGAACGAGACCGGGGCGGCCGCCACGCTGGACGCCGTGCAGCGGCACGAGGCCACGATCCACTACGGGATACCCACGCTCTTCGTGTCCGAGCTGCGCGAGATGGAAGCACGGAGGCGGGACGTCTCGTCGCTCAGGCTGGCGGTGGTGTCGGGCGCTCCGGTGAACGAGGACCTGGTCGACCGGCTGTCGTCGGAGCTCGACGTCCTGGTGAGCACCGCGTACTCGCTGACCGAGACGTCCTCCACCGTGTCGGTGTCGACTCCGGGTGATCCTGACGAGAAGCGTCGCTTCACCGTGGGTCGTTCGATGCCCGGAACGACCCTGCGCATCCTTGGGCCGGGTGGCGACGAGCTTCCCGTGGAGAGCGTCGGCGAGATCGGGGTGAAGGGCCCAGGCGTCATGCTCGGCTACTCGCGGCAGCCTCGCGAGACCGCGATCGCCTTCGACCCGGACGGCTTCTTCCGGACGGGGGACCTGGGCTTGATCGACGAGGACGGCTATCTCCATTTGGTGGGCCGGCGTAAGGACGTTATGATTCGATCTGGCTTCAACGTGTACCCCCGGGAGGTCGAGGCTCGCATCGAGTCTCATCCGGCGGTGCAGGAGGTGGCGGCGGTCGGTGTGGCCGACCCTCTGCTCGGTGAAGCCATCTGTGCCTGCATCGTCCCCGTGGAGGGCGCGATCGTCACGGACCAGGAGATCGTGGATTGGTGCCGCGAGACGCTCGCGGACGACAAGATTCCCGATTTGGTCCGGTTCCTCGACGAGCTGCCCCGCACGGACACGGGTCAGGTGCGGAGGGCCGATCTCTCCCGCGTCGTTCGGACGGAGGGACAGTCGGCCTGATCCGGGGTCCGCGGGCGTTCATGGTGAGCGCCCCCGAAGGCTTCCCCGACCTCGCTCGCGATCCAACGACGTGGCGGAGGTGGGGAGGTCTCGCGGAAGCACAATTCAAGTCTGCGAGATGAAAAGGAAATGAATGTTCCGTACACCAGGGCCCCCCATCAATGGGGGCCTGGCTCGACGGGATCGGGCTCGCTCCACGCGGCGCTTCTCATCGATTTCGACAACGTCACGATGGGCATGCGCAGCGACCTCTCCAAGGAGCTGAAGCACCTCCTCGACTCCGACGTCATCAAGGGCAAGGTCAGCGTTCAGCGCGCCTATGCCGACTGGCGGCGCTATCCCCAATACATCGTCCCGCTGTCCGAGGCGTCGGTCGACCTGATCTTCGCGCCCGCGTACGGGAGCAACAAGAAGAACGCGACCGACATCAGGATGGCGATCGACGCGCTGGAGCTCGTCTTCATCAGGCCCGAGATCGGCACGTACATCTTGCTCACCGGTGACTCGGACTTCTCGAGTCTCGTGCTGAAGCTCAAGGAATACGGCAAGTACGTGATCGGGGTCGGCATCCAGGAATCCAGCTCGGACATCCTCGTCCAGAACTGCGACGAGTACTACTCCTACACGAGCCTGACGGGTCTGACCAAGACCACCGAGCTGCCCAGCGGCGGCCGCGATCCCTGGGTCCTGGTGAGGGACGCCATCGCCAAGATGGTTTCGCGCGACGACGTCATGCGCTCGGACCGGCTCAAGCAGGTCATGCAGGAGCTCGAGCCGACCTTCGACGAGGGATCGCTCGGGTTCAGCAAGTTCAGCAAGTTCCTCACCGAGGCGTCCTCTAGGGGCCTGGTGCAGCTCAAGAAGCTGGAGAACGGTCAGTACGAGGTCGGCCCGTCGAAGGGCGGCCGGACCCGCCGCAGCGCCCCCTCGGCGGGCGACGGCCGCGGCGGCCGCCGGGAGCGCGGGCGGGGCGCTCGGCGCGAGCGACTGGAACGCGGACACGCGCGGGCCGAAGCCACGCGCCCGGAAGCATCCACCGCCGAACAGGCCGCGGGGGACGTTCTGCCGGAGGGCGCCCCCTCGCGGGCCGCCCCCTCGGAGGCCGCCCCCTCGGAAGCCGCCGCCTGGGAACCCGCCGCCTGGGAACCCGCTCCCTCGGACGACCCGCTCCAGGGAGCCTACCGCCTCCTACGGTCCGCGCTCGAGGCGCTGCGGGAGGCGGGTCGCGAGCCAGTGCGGGACTCCGACGTCAAGCGCAAGATCCTCGAGGGTCATCCGAAGTTCGACGAGGCCGAGCTCGGCTTCTCGAAGTTCAGCAAGTTCCTGTCGCAGGCAGCCGACCATGGGGTCGTCCGCCTCGGTCGCACGGACGCGGGCAACTACGACGTATCCCTGCCGGACGGCAACGGCGCGTCGGCCGCGGAGCGGCCCGGCGGAGCGCGAGGCGGCGCCCAGGCGGAGGGGGCCGGTGACGGTGACGCTGCGGCCGCCGAGGCCGAGGCCCCGGCAGGACGCGCCGAGCGCGCTCCGGAGCCGTATCGCGCCCGTTCCGACGAGCCGGCAGCGCCGACGCCCGGACCGACGGTCGTCGAGGTGCTTCCGGGCGATTTCGGCCAGGGCGGCCTGCGCCTGGGGCCGCGACGCGGGTCCACCCGTCGTCGCGGCGCCGAAGAGCCGCCCTCTCTGTTCGAGGGGCAGACCGTCACCGCGCCCGGGACGGCAGAGCGCTCCGCGGAGGTGGCAGCTCAGTCGGGGCCGGCGGGCGCGCAAGCATCGGCCGGTACCGAGGCGTGGGCCGGTCGCGTGGGGACCGCCGAGCGAGAGGGCTCGACGGGTCCGCGTGACGACGCGGAGGGGGATGGGGAGAAGATCGACCTCGCGGAGCTGGCGCTCCCGACGGAGCCGGACGCGATCGTCCGGTACCTGACGCACCGATACAAGGGAGTCGGGCAGAAGACCGCCGAGACGCTCGTGGAGCGGTTCGGCCCGGGCATCTTCGAGACCCTGCGCGACGAGCCTCGAGCGGTCGCGAGCGTGATTCCGCAGGGCCGGGCCGAGCAGCTGCTCGAGGCTTGGCGCGCGGACTACGAGCGCCGCGTCGCGAGTCACAAGCGGGGCCGTAGCTGACCGCCACCGTGGACGCGGACGCGGTGACGCGCGTCGCGGGCACCGCTCCGGCGGACGTGTTCCCCGCGGGCCTCCTCGAGGGCCCCGTGGACGAGGTGGCGCGCGCGTTGCTCGGTAGCCGGTTGGTGTCCACCGTCGGGGGAAGGCGTGTGGTGGGCATGATCGTGGAGACCGAGGCCTACGGCGGACCCGGCGATCCCGCGTCCCACGCGGCGACCGCGAGCGGGGTCACGGCTCGCAACCGGGTCATGTTCGGTCCGCCCGGGCACGCGTACGTGTACCGAAGCTACGGGGTCCACTGGTGCATGAACGTCGTGACCGGGCGCGAAGGGGAGGCGGGGGCGGTCCTCGTTCGAGGCATCGTTCCGATCGACGGGGAGGAGGTCATGCGCGAGAGGCGGCGCGGCGCCGGCGCGCTCGGGGCCGGACCGGGGCGCCTATGCCAGGCGCTCGGCATCACCGGCGCCCTGTATGGCCACAGGCTCACCGAGGCGCCCCTCGTGCTCGAGTCGGGCGCGCCGGTGGACCAGGACGAGATCGGGACTTCGCGGCGCGTGGGTGTGTCCTCCGCGGCGGATTGGCTGCGCCGCTTCTACGTCCTAGGATCGGCGGGGGTCTCCCGCCCCGATGGGTGGGGGGCAGTGGGGCGGGATCCCGTTTCCCGCTAGGGGGTACGCGGCCCGACGGACGGCGGGCGCCGCCGTCTCCGGGGCGCCGCCGCCTCCGGTCGTGCGGGTGCCCGCCGGTCATGCTCAATCGCGACAGGGAGCAGGCACTTGAACGTCACGGTCTGCATCAAGCGCGTACCGGACACGGAGACGCGCATCCGCATCGACCAATCTGGCTCCGACATCGACACGACGGGGGTGAAGTACATCATCAGCCCGTATGACGAGTTCGCCATCGAGGCGGGGCTGCGCGTCAGGGAGGTGGTGGGGGAGGGCGAGGTCTGTGTGGTCACCTTCGGGGAGCCGGCGGGCCAGGAGACGCTCCGGGCGGGCCTGGCCATGGGCGCGGATCGGGCCGTGCTCCTGAAGGGAGCGGCCGACATGGACGGGCTCGCCACGGCGAAAGTGCTCGCCGCACACCTGGAGGACACCGGATCCGACCTCGTCCTGTTCGGCGTCAAGGCTGCCGACGACGACCTTCAGCAGGTGGGGCCTATGGTGGGGACGCTGCTGGGTCGCCCGTGCGTGACCGGGGTGGCTTCGTTCGAGGTGAGCGACGGGAAGGCGATGTGCCACCGCGAGATCGAGGGGGGCGTGGAGGTCGTGGAGGTCGTGCTGCCCGCCGTTCTCAGCATCACCAAGGGCGAGTTCGAGCCGAGGTACGCATCGCTCAAGGGCATCATGGCGGCCAAGCGGAAGCCCCTGGAGGAGAAGGACGCGGTGCCGGCGGCCTCGCGCGTGCGGATCCGGAGCCTGTCGGAGCCGCCTCCCAGAGCCCCGGGCCGCATCGTGGGAGAGGGTCCGGACGCGGTGCCTGAGCTCGTGCGCATGCTGCGCGAGGAGGCGAACGCCCTCTGAGGGGGCAGGGGCGTGACCAGTGGTCCGCCGGCGTTTCAGCGGAGGGTCGCGGTTCGAGGGCGGAGACCGGGTAGAACCTGAACTGGGAGCGTGAACGACATGCCGGACGTGCTGGCCTTTGCGGAGCAGCGGGATGGTCAGGTCGCGGCCGCCGGCCGTGAAGCGGTGAGCGTTGCCGCGAGGCTGGCCGGAGACCTTGGTGGAAGCGCGCACGCGCTCGTGCTCGCCGGGCCCGACGCCAGCGGCGGCGCGGCCGACCTGGGGCGCTTCGGCGCCGCCGTCGTTACGGTCGGCGGACACGATGCGCTCAGGGAGTACAACGGGGAGGGATACGCCCCCGTCGTGGCGGACGTCGTACGCGCAAGCGTGTACGCTGCTGTCGTGTTCCCGGCCACGACGCTCGGCAAGGATCTCGCCCCCAGGGTAGCCGCGCTACTGGACCTGCCCCTCGCGTCCGACGTCACCGCGTTGGACGTCGAGGCAGGCAAGATCTCCGTCCAGCGGCCCGTCTACTCGGGAAAGGCGTTCGCCCGGCTCGAGATCGACGCCTCGCCGCTGCTCGTGTCGATTCGCCCCAACGCGTTCGGGGCCACGGAGCGAGCCGCCGAGGGGAGCGTGCGCGGCTTCACGCCCGAGGTCGATCCATCTTCGTGGCGCTCGAGGGTGCTCGAGCGTAGGGCGGCGGGAGGCGACGCACTCGACGTGGCGGAGGCGTCGGTGGTCGTGTCGGGGGGGCGCGGCATGAAAGATCCGTCGAACTGGGGTCTGCTCGAAGCGCTTCGTGACGCCATCGGGCCGGCGGCGGCGCTCGGCGCCTCGCGGGCGGTGGTGGACGCCGGCTGGCGGCCCCACGGCGAGCAGGTCGGTCAGACCGGTAAGACGGTCTCGCCCAAGCTCTACTTCGCCGTAGGGATCTCGGGAGCCGTGCAGCACCTGGCCGGGATGCGCACCGCGCGCACGATCGTGGCCATCAACAAGGATGCGGACGCGCCGATCTTCAACGTCGCGGACTACGGCATCGTCGGCGACCTGTTCGAGATCCTCCCGCGCTTGAGCGAGGAGATCGCCGCGCTCAAGGCGGCAAGCTAGCCGGGCACGGGCGCGGCCCGGTCGGCGGCCCGAGCGCCTTCCTAGTGGTTCGCCCCCGAAGTCTGCTGCAGAACCGAGGGTGCGGATGCAGCGGCGCACGAGCCGAGGGGCTTGCCCGCTTACCGGAGCCATGCGGCTCACTCCCGAGACGATCGAACGAAGAGAGATCAATTCCAGCAGACTTCGGGGGCGGACCACTAGCTTCCCGGCCGGCGCCCCAGCAACGGAACGGGATCGACCTCGCGCCCCCAGCGCCAGACCTCGAAGTGCAGGTGCGGCGATGTCGCGTTGCCGGAGGCGCCGCTGAGGCCGATGACCTGGCCGCCGCCGACCGTGCCACCCTCCGCGACATGGATCTCGGAGAGGTGCGCGTAAACGGAGACGATGGATCCGCCGTGGTCGAGCCAGACCACGTTGCCGAAGCCGCGCATGACGCCCGCGAACCGCACACGCGCCTCGGCCATGGAGCGGACGGGCGTTCCGGGCGGCACCCGCAGGTCGACGCCCCGATGCAGTGTAGGACGGAGCCCGCTCATGCGCACGCCGAACGGGGACAGCATGGGCGCGTCCACCGGCCAGCGCGGCAGGCCGCAGCCGACCGCCACCATCATGGAAGCCAGCGCGAGCGAACGGCCCAGCGGCACGCACGTTTGCGCAGTCACCCCGCGGCCCCCGGGTCGAGCAGCATGACCGCAACGCTCTCGCCCACCTCCAGCCGCTCGACGTCTTCGGGCACGATCGCGAGGCCGTCGGCGCGGGCGAGGCTCGAGACGAGTCCGGAGCCCTGCGGCCCCGCCAGGCGGACGCTGGTCCGACCGTCCGACCCGTCGAGCGTCACGCGCAGGAAATGCGTGAGCCCTACGGCCGCGGTCATACTCTCGCCGCATGCGCAGCTCACGACCGGCCGGAGCACGCGCCGGTGTCCCGCCAGGGCGCGCAGGAACGGGCGTACGAAAACCTCGAACGTCACGAACGCGGAGGCGGGATTTCCAGGCAACCCGAACACGGGCTGCCGCCGGTCCCCGCGCGCGAGCCACCCGAAGCTGACCGGGCTGCCCGGCCGCATCCGCACGCGCCAGAAGTCGAGCGTGAAGCCGAGCTCGTCGAGCACCCGCTTGACCAGGTCGGCCTCACCCATCGAGGCGCCACCGACCGTGACGAGCACGTCGGCGTGCGCGGCCGCGCCGATCCGGTCCCGCAGGTCGGCGGGGTCGTCCGCGGCTATGCCGAGCGGCAGCGCCAGCGCGCCCGCCGTGCGGGCCATGGCCGCGAGCATGGGGCCGTTCGACTCGGGAATGGCCGCGCCCCTCCGTACGTCTTCGTAGCGCTCGCTCGTGCGGAGCTCGTCGCCGGTCGCGAGGATCGCCACGGTAGGCGCGCGGTGGACGGTCACCGTGTCCCGTCCCGCCGCGGCGAGAAGGGCCACGGTCCCCGGCCCGATCGTGTCGCCGACCTCGAGCAGCCGGTCACCCGGGCGCATGTCCCGGCCGCCCGGACGGACGTTGCGGCCACGGTCGCGGCCGCGCAGCACGCTCACGCGTCCCTGAGTGGCCTCCGCGTCCGTGTCCTCGACGCGGACGACCGTGTCCGCGCCGGGAGGGAGCGGGGCGCCGGTCATGATCCGAACGGCCTCACCCCGTCCCACGGTGGGCCCGGGGGCGCCGCCCGCGCGGACGAGCCCCACGACGCGCAGCACCACAGGCTCCGAGGAGCCGGCATGCTCGATGTCCGCACCACGCACGGCGTACCCGTCCATGGCGCTGTTGTCCCACGGCGGCAGCGTCGCCGTGGCTACGATCTGCTCCGCAAGGGCTCGGCCCACGCTGTCGAGGAGCGCCACGCGCTCCTCACCGAGCGGCGCGGCCAGCCGCAGGATCCTCGCCCGTGCCTCCTCGACGCCCAGCCAATCCGCCGCGCGGGCCTCGAAGCGCGTAGGGGCGAGGTCCGCGCTCACCGCGCTTCGCCGCTCACCACCGGTAGAGGAGGCTGAGCGTGACGGACAGGCCCCTCGCCCACTCGCTCTCGGGCACTGAGCCGAACCCGCGCGCCGGATCGCTGAAGCCCGGCGGCGTATTGAGCTTCCAGAGAGAGAAGATCCCGTCTGCCCTGACCGCGATCCGCTCGGTCAGGAACCACCGGGTACCCAGTCCCGCGGTGCCGACGAAGCTCGACCCGAAGTCGTACACGTCCGCGGGCTCCAGGCCCGCGTCCGCCTCCGCCGAACCCGCGAGGTCCAGGGCGATCCCACCGCCCATCACGATGAACGGGCTCAGCCCGTGCCAGGCCCGCTGACCTGTGAAGCTGAACTTCAGACGGGCATCGACCGTCCCGATGAGCACCTCCCCCTCACCCACGATGCGATCGCCCTCGACGCGGCCCGGGTTGACCACGTCGCGGGTTCCGTCCACGATCGAGGCGACTCCCTCGAGCGATACGGGACCGGCCAGCTCCAGGCCCCATCGTCCTCCGTACATCATGCCGCCCGTGGGGCCGAACCCGAATCGTCCGCTCGCCGCGCTCAGGTAGCCTACGAACGGTCCCGCTTCCTGTCGGCGTTCGATGTAGCTGTAGGGTGACGGGATGGACTGAGCCCGCACCGGCGCTCCAGGCAGCAGCATGGCGGTGAGTAGGGCGGCGCACAACTCGAGAAGCAAAAGGCGCATGGAGGGATTGCGCTCCTCTCCCACGTCGGTGAGTGTTTGACCGCGAGACCGCCCTTGTAACACCATGCGTCCGGGATCGTTTCAGGCCCAATGTCTTGCTACAGGCACGCGTTCCGCCGTCTGCCGCTCCTCGTCCTCGCCTTCCTGGGCACGCCCACCGGAGCGGGGTCACAGACCTCGATGAGCGTCACCGCCGAGGAGAACTTTCGCCGTGACCCGAACGGGACGGTGCTGGGGCGGCTCCACCCCGGTGCGAGCGTGACCGCGGTGGGCCGGCGGGGAGGCTGGGTCGAGGCGGACCTCGAGGGCTGGATGTGGCTGGCGTCCCTGGAGGAGGACCGCACGGGTGAGCTCGACCTCGTGGTCTCGGCGGCCGGTGGCGAGAACCTCCGTGACGCGCCACGGGGGCGCGTAACGGGCCGGCTGGGCGAGGGTGCGCTGCTCGAGGAGCTGGAGCGGCGCGAGCAGTGGGCGCGCGTACGCCGCAGGGGGTGGATCTGGTCCGCCTCGGTGGCAGAGAGCGATGGCGCGGGCACCGCGGGCGCGGCTCCAGCAGACGCGCTGCGGCCGGCCACCGGGGCGGCGCGTAGCTCGCCCTCCGCGACGGCGCCCGCGGGCTACACGCGCGTAGGCGGGCTGGAGAGCCCGATCCTGACCGCCCCGGGCGGTGACACACTCGCCCTTGCGGCTCCGCGGAGCGAGGTCGAGGTCGTGGCGCGGGAGGGGAGCTGGGCGCGGGTTCGGGTCGAGGGTTGGATGTGGTTACCCCCCAGCGAGGCCGTGGGCACCGAGACGGCCGCCGCGCCTGCGGCGCTCGTGCCCTCCGACCTGGAGGCCGACCCGCAGGCGCACGTCGGCCGGGTGGTTTCCTGGACCTTGCAGTTCATCTCGCTCGAGCGGGCCGAGGCGGTGCGGACCGACTTCTTCGAGGGGGAACCGTTTCTGCTGTCGCGGTTCGGGGGACCGGAGGGACGTTTCGTCTACGTCGCGGTGCCCGCGGAGCGGCTGCCGGAGGTCGAGGGCTTGGTGCCCCTGGAGCGGATCTCGGTGACCGCCCGGATCCGCACGGGCGCCTCGGCGCTGACCGGTACGCCCATCGTGGACCTGCTCGCGCTCGAGCCCGCGCGGGGCGCGCGGTGAGGGCGCCGGGGGCCGCGCTGCTCCGCGGAGCGACGCTCGCCCTGGTCGGGGCGGCGGCCGCGTCCTGCAGCGAGGACCCCGTCGTCCCCACGTTGCCAGTGCTCGAGGCGGTAGTGGCGAGCGGAGACCAACAGTACGGCACCGTGGGCGTGACGCTGTCCGAGCCGCTGCGTGTCGTCGTACGGGTGGCCGATACGCAGGCGCCGCGCCCCGAGACGAACGTCCGGTGGGAGGTCGAGTCGGGTGCCGCGACGCTTCTCGGGCCCGTCACCGCCGTCACCGACTCGATCGGAGCCACCGAGATCCGGGTACGGCTCGGCGCGACCACCGGGGCGGTGGTGGTGCGGGCCACCGTGATCGAGCAGGAAGCCGCGTTCGCCACCTTCGGACTGTTCACGGTGGACCCGCCCGTGGTCGACGACGTTTCCCCCGCCGCCGCGGACGCCGGCGACATCGTGACGATCACGGGCAGCAACTTCAGTCCCAACGCGGAGCAGAACGTCGTGCTGTTCTCCGGCATCCGCGGAGTCGTGACGGCCGCCTCACCGAGCTCGCTCCAGGTGGAAGTGCCGGCGTGCCTGCCCACGCGGGACGTGCAGGTCGGCGTCCAGCTCGGAACGGTGGGGAGCGGCACGTTGTCGCTCTCGGTCACCGAGAACGGGGAGTTCACCAGCCTTCCCATCGATGGGTTCATCGATGTGGCGGACGATGCCGGCTACACCTGCCTCCGGCTCCCCGGCGGCGCGGACGTGCAGTACCTCACCATCGTCTACTCGGCGAGCACTGTGGGGGGAGCCACGCACTCCTTCACCCTGAGGGGGCTGTCGTCGAGCGGGCCGCTCCTTGCCGTCACGGGTGGTCCGACGGGCCGAGGGCACCACGGTGCGGAGCGGACCGGGGACGCCCGCCAGGTCGGTCCGGGGGCGCGCCAGGCCGGGTGGGACGCGCGGCTCCGAACCCGTGAGGCCGAGCTCGTCCGTGGACGGCCCGATCCTCGGCCCACACTTACGCTCCTGGCGCCCCTCGCGGTGCCTCCCCAGGAAGGAGACCTGCGGACCTTCAACGTCTACGACGGCACGCAGTTCGATCAGGTCACCGCGGAGGTGGTGAAGGTCGGGAGCCACGCGGCGCTCTTCATCGACCAGGACGCGCCGGCCGAGGGCTTCACGGATCAGGACCTGCAGGACTTCGCCGGCAGGTTCGACGACGTCATCCGTCCCACGGTGACGGGAGCCTTCGGCGACGCCTCCGACCTGGATGCCAACGAGCGCGTGATCGTCCTGTTCACGCCGCGCGTGAACGCGCTCACGCCCGCCGGCGGCAACGGCGGCTTCGTCGGCGGGTTCTTCTTCGGGCTCGACCTGCAGCCCGGCGAGACCGGCAGCAACGGGGGGGAGATCTTCTACGCGCTCGTGCCCGACCCCGACGGCGAGTACTCCGACCCTCGCTCGAAGGACGACGTCTTGCGGGTGACGCCGGCCATTCTCGCGCACGAGTTCCAGCACATGGTCCACTACAACGAGCGCATCCTGGAGCGCGGCGCGCCCACGAACGAGGCACTCTGGCTGTCGGAGGCGCTCGCTCAGATGGCGGAGGACCGGGTGGCGCGGGCGTACGAGTCGCAGGGCGACGACCAGAGCGCCGAGCTGTTCCGAAACGGTAATTGGACGCGCGCGGACCGCTATCTCAGCGACACGCCGGACGTGAGCCTCATCGTCGGAACCGGACAAGGGAGCCTAGAGGAGCGCGGCGCGGGGTTCCTCTATCTCCTGTACCTGACCGAACAGGAGGGCGAGGGCCTGCTCGGCGCGCTGACACGCACGACGTCGACCGGGGTCGCGAACGTCGAGGCGCGCACGGGCGCGAGCTGGCCCGACCTGGTGGCGAACTGGTGGTCGGCCGTCTACCTCGACGGACCGGGACCAGAGTCGGGACCCATGGTCTACCCCCAAACCGACCTGCGCGCGTTACTCGAGAGTCCGTTCCCGCTCGAGCCGACGACCGTCGGCTCGGCGGACTTCGCGGGGTCCGGCGCGCTTTGGTCGTCCTCTGCGGCGTACTACATTTTGGTCCCGGGACTCACGGGCTCGTCGAGCGTGCGCCTCGGCGGGGAGGCGGGCAGCGCGAGCGCGGCGCACGCCGCGCTGCGGATGCGCGTGATCCGCCTTTCCTGAGGGGGCTTCCGGGACGCGGCGACCTGAATCTTCTGGTCGGGCGCGCCGTAAGGACCGGAGTTGAGATGGCCACCGATACGCCTTTCACGCAAGCGATGCGCTGTTCCACCTGCGGTGAGAACCTCCAGCCGGGAGCGGTCCGGTGCCCGACGTGCGGCAGCGCGACGGCCGTGGGCATGGCGGTGGCCAGGCCCGCCGGCGTGCGCAGGTGTCCTCGGTGCTCGTATCAGGGCGAAGGCATGCCGTACTTCCGCCGCGCGGGGCACGTCGGGCTGCTCGTCGGCGTGAGCCTCTTCACGTACGGGTTCGGGGGCCTCATCTACTGGTTGGCTCGCCGGAGGCACCTCGTATGCCCGCGCTGCGGGCTCGGCTGGGAGAACGCCTCGCGCGCCCTGGCCGTGATCGGGCCGGAGCCCGAGCAGCGCATCATCGAGGCCGAACCCGACGAGCGACTTCCGAGCGGCGGGGTCAAGCGCCGCATCGCGGGCGCGCTGCTGGTCCTGTTGGCGAGCTTGATGGTGGTCATGGGGTTCGTCGAGTGGGAGATGGCCGCGGTGGCCATAGGGTCGGTCATCGGAGGCGCGGGATCGCTCACCTTCTACTGGGGATGGCAGGGCCTGCAGGAGCGCCGCCAGGCCATCATGCAGAGCATTCAGCGCAAGATCCTGAAGCTCGCCGCCGTCCGAGGCGGCACGCTGACCGTCACCGAGGTCGCCGCGGACCTGAATCTGGCCATGCCCGCGGCCGAGAAGATCCTCGTCTCGATGGACGACGGCTTTCGTGTCCGCTCCGAGATCTCCAGCCAGGGCGTGCTCTACTACGAGTTCCCCGAGCTGCTCCATCGCCGGGAGCTGGGCCCGGGCGCGTGAGCCAACCGGGCGAGCGTCAGGCCCGATAGGACGACGGCGGCACCCATGCCCTGAAGCGGCGTGGGCACCTCGCCGAGCCAGAGCCACGCCGTCAGCAGGGCCGCGACCGGGACCAGGTTCGAGTACACCGCCGTCCGGTTGTTGCCGAGCCTGCGCACGCCGCGATACCACAGCACGTACGCCACGCTGATCGAGAGCACGCCCGCGTACACCACGCCGAGCCATGCGCCCGGCGTGACGGAGCGGAAGTCCGTCGCACGAAGCGACGGGATGCCCAGGACCACGACCAGCGGCGTTCCCACCCAGAGCGTCCACGCCGTCAGGCGCAGCGCGCCGTACCGCGCCACCGGGCCGCGTCCTCCCACGGTGTAGAACGACCACAACATGGCGGCCAGGATCATGAGCAGATCGCCGCGCACCGTGCGGGACCCGAGGTCCACGACCTCGCCGCGGCCCATCACCACCAGCGACATGCCCGCGACAGTTACCGCAACGCCCAGGACCGCGAGCGGGGCCGGCCGCTCGTGACCGGCGGAGGCGGACAGCATCATCGTCCAGACGGGCGTCGTGGCTAGGAGCAGGCTGGCGTTGCCCGCCAGCGTCCAATCGATGCCGATGATGAAGCAGAGCTGGTAGACCACGTGGCCCAGGATGCCGAGCAGCACGATCCGCGGGAGGTCAGCGCGAGCCAGCGGCGGGACCGGCCCGGCGCCGCGGGCCAGCAACCATAGGGTGGCGGCCGCCACCGGAAAGCGAAGGGCGTTGAGGGCCAGCGGATCGAGCTCCCTCAGCACGACCTTGAGCACCGAGAAATTGAGGCCCCAGATGACCGCCAGGCCCACCAGACCGAGGTCGGCGGCAAGGTCCCGCCGGGCGGCGCTCACGTAGGCGAGTTCACTTCGACGTTGTGTGGTGCGGGAAATGCATGGTAAGTTGAACGAAATTCCCCGTCATACTCCCCCCACACCCGCAGGCGTGGAATGTCCACTGTGAAGGTTCTGAGGCTGGACGAGTATAGGGATCGACGAGTGGACCGCCTCCGCCTCGCAGAGTCGCTCTACCGGGCCGATTCCGGTCGCCACGCGCTCCTCCTGCACCTCTCCGAAGTCGCCCGCCTTTCCGGAGCGGACAGGGCCGCCGTCGTCTGGGTAGACGAGTACGGGTCGGGCCTGATACACCCGCACGTCGTCCTGGATCTTTTGAGCGATCGCCCCCGTCGCAGCTTCACGACCGAGCCGCTCCACCGGGCATGGGAGCTCGGCGTGCCCGGGGCGTACGACAGCGGAAGCGATCCGATTCCTTGCATCGCGCCAACGTTCGCGATCGCGCTCGGCAGCGATGGAACCCGGGCCTGGTTCCTGGTCACGGAGTCCGTGGGCCCGCGAGGAGCGTTGGAAGAGGAAGCCAGGGATTCGGTCATGTTCCTGGCCGGCGAGTGCTCGGCGGTGGTCCTGCACCGGGACCTCGACCTCACGAGGGACGACGCGGGAGGCGCCACCGCGCAGGCGGGCTCCGGGTTCGCCGGATGGCGCGTGCTCCAGGACATCGAAGGGCGCGAGTCGGACGACGAGGAGAGCCGGCGGATCGCGCTGCGCTTCATGGTCGCCCGCCTGGCGCGGCTGCTCGTCGAGGACGACCTGAGCGTCTCCGCGGAGCGGATCACCGAGCAGGTCCGCATGGCCCGGGTCCAGCTCGTGGCGCACCCCAAGATCGTGGACGAGGAGGCTCGGCTGTGGGAGGTCGTGCTCGAGGCCATGGACGAAGGGCGCATCGAGGATCTCGCGGTCGCGCTCGTGGAGCTCGGTGACGTCGTGGAGGCCCGGGCGCACTACCACGGGGCGCTCGAGCTCTACGAGTGTGCGTACGCGATCGGGGCCTCGACCGGTGCGGCCGTGCCCGCCGTCGATGCCGCGCGCTTCCGCGGCCGTCTCTTGAGGCGCCGGGCGCAGTGGTCCGAATCCGAGCACTGGTACGGGGTCGCGCAGCAGGTCGCTGAGGCCGCGGGGTTGGACGACAAGCTGGCGCTGGTCCTGGTCGGGCTCGCCGTCATCAAGAAGGAGGTGGGTAACCTTCCGGCCGCGCGTGACGGCCTGAAGAGGGCCCTCACTGTGGCGGAGCGGTCGGGAGATCGCGACGCGATCGCGGGCGTGCACCACGACCTGCTCGGCGTGGAGCAGGTTTCCGGGAATCTGGAGACCGGCCTGCAGCACGGTTGGATTGCTGTCTCCACCTACCGGAGTGAGGCA
>Ga0302046_10001773_pt1 | contig 20209 bp, 14 predicted proteins | sample RVTome_11_FD_200261 | JGI IMG/M metagenome (GOLD analysis project Ga0302046, IMG submission 200261) | Soil microbial communities from uranium-contaminated site in the Upper Colorado River Basin, Wyoming, United States - RVT147D111 (version 2) ...
CCGAGCGCAACCTGCTGCGCACCCGCGTCGGCGTGGTGACCGTCGCCTGCGCGGCGGTGGACGACGTGTCGGCCTGGCTGATCCTGGCCGGAGTAGTCGCTTTTGTGCAGGCCGACGGGGCCGGGACCCTGCTTCTCACCCTGGCCGGCGTCGGCCTCTTCGCCGTCGTCCTGCTGCGGGTCGTGCATCCGATGTTGCGCCACCTGGAGGCCTATTACCACAACCGGGGACGCCTTACGCAGGAGGTGCTCGGCGTCGCGTTGTTGACCCTGCTCGGCGGAGCCGCCGTGACGGAATGGCTGGGCGTTCACGCGCTCTTCAGGGCTTTCCTGGTCGGCACCGTCATGCCCAAAGACCGGGGGTTTGTGCGCGAGCTACGGGCAAAGCTCGAAGACGTAACGGTCGTGCTCCTGCTGCCGCTCTTCTTCGTGTACGCCGGGTTGCATACCGAGATCGGACTGCTCGACGGGTGGACGCTGTGGCTGGACGCCCTGCTCATCCTCCTCGTCGCCATCATCGGCAAGTTCGGCGGCTCGGCGGTAGCGGCGCGGGCAACCGGCCTCTCCTGGCGCGACGCCAGCGCGCTCGGCGTCCTCATGAACACGCGCGGGCTGATGGAACTGGTCATCCTGTCCATCGGGCTCGAGTTGGGCGTGATCCCGCCGGTGCTCTTCGCCATGATGGTGCTGATGGCCCTTGCGACTACGCTGATGACGACCCCGGTGCTGGGGTGGATCTACCCGATGCGCTTGATCCGGCAGGGCACGGAAGATGGAACAGCGGCAGAGGTATACACCGTGCTGATCCCGGTGTCGCTTCCTTCCTCGGGTCGAGAGCTGCTGCGGGTGGCCTCGGTCCTTGCGCCGCCCGGTCCCACACGCTACTACGCGCTGCACCTCGTGCGGGCACGAGACCAATCGCTTTTCAGCGTGCGCCCGGAGCACCCGCCCCACGAAGTCTTGCAGCCGCTCCGGGAAGCTGCTAACCTGCACGACATCGAGGTCCGAGCGCTCACGTTCGTCAGCAGGACGCTGAGTGAAGACCTGCTCGCCACCGCCGAGGCCAAGGGCGCCGACCTGATCGTGATGGGTTGGCACAAACCCGTCGTGAGCCGGAGCGTGCTGGGCGGTATGACCGGCGAGGTGATGCGGGCAGCCCGCGCCGACGTGGTGGTCTACGTGGCGCGGGGCTTCGAGGCATGGCAACACATCCTCGTGCCGTACCACGAAGGCGTACACGACCGGGGTGCCCTGGAGATGGCGCAGCGCATCGCGGCGCGAACAGGCGCCCGGCTCACCGTGCTCTACGTGACCTCTCTGCAGGGCGGCGGAACCGCATCCCACCCGACGCCGTCTCCGGCTTCACTCCTCTCGAACACCGAAACGCCCTGGATCAAGACCCTGGAGCACGACGACCCCGTAGAAGCGGCCGTCGAAGAAGCCCGCCTCGGCTACGACCTCATCGTCGTCGGCGCCGACGAGCGCTGGGAGATGGAGCCGTCCCCGTTCAGCCTCCGGCACGAGCGCCTGGCTACGGCATCGACCGCCTCGCTGCTGATCGTCAGAAAGAACCTCACAGCCAACCAGCCGGATCAACGCAAGTAGACCAGACGCTAGTGAGTCGACTGTTCGCTCGACGTGCTCACGATCCCTGTCGTTTGAGTTTGCCGGCAGGCACGCTCTTCAGTCGAGGGGTATCGGCGGGTGCCTGCACGCGGCGCCTTCGCTGAAATTGCTCGGGGAAGGTGATGCCGTAGCAAAAGAAGCCGGCGCAGAGCAGCAGCGCCAGCGTATAAAGGAGGTCGATGATCATGGTTTCATGGATCGGATTAAACGAGGAAGGATTAACGGGCACAGGGCACGGCGGGTTAGTGGCCAAAAACCGTCTCTCGCTCGACGACAGCCGGGTAGCCGCCGGGGCGCACCCCGTCGGGCAAGGGTACTTCGGGGTGCGCCCGGTAGGTGGGACGGATCGGGCGTCTGCGCAGGCGCTTTTCCACGTAGATCACGGGCAATACGACGAGCGCGACGAGCACTGCCCGCCCCCAGGCCGCCGCGTCGAGCGAGGCCGAGCCGAATAATGCTTGTGCGGTGGGCAGATAGACGAATCCCGCTTGCAGGGCGAGCAGCAGGCCGATGCCTGCGTAGATCCACGGGTTGCTCCACCAGGATGAACGCCAGGGAGGCCGCCCCCAGCAAGACCCAAATGAGCGGGCTCGCGACCTGCCGCCGGAGCAGGTCCAGCACGCGAAGACCGCCCTCGCGCGGCAGGACGTTCGGGCCGACGACCCGGAGCCTTCTCTCGGCGTCCTCCGCGCCCAGACCCGCCCGGTTGCTTCCCAGCCCTGCCAGCACCGCCTCGGCAGACCGGGCGTGCCAGGGTTCGGGGAGCGTCGGAAAAAAACGGTTTGCCTATCCATGGCTGTGTCTATGTTTAAAACCCGATCGGAAAGCAAAAAGACCTCCATCGCCCCGACGATTCGGGACCATGAAGGTCTCGCAAGTGGTTAGCGGCCACCGTCCCCGCGACGCCTGACCGATGCCGCGAGATGTCCTGACGACGACCGCGCCTGCTTTTTAAGCGCAGGTGCTACTCCCCTTCGGGTGAAAATCACAAGGCGGCTACGACGAGGCGTCCCATGGCAGTCATCCTCACCGGTTATATGAAAAACGGCAGGATGAGCACGCCGAGCAGGGCGATGGCGAGCACCCCCATGAAGAAGTAAAAAGCCAGCGGTGTATCCTGAACTCTACGCTCCGGGTTCTGATGTTGCCCGGAGCGCTTTGCCGCCTGAGGCGGCATAGGCATGGTCGATTTCATGGCTGAAGCGTCGAATAAGGTTCCGATAGGGCCGGCTGAGGACGTGCATAGGCGTCCCTGCGCAGCCGGGTGCTCAAACGTCGGCACTACGCGTCAGCGGCGCGGCGCGCCCCCGACGTTCGGAACCGGATTCAAAGCCTGTAGATGTGCAACACGTCGTAGAGAGGGAGCGCCGGGCTCGCCGGCAGGCCTCCGCCGCCGGGAACCTCCTGTTCCCGCCAGAGACGGGACAGACGATGCGTTAGAAAAGCTATTAAGGTCTGCTCCCGGTGCTGCTTTTTGAGGGAGCGGGATTCGGAGGCGTAAGGGATCGGAAGCGTGCACGGCCCGGTTAGCACAGCAGCGACGGCGTTCGGTCCGCCGCTGCGCAGGGTATAAGAAGAAGGCAACGCCGGCGTGCCGTCGCTCTCCAGAATCCCTTCCATCCCCACAGGCGCCTCAGGCATGGGTGCCCTTGCCGGCGCTGCTACCATCAGCAACCAGGCCAGCAGTAAGACGGCTCCTCCGTGGTTCAGGATATGACGCAGGGCACGCATGGCTCCGGGTACGGCTCCCCTCCTCCGAAACAGACAGGCTTGTATTCGCCGCACCCAACCGGTGCAGCATACGGGCTCCAACCTCTCTGCCTGTAAAGGTTTCTGCCGCCAGATTAAAATATGCTTAAAGTCAATACCATTCAAATAAGAGCTGTCATCGCGAGGAGCGCAGCGACGTGGCGATCTCGTAAGTTCAGCTAAACCAACGAGATTGCCGCGCTCCCTTCGGTCGCTCGCAATGACAGCGGTGGGCTTATTTGAACGGTATTGTGCTTAAAGCAGTGCGGCGTCTTTTTCGACCAGGGGCAGTTCGCTCAAAAAAGTAGCCTTCGGTACCCCCAACTCGCCTTCGGAAGCCGCTACGACGACGGCTACGACGGCATCACCCGTTACGTTGACCACCGTGCGGCACATGTCCAGCAACCGGTCGATGCCGAAGATGAGTGCGATGCCTTCGACCGGCACACCGATGGCTTTCAGCACGATGACGAGCATCACGATGCCCGCCCCCGGTACCGCCGCTGTGCCGATGGAAGCCAGCGTCGCCGTCAGCACGATGGTGAACTGATCGACAAGGCCGAGCGGGAGGCCATAGACCTGCGCGATGAAGACGGCGGCCACGCCCTGGTACAGGGCCGTCCCGTCCATGTTGACCGTGGCGCCGAGCGGCAGCACGAACGACGTCACCCGCTCACTCACGCCGAGCCGATCGCGGACGGTCTCTATGTTGAGGGGCAGCGTGGCGGCGCTGCTCGACGAGCTGAAGGCCAGCAAATGCACGCTCGTCATCGCCCTGTAAAAGTGCCTCAGAGGCATTTTCCCACCGACCAGTAGCCGCAACAGCGCGCCGTAGACCACGAAGAGGTGAAGTACCAGGCCCGACAAGACGGCCAGCGCATACCCGCCGAGCGTGCCGAGGATGCCGAAGCCGAACTCCGCCGTCACGGCGGCAATGAGGGCGAAGACGCCGTACGGCGCCAGCCGCATCACCAGTTCGACGATCTTGATGAGCACATCGGTGAAGCCGTCGAAGAATCGAATGACCGGCTCGGCCTTCGGCGCCGGGATGAGCGTGAGCGCCACACCGACGATGAGCGCGAAAAATACGATCTGGAGCATGTTGCCGGTGGCGAGCGCCTCGAACGGGTTCGTAGGTACGAGCCCCAGCAGCGTATCGATGAAGGAGAGATCCTCGGCCCGCCCGATGCGGGTGGCGGCCTGCTCCTGGAAGTTCGCCAGCAGACGCGCGCTGACCTCCTCGGGCAATCCGGCTCCGGGTCGAATCACGTTGGCCAGCACGACGCCTATGGTGATGGCGACAGCCGTCGTAAACAGATAGAGTACGACCGTCTTGCCGCCGATACGCCCCAACTTGCGGGGCTCCGTGATGGAGGAAGCGCCCACGACGAGGCTCGCCAGCACGAGCGGCGCGGCGATCATCGTGATGAGCCGGATGAAGAGCGTACCGACGGGGCGGACGTAGGTCGTCACCCCATCCACCCAGGCAGCCTTGCCCAGTACACTCACCAGGCCGCCGAACAACGCGCCCAGCAGCAGACCGATTAAAATCTGCCAGTGCAGAGCCAGTCGAGGCCGTGTCGAGGAAAAATGTCCGCGCTGCTGCAAGTCGGCGCTCCCGCGTACCCGCGATGCTTAATCTCTTGAAAAGAACCTCACAGCCACACCAGCCAGATCATCACCAGGGCGACCGCCATCACGATGAGGTTGAGCGGAAGCCCCGCCCGCACGAAGTCGCCAAAACGATAGCTCCCGGCGCTCATCACCATGAGGTGGGTCTGGTAGCCGATTGGGGTGGCGAACCCCGCCGAGGCGGCCACGGCGATGGCGACGGCGAGCGGAGTCGGGTCGATCTGGAGGTCGGCCGCCGCCGCCAGCGCTACAGGCACGAAGAGCGCCGCCGCCGCTGCGTTCGTCAGCAGTTCGGTCGTCACGTTCGTAGCCAGGTAGAGCGCCGCGATCACCGCAAACGGCCCCAGCCCGGCCGTCGCGTCCAGAACAAGGCCGGCGACGGCGGCGGCCAGGCCGGTCGCCTCCAGCGCACTGCCGATGCCGAGGGCCGCCGCGATCATCAGCAGCACCGGCAGGTCCACCGCCTGCCGCGCCTCGGAGAGCCGGAGGCAGCCGGTAGCAATCATGCCGAGCCCGGCGACGAAAGCCGCCGTCACCAGGGGTACCACGTCCAGCCCGGCGATGAGCACCATGACGCCGAACAGGCCCAACGCCAGCGGCGCCTTCGTCCGCTGCGTCGCGGGCAGGCCGGGCCGGCAGGGGGCCACCAGGAAGAAATCCTCCCGGCTGGCGCTATGCTTTTCAGCGAATCCTTCGCGCGCTTCGATGAGCAGCAGATCGCCTGCTTTGAGCGGAATCCGGCCCAGCGCGTTGGTGAGCGGCTCGCCCCGCCGCCGGATGGCGAGCACGACGCCGCCGAACTGATCGCGGAAACCTACCTCGCGCAGCGTCTTCCCGACGAGGCGGGATGTGTCGGAGACGACGGCCTCGAAGAGGGGGAGCCGGGTGTAGCCGCCGGGTGCAACGTGCGGCGTCGCACGCTCCAAGCCGGGCTGTGCCAGCAGGCGATCGAGCCAGTTCACGTCGCCGACGAACACCAGCGTGTCGGCGTGCTGGAGCACATCGTGCGGACCCACCGGGCCGACGACGTGGTCCTCTCGGATGATATGGGCGAGATAAGCCTCACCCAGCGCACGCAGCCCCGCCTCCTCGACGGTCTTGCCCGCCAGGAGCGATCCCTCACCGACGCTCAATTCGAAATGATAGCCGTTCGTAGCGATGTCGGTTAATCGCTCCGTCGTTTGTCGCTCCGGCAGGGCCCGGTGTCCGACGAACGCGAAGTACAGGATCGCCACGGCTGCTGCGGGCAACCCCACCCAGGTCAGGTCGAAGAACCCGAGCCCGCTTCCCGTCATCGCTTGCAGCAGGCCCGACACCACGAGGTTGGTCGAGGTCCCGATCAGGGTCAACAGTCCGCCGAGCACCGCCGCGTAGGACAGGGGCATCAGCACTTTCGACGGGGCAATCCCGACGCGGTCCGCCCAGCCCTGCACCCGTGGCACCAGCATCGCCACGAGCGGCGTGTTGTTCACACAGGCCGAGATCACCGCCGTAGGCACCATCATCCGGAGCAGTACACGGGCCATCCCGCCCGGCTTCCGGGCAAACAACAGCCGGTCCAGGAAGGCCAGCGCATCCGTCCGCTGCACCCCGGCCGCGACGGCGAAGAGCGCGGCGATGGTAATCACAGCGCTGTTCGAAAAGCCTGCAAGGGCCACTTCGGGCGGCACAATGCCGGCTGCCAGCAGCATCCCCAGGCACCCGAGGAGGACAAGATCCGGCCGTGCCCACTCCCTGGCCAGCGCCAAAATCATAAGGACGAGCACGCCCGCCGTGTACCACGCCGACCACCCGAACTCCGTTGGCATATCTTATCGCATCATCGCCTCGGCCACTTCATGGATGGCTGCATCCTTCCCCTCTTTTGCCGCTGCGGTCAGGCCGCTTCGGAGACAGCAACCCGCGGAGTGTGCAGGGTCAAAGAGGCAATAGCAGAAAGCGATGTAAAAGGTTTCTGGGGGCAGATTAAAATATGCTTAAAGTAACACTGCCTCAGGGCTACCCGGAAACCCTTCACGCGGCTTCGAATTCGAACCCCGCCATGCGCCCTATGCGCATCCGGCCCGTAAACCGACGCAGGCATCGACGAGAGTTCGGTATGACGAGACACGACACGACGCCCTGGTGGCAAACCGGCGTCCTCTACCAGATCTATCCCCGCAGCTTCAACGACGCAAACGGCGACGGCGTCGGCGATCTCGACGGCGTCCTCGAAAAGCTGGACTATTTGAGCGACACGCTGGGCATTGACGCCCTCTGGCTCTCGCCCTTCTACCCCTCGCCCATGGCCGACTTCGGCTACGACGTGGCCGACTACACCAACGTCGACCCCCTCTTCGGAGACCTCGCCATCTTCGACCGGCTCGTCGCCGAGGCCCATGCCCGGGGGCTCAAGGTCGTCACCGACTACGTACCCAACCATTCCTCCGACCGACACCCCTGGTTCCTCGAATCGCGGTCCTCGCTCGACAACCCGAGGCGCGACTGGTACGTCTGGCGTGATCCGAGGCCCGGCGGCGGCCCGCCGAACAACTGGATCAGCATCTTCGGCGGCCCCGCCTGGACGCAGGACGAGACCACCGGCCGGTACTACCTCCATTCGTTCCTCAAAGAGCAACCCGACCTCAACTGGCGCAACCCTGCCGTCCGGGAGGCGATGTTCGACGCCCTGCGCTTCTGGCTCCGGCGCGGCGTGGACGGCTTTCGCATCGACGTGGCGCACTTCATCATGAAAGATCCGCAGCTACGCGACAACCCGCGCAACACCGCCGCCGCCGTGGCCTCCCACAAGCCTATGGGTGAGTACGACACCCTGATCCATGTCTACGACCGGGGCCATGAGGACATCCACCAGGTCTTCCGTGATCTGCGGCGGCTCGTAGACACCTACCCGGAGCCCCGGGACCGTATGACGGTCGGCGAGATCCACCTCTTCGACTGGGCCGAGTGGGTACGCTATTACGGCGACGCCCTGGACGAACTCCACATGCCCTTCAACTTCTCCCTGCTGAAGGCGGACGGAAATGCGGCCGCTCTCCGGCACCTCGTCGATGAACTCGAAGCGGCCCTCCCCCCCGGAGCCTGGCCGAACTACGTCCTCGGCAATCATGACGAGCCGCGCCTCGCCAGCCGCTACGGCGAGGCCGGCAGCCGCCTCGCAGCCATGCTTCTGCTCATGCTGCGCGGCACCCCGACCCTGTATTACGGCGATGAGATCGGAATCCCCCAGGCCGACATCCCGCCTGCCCGGCAGCAAGACCCCTGGGGCCGGCGCATGCCCGGCCAGGGCCGCGACGGCTGCCGGACGCCGATGGCCTGGACCGACGCACCCGGCGCCGGCTTCACCACCGCCCCGGCTCCCTGGCTGCCGCTCCACAACGACTATGAGACGCGCAACGTGGCGCATCAGCTCCAGGACCCGGCCTCCCTGCTCAACCTCTACCGGCAGCTCCTTGCCCTGCGCAAAGCTACCCCGGCCCTGCAAACAGGCCGCTACGATCCCGTCGAAGAGGTGCCCGACGGCTGCTTTGGATTCATCCGCCGCACCGCTACCGAGGCGTTCCTCATCGTGCTCAACTTCTCCGCCGCCGAGCAAAGCATCACCGCGCCTTCGCCCCTGCGCCGCTTGCTGCTCTCGACGCAGCCGGACCGCACCGAGATACCCTCAGGCACCACGCTGACCTTGCAGGGCTACGAGGGCGTCATCGTCGCACTTTGACGCTTACGCTTCGTGCCGGGGCAAGGTGAAGTAGAAGGTGGATCCAGACCCGAGCCCTTCCGACCTCACCCAGATGCGGCCGCCGTGCACCTCGATGATGCGCTTGGCCAGCGCGAGCCCGATGCCGGTGCCCTCGCTCTCGGCGTTGAGCCTTTCGAACAAGCCGAACACCCGGTCGTGATGCTTCGGATCGATACCGATGCCGTTGTCTCGCACGAAACAGATCACCATGCCCTCCTCGGCCTCACTCCCCACCTGGATGCAAGGCTCGGGTTGATCGCCCATGTACTTGACGGCGTTTTCGAGGATGTTTTGCAACACCTCCAGCAACCGCCACCGGTCCCCGGCGATCATGGGCATGCCGCGCGCGACCTCTACCGCCACCCCGCGCGCAGCGATCTGCCCGGCCACCTGGGCCACCGCTTCGTACGCCAGATCCGTGAGCGAGGCTACCTCCGGCGGCCGGACCTGCCGACCGATGCGGCTCAGTTCCAGCAGTTCGTCGAGGAGCCGACGCATTTTGTCGGCAGCCTCACGAATCTGTTTGATGTTCTCCTCCGCCTGCCTGGTGTTGCCGGTAACGATGTCCTCGGCCAGCAGCCCTAGGAAACCCTTGATGGTAACGAGCGGCGACTTAAGGTCGTGCGATACGGTATAGGTGAAGCGTTCGAGTTCGGCGTTCTTGGCTTCCAGCTCTTCAATCAGGCGCTCACGCTCTGCGGCGGTCTGCTTGCGATCCGTGATCTCTCGCTGAATACCGAAGTGTCCTTTGATGCGTCCCTGCTCGTCATAGAGACAGACGTATTCGCCTTCAACCCACATCGGCGTTCCGTCTATCTTGCGCTCGTTACTCTCCAGGCGGATACGGCCTTTATCGAAGAAGGCAGCCCACAGCGCTCGGCCGTGATCCAGGTCATGCGCGAAGAGGTCCGCCGGCGTCAGGCCGAGGAATTGATCGGAGCGGGCGCCATACTGGGCCAGCAAGGCGTCGTTGACCCGGGTGTTGCGCTGATGGGCAAAGACATAATCCAGAACGGCCGCTTTGTCGACCGAGTCGTCCCAGCGAACGGGTTCATCGAGCATCATGAAGAAGCATCCGTCGAGCGATTGGGAGAAAAAAACTTCCAGCTGTCGTTTGATCTCCTTGCGATCGCTTACGTCTACGAACATGCCGCGTGTGCCCGCTACGCGCCCCGCCTCGTCAAACTCCGGCACGGCATGAAGCAGGGTGTCGATCACCCGGCCGTCTTTCCTCACAAGTTGGCGTTCTTCGGCGATGAACACGCCGTCGAGCGCCCGCCGGTAGCCGCCTTCCTCCAGCAAGCGCGTCCGGGAGGACGGCATGTAAAAGTCGGCCAGGGGGCGTCCCAGTACGTCGTCGCGGCGATACCCGAGGGCATGGAGGAACGTCGCGTTGCAATCGGTGATGAACGGCTCGCCCTCTCTGTTCTGATTGATGACGTACATCAGCGGGGCGTCCTCGAACAGGTCTCGATAGCGCCGTTCGGCCTGCCGGAGCGATTCCACAGCGCGCTTCTGCTCCGTCACATCACGAATGATGGCTACGACGGAATCGGTTGTGTGGGGCACGCAGCGGGCCTCATAATGATGCCACCGCTGGCGTATCAGCAGGTCATATTCGAACCGCTGCAGCGTCTCGGTCTGAAGCGTGGCCTCGATGCAATGCAGGGCCTGCTCCGCGACGGACGCCGGCAGGGTCTCTTGAATGTGCTTACCCAGAAAGACCTCGGGAGACGCCAGTGTTTCAAAGCTTTCAGCCGCCACGTAGTCGAGAAAGACACCCTCACGATTCATGCAAAACATGGCATCGGGAATAGCGCGGACGAGGGCCTGGTTTCGGGCCTCGCTCTCCTGAAGCGCCTTCCTGACGGCGTTGTGCTCCTCGGCTTCGGCCTCCAACTGCACCAGCCGCCGGCGCAGCGACTGTATCTCGGCTTGCAGCGCTTCGTTAGACTTGTTTGTACCCTTCATAGCACGTTGAAGAAAGCCCTGCAAACATAGCCGGGAGCCGGCTTCGGCCGGTGCCGCCCCGGAGCCCGGCTAATCTCGCCATTTGCCGTCCCCGATGCAATCATCAATCTAGCATCCATACCCCTGCGAATCCAGCACACGGCAGGGTTTGACCTTCGATATGCGGGCTTGATGTCGTATCTTGGGCAACCTTACGACGCCCTCTCCTCTCCCTTTCCGGATACGCGGCATCCTCTCAGATACCCTATGCCTCAATTTGAACTGACGACCATCGATCTGGTGGTGGTCGCTGCGTACGTGGTCTTTATCGTCTGGGTCGGTTTTTACGTCTCGCGGCGGACGGAGACGACCGACGACTATTTCCTGGCGGGCCGCTCGCTGACCTGGTGGCTGATCGGCTTTTCCCTGTTTGCTTCCAACGTGTCGTCGAGCACCTTGATGGGGCTCTCGTCGAGCGCGTTTGGGACGGGCATCTCGGTCTACAACTACGAGTGGATGGCCGCCCTCGTGCTTATCGTCTTCATCGTCTTCTTCCTGCCCTTCTACCTGCGCACCCGCGTCTACACGATGCCGGAGTTCCTCGAACGCCGCTTCGACGCACGGTCGCGGTACTACTTCTCGGCGCTGTTGATCCTGATGAATATTACCATCGACACGGCGGCGGCGCTGTATGCGGGCGGGCTGGTGGTACAACTTATCTATCCGAGCATCCCGCTGTGGGCTTCGGTGATCGTGCTCGGCATCCTCGCCGGGCTCTACACGATTGCGGGTGGGCTCAAGGCCGTGGTCTACACCGACGCCGTGCAGGCCGTCTTGCTCCTCGTAGGTGCGCTGCTGGTAGCCATCCTGTCGTTTAACGCCGCCGGCTCGTGGGAGGCCGTCACGAGTGCCGTGGGCAGCGACGGCCAACTGCTGGTGCCGCCCGAAGACCTGAGCGTCGTTATGCCGGCCAGCGACCCGGTCATGCCCTGGCCGGGCCTGATCACCGGCGTCTTTCTGCTCGGCTTCTATTTCTGGGGGACGAACCAGTTCATGGTGCAACGGACCCTCGCCGCCAAAGACCTCAACCACGGACGCTGGGGCGCGCTCTTTGCCGGTCTGCTCAAGCTGCCCATCATCTTCATCATGGTCCTGCCCGGCATCTTTGCCCGCCTCATCTACCGGCCCGAGACGCACCCCGAGATCGCCCGGCAACTGGCTGCCAATTCCGACCTCGTCTTCCCGACGATGATGTTCGACCTGCTCCCCGTCGGCATCCGGGGCCTCATCATCGCGGCGTTGGTGGCGGCCATCATGTCCAGCGTAGACTCGACGCTCAACTCGGCCTCGACGCTGGTGACGATGGACTTCATCAAGAAGCTGCGCCCCGACGCCTCCAACCGGATGCTGGTGATCGCGGGACGCATCGTCACCTTCGTCTTTATGGCGCTGGCGATCATCTGGGCGCCGCAAATCGTCAATTTCCCCAACATCTGGACGTATCTCCAGCAGATGCTGGCGTACCTGGCGCCGCCGGTGGTGGCGTGCTTCCTGGTAGGCATCTTCTGGAAACGCGCCAACCGCCACAGCGCCTTCGCGGCTTTGATCGTAGGACACCTCGCCGCCGCCGTCGTCTTCATCCTGGCCGTCGGGACGGAGTCGATCATCGTGCAAACCGGCGTGCTGAGCGCCGAACAGATGCAGCGGGCCGCCGCCGGTACGCCGGTGCTTCACTTCCTCTACCTCACGCCGCTGCTCCTCGTCATCAGCGTCCTGGCGATGGTCGCCGTCAGCCTGCTCACCGAGAAGCCCGACGCCGCCACGGTCGACGAACTGACATGGTCGCCGGCTTTCTTCCGCGCCGAGACGAAGGAACTGGCCGGGCTGCCGTGGTACCAGAACTACCGGTACCAGACTGTCGGTATGCTGCTGCTCATCGCCCTCGTGGTGGGCATGTTCTGGTAGGGGTCGCCCCTTGCAAACAGCAACTATTGCAGGTCCGGGGTGTCAGCTAGTACGCTCGGCGGTCTGGAAGTATGGATGTAACCCGGACGCAATACAACCCGCGCCCCTCGTCCATACGTCCATACCTCTACCCTTCCTGCATCGTGAAATACCGGCTCCGTTGGTTCTACCTGACCTGCCTCCTCGTCGCTGCCGTGGGTACCGGCTGCGGCGAAGATCCCTGCCGGGATGCCCTGCCCGATGCGAGCGGCACAGGCGGCCCGGCATCCCTCACGATCCGCATCACAGGCCAGGCAGGCACGCCCGGCCGGAAGAGCGAACCCGTAGCCTGCGTCGATCTCTTGATCGTGCCTCCCCAGTCCTATGCCGATACCCTCGCCTATGCCCGTGTCGATGCACGGAGCGGCCAAGCAACCATCACCGGCCTGCCGGCGGCCGCCGTTGACCTCATCGTGGATCGCAAAGGCTACTTCCCGGTCAAGCTGACGGACCTGGTCCTCACCCATGGCGAGAACCTGCTCGACGACAGGGTCCTGATGTACCGCTCGAGCGCAGACATTCTCATCCCGGGCCAGATGGCCTTCGTCCTGAAGCCCGGCGCCTTGCTCGCCCAGGTCGACGCGGCCTACAAGTACTACGACGGCGTACGCATGCGGCCGGCCCCGAGGTCGTTTGAGTTGGACATCCCCTGGCAGGGACAACGCTACCACACGATGACGCTGACTGAAACGATATGCCGCAACCTGGTGCGCTCGCCGTACGTTGCGAATGCCCGCCCCCTGGCGCGGCTGTCGTCGGTGATTCCCGGGTTGTGAGGCTGCGTCTGGCAAACAGCTACACGCCGAGCACCATAAAGGCGAGCGCGGCCAGCGCACCGCCGAGGCAGGGACCGACAACCGGAATCCAGGCATAGCTCCAGTCGCTGTCTCGCTTGTCGGGAATGGGCAAGATCGCGTGCATGAGGCGCGGACTCAGGTCGCGCGCCGGGTTGATGGCGTAGCCGGTCGTGCCGCCCAGGCACAGGCCGATCACGAGGACGACGAGTGCTACGGGGAGGGCATCCAGCGCACCGAGCCCGACGTCCGGCCCCACCAGGTAAAGCACGGCAAAGACCAGCACGAACGTCCCGATGATCTCAGAGAGGAGGTTGGATACCGGATTGCGGATGGCCGGGCCGGTGCAGAACACCGCCAGCTTGGCGTCGCCGTCGGGCGTGGCGGCAAAATGATCCCGGTAGTGGAGCCACACCAGCGTAGCGCCTAGCGCGCCGCCGATGAACTGCCCGGCGAGGTAGAGCGGTACCTGGCTCCAGTCGAACGCGCCGGCCACCGCCAACCCCAGCGTCACAGCGGGATTGATGTGCGCCCCGCTATAGGTCGCGACGACAAAAACGCCTACAAAAACCGCCATGCTCCACCCAAAGGTGATGACGATCCAGCCCGAGTTTTCGCCCTTTGTGCCCTTCAACACCACATTGGCCACGACGCCGTCTCCCAACAACAGCAGCAAGGCGGTCCCGACGATTTCAGCGACGAACGGTGACATTGCAGTTTGCTTCGTTAGTTCCAATGACAAGAAAAACCGCTGTACAGCTTCGTATCACTGCTGTTTTTGTTTGGGTGTATGGGAGAATCTTTTCCTACAGCCTTTCTCCCCGATACTCCCATACCATCCAGCAGATAGTAGTTGGATCATTCATCGTCCTCTTCCCAGGCTTTGGCGCGGCCCAGCGCCTTGCGCCACCGCCCCAATAACACCTCCACGGCCGCGCGATCCATCGCCGGCTCGAAGACGCGGTCTACCTGCCACAACGCGGCGATCTCGTCGACGCTTTGCCAGTAGCCGACGGCGAGCCCGGCCAGGTAGGCGGCGCCGAGGGCCGTCGTCTCCTTCACGGTAGGCCGCACGACGGGCACCCCGAGCACATCGGCCTGGAACTGCATCAGCAGGTCGTTCGCCGTCGCCCCGCCGTCGACGCGCAGTTCGGTCAGGCGGATCCGGGCGTCGGCTTCCATGGCATGAATTACATCGGCGGTCTGGTAGGCGATGCTCTCCAGCGCCGCCCGCGCGAGGTGGGCAGCCGTACTGCCGCGCGTCAGCCCCACGATGGTACCCCGCGCATACTGATCCCAATGCGGCGCGCCCAGGCCGACAAAAGCGGGTACCAGGTAGACGCCCCCATTGTCCGGCACCTGTCCCGCAAGCGCTTCCACCTCGGCCGACGACTTGATGAGCCCCAGCCCATCCCGCAGCCACTGCACCACGGCCCCGGCGATAAAAATACTCCCTTCGAGCGCATACTCCGTCCGCCCGCCCCGCTTCCAGGCCACCGTCGTCAGCAGGTTGTTGTCCGAAGCAACGGGCTCGGCACCCGTGTTCATCAGCATGAAACAGCCGGTGCCGTACGTGTTCTTCACCATGCCCGGCTGCGTACACACCTGCCCGAAGAGCGCCGCCTGTTGATCGCCCGCGATCCCGGCGATCGGCACCGGGCGAGCGAACGGGTCGCCGTCGGCCTCGCCGTAGACTTCGCTGGAAGAGACCACCTCCGGCAGCATCGACCGGGGGACGCCGAGGATGGAAAGCAACGCATCGTCCCAGTCGCCGGTATGCATGTTGAACAACAGCGTCCGCGATGCATTCGAAGGGTCGGTGACGTGCCGCCGGCCGCCGGTGAGGTTCCAGAGGAGCCAGGTGTCGATGGTGCCGAAGGCCAGCGCGCCGGCCTCGGCCCGTGCCCGTGCCCCGTCGACGTTCTCCAGGATCCAGCGCACCTTGGTGCCGGAAAAATAGGCGTCGAGCACGAGACCGGTTCGTTCCTTGAAAAGCGACGCCTTGCCTTCCCGCCGCAGCTGGTCGCAATAGCCGGCCGTGCGGCGGTCCTGCCACACGATGGCGTGGTAGACCGGCTTGCCGGTAGCGCGATCCCAGACCACCGTCGTCTCCCGCTGGTTGGTGATGCCGATGGCCGCTACGTCGCGGGACGAGATGCCCCGCTTTGCAAGCACTTCGGTGACGACGCCCGCCTGCGTCGACCAGATTTCCTCGGCATCGTGCTCCACCCAGCCGGGCCGGGGAAAGATCTGCTGAAATTCGCGTTGCGAGACGGCCTGGACCGTGCCGGTGCGGTCGAAGAGGATAGCGCGCGAACTGGTCGTACCTTGATCCAGCGAGAGAACGTAGGACATAGCGACTCGCAGGCTTTCGTAGGGCAGCGTGTGCATGGAAACGTGCGCCAATATACACCATGATCCCGTGCGTTGCGAGCACGACGATCGGTTGCCGCATCGGGCCGGTATTTTGGGCAGCCAGGAATTTTTTTCTCCGGCTTCCGTATTTAATTACCCGTCTGCGTGCATGACGCTGTCTGGGCACATGCGGCACAATGCTTGCATACATTTTTGTTTGCCTAACCTTTTCGGTAGCGTTTTCCTCCAGGTTCCGTTCCCCCAGCCACGCAATTGCTATGAAAATAAGTACGTTCATCTATGTACCAGAGACAGGATGGTCGGCCGATGCACTGCCCGCGCTCGATTCAGAACAGACCCTGGTCCTCGCGTTCGGGGCTGCCGATCTCCGTCACGTGGAAGCGCCCCTTGCCGACCTCGTGCAGGCGTATCCCCGTTCCCATCTCATCGGCTGCTCCACGGCGGGCGAAATCTACGGTACCGCGCTCACGGACGAGAGCCTCGTCGTCGCGGTCGTCCGGTTCGAGCGGACCCACCTGGCCAGGGCCTCGGCCCCCGCTAATACGCCCGACGATTCCTTCACGGCGGGAGAGACGATTGCCCGGACCCTCCTCCGGCCGGACCTCCGGGGCGTCCTCGTGCTTTCCGACGGGCATACCGTCAACGGCACCCAGCTCGTAGGCGGCCTCAACGCGGTGCTGCCCGAGCCGGTCATCGTCACCGGCGGGCTGGCCGGCGACGGAGCCCGCTTCGAACGCACCTGGGTGCTCCACGACGGCAAACCGCAGTCCGGCTACGTCTCCGCCGTCGGCTTCTACGGTCCCCATGTGCGCCTCGGCCACGGCTCGAAGGGCGGCTGGGACATCTTCGGCATCGAACGCCGCGTCACGCGCTCCAAAGACAACATACTCTATGAACTCGACGGACGACCGGCGTTACAACTCTACAAAGAATACCTGGGGGAACGCGCCGACGGGCTTCCGGCCACGGCGTTGCTGTTCCCCCTGGCGCTGCGGGCCGATGCTGCCGACACGAAACGCATCGTGCGGACCGTACTCGACATCGACGAAGCCAGCAACGCCATGATCTTCGCCGGCGACATCCCCGAGGGATCGCTGGCCCAACTTATGCAGGCCAACTTTGACCGGCTTGTGGATGGCGCCGCGGAGGCAGCGTTGATGACGCATACCAACGGCCATGCCGAGAGGCCGGTGCTGTCCGTAGCGATCAGTTGCGTCGGACGTCGTCTGGTGCTGGGAGAGCGGTCGGAAGAGGAACTGGAAGCCACGCTGGAGGTGCTGCCGGCGCATGCCCACCAGATTGGTTTCTACTCGTATGGAGAGATCTCTCCGTACGCGACAGGGCATTGCGACCTGCACAACCAGACGATGACCCTGACGACGATCCGAGAAGTATGAACCTATGGAACATCGCGTTCTGAACCGGCTGCTGAAAAAACACGACCTCAGCCTGGATCGTCTGCCCGCTAGCCTCGACGGCTGGCGCCAACTCCTGGAGCGAATCGCCCGCACCTTTCACGCGGCGGACCAGGACCGGTACCTGCTGGAACGGTCGCTCTCGATCTCCTCGCGCGAGATGCAGGAACTCCACGAGAGCCTGCGCCAGCATATGATGGCCGAGCTCGACAGGCTGCGCGCCGTGATCAGTTCGCTGGGTGCAGGCCTGTGCACCCTGGCTCCGGACGGACGCGTACGGTCCGTGAACCCGGAAGGCGAGCGCCTGCTGGGCTATGCCGAGGCGGAACTGGTAAACACACACTTCACCCGGCACATCGAGCCTGTACGGAGGGAGGCCGAACCGGACGCTGCTTCCACTCCCTCGCTGGCAAAAAGCATCGCGAACGGCCATCCGTACCGGGACGAAGACGGTACCTTCCTGCGAAAAGACGGGACGACCATCCCCGTATCGTACACGCTGAACCCGATCGTCGAAGCCGGGACGCTACGCGGCGCAGTACTCGTCTTCTTTGACATCACCGAACAGAAAAAGGCGGCAGCAACCCTGCAGGAACAACGGCGCTTCCTCCGGCAAGTCATCGACATCAATCCCAGTTTCATCTTTGCCAAAGACCGGGAGGGCCGCTTTACGCTCGTCAACAAGGCCACGGCCGAAGTGTACGGGACTACCGTCGAGGATCTTGTAGGAAAGACCGACGCCGCATTCAACCCGAACCCGGATGAGGTCGAGCATTTCCGCCGTGACGACCTCGAGGTGATCAACACGCTCCGGGAAAAGTTCATCGCCGAAGAATCCATTACCGACGCGGCGGGCCGGACACGATGGCTCCAGACGATTAAACGCCCTATTCTGAATATAGAGAACGAGGCCGATCAAGTGCTGGGCGTCTCGACGGACATCACCGAACGAAAGGTCGCCGAACAGGCGTTACAACGCTATGCCGGCCAGCTCGAAGACGCCAAAAGCGCGCTCGAAGAACAGACGGCCCGGCTCTCCCAGATGGTGTACGAATTAGAGGAAGCCAAAAGCCAGGCTGAAGAATCGGCCCGGCTCAAGGCAAATATCCTCAACAACATGAGCCACGAAATTCGCACGCCTATCACCGCGATCCTGGGCTATGCCGAGATTCTGGCCGAAGAACTCGACGACGAGCACAGCGAGTTCGTAAACCATATCGATCTCAACGGAAAACGCCTGCTCGACACCCTGAATGCCATCCTGGACCTGTCCAAGTTCGAAGCAGCCGGGTCCAGTATGCCGTTAGCAACCCTCGACCTCGGCGAGGTCGCGGGAAACTGCGTGTCTATCCTGACACCGCAGGCTATACGAAAAAAGCTCGTACTACGGCTGGTGCGTCCGGAAAGACCGGTCGAGGTGCATGCGGATGCGGACGCCCTCGACCGTATTCTGCACAACCTCATCGGCAATGCCATCAAATTTACGGATACCGGAGAGATAGTCGTTGAAGTGGGTATGGATCCCCAGCATACATACCTGCGGGTCAGAGACACCGGGGTCGGCATTAGCGAGCAGTTCTTACCGCACATCTTCGAGGAGTTCAAACAGGAATCCAGCGGCCTGGCACGCAGCCACGAAGGAAGCGGGCTGGGCCTCGCCATCACGCGACGCCTGATCGAGGCCATGCGCGGCGAAATCACGGTGGAGAGCGAAAAGGGGACCGGCACGGTCTTCAACATCCTGTTTCCCTGTTCAAGCCGTCACGCCAGTCGGTCGGCGCTTTCCTGCACCGTCCCCTTTCCCGGCCAGGCCAAGCCCGCACGATAGCCGCCTCCTTGATGGGTTACCAGGAATCCTTCAGCGTGCTTCACCAGGAAGCGGGGGCAGGCACGCTTGCCATGCCCGCCGAGCCGGCTGCCGTCTACAACGTGACGGTTCCCCTCAACGAGTTCGACCCGGCCACCGCCAGAGTAACCCTGTACGCGCTCTACATCCCCTACGCCTCGCAGGCAAATACCGGCGTCCCCGAGCCGCCGGGCCCCCCCGGCACGCCCTGGATCATGCGCGGCGGCACACCTTCCGCCCACATCATGATCATCCCGCCTGAAGATTGAGCCGCTGTAGCGACGCTCAGTACGCCCGTAGCACCTGATCGAGCAAGGCGCGGACGGCGGAGGCCGGCACAGCCACCCCCAGGTTCGGCCCTACGATCATGGTGCCGACGCCGACGACCCGCCCCAGGGCATCGACCAGGGGACAGCCGGAATGACCGGGACGCAAGTGCACGTCGGCGACGACCCACGCCTTCCCGGCCAGCGGCCTCCAGGTCCAGTGAGACCCCACCCCGACGATGACACCCCCCGTTGAGGCACCGACACGGCCCCAGGGATGCCCGACCCCCATCACCCAGTCTCCCGGCTGAATCGTCCGGCCCTCTCGCAGCGTCAGCGCAGGCAGTGCCTCGGCCTCGACGGATAGCACCGCCAGATCGCGCGCGGCATCGTAACCGACAACGTCGGCGTGGAAATGCCGTCCATCGGCGAGCGTGACGGTAGGATCGCGCCGCCGGACCACATGCGCGTTCGTCACGATGAGGCCGTCGGCGCGGACGAGAAGCCCCGTCCCGGCGCCTCGTCGACCGTTCTTTATCTGCACGATGGCTCGCTGCGTATCCTCCGCCACGGCCGCCAGGTCTGCATTAAGTTGCTGTAATACGGTTGTCATAACGGGTGCGGGGTAGCCTATCAGGTATCGAATCAGGTGCGTTCGCTGACCGTCACCGAGAGCGGCGTCACCGTACCCCCGCGCACCACGTTGAGGGATACCGTGGCGTCGATTGCATCGCTGCCGAGCAAGAACATCAGGTCGTCCAGGTGGCGCACCGGCTCGCCGCCGAGGGCCACGATGAGGTCACCCACGAGCAG
>Ga0302046_10001774_pt1 | contig 20206 bp, 17 predicted proteins | sample RVTome_11_FD_200261 | JGI IMG/M metagenome (GOLD analysis project Ga0302046, IMG submission 200261) | Soil microbial communities from uranium-contaminated site in the Upper Colorado River Basin, Wyoming, United States - RVT147D111 (version 2) ...
GGGGGACGACACTGAGCGTGAGGGCGTGGCCATCGTACAGAGCGCTGCGCACGGCATCGCGCAGCATCGTTGCATCGAGTGCGAGGAACCGATCGAGATCCTGCTGCACGCGGTCGGGATCGCCCAAGTGATGTTCGTACAGGTTGAGCCGGTCGGCGCGCCCGCCGAAGCCGCCCACGGTCTGCAGCTCATCGACGAATGACGTCGTGATGGCATGCCGGGCGCGATCGACCTCGGGCGCATCGGCGCCGTCGCGCACGAACCGCTCGATCTCTTCGCGCACGGCGTCCGCGAGCGGAGCGAGCGACTGGCTCTGCCTTGCCGTGGCACTGATCACGAACATCGATCCCAGCTGGCCGCTCTGCTGGTGGGCGGACACTTCGACGGCGATCTCGCGGCCCGCGACCATGCTGCGATAGAAGCGGCTGGCCCGTCCCGACGAGAGCATGTGCGCCGCCGCGTCCAGCTCGGCATCACCGCTCGCGAACGCAGCCGGTGAAAGCCAGGCGAGATACACGCGCGGCAGCTGGACAGCATCTTCGAGCACGAGTCGTACGGGCGAGCCGAGCGGCGGCGGCGCCTGCAGCTTACGAATGTGCGCGGGTCCGGCCTTCAGTCCTTCGAAATGGCGACGCACCAGTTCCAGCACGCGCGCCGGCTCGACGTCGCCGGCCACGGCGACGCTCGCGTTGTTCGGAACGTACCATTCGCGAAAGAACGCTTCGGCATCGTCCAGGGTTGCCGCCGCAATGTCTTCCATGAAGCCGATGACGGGCCAGTGGTAGGGGTGATCGGGCGGATGCAGTGCCTGCAGCATCCGCTCGTGCGCCAGACCGTAGGGCCGGTTCTCGTAGGCCTCGCGGCGCTCGTTCATGACGACGTCGCGCTGCGCTTCGAATCGTTCGGGTGTGAGCGCTTCGAGCAGACCACCCATGCGGTCGGCCTCGAGGAACAGTGCAAGCTCGAGCGCATTCGACGGCACGGTCTCCCAGTAATTCGTGCGGTCTGCCGTTGTCGAGCCGTTGTTCGTACCGCCCACCTCTTCCAGAGCCCGATCGAACATGCCGGGCGGTACGTTCGCCGAGCCTTCGAACATCAGGTGCTCGAACAGGTGCGCGAACCCGGTCCGGCCCGGCCGCTCATCGCGTGAGCCGACGTGATACCACACGTTGACGCATGCGATCGGCGCATCGTGCGACTCATGCACGAACAGGCGCAGTCCGTTGTCGAGCGTGAACACTTCGCAGGGCAGCGAAACTTTCACCTGTCAGCGTCCTCCGAGCACGGCTTGCGCGGGCAGCAGCAGACTCTCGCGCAGCACGTAGCGTCGATGCGTCGCACGGTCCCGATCGATCGGACTCGATGGGGCGGGCGCGCGGAACGGCCGGATCCCGGCGCGCCGCGCGAGCAGCTCGAGCCGCAGCATGTGGTAGGAGTCGCTGACGATGAGCGCACTGGCCAGGTGATGCTCGCGCATGAGTGTGGCCGCGGCATCGACCGACGCCGATGATGTCACACCCTCACGTTCGACGAGGATAACGGAATCCGGCACGCCGGCTTCCACTGCATAGCGCCTGGCCACTTCACCCTCGCTCAGCGTATCGCCTTCGCCCACGCCGCCCGTGAAGATGAGGCGGTCGGCAAAGCCGCGGCGCCAGAGATCGAGTGCGTGATCGAGTCGTGCGCGCAGCACGGGCGACGGTCGGCCATTGTACTGGGCGGCGCCCAGCACGAGAATGGCATCGGCCGGACGCAGCACGGGCCGCGCGCCCGCCAGCACGATCAGGCCGATGGTCGCGAGCCAGAGTGTCGACAGGGCCGTGGCGAGACCAGCCAGCAGGAGGGCGAAGCGCCTCACGACGTCACGGCGGCTGCATCAGTCGTTCGTGCAGCACCGCCGGCGCGACTTCCTCGCGCAGCAGCGCACGGGCGGCATCGGGTCCGGTCGCGATCCGCTCTTCGGCTTCGGCGATCAGCGCGAGGTCCGTCCCCTCCGTCGCGTATGCGGCGCGCGCGATTGCATCCTCCGCCGCGTCGGACCAGCCCGCGGCCGCGGCCGCGAGCGCGGCCAGGACCTGCGCCTCTGCATCGTCGGTTCGTTCGCCGGCAGCCGCTATCAGGGATTCCGCAGCGCGCGCCTCCTCACCCTGTTCGAGCAGGACGAGACCGAGCAGGACGCGCGTCCACGAGTCATCGGGCGCGACGTCGAGCGTGTTCTCCATTGCCGCTGCGGCGCCCGCCATGTCGCCCTTCAATGCAAGTGCGACGCCCAGCTCGCCGTGACCGACCGGATCATCCGGTTCCAGTGCGACGCCGGCGCGCAGATGCTCGAGCGCCTCCTCGAAGAGACCGGCGCGGGCGAGGTATGCGCCGTACTGAACGCGGGCCAGCGCGAGGTCCGGCTCGGTGAGCGCTGCAGCACGCAATGCGGCTTCCGCATCGGGATCGTCAAACGCGGCGAGACCGGAACCGGCCAGTGCGAGCAGGTGCGCGTCCAGCGGGTTCTGCGCGAGGCAGCGCTTGAACAGCTCGTACGCGGCGCTCTCGTTGCCCAGCTCACGTTCGGCGACACCGGCCCAGCAGAGCAGGTACGCGTCGTCCGGTTCGTGCTCCAGCTCTGCGGTCAGCAGCACGGCCATTTCCTCCCAACGCCCCTCCTCGCCCAACGCCAGCGCCTGCTGCAGCACCGCTTCCACGTCACCCATCGGCTACGCACCGAATTTCGAGAGTCGGCCCGCGTGTGCGAGCGCCAGTGTCATGATGTGCATGGCGTGGAAGATACCCAGCTCGCCGGCGCGGCAGCTGCGCTCGCCGAATGTCGCTGACGCATCCGAACGGCACCACCGCGATGCAATCAGGATGGGCACTGGATGCCAGGAATGCGACCGCAGATGCGCCGGCGTGGAATGGTCGCCCGTCACGACCAGCACGTCAGGCTGCTTCGCCATGATCTGCGGCACCAGTGCATCCACCGCTTCGATGGCTTCGACTTTCGCATCGAAGTCGCCGTCCTCTCCGCGCGAATCCATCGCCTTGAAGTGGATGAAATGGAAGTCGAAGCCTTCGTACTGCTCGGCCAGTGCACGAACGCTGCCTGCATCCGAATCCTGGGCCGGGTGCGTCTGCATGCCCACCAGTCGCGCAACACCGGTGTACATCGGGTACCGCGCAATGGCCAGTGCGTTCAGATGGAAGCGCTCCATGAACGTGGGATAGCGGTGGAACGCGTCGATGCCGCGTGCCAGGATCGCATTCGCGCGCGGCTCATCCGACAGCACATCGAATGCACTGTCGAGAATCGCCTGCAACACCTCCGCAGTGCGCCGGGCCGCATCGCTCTTCGCCGTCGTGCGAGCCGGCGGCACGCCCGTCGCCTGCGGATCCGTGTCGGTGACGTCTGCGACCAGCCCTTCACCGCGCAGCACGAGCACCGCTCGATGCTCCTTCTCCGGCTCGAAGAACACCTGCACGCCGGCAGGCGCAGTCACGCCGCTGCGCAGCTTCGCGATGAGACGCCGGTTCTCGTCATCGGACGGACGGCCCGCACGCCGGTCCGCAACTGCGCCCTCGCCATCCAGCGTCGCGAGGTTCAGACGCACCGCAATGTCGCCGTGATCGAGTGCGAATCCCACACCCAGCGCCGACAGCACACCACGCCCGATGTTGTAGCGCACCGGATCGTACCCGAACAGAGCGAGATGCCCCGGCCCGCTGCCGGGCGCAATCCCGTGCTCGACCGGCACCTGCAGCCCGAGCGCCGCGCGTGAGGCGAGTCGGTCCAGATTCGGCGTGCTCGCCGTTTCCAGCTCCGTCTTCCCCGTCTCACTGCGCGGCAGACCGCCCAGTCCATCCATCACGACGAGCACGATACGGCCACCCGTCGGGAGTACCAGGTCGTCCGGCAAGGACATCTTTCAGGGCCTCAGGTGATGGGTTGTATGGCTACGGCACCAGCTCCAGAACCCAGCCCGAGCAACGCCGTTCAATCCGTTCAATCCGTTCCCCAGCCGTAGCCGCAGCGCTCGCCGTCGTCGCTCCAGCCGCAAAGTGCGCGGCCGCCCGTTGCCCGGGCAAGGTGCGCAGGACTGGACCGGGTCCGGGAACGGGACCTACACTTCGTCGAAAGCAGATTCCGACTCCTGCAGGCGAAGCGAATCTCATGAACGAGTTTCTGCCGTTCCGGATGGAGCGCTGGCAGTCCACGTACGAGAACGTGGTCACCTGGAACCTCTCGGAGAGCGGCGTGCATCCGCTGACGCTGGGCGAGTTGCTCCAGCTGGCGGGCACGCGCGCTGACGAGATCCTGCTGGGCTATGGACAGTCGAACGGGTCGGTCGCATTGCGGCGGTCGATCGCTCGACTGTATGCGGGCGCGGGTGAGGACAACATCTGCGTCACGAACGGGAGCGCGGAAGCGAACTTCATCGCCATGTGGGCGCTCGCCTCGCCCGGCGACGAGATTGCCGTGCTCACGCCCACGTACATGCAGACACCGGGTGTCGCGGCAGCACTGGGCGCGATCGTGCGCGAGATCCCGCTACGCGAAGAACTCGGCTGGCAGCCGGATCCCGATGACATCCGGCGCATCATCACCGATGACACTCGCCTCGTCGTCATCACCAATCCCGGCAATCCCACGGGGGCGGTACTCTCCGGCGAAGCCCGCGCCGCACTGCTCGCGGCAGCGCAGCGAACGGGCACGTGGATTCTGGCGGACGAAGTGTACACGGGCGCCGAGATCGACGGCGATACGACGCCGTCGTTGCGCAACGGCTACGACCGCGTCATTGCGACGGGCTCGCTCTCGAAGGCATACGGTCTGCCCGGACTGCGCATCGGCTGGCTGATCGGTCCGGCGGACGTGGCGGAACGGCTCTGGGCGCGCAAGGATTACACGACGATCTCGCCGGGCGAGCTGACGGACCGCCTCGCCGCCATCGCGCTCGATCCGGACGTGCGCCCGCGCATCCTCGAACGAACCCGTGCACACATCCGCGCTGGCTGGGTGATCATCGATGCGTGGATGCGCGAACAGGGCTGTTTCACCTGCCGCCGTCCCGATGCGGGCGCGATCTGCTTCGCCCGCTACGACCTGCCCATCGCATCCGCCGAGCTGGCCGAACGGCTGCGGGTCGAGAAAAGCGTGCTCATCGTGCCGGGTGACCACTTCGGCATCGAGAGCTTCATCCGCTTCGGCTTCGGTGTGCCCGCCACTGCCCTGACCGCCGCACTCGAACGCGTCGCTGAAACGATCGCGGGAATTGCGGCGCTGCGGACTGCGTGATCGCCTACTGCGGCGCGCCGATCTCCTCGACCGCCCGCGTGCCCACGATCCAGCCATCGAGCAGTTCGATCACACGATCGCCGTAACCGGCGTTCACTTCCGAGTGCGTGACCTGGATGATCGTGGCGCCCTGATCGTTCAGCTGCTTGAACAGCTCCATGATCTCCCTGCCCTGCGCCGAGTGCAGGTTGCCGGTCGGCTCGTCGGCGAGGATCAGCTTGGGATTCGCAATGACCGCCCGCGCCACCGCCACCAGCTGCTGCTGCCCACCCGACAGCTGATTGGGGAACAGGTCCTTCTTGCCGACGATCTGGAAGCGATCGAGAATGTCCGCGACCATGGCCGCACGCTGACCGCGCGGTATGTCCCGGTACGAGAGCGGGATCTCCAGGTTCTCGTAGACCGTCAGGTTATCCAGCAGATGGTACTGCTGGAAGACGAAGCCGATGTTCGCCTTGTTCAGGGCGGCCCGCTGCTTCGCGTTCATCTTGTGGACCGGCTGGTCCAGGAACCAGTACTCGCCACGCCATGCATGGTCGAGCAGCCCCAGGATCCCCAGCATGGTCGACTTGCCCGCACCCGACGGGCCCATGATCGTCACGAACTCACCAGGCTTCACGTCGAAATCGACGCGGCGCAGCAGGAACAGTTGTCCCGCTTTCGTCTCGACGGCTTTCTCGATGCTCCTGAGCCGGATCAGCATCCCGCCTCCTTCGTCAGTTCCGTACGCGCGGCCATGGCCACGCGACCCGTCCGGTAACATACGGGAAAACTCCGTGCCGGGCTTCCCCACCGGCCCATGTCGTTGGATGGATCGCGGTTGGCCGACGTTGCCCCGGTGGTGACGCACCGCCCGCCGTGCGCTGGCGGGATCGTGAGTCCCGCCAGCGGACGATACCAGAGGGTGGCGGGAGTCAGCGGGATGAGAAGCGGATGGGCAGGGACGTCCACACCGCGACGGCTTCGTTGCGGTTGTATGCAGGCGTGAATTCGACGATCTGCGCGACTCGCCACGCGGCGGCATCCACGCGATCGTTGCCACTCGATGAATCCAGCTGTGTGCGCAGCACTTCGCCGGTCGCGTCCACGTAGAACCAGATCTTCGCTTCACCGCTCAGGCCGCCCGCCGCTTCCGCTTCGCGTCGCAGTGCGCGCAGTACCGCCGGCTCGTTCGTGATCGTCGGCTCCGCCGTCCTCGGCACGAAGTGGCCCTGGGCCAGCTCCGTCTGCGGCGAAGTGGCGCGCGAGACCGCCTGCACCGCCGAATTCACCGGCCGCGTGCGCAGCGACTGCTGGGCGACCGCGACCTTCTGACCGAGCGCCTGCACCATCTCCTCGAGCCGGTCGCGCCGTACCGGGGCGATCCGCTCCGCGTCCGCCAGCAGCGCAGCCTCCGTCGCCGCGTTCCGCATCCGCAGATCGTGCAGCAGCTCATCGTTGATGTCGAGACCACTGCCCGCCCGCTCCGCCTCCGGCGTGGGGCCGGCGGCCATCCGCCCGCTCCGCACGGCCGAAGGAGCCGGCATTGCCGTCGAGAACCCGATCGGCAGCGACACCCATACCGCGACCCGCTTCTCATTGTTCATCGCCGGGCTGAACCGGATCACTTGGCTCACCCGCAATGCCGCGGCATCCAGTGCGTCGTAGCCCGACGGAACGTCGATCTGGCGGTCCAGCACACGACCCGTTTCATCGATGTGGAACCAGATCGTCGTTTCGCCTCCGATCCCCGCATCGCGCAGCAACGGCGGATAGTTCCGCTCGAGGGCACGCACCACGTCTTCCGTGTTCACGATCTGCGGAGGCATCGTCATCGGCACGTAGTGCGGTGCACCCGACCCGGCCGATGGCGACCGTTCGAACTCGATCGATGGCGCCAGCGCAAGCCGCGACACCGGCAGCTGGATCGACGGCTCGTCGAACGCCAGCGGATCGCGGGTGCACACCGCTGCACCCGCCAGTACCACCGCCAGCCCGGCAAACGACAGTGCAGCTCGAACCCGCGTCTGCCGCGTCCGCATCGTGATCAGCCGGATCCGACGCTCCAGGAAACTCACCGGCTCCGCCAGCGCGACCCCCAGCAGTGGCGCCGATCGCCGTTGCCCGACCTCGATCAGCAGCGCGCCGTAACTCCGCGCGTCCGCCGATCGCCGCAGCACCCGACCGTCACAGTCCAGCTCGACCGCCTGACGCAACCGGCGGTACTGCCACCACAGAGGCAGGTTCCATGGCGCCGCCGCCAGAATCATCAGGCCAACCGTGATCAACCGCGTGTCGCCCGCCTTCACGTGCTCGCCTTCGTGCAGCAGCATCAGCCGCCGCACCCGGCCGCTCAACCGCAACGACCACTCCGGTATCACAATGTCCGGATACGCCACGCCGAACACCGCCGGACCCGCGTCCCGCGCCACCATCACCGGAACCCCGTCCACCGTGTCCGGACGCCACTCCCGTCGCTGATTCCGCAGTGTAAGCCACGACAACACCAGGTACGCGCCCAGCCCGGCCGTCCACAGCACCCACCCCAGCCTGAGCGCCTCGTCCAGCGTGAACGCCGGTCCCGCCGGCGCTCCACCACCTACCACCAGCGGCGCCAGCGGAATGATCACCGCATCCGGCACCGCCGGCACTGACCTCAGATTCCAGCCCGCCCACGCCAGCAGCGGCACCGCCACCGACAGCAGCATCGCGCCCATCCACGACCAGCGGCCCGACCTGCCCGACGCCCGCAACGCCGACTCGCCCGCCGCCGCTGCAAGACCCAGCAGGTTCGAAACGATGATCGTGTACAGGAACCACGCTGCCACTGTCGTCATCGCTTCTCCTCCTCACGCAGCCGCCGCTCCAGCAGCAATTTCATCCGGCCGATCTGCTCCGCCGTCAATCCGCGCTCGGCTACCAGATGCGTCAATAACTGCTCCGGTGAACCCCGGAACACTTTCCGCACCAGCCGTCTCACTGCACTCGCGCCCGCCTCCTCCCGGCCCACCATCGGAATGTAGCGATACGCCCGACCTTCCTCCTCATGCCGAACTCGACCCTTCTCTTCCAGCGTACGCAGGATCGTCAGCACCGTCGTGTACGCAAGGTCGTCCGACAGCCGCTCCTGGACCTCCGCCACGGTCGCCGACCCGAGATCCCACAGCACGGACATCACGTCGAGTTCCCGATTCGTGAACAGGATTTCCATGGCCCGCCCTTTCTCTACTAGGGTTGTAGTCACATATGCACCTTCGCGTTCGGCCTGTCAATAGTTGGCTTGGCGGGGCGGGCGGGCCGGGCTTCAGCGGCGGCGGGGGCTGTTCCGAGACTCAGTTTGATCTCCTCCTCCAGGTGGACGCGGCGGCCGCGACGAGAGCCGCGTCGAGACAGACATGCTATCGGAATCGAGAACATCCGGGGCGGGCAGCGGAGTGTTGCTGCGGCAGGTACTGTATGCACGCGGGCGGCGCGCGCAGGCGTTCGGCACGGCTGCGGGCGTCGGGCTGGCGCTGGTGTCAGGGGCGGTATGGCTGGTGGCGCCCCCGCTGGTTGCGCTTGGGGTGCTGGGTGTGGCGCCGGTCGCGGTGCTGGGCTGGTATGGTGGACTGTGGTGGGGCCGTGGAGCGGCCGTTGTGATGGCGGGCGCACAGGTGGCGGCGGCGATTTGGCACGGCGCGTCGGCGGGCCCGCTGCTGGTCGTGGGTGGGGCGGTGGCGCTGGTGGTGGTGTGGATAGTGGGCAATGCGATGCCGTGGCTGCGGTTCGCGTCGCAGTCGTACCGTGATCATGCGCAGATGGACCCGCTGACGAACCTGGGCAACCGTCGTTTCTTCCGGGAGGTCGCGGCGGTGGAGCTGAACCGTTCGAAGCGGTACCGCCGGCCGGTGGCGCTGGTCTACCTGGAAGCGGAGTCGTTCGAGCGTCTGAAGCAGGAGTCGGGGCACGCGGCGAGCGATGAGCTACTGGTTGGGATGGCGAACGTTCTGACGGGCACGCTGCGGGCGTCGGATGTGGTTGCGCGGCTGACTGATGCGGAGTTTGCGATCCTCCTGCCGGAGACCAGCGGACCGGGCGCGCAGGTGGTGGCGGACAAGCTTCGGGAGCGGCTGACGGCGGTGACGTCGGAGGCCGGACACGGGCTGGTGTTCCGGGCGGCGGTCGTCGGCTTCACGGAAGGGTCGGTGGCGCTGGAAGCGATGCTGCGCCAGGCGGACGAAGCGATGGCGGAATCACGCCGTGCGGGTCCGGCGACGCTGTCGTATCGGGACTACGTCCATCCCCCGGTTCAGCTGGTCTAGAAGTGGGGCCAGCCTCCCTGCCGATCGTTCCGCAACCAGCACGTGGAACCGGCAACCGGCAGCGCCGTTTCCCTACGCCCGGTCACCTCAAGAAAGGCGAGTTCCGTCACGATCCTTAGGTAGTCGCTGGCGGCGCTCACGGAAGGACCGGGAGGCATCGGAACCGGGCCCGATCGGCGCCGCATTCAACCCGATTCCTGCCGTACCCGCGACGATGCGGCCCGCACGCGCGGAGCCTGTCGTGGAGTGGCTGGCGCGGACGGAGGCAATGGAGGGCTCCCTGTACATGTCAGGCACCGCGGGCTCGCCGTCGGTTGGTGCAGAGGCCGCGTGGCGTGGACTATCGGCGCTGTGCAGCCACCGCGGCGATCGGCCGACGGGCGCACAGCTTGCCGCTCAGATTGCGCGGGACGCGACGGCATCACAGTCGATGCTCGCCATCCGCAACTTCCTGCATGAGATCCTTGTCGATGCACGCAATGATCCGGATGGTGATCGCGTCGTTGCGGACGTATCGGAACTGTTCACGGAGCTTCAGGCGACCACGCTGACCGCGATTCTGCGCGCCGAGGGCGAGCCGATCCGTCGTGGCGAGTTCGTGGAGGCGGCAGCGTTGCGGCTTTCGGTACCGTCACTCTTGCGCGTTTCGGCATCGCTGGCGTCCGCGCTGGACCGTCCGTACCCGGGTCCGGTGCGCGGCTGTGTGAAGCGACTGGCGCACCGTGCGATTGCACTGCCGCCGCCGGCCAACGAGCAGGTCGAGGAGATCCTGCGAACACTGGCACGACGGCTGTTCCTGCAGTGGACGACAGCGAAGCGGGCGTACACCAGCCAGGCGTTCGAAACGATTGTCGACAAGCCGGAGAAACGGATAGCGGGCCGAGCTACGCCGGAGGCGGAGCGGGTCGTCGAGATGGCGATCGAATGTGACTGTCTGGGCGGCGCCGTTTGGGCAGCACTGCACGAAGTGGTCGAGGAGGGAGGGGTTGCCCGCGTGATCGACATGGTGAAAACGGCGCCGGACGGATGCGACGCCGCGGCCGCGATCATGAAGCGTATTGGTACCGCTTCCGAACTGCGTACACTGCTGCGCGCGGAACCGTTCGATGGTGCCGCTGTCGACGCGCTGTTGCGTGGAATGGGCATCTCCGCAGCGAACGTGCTGCTCGAAGAGCTCGTGGAATCGACCGCGCGGCTCACCCGTCGCTACCTGATGGAACGGCTGGCGAAGTTCGGTCCGCAGATCGCCGGCCTGGTCGAAGGCCGACTCAAGGACCAGCGCTGGTTCGTGCAGCGCAACATGCTGGCTCTGCTGCGCGCCGCGAAGTGTCCGGCGGAGACGCCGCTGACAGTGAAGTTCCTGCAGCATCGGGACGCGCGTGTCCGTCGCGAGGCCGTGCTCTGGTGCATGGAAACGCCGACCATGCGCGATGAGGCGCTGGTGGCCGGACTGTCCGATCGCGATCCGTCCGTGCTGCGCCCCGCGCTGCAGGCCTCACGCAGCCTGCTGCCGGGCGCCGCCGTGCCAGCACTTGCCAAACGCATGCTGGATGCCGATTTCCCACCCGAGTTCCGTGTGCTGTCGATCAATCTCATGGCGCGATCCGGGTCCGTCCTGGCGCTCGAGGCATTGCTGCACTACGCGCAGAATGGCAAGACGCTGATGGGGAAGCCGAGACTCGCACCGAAATCGCCGGAAATGCGCGCGGCACTGTCCGCACTGGCGCGCTCCTGGTCCAACGAGCGACGCGCTGGTGAGCTGCTGCACCAGGCGCGCCGGTCGCGCGACAGTGAAGTGGTCGCCGCCGTCGAGCAGATTCGTGAGGAAGTCGCCGCATGAACACGGATGTTCGCAACGCCGGTCGGACCGATGAGGCGCTACGCGCGCCGGCACCCGCGGACTGGCGCACACCGGAAGAAGTCGAGGCGGTCGCCTGGATCCATGCCCAGGTCGCGGCGGGCCGACGCCTGCCCGTGCTCGAGGCGGAGACCGTCGTCGACCTCGTCTTTGCGGAGCGTCGCTGGGGCGGCCGCCCGCTCATTCCGCTCGTGCCCGTTCAGGACATCAACGGATTCCTCGCCGTTCAGGCAGTCAACGTCGCCAGTCTGGCAATGGCGCTGGCCGAGTCACTGCAGTTCGATGACGCCGCCGTCCGCCGCGTCGGTGTCGCTGCTCTACTGCACGACATCGGCATGGTGAAGCTCGCCCCCTCGATCCTGTCCAAGCCGGACCAGATCTCGCCGGAAGAGCGGGCCGAGGTCGTCCGCCATCCGATTGAAGGCGCACGCATCCTGCTCGCTGCCGATGCATCGCTGGACCTCGCCGCCGTGGTCGCTTACGAGCATCACCTGCGCATGGACGGCAGCGGCTACCCGCACCTCGCCTATCCGCGCTCGGCGCACTACGTGAGCCGGCTGGTTCAGCTGTGTGATGTGTTCTGCGGGCTGTACAGTCCGCGGCCCTACCGGGTGGCGTGGCCGCTCGACATCATCCTGTCGTTCCTCGCGGAGCGCGCGGGATTCGAGTTCCATCCCACACTGACGGTCGCCCTGGCTTCACTCGTGCAGCACCATGTCTCGCTGCACGCCGCTGCCATGACCTGAGTCCCGCCGCAGCCGACCTCCACCAGTTGCTCACCCGTCTTCCGACTCGAGCAGGGCGCGCATTTCGGCCAGCTTTTTCTCTTCCTCCACGCCGATCGACGGATACTCCAGATTCAGATTGCGCAAGGTGGCCACGATGATCTCGGCGACGCACGTCCGCATCCATGACTTGGAGTCGGCCGGGATCGCATACCATGGCGCCCACGGCCGCGAGGTCTCGCGCAGTGCCTCCTGGTAGGCGCGCATGTAGGCATCCCAGTGCGCCCGTTCGCGCACATCGCCGGCTGCGAACTTCCAGTTTTTCTGGGGCTCGTCGATCCTCGCCATGAAGCGTTCGCGCTGCTCGTCGCGCGACACGTTCAGCCAGAACTTCACGACGATCGTGCCGCTGCGCGCGAGGTGCAGCTCATGTTCGCGGATCGAGTGGAAACGGTCGTGCCAGAACTGCTCATGACCGGCCCTGCCCGGCAGCCGCTGGCGCTCCAGGAATCCGGGATGCACGCGCACGATCAGGACTTCCTCGTACCAGCTGCGGTTGAAGATGCCGATACGGCCGCGCTCGGGCAGCCGCACCGCGGTACGCCACAGGAAATCATGATCCAGCTCTTCGTCCGACGGCGCCTTGAACGAATGGACCTGACAACCGCTCGGGTCGACACCCGACATGACGGCGCGGATGGTGCCATCCTTGCCTGCCGCGTCCATGGCCTGGAAGATCAGGAGCAGCGCATGACGGTTTTCCGCATAGAGCCTGCGCTGCAGGTCATCGAGCTCGGACGTTGCTGCGGCGAGGCGGGCACGGTTCCCGTCCTTGCCCGGCGCATCATCGGGCGGTCCCGTCGCTGCGCGATCAACGCGGAACGATCCATCGAACGGCACCAGGTACGGGCTGCCTGCCGCCGAGGCCACCGCTTCCGCCGATCTGCGCTTCACGCCGCGGTCCGGGCGCCGACGCGGGTCGCCCAGCGTTCGATCTCCTGACGATCGTTCTCGCGCTCCAGCGTGGGCTCGACCGACTGCGCGCGAAACAGAGTGCGCAGCATGATCCCGCCACGGCGCCGCAGCAGGTCGAACAGACGCACGACGTAGAGGCCGGGCACGAGCGGCGAACCCGGACGCAGCCCGTACATGCGGCGCAGCTGCTCGCGCGGCAGGAACACGCCGCGAACGAACAGGAGAAGGCGCTCGCCGAGTCCCCGCCTGCGCCGCATGTCGAGCACGGCCTCCGGAAGGTCGACTGAAGGTGTCAGGATGTAGCGGGCCGCGACGGCCGTGACTTCATCGTCGGCCGCATCGTGAGCAAGAGCGGACAGAACGGCTGCGGGCACCTGCGCCCCCAGGATGTCACGCACCAGACGCAGCGTGCAGTAGACAAAGCCGCCGGCTCGCCACGCATTTGCCGTAGCGGCGACGTCATCCCAGTCCAGCGTAGCGGCGCACCGCCCGATCAGCGTGCTCACATCGAGCAGTCCCTTGAGCGCGTAGCGATCGAAACGGTGGTGATAGGAAGCGTGCAGGCAGAGATGCAGCAGCAGGTCCTCATCGCAGAGCGCCCACGCCTGGAGACCGCCGACGCGAACGGCGCGGGCACGTGCCCAGAGCGCGTCGATGTCGATGTCGAATGGTGCCGTGGGTCGTTCGATCGAAAAGTGGACTTCGAGGACTTCGGCGTCCGGCTTCTCCAGCCTGGGCAGATGGTTCGACCACGCGCAGTGGGCGGCGAGGTCGGGCCGCGGCAGCGGGCCGTAGCCCTGGTCGAGGAAGACGCGCTCCGCAACTTCCAGCTTCGAGCGCGGCACCATCACGTCGATGTCCGCCATGGAACGCAGCGCCGGTTCGTCGTAGACGAAGCCGGCGAGGTGCACACCCTTGAGCAGCATGGTGGGCACACCGGCGCTGGCGAGCGCTTCGACGGCCTGTGCCGTTTCGCGCAGCAGGATGGCGTTGCGGAAGGCATTGCGCACATGGATCGAACGCAACCGCTCGCGCGTCGCAGCCGGCATCATCGCGCCCCACGGTCCGTCGGCGAGACGGCGATAGGCCAGCGGCGCAATGCGATGGCGTATGGACTCCTCGACCATGCAGTCCCAGTCGGCCGCCGTCGGCACCGGCAGGCTCGAAGGTGCCCCGCCGCGGCGCAGGTGTTCGAGCAGGAAATTCTGTGCTGCCAGACGGTCCTCCAGCGGAATCGCCTGAACCCGGCCGGGCGCGACCCCCGACGGCGCGCTCAACGGTAATTCCTCGCCTGCATCTCGAACAGCTGGGCGTACGTGCCGCCCCGGCCCACCAGCTCGTCATGCGCGCCCGCTTCGACAATTCGGCCATTGGCAAGCACGAAGATGCGATCCACCATGCGCACGGTCGACAGCCGGTGACTGATCAGGATCGCCGTACGGTCGCGCGCCAGCTCGTGGAAATGCGCGAACACCTCCGCTTCGGCACGGGCATCCAGGGCGGCCGTCGGCTCATCCAGCACGATGATCTGGGTTTCGCGCAGGAACGCGCGCGCGATCGCCACTTTCTGCCATTCGCCGATGCTCAGTTCGGCGCCGTTGTCGAACTGTCGGCCGAGCATGGTTTCGTATCCCTCGGGCAACCGCTGTGCCACGTCATCGGCGCCAGTCCGCACGGCCGCCTCCACAATGCGTTCACTATCGCGCGGCATACTGACATTGCCGAACCAGATATTGTCACGGACGGCCAGGTGGTAGCGCGCGTAGTCCTGGAAGATGATGCCGATCTCGCGACGCAGGTCACGGGTTGCCATGTCGCGCAGGTCGATGCCGTCGACCGTGATGCTGCCGGATGTGGGGTCATAGAGCCGGCACAGGAGTTTCACCAGCGTGGTCTTGCCGGATCCGTTCTCACCGACCAGCGCGATGTGCTCGCCGGCGTGGATCTCCAGGCTCACGTCTTCGAGGACGGTCCGCGCTGAGTCGGGATAGCCGAAGGAAACACGGTCCACCACGATGCCCCGCTGGATGGGCCGCGGGAACGGCTTCGGCGCCGCCGGCTCGGCCACCTTCGGCTTCAGCTCGAGGAACGCCTTGAGGTCCGTCAGGAACAGGTTGTCCTCATACAATGCAGCGAGTCCGCCCAGTGCGTCACGGAAGAAATCCTGCCCTCTCTGGAACGCGCCGAAGTACATGACCATGTCACCGATCGTGATCGTGCCACCCAGTGCGGCGCGGGCAATGACCGCGAATGCGGCGAACACCGCCGTCAGCGCAATGGCCTGGGCGCCCAGATCGAAGAGCGAGCGGCGCGTCACCAGCTTCAGCTTCTCCCTGCGCACCACCGAACGCAGCTCACGGAACCGCTCGATGAACGTCCCGCCCAGATCGAACAGGCGGACTTCCTTCGCATGCGCAATGCCGGTCAGCAGGCTGTTCATGTAGCGCGACTTGCGCACGGCCGGCGTCTGGCGCAACGCCCAGTCGTACAGCCGGCGCGAGTAGCGCATGCGGACCAGCACACCGGGCAGTGCGGCAGCGAACAGGACGGCAGCCACGGCCCAGTGGAAGGAGAACAACAGGCCGGTGATGGCCAGCATGGACAGGACGTTCTGCAGCACCTGTGCGACGCCACCCACGATCCGGCCGGGCCGGTACGGCGCTTCCTCCTGGGCGCGGTGCAGCGTGTCGTGATACTCCGCACTCTCGTAGTACTGCAGGTCGACTTCGATCGACTTGACGTGCAGCACGTCGTGCACGCGATCGCCCAGTCGAATGGCCTGGACTTCACCCACGAGGCCGGTCAGCGTGCGGATCGCCGCGCCGGTCACTGCGACGGCGGCGGCCAGCACGATGAGTACGCCCACCCGACCGAGCGCGGCCGTGCCCTCTCCACCCACGGCCCCGGCCACCGTGTCCACGATCAGCTTCGTGAGGTACAGCGTGGCCAGCGGAATGATGCCCTGCGCGACGAGCAGCACGAGCTGGACCGTGGTCCAGGCCGGAGCGCTCGACCAGACCAGCGCCAGACCGCGCAGCAACGGCGCGGGACTCATCACGCGCAAGCCGCGCGTGCGGGGCGCGCTCATGACGCGCGCTCCTCGAACCAGCGGATGAAACGGCCCATCATGATCCCGCGCAGCAGCAGCAGCGGGTAATCGCCGGTGTGCTCCGGTCCGAAGCATCCCGGCCATGCGTCGACCAGTCGCCGCATGCGTGGCAGGTCCAGACAGCGGCGGGCCAGCTCGATGCCGTCGAGACGATCCAGCTCGGCCACCACACCGCCGCGCATCGCGCCGAACCATTCGGGCCAGTCCGCGGCCTGGGCGCCGCGTGTCGTGCGCTGCCGGATCGAGGGCGGCAGCAGATCCCGCATGCTGCGCCGGATCAGCTGGCGGTCCTGACCGTCGCGCAGGTACTGCGCGGTCGGAATGCCGAGACAGAAGTCGATCACGCGCACGTCGCTCGGCACCTCACGCGTCTCGATGGGAAACCACGACCGGAAGGCGTGGTACGCGTCATACGCGTCGCCCGTCGCCGTGAGCCCCTGAATGCGGTACTCGCGCGCCGTCGCACGCGCCAGGCTCGCATCATCGTCGCGCAGTGCGCGGGCACGCTCCGCCACGCGCATCTCGGCGGCGAACGCGGGCCGGATCGCTGAATGGCTCGCCTCCTCCATCGGCACGTCCTGGCGCCGGCCCAGCCGGCGCCGCAGCGATTGCAGTGCACGTGGCATGAGCGGCTCGAGAATCTGATACCTCAGCACGTCGCGCCGACGATGGCCGCGGCGAACCGCCACCGCGCGCACTTCCCGCAACGCGTCGACGATACGGCCGGCCCGGGCCGCGTCCAGAATCCCGCGCAGTCCCGTGTAACTGATCGTCAGATTGCCTTTGCCGCCATTCAGCATGACGCCCGCGCCGCGTGCGGCGGCACGCTCGTAGAGCATGCGGATCCAGGTCAGACTGATCGAATTGCGGATTGGCGCACCCACCGCGTCGAAGAGACGCCCGGCATCATCGAGTGGCGTCCCCTCCTGACCACGCAGGATCGTCAGCTCCATGCCGGGGTGCAGCGCCGCCACCGCCTGCACGTCATCGGACTCGTCGATCACCCACCCGGGCTGTGCCACGCCGTTGTAGCCGGCGCGCGGCGCGGCGTGAAAGGCCAGCAGCCGGTCGCCGCTTCGCCGTTCGCGCGCGGCCATGGCCGCCACGCTGGCCGAATCCAGGCCGCCGCTCAACATGATCGCCACCGGCCGCACCGACCGCAGCCGGTCACGCACCGCGCGCCCGAACACCTCGAGGAACGCCTCGACGTATTCGCCATCGGAACCGAGCCGGACCGCCGGTGCCGCCTCCGGATGCCAGTAGCGGCGGAACGCGAGCGCCTCCGGTGTCACGACCATGACGTGGCCGGCCGCCAGCCGCCGGATCCCCTCGTAGCACGTGGTCGATCCGTCCTCGAGCAGCACGAGCAGCTCGGCCAGCTTCTGTTCGTTGAGCCGCGCGGTCACGTGCTCGAGCGCCAGAAGGGCGTGCACCGATGACGCAACCGCCAGCAGCGACGGTGATCCGTGCACGTAGAGCACCCGCTGGCCGATCGGATCGCGGGCACCAAAAAGTACCTGCCGGCGCGCATCCCAGAGCAGGAATGCGAAGTCGCCAATCAGACGGCGTGCACAGTCCTCGCCCCACGCGCGGTACGCCTCCAGAATGAACGCGCTGTCGGGAAGCCGGGCGGCTTCGCCAGGCGCAATGCCCCATTCCGCGGCAAGCTCGGGACGATTGTCGATGCGGGCATCCGCCACCAGAACCAGCGTTCCATCCTTCGACGCGATCGGTTGGCCATCGAACCGGTCCTCGGGCGTGACGGGCATGAACCGGCAACCGAGGGCCGCGCGGCCGGCAGGATCCCGCCATACCGCCGCAGGTCCCGGACCCCAACGCTCCATCGCTGCGAGCATCCGATCGACCGGACGTGCCTCGACCGGCCGCCCGCCGAAACCGTAAAGCGCGCAGATTCCGCTCATGAACCGGGGGATGACCACACGCTGATCAGGCGAAGCTGGACACGACCGCGAAGCGATACTCGAGCGGGCCGCCCGCCACGATCAATGCGCCGACGCGAACCCACGCGTGCGCATCCAGGCCACGCTCCGGGTCGACCCCGAGATAGAGTGTGGATGGAATGTGCCGGCGTCGCAGCATCATGGTCGCGGCCACGGCCTGCGGAAAACAGACAGGCTTCCATGGCAGGTTGCGAGCGGCCGTCTCCACCGCCCAACGCACGCCGCGCGCGTGCTCCAGCACGACGGCGTCTTCATCGGCCGGGCTCTCGGCCATGTGGCGGCCGAGGCGAGGCGCAAAGCGAGCGAACGCGATGGTTCGCAGGCGAGCCGTCGCCAGCCCCAGACACACGACCGCCTCGAGCAGCAGACGCTGCTCACGGAGCGGCAGACGGAGAAACAGAATCAGACGCCTCACTGCGAACCTCGACCAGTCCTTCACTCACCATGCCCGCCAGGAACTCCAGCACATCTCGCATGCATTCCGTCTCGTCGACATCGAATTCACGGACGAGCGCCGCACAAAGGGCGGCTACCGTGCCGGGTGTCTCGAGCAGCTTCCAGATGCGACTGCCCGATCCTTCGAGACCATAGTACTTCTCGCGCGCAATGCTCATCATCACGACGGACCGGTCCACTTCGACCGCGACCGGCTCGCGACTCTGCACGACGATGCTCGACAACGTCAATTCGGGCGTCTTCATCCTCGAACTCGACTCATACCCCTCGCGCCACGTCCGTCGCCAGTGTCTCCAGCACCTCGGCCATGTGGCCGAATCCCAGCGGCCGGACCAACCGACTCACCGGCACGCTGCGCGCGACCCGCACGACCTGACTCAGCCATCTCGCTTCGCAGCCCAACGGGCGTACGAAATCCTCACAGTACGTGTGGCCCGCCACTGCATCGATCGCGGCCAGCCCGGTCAGCCGCTCGACGCGCACTGCCGGCCCGCGCGTCAGCAGGTAGAACCCGCGCAGCGGAACCGTTCCGTCGCTCCCGGCACCCGCAACTTCGAGGTGGTACTTGTCCCGCGTACCGCCCGCGTGCGGCAGGGTCGACGCGTCCTGCTCGAGCCACGCCAGCGCGTCACGCGCAAGCTTCACCCGCGCTACACCGGCCCACACACCGGGCACGCCACCATTCATCAGATCGATGACGCAGACGTCGTCGGACCACAGCGTCCAGCCGGATTGCGCAAGGTGCGCCACCAGCGTCGACTTTCCCGCTCCCGACGAGCCCGCGAATGCAATGCACGAACCGTCCCGCACGACGGCGCTCGCATGCAGGGGCAGGGTCCCGCGTTGCAGCCAGATCGCGCCGAATACCGAGCCACACAGGTAGAGCCGGATGTCTTCCAGGCGTGCGGTCGCCGGCGCATCGATACGGATTTCGCGGCCGGCCGATGCCCGGAACCGGCCCAGGCCTTCAACGCCGAGGACCAGACCATCCGCGTCGACCGTGACCAGCGTGCTCGCCCCCGCCGGCACGGACGGTCCCGACACCTCGCCGGCCGCGATCGTGATGGCCGGCTCGCCTCCCACCAATCCGGCCGCCGGCCACGGCAGCGGGACCACCGATCGAACCCTCAGCCCGCACCACCAATAGTCCCGCGGTTCGCCCGTCCACATGACCCGCCCTCAGGCAAGAACGTGGCCGAACCTCGGCGCTGCCACTCACTCACTCCCCAGCGCCCGTCCCAGGTCCGGGCGGTCCAACGTGGCACCAAAGCACAATCGTCCCCCCAGCTCGTGAGAGCCAGGAGGACGATGTGTGGGTTCCGGGGCCGGAGTTCAGCTCTGGCGGTCGCCTACACCATCGAACTGACCACCGCGGCCGCCACGGGTTTCCTCGAGCGGCTTCTGAACCAGACCCGGCTTGACCCAGGGTGCCCGAACTACGTCGTTCCGCACTTCCACGGCGAACCTCCTACCGTGTTGGAGAAACTGAAATGGACGAGCCACGCCATCGTGGTCAGCGCCTTGGGAGAAACCGTTGCAAGATTCCGGCCGTCCCGGC